>WNFQ01004935.1_pt1 | contig 19424 bp, 24 predicted proteins | sample 5400171 | NCBI WGS metagenome assembly WNFQ01 (sample SAMN13153356, study PRJNA577476) | soil metagenome | isolation source: 20 cm soil under Madrone tree | place: USA:California | collected 2016-06-14 | reverse complement strand
TTTTGTGTCTCTGCCATTTCATTTGTGCTGGACGCTGACAATGGCAAAGACCGAGCCGGGTCTCCCCTCCCTTTAATGGCCCCGACGTCCTTCTCTTCTCCTCGGATTCTATTCATAGATTCTCACGACTCGTTCTCGTACAAGTGAGTTGCATTCCTCTTTCCCGTCCAACTTGCCAACGCTGTCTTCAAGTCTTGCCGCCTTATGCCGAAAAGCTATTCCTGATATCCATGTACATCTTATTCAAAACAATCAACTATCCATCCAACAATTAACCACCATCCTCCCCCAATTCGCTGCCGTCGTCGTCGGTCCAGGTCCCGGATCCCCCAAAATACCCGGAGACGTTGGAGTCATTCCACAGCTCTGGAAGGTCCCATGTCACTCGCTTGTCCCAGTCTTCGGAGTCTGCCTCGGACTACAGAGCCTTGCCATTGAATTCGGTGCTCACTTGAGAAGGCTGGACGTGGTTAAGCACGGCCAGATATCCCGGATTGATCACAACGGCATTGGCTTGTTCAAAGGCATCGGCGAAACCTATGCCGTACGATACCATTCTTTGCATGTAATCCCACAGGACGACGGAGACATCGAGCCTCTTGCATGGGCGGATGATGGCGCCGAGAACGGACAGGTTGTGATGGCCATAAAACATAGAACAAAGCCCTTCTGGGCTGTTCAGTACCACCCTGAGTCCGCACGTACGTCAGAAGGTGGTCTGCAGGTTTTACAGAACTTTTGGAGGTTAGCGAAAAACTGGTATGCTTTCCAGGGACGGAACCCGCGATCATGGTCCGATGCGAGCCTTTCCCTGGTTGGTCCTTCCTGGCCCCAACTCCCCTTTATTGATCCCTCTCAATTCGGCGTTGTGTCGGTTACGACGTCTACGTTACACCTACCTAACATACCCATGATGGATATATGCAACCTCCTTGGTGCATCAGACGAATCTGCGCCCTTTGTTCTATTGGAATCTGCCGCTCAGCCGGGAAGATACTCCATTATCGGCTGTGTTGATCACGACTCGTTGAAGCTTAGCTACATTGTGGGTGCCAGTCATATCCGCTTATCGCGTGGAAACGAACACTGGCTCCAGCCCCTTGGCCCTGATGGCATCTGGTCATGGCTAACAACTTTCATGCAATCTCGCCGGGCTAGTAATGGCCCGTCGAATATACCCTTTTGGGGTGGACTGGTTGGTTACCTTGGATACGAACTTGGCTTGGAATCACTACAAGTTCCAGTTATCCATCGTAAGGATATCTCTCGCGGGCGGTATTGTGATCTGAATCTGGTGTTTGTCGAGCGGAGCATCGTGGTAGATTCGTTTTCTGACGAGGTCTACATACAATCCTTGAAGACCGATGATCACAAGTGGATGGAGGAGACAGCGCACATTCTTGCCAATGCGTTGACGTCGTTCCGTGCACCCCCTGTTCCGTTGTTCTCTCAGCCCCCGATTATTCGTCTCCCTTGTGAGGAGGTGTACAAGATGCGCATACACAAGGCAAAGGAGCACCTTTTGGCTGGAGACTCTTACGAGCTCTGCCTCACTGCGCATACTCAGGTCACGGTCCATCCACGGCAGAATCCCACTTCCTCGTCTTGGGAGCTCTACCAGCGCCTTCGTCGACATAACCCAGCACCGTACTCTGGATTTCTCCGCCTACATCCATCGACTCTTCTCTCATCGTCTCCTGAACGCTTTTTGTCATTTACACGTCCCCCGCACTCTCGATGCCAGTTACGCCCGATTAAGGGCACCGTCCGCAAGGCCCCTGGTATTACTCGGGAGGTCGCTGAAGAGCTACTGGCTGGCAGTAGAAAGGAGGTTGCAGAGAACCTCATGATCGTGGACCTCATTCGTCATGATCTACACGGCGTTGTTGGGGACGACGTCTCAATCAAGCAGTTTTGCCGCGTGGAGGAATACGAAACCGTATGGCAAATGGTGAGCGTCGTCGAAGGAGGAAGATCCGTTTCGGGTTTGGACGATGACCCTAGCATACTTGGTTCGGAAGTCCTGAAAAGGAGTCTTCCTCCAGGTGAATCATCCCTTTTTTTGTGATGCATGCAGTGGGTAATGACTGCCTTCAGGGAGCGTGACTGGAGCACCCAAGAAGCGCAGCGTGGAAATCTTGCAAACGCTGGAAGGTAACAACCGCGGTATATACTCTGGAGTCTTCGGCTATTGGGACGTAGGAGGTGGTGGCGACTGGTCTGTGGTCATTCGCAGCTGCTTCAAACACGACGATCAGCCCCGGGACGTAGATGTCGACTGCAACGACCACGAAACCGAGACATGGACCATTGGCGCAGGCGGTGCTATCACTGCTCTATCTGACCCGGATTCTGAATGGGACGAGATGGTAACCAAGCTTCGGAGTGTCCTTGGTATCTTCGAAGCTGCCACAAGTGACCTAGCCTGAACTGTGTGTAACGAAGGAAATCCTGATATAGTCTATCATATTTAAGACACTATCTCATCTGCTCATCTGATCCATCACTTATTCTTTTATGATGTGTTACGTTGAATTCAACTTCAATCGTTCACATTACAGAGTACATACTACACTGCATACAGCTTCAACAACGCGGATAGATACAGTATTCGAGCCAACTTTGTATAAATGATATAATCCTTCCGGTGCTAGGCCATGAGTTCGATATGCCTTAATTCGCTGTGAGCAAGTCAGCTAAACGATTCAGTGTTGCTTGACTAATCGTTGAGCTCACCTCTGGACCTGCTGACCAACTTTCATTGGCTCGTAGACAGTATCCTCTGGACCCTCTATTGACCGTCTCGGATCTTGATTCTGAATCTTTGAATCGCTGACTCGCTTTGCCAGAGACGGAATTGGCGCAAGATCGTAGTCAGACGACAAATGCCAAAAGAACGTAGAGGATATTCTGATGAGAGGGCGATCCGGGAATTCTACTTTGCGTCTCTGAATGGTCTTTGACGTTCGCTGAGCACAGAAGAAAGAGACCGCAAGCACACGGGAAAACTTACCGCAAGTGTGGGCTCATTTACCACAACTTCGTGGTACCCTGCCTTGATAAGACCCCCTGTAAGATGCTCTAGCTGCTTCCCGGCTTGCACGAGCAGGTAACGACCAGTGGGCGGAAACTGGACGAGAATACGCTTTCCGGTATTCCGAGCCCATATGTGAAGGCCTGGGTATCGCGAACGGCCATGGATAGTTAAGAAATTGAGATCCGTGTGAAACCCAGCGAGTATGGTATCTTTCTTGTTGTATTTCACGAGATCGGAGGCTGTGGGTGCCAAGAGATGGGGGCTAGACACAATGAGGACAGAAGAGATCTAGAGGGAGAATTCGTACCCATATCTTCCGGCGTCCGTGAATGTTTCCCGAGGTAAACCTAAGCCAACCGCAGCCATCTGTGCGAGGCCTTCAACGCTGTTGTCGAATAATTAGTTTAGTGCCCATTCTCACACGACCACTAACATCTAGCACTCACGCAGATTTCATCGAAGAGCCCCATTTTTCCATTATTGGAGACCACCTGTCCTTCAAGCTCTCCGCTTGTGGCACAACGTTTGCGGCATTGAGAGCAGGAAATTGGGTCTCATAAGGCGGCATATCGCCCATTCTCCAGAAAAATCTGCATTTCGGGTCTGGCTGATGTGCGGTGATATCCAACGGTCTTTGATCAGGGTCTAGTCGGGCGATGACTCTGAGGCAGGGCTCGTCGACCGCACATTTGGGTTTCTCTGTATTTTCGAGGGTGACCCCAACTTGATAACCGACCTCCGGACGCTCGTCCTTTTGCAACTCGGGAAGAGGTTGGGAGAAATAATCCTCGAGGAGGTCGAGAAATGTCGCGTTATCGTCTTCGGACACGCGACTGTCGTGTAAAAGCAGCGCGCCGTAGGAAGTCAGCGCGTCGGCAGCCTATCAGAACTGGGAAATCAGTATTGATTGTCCACGCATAGAACATAGCTAGACAGAAACCTTGATACATTCTGCAACCACTGCAGGAGAGTCAAGCGGCTGGGACCTGAAAACATCGAGATCGATGAGGGGGAGCATGACTCGCGGTTGCTTACATACGAACCGAGACACGCGCCTGACTGCCCCTCATTATTCTCGCCACACACACCATGATCAAAGTGAGTGTTATAGCTTGTGGTTCATACCGCTCAAGGACTTGACTCCCTAAATCAGATATGGAGCATGAAGAAGAACGAGGAGGCGGCGGCAAAGAGGAAGCCAAAGACCAGCGCCGCCCAAATTAGAGTGCAGAAAGGTATGCATGGTATACATGGCTTGCGCCGTTGCTGATCTATCTCACTATAAGACTTGACTGAGCTCGACCTTCCCTCTACTATGGTCACCAATTTCCCCGACCCTGCCGACCTCCTCAACTTCACTCTCACCATCACCCCCGATGAAGGCATGCTCGTGTGATTCGTCTCCATGCCTTGTCTCTTTAATAACTCTTTCATTTAGGAATGTACAAGGGGGGCGCTTTCATCTTTTCCTTTGTGATCAATATGAATTATCCTCATGAGCCACCAAAGGTGAAATGCACGCAGACGGTAAGTCGATTCGAGCGTGTGTGAACCGATCTTTGAAATCTGCTCGTTTCAGATATATCATCCGAACGTGGATCTGGAGGGGAATGTATGCCTCAACATTCTCAGGGAGGATTGGAAGCCCGTCCTCAATCTGAATTCCGTAATGGTCGGGTTACAGTACTTGTTTTTAGAGCCAAACGCGGATGATCCTCTGAACAAAGGTGAGGAGACCACTTGTAAGTGACTTGGTTCATAGCTGAGCGCTATTACAGATGCCGCAGAGGAGCTACGGAGGAATCGGGAACAATTTATATACAACGTGAAGCATTCAATGCGCGGAGGCTATGTCAAGGGTGTTCAATATGCGAACGTACTTGCTTAGTCTCTTAAAGAGCTTTTTTGGTCTCCCTGGTCTCCTCACGCCTTGTTCTGGCCCTGCTCTTTATTCATTTTCCTACCAAGCCGTGTTCGTTGTCATAACGCAAGCTATCACTCATCATCATTCCCTCGTGATTGTGGACATGGGTTAGGTCTAATTCATCTCTGTAGAGGCACACCTATCTCTTGTCACGATACATCAATATTAGCCGCATAGCAGGATGGGACCAGCATTGGGAATATGGTAGTCGTCCTTTAGCTACCTCGATAAGTTGTGTATGAAAAGGGACTGATCAACAGAGGGATGTGATAATGTTCCTCAGGATTGGTCACGATGAAGGGAATCTAGAGTGTCATTGTCATTCTCTCGTTGCAGGAGATGTCTTTTTGCCTACTTCAACCCAAGGGTAGAAAGTTGGTTTCCCAGCTTTGTCGAAGTGATCTGCCGTTTCGAACACAACTTTGTACAAGCCTTTATCCTCCAGCTTTACGCCCTGGGCGAGGTCCGTACAACGCCCGTCTGCGTCGGTCACTCTACAATGCAGGATTTAGACAGCTCTCAGGCTTAAATTGATATCTCACCCTTTGGCTAGTAGTCCCCATGTCTCCGAACCCCCCGCAGTCGCCGAAGCCTGATGGATCTCGAGACGCACTCTTACCCCCGGAGCAGGTTTACCGATTGAAGAATCGAGAACTGTTGTGCAGAAAATACGCGGATTTCGAGTGGTTTCAAGTAGTATTACTTACCGTGACAAGTGATGGGTGAAGAGGCCATCGCTTTATCGATGTTAACAGCAAAGATTGGTTGTGCCATCTTATCTTATCAGTGCAGAAAAAGTCTGACGCGATCTGACGACGTCCTTTCAACACTTCCATGGCCTCTAGCTCAATGTCCCAAACCCCACCTCTTGGGAAATATCTTGCATCAACAGGTACACTCATTTTAGAAAAGCGTCGTTTTTCCTGTGACACTTTTGCAGATAAAAAGACGCGGGATAAAGCGGTCAAGAACCTCGCAGCGTTCCTCTCGGATCCCGATCGTCCTCGCATTTCTAATCACGAGATGGACAAACTATGGAAGGGGATTTTCTACTGTGAGCCCTTATTTTTAACGAAAAGAAAGGTTGTGTGACCGTCTTTGCAGGTTTTTGGATGTCGGACAAAGCATTGGTTCAGCAAGCCCTCGCGTCAGAGCTCGCAAACATCCTCTTGAATTTAGATCACAATTCCGCCTCTTTTGAGTTCCTCGGAGGATTCTGGAGGACAATCGTGCGGGAATGGGAAGGTATTGACCGCCTAAGGTGGGTCTAGCCAGACGTGTCCGCTAACCCCTCAAATTTTCACTCAAATAACCCACTCCAGAATGGATAAATACTATATGCTTATCCGGCGCTTCGTCAATTCGTCATTCCGACTACTGATGCGATATGACTGGGATTCCGGCAGTTTTCAAACGTATAATGATATTCTGACCGCGAAAGGTGGTCCACTTTGGTATGCCGTCCATCGCCCTTTTGTGTTCTGCCTTTGCCTGACATTGATCCCCCAGTCCTGATGACAACCGAGTACCATTAAGTCTCAAATACCATCTTGCAGACATTTACCTTGAGGAGCTCGACAAGGTACTCACCTGGGACTCCGAAACTGGTGGCGAACGTCCGCCCCGCGTTCCTCTTGACACCCTAATTGCGCCATTCCTTACACTCCTAGCGCGCACGCCATCAAATCACACATTCGATCGTGTGATGTCCACCGTTCTTGAACCCCTAATACAGTCCCTCGCGGCCGACGGCTCCATCGAGCCTCCAAGCAAGAAAAGGCGCCGGCTCTTGGGCAATGAAATATCATTCGTGGCGGACAACTCATGCGTATCAAATTCACCAATGACGGATGAGTCATCTCTTCACCAAGCCCTTCTCAAGCAAGTTTTCTCGGTCGCAAGCGAACAGGATACAAGGGACTCGAATAGGCGCAGGTTGTACAAGTTCTGGAAGAGCAATGTGGAAGATCGTGACATTGATGGTGGTGCGCGGCGTGACATTGATGGGAGTTGAGAGGCTTTGTTTCTTGGCATTGTCTACAGACGACGTGTATGAATAGGTGCATGATACCATGATCGTATCAAACGAGACATTCACTTGCCAGCGTCTACAGAGTGGCCTTCAGATTACCCATGAGTTTTATTGGGGGGGTGTAGGACTTGTGCTTTCCCGTGGAGACCTGGGTCTTCAGTACTACATGAGCTCAACCCTACACCTTCGAGCCGTCTTGTACAAGTAAACGCACGATTGAGGAGTCCCTGTTATAATTAGCAAGAACATATAGGAAAAGTGACCTCATGTGCGGCTCGATATCATCTAGTGCAGCTAGTGCCTATAACTGCAGAACGCACAAAAACCATTTTCTTTTGTGAATACAAGCTAGTATACAGTATACAAGCCGAAATAATGGTCAAATGTCTGGTAACTCTCTCTGCAATAGCCTATTCCACGTGCTTTCCTTCCACCAATCATTCATAAATTCGATCCGGTCCCATAACGCTTCTTCGTCTAAACCGTAGATCTCATACTTCCCGCCATTCAAGGGGCGACCCTCTCTGCGAGCCACTTCGAGAGCTGCTTTGTTTTCTCCCCTATTGAATTCAACTGGTAAACAAAAAGAACAGTGGGCCCGTCGAGAAGGATTACCTTAGCAGCTCCAAAAGTTCTTTCTTATCGGGGAAAAATAGACGGGACTCGAGAACAGCCAAGATTGCCAGGGAAGCGCGGTACAGAAACGCATCGCCTTCCAAGACGATCACATCCCATAAGCGCGCGCAGGCCTCGAAAGGGAGATGGTCGAGGAAAAGGGGAACGATCCAATCCCGAAGATATTCTGAAGGGGATATTTGGTGCTGTTTGAAGTTGAAGTAAACTGAAATGAATGAGCATGCATTAGACATAAACTTTCACAAGCATCCATACTCTTTGGCATGCCATCCGCTAACAAAGTGTCGAAAATTCTACCAAAGCGATTAGTCCCTGTCTTAACACATGTGCACTACAACTAACCTATAATAAGCATCCATCTAAAATCCAGCAGTCAGCTCAGTGTATGTATTTTCAGTGCGGACTGAACTCTTACATCATCCTTGGTGGAGAAACCTCCGTAGAAAGAACGCATACAGTGGCGCTCCAATAAGTTCTTCATAACGATGAAACCCGGGTCCACCGACATGTTGAGCAAAATCATGGCCGCAATCCTCGCAATACCTTTTTCATATCCCAATGCCTCATCTGAGCGAGATACAACCCAGGCATACAACATATCCTTGAGCTCCACGTACATCGGCCCAGTATCTGGGTGGAAGATATGAAGGGATGGAAGAGTGCTTCGTACATCTTCTTCGATAAGACTAAGTGAGGTCGTAGGAAATGTCCCAGCTGAGAGAGCACGTTTTGCTCGCGCAAGACAAATTCGATAGGTATCTACTCAAGAAACGATAAACAATCAATCGGGAAGGAATTTCGGATAGTACCTTGAGACAAGGCCAAAGAATTTCCGACGGCACGTTCCCACATGGTCGCACGCAACTTGGTGGGAATTCCCGCCCACCAACGCTTTCGCATTGCCAGATTACGATGGACTATTTTCCAGTCCGGCAAAATCTCCTTCTCCCATATATTTAGCGATTGCTCAACTTGAAGCTCTCTTGCTAGCCGACGTTCTTGCAATGCTTTTCTTCGTTTCTCCTCTTTTCACGAAAATGTTTTAGTACGCTTTCTTCGGATAGGCGGATTATGGGCTACCTGCTGCCCTGCTCCGCTCCATCATCCTCCCCCAATCCGCCAGATGCTTCTGGTCCTCGTCTCTGCTCTTTGGGGGAAGGAAGGGCGGTCTTGTCTTACTGACAACCCTCTCGAAAACACTAGGCCCTACCGACCGCGTAGGTTTGTGGCTAAACGAGGATGGCGGTCGTGATGACGATGGTGCAGGGGGAGAGGCAATGGGTGGTAAGCGTGGAGACGGTGTTGGTGATGACCTTTCCCGGATTGTCTGTCCAGGTGGAGTCTCTAACTCGTCTTCTGGGGCTGACGTATCGGGCGGGGCCTCAAACTGGGGAGGGGATGGAGGTGACGACTCTTGGGTTGCGTCCGAGACAGCTACTATATCAGAGTGAGAATCTCCAGAATCGACGGCACGAAGTTGCGCTTCCAATGTGGTGTCGTTCCTGGTATGTCGTTGTTCGTGCACTTCGTCCGTGACTTCGGGCTTCTCTTGTACGTCATAATGATGGTCTTCCCGATGAGATAATTGCTCGGCAGGACTCACTGAAAGAGAAACTGAGTCGAATTTAGCATCGAGGTTGTTGGCATCTACAGTGGGGCTCGAAATATCCCTGCAGAGTGGTGAGGCCCGCGTAGAATCACAGGAAGACCGAATACGAACATGGATACTCTTGGAAGAGATTCCGTTGTATCCTCCATGGCATCTGCACCAGTGGCAGATGACTCACTCGTACTCTCCTGTTCCTTGCCCTCTTGAGAATGTGACACAGCTCGCGCTAAGTCTGCGCGAATGACAATCGAGGAGAGTGTGTAATTGGCGTTGCCGTCATCGGCATCCGAGAAGGCATCATCAAAGGCGAATGATGTAGTTGTAGTTGGCTTTTTCTCGAGGCGTTCCTGGATAAGGTCTCGGCACGACAACACGTGACGTGATCCGGACGTGCTCACGACACTGCAGTCATGATTGCCGAACTCTTACTCGTCCTCGCAGGCCATTCCTCATCTTTATTTCCTACAGATCACCACGTTCACCCATCGTTTCAACAACTCCTTCACCCAGGCGAACAGCAATGCCTCGAGTCTATCGCCCTCATTGCGTCTCGGTATCGCAAGATAAAGAAAGCCTCGTCAATCCTCTCTCGCTCCTCATCTCGTTATGTATGCGCACTTGCCTCCACCCTGAACCAAATCCTCAAAAAGGAATACGAGACGCTGGTCGTGGAAACCGAGGATAAAGTGCTCAAGGGTGATTCTATGCTCGTGGCGAGCGGCTCCTTCGTCCCTCTTTCATCCATCCGTGCTACTTTCGTCGAATGGGATGCGCCGTTCGTGGCTTTGGAGGCATTAATAGATAACCTTTGCGAACAGTCAGACTGGAAACCCGGTCCCCTCATTGACATGCTTACGTTGCGCTCTGCAACGGGCATACATCGCATTGCAAATATCATGTCCCGATTGTCTCTAGCGGTTCAGCGCGTTTGGAAGGCACAACTTATATCCCTCTTGATTCATGGATCAATTGCGGACACAGACCCGCTCGTGTCGAAGGATTGCGTCTTTCTAGACGGATGCGTTCCTTCTTGCATCTCAGCTCAGTCGAGGAGTTCGATAACCTATGTTGGAAAAGCCATTGGCAAAGTTAAAACTGCTGGGTGGAGGGCGCAATTCCCTCATAACATCGCAGCGGACCATGCGAAGCAGTTGGCGGGTCATCACAGAGATCCGCACCAATGTCAGCGAATGGTTCTGGATGAACGTTCTTACCATCAAAGATGTTGAAACTTCAATCGACTCTTTGTAAGTATCTGCGTACCTGAATGAGATGATGTCTCATTGAAGACGCATAGAGCCAACTACTTTTTGATTCGCAATGGAGAGTTCAGCCTTTCGTTAATTAGGGAGATTGAACGTCTCAAAATCTCTCGATTGACCTCCCGTACGGGCCCATCTATCATGATTCGCGAACAGGACCTCAATCTCGCGCTGCTCCGTGCTTCATTGGGAACCACCGCCCAATATGATCCATCACTTTCTCATCTTCGATTTGAGCTCCCTTCTGGCCCATTACGCCCACTCCTCCCGTCATTATCCGACCCTAGAAACCTCGCTCTTTCAGTCGGTGGCGATAATGTCACGGAAACATCCTTTAACGACATCGTGCTCGGTACAGCGATGAATATGCTATATAGTGTTGAATGGCCATTGGATATGTTCCTCCAACCAACAGACCTACAGATATATGGAACCCTCTTCGCCTTTCTATCTTCCCTCAGAAAGACACACACACGGATGCATACGTGTTGGACTACGTTGTCTAATGCTCAACGCGCTCGTCGACGTTGGACCGGATTGGGTGAGGGTGGCACAACAGAAGACTTGGCTGCGCGCCAAGAACTTTTGCGATGCGGCTGGGGCTTGGCGCGGGAAATGAATTGGTTTCTCGACAACTTGCTTAGCTATGTCATGATAGATGTCATTGACAGCGAATTCAGAAGACTCAAAAAGCAACTGAGCCGAGGCGGAGGGTCGAAGATTCATGAGAGCACAAGTAGTCAGAGTGTGGGTCCTTCCAGTCCGAAATTTTTAGGGCCTGCAGAGCGCGCGGAAACCGGAACTGAACCGACCATGGCCCCTGGTACAAGTCTGGACTTTACGACACTGCAGAGCATTCATAATACCTACCTCGAGCGGTTGTTAACCGGCTGTCTTATAACAAACCCCGTCCTTGCAGCTTCTCTCCGACCAATCTTCGAGCTGTGTGAACAACTGGTCGCACAGGTAGAGAGATGGGGCGGGGACGTGTTACCAGGTCTATTGTCCGAAGGTAGCATGTCCGGTGGCACCGATGGGGTCGGCAAGATGGTTAGGGAACGCTGGTTCATCGTATCCGAGATAAACGAGGTTCGTCTTTGTGCACTTCGAGTCCCTAAGCCACTTATCTCCGCACCGTCCTCTTATTTTAGACATTTCATTCACTCCTGGACACGTTTTACGAGCAGCTGACGCAGTCAACGTCTCAGCAAACATTTACGGGAAGAATGGACCCATCGAAGTCAGGTTTCCTTAACAGTACGATGCCAAGTGTATCGATACAGGCACCGGGGATGCGGTGGAGGGACGGTAGAAGGAGTGAGAAGATTGGGGAGATGCGACGACACATTGAACGGCTAGGAGATATTACGCGCTCTCGAGTAGATCTGATATGATACGTCACACCAATAAGGAACGGCCAGACCACGGCCTCATCCATGGCAGCATGGCGCGCGTCCAGTCGACTCTCTCATCAGCTCCGCTTCCTCTCTTCTTCCACAATGTCCCGTATGTCCTCCTTTGTCTCCCTCCGCCAAAACTTACCTCTTTTCCCAGAATACACTCCTCGACTCATTGGCGCTCCCAACACCCTCGGTGAGTCCAGACATGTGACCTCGAGGCCTCAAGGATCCTAATACACCAATCGATATAATATATCAGAACATCGCGTCTACATCGAGCAAAACGGCCAGGTCGTCTCGCCGTTCCATGACATCCCACTCTTTGCAGATCGGAATAATGGCATCCTCAACATGATCGTCGAGGTTCCCCGCTGGACCAATGCCAAGATGGAAATCTCAAAGGAGGAGTCATTCAACCCCATCAAGCAGGACATCAAGAAGGGTCGTCTGCGCTTCGTGCGCAATTGCTTCCCCCACCACGGGTACATTTGGAACTACGGTGCTTTCCCCCAGGTAAGTTATGTTCATGTTTCCTTTACCCACATGCTCTGCCGTACCGCACTCCCACATCGCTCACTTCGCTACTCAATGTGGCCCACTGCTCACTATATATTTGTAGACTTGGGAGGATCCTTCTCAACAGCACGGCGAGACGAAGGCCAACGGCGACAACGATCCGCTGGACGTCTGCGAGATCGGCGAACAGGTGGGTTATGTAGGGCAAGTCAAACAAGTCAAAGCCCTCGGCATCATGGCCCTTCTCGACGAAGGTGAGACCGATTGGAAGGTCCTTGTCGTCGACGTCCAGGACCCGCTCGCATCCAAGCTTAACGATATTGAGGATGTTGAGCGCCATCTACCTGGCCTCGTACGCGCTACGAACGAGTGGTTCCGGTGCGCAACTTTCTCCTCTTAATACCAAATGACCCCGTCTCACAGAATTTCTCTCTTCTCCCCCTTATTCCTTCGACAGCATTTACAAGATTCCCGACGGCAAGCCCGAGAACCAATTCGCTTTCTCTGGCGAGGCCAAGAACAAGAAATATGCCGCTGCGATCATTCATGAATGCCATGAAGCGTGGCGTCGCCTTGCTGTCACGGGTGAAAGCCCCGCTAAGACACCGAACTACGAGATCTCGATGTATGGCTCTTTTTTGGCTTCGGGGTAAAAGCGGGGGATTCTGAACTTGACAACGCAGTCGCAACATAACTTTCGATAACTCCCCTGGACACGTCAGGCCGAACGACCCCTCTCGCACGAGCGTACCTCCCGATTCCAGGAAGCCGCCGGCACCTATCGATGCTGCCAGTTCCGTCTGCTTTACTTTTCCAGGGCGGCGCTCTATACTCACCATTTTCGCGTTAGTTTCCAAGTGGTTCTACATCTCCTCTGCGCAGGTCTGAACTCGTAGGTGGCAAACAGCAGTGAAAAGAGCTGGAGTGGGTCTTTTGGTTCATGCACCTTTACCAGTATAAAGTTGCGTTGTCACAGGTGAATGTAATAATAGCGGAAATTATATCGGCGTGATTAGAGTCGTCTAAAAATACATATGACATTGGGCTAACGCGACATGCAGTCACGGTTTTTGATCCAAGATTCGATCTGGCTGCGCTCGCGGGTATCGACAATAACGATCCGCAATGGAAGTGACTGTCCAAACACCTGTTCGTGTTGTCAACAACCGGCGTCAGAATCTGGAGGGTTCTGTGCTAACCTTCTAGAGCAGAAAATATGGAATACTCGGTAGTGGTGACGCCGGACACTGTATGCGTCTCAAGGACTTTGCCTGGGCTGCCTCCCTTCCTGGCGCTGAGCTCGGAACGTTGGTACGTAAACGTGAAGGGCGGCTCGCCAATTAGCGTGAACTTGATCTCAGCTTGGTCACCTATTGAAACAGGGAATAAGGGAGGATTACTTCGGGAAGCGACCGACAACATCCTTACCTTCATGAATGTCTTGAAAAATCCTATTCCCTTGGCCAACCTGGGCAGTGGGCAGAGGATGGACCGCGTAGCCCAAATCCGCCACAACCGATTTGCACATCTTTTGTTGCTGTGCGATGGATGTTATCTTGAATTCGCCTGGCTGCTGTTGGGAGAATGCAAACGGTGACTGCTTGGCCTCTTGAGTGTATGCCTTGCCATTCACACGGTATCTATTTTCCGTCAACAAAAATCAAAAATGCTGGTACTGAAGGAAACTGTCGTACCCAATTGTCCATGGAGGAATGCCCTCCAATTGGAATTGCGCGACTTCTCCAACACAAAAGTATTCTCTTCTGTCGAAGGGTATAATTGCGGCAGACTCTGCGACGTCTACCGTAATTGACCGATCGTGAGAGTCGGGTAATCTCTGTTCACAGTGCGACGCATCCCTGATACTATCGATGGATACCCTGTGTTGACCAACGGACTTGAAACTGTATCCTGGCATGTCAAGTCGCCAAGTCGTATCGTGTACCGTCACTGTCTCAGTGTAACGTTCACTTGCAGCAAGGTTCTGCACTAAAACTGTGAGTTCGAAGGGCGGTGTGCCCTGCAGTACGACGACGCCATCCCCAGTACCCTTATCTTGGGGAACGAAGTTCTCATACAGGCAATATGAGAGCCTATTAGCACTCGCAAACCGCGCGGAAGGACGCATGAGAACCTCCTGCTCAAACAGCGGTCGGTCGGAACGGGGGATAACGACGCCCTTGTGCTTGGAAATCCGACCCGGTTCTGATGTGTGGAGCTGGAAGCGGGTCCGGGGTTGTATACTATTGAAAATGGGTTGATCGAGCAGCCGTGTGCCACCTGAATCAACAGATCGTGCGATGTTATACATGATTTGGAAAGGAGGTCGACCTATCCGAGTGAATTAGACATATTCAAACTGAAAGGTATGAAAGGAAAAACCTGTGAGTTCAAAGTCAACATGTCCACTTGTTCCTTCGCAAATAGCGCGCAGAATGTAGGTGCCATTATACGGTTCATATGTTGCCTCTGTGTCCGGGGATATTGTCGCAGACGGCCGTGGAACCCAATCTACTTCGTATGTGGATTCTTGGGGAATGACCGTTCCAGGACACTGCGAGTCGGATACCTGTTGCCAAGGTCATATTACCAGTCATATACAGTAGTTGAAGGAACTAGCCTCCAACATCTCATAAATACCCTTCTCTGTGACGCGAAGGTAATCATTAGGTGACTCCAACTGCGCGATATGGCTTTGTTCCGGACGTTCTGTATTGCGATATTTGATTCGCCATGGCTAGGAATCGATAAGTTAATAGACATCAGATGTCGGTATGAAAACTGAGTAGGTACCCCGTCACCAGTTAGCCTCAATGGAAGGCTCGCTTGCTGATTTTCGAGAGTGATGACCCGCCGCTGGCTTCCCTTTCCATAAAACTTCGCTGTGGGCTTGATTTTCTTAACGTTCACGGTGACTCCTGAAGTAGAGAGTGTCCGCTTGCACCCAGATGAATCCTCGATGCTAACTAGTTGCAGAAGATCGGGTCTGTATGAGGCATTCAATATGGAAATTTTGCACCCACCGATGTTAATCTCGAATGATCCACCTTCCCTATTTACATCCTTGGGGACGCCGACCTGCAGCCTTTGTCGTGCAGCATCAATACCAGAGAATGATATGATCTCGGACCTCTGTGGGCCAACAAGCTGAAGACTCAGATTCCATGGTCCTATGCCCTATGTCGATGGCTCGTCATTATGTTTGAATTATTTTTTGGTCGATACATACCATAAGGTTAACATCCACGTCAACGGAATTTTCTGAGCAACTGTTGATCGTCAACCGATCCCTCCCAGAGGATCCCGCGAAGACAGCCGATGCCAAGGGGTGGACTATCTGGTCGACTGTTGGCCCTTTCAGCTCTATCTTGTTGTAGTTCGCATCGCTCAGGTGAGAAAAACTGTATATGAAATGACCGCTCTGTGAGGGCTGCAAAGTCATCTCGCCGCGAGAGTTGTAAAACGTCTTGACCAGCTCCCGCGCCGGTTCCTTGTCTCGCTGCATTCGATAGTAGACATGAAAGGGCGGTGAGCCATGAAGGACAAGTGAGGCAGCAACACCAGTATCTCCTGAGCTAACAGGGCATAAGCAATAATCCGCTGGATGCCTGGTAAACTATCGCACCATTCGTGAATTCGTCTCCATTCAATCTCCGCAGTGGGTTTGGGCAGCTCCACCACAGTACAGGTTTCGGGACTTAACACGTCGCCCTCGCAGTACTTTCCTCTGATATCGACGATAGTATAGTCTCCAGGAGAGTCAGCTTCAACAGTCAGGGCACGATTGCCTGATTGAGTCTGAATAGTTTGTTGCCATGGTCGAAGACGTTTGTTGATGCTCTTGCCCGACTCGTCCACAGGGGGTTGATATCGTACTTTCACATCCCATGGGGAGTCCAGATCATCGGCTTCTTGGGTATCAACGAGTAGTGAAACGTTAGAACCGATGCGAAAGGAAGCTGGCTTTTGACGTTCACAGCCCTTGAAAGACATAGTGGGACGATGAAGAACTCGGAGAGAACGGCTGATTTTTGTGTTGGATTCGGAAGACAGGTCTCCGTGCTTTGCAGACGACCAAGATAGGTACTCTAGGTTCCCGAGAGCGTCTGTAACACTCTCAAGCACATAAGTATGGGTACCAAAAGCTTCGGCGGAAACAGTAAGCGGCACGCGGACCTCTTGAGCAGGGTTGTTTAACGGATGTGAGGGTTCTGTGGGCGAAACGTGCTCAGTCTCGATGCCTTCCACGATAAAGTATTCCCTGCGGCCATTAATCTCCTTGAACCATTTGAGGCTAAGGGGAGGTACACCAAAGATACTCAGAGTGAGGCGAACGTCCTTGTCTTCCCCAAGCGTATTTAGACCAGGAGCTGCACATTTGATGTTATCTCTGCGAGTCAGGGCATCGCCATCGACAAACTGAGCGTGCGGACAAGGTGCGATGGTAATCTCGGATGGGTAGGAGATACGAGCATCGACGCCGGACGAGTCACTGATACCTTTGAGGTGAATGGTCCCCGGCTTCGAAAGGCGTATGTGCACGATGGATTGGGTATTCTGTAAGCGTGGAGGAGAAGAGGGAGTATCACGCGAATCATTGTCAGGATATTCGTCGTCATAGTCGTCAATACTGTCATCATAATTCTCTTGTTTTGTGGTCTTCGTTACTCGCAACCGCTCCAGACGCGCATTCTCGATGGCTTTAATATCACGCGAAGACAACGTCACGGATTCGATCTTGCCTCTCGACGACTCGGCGTGGCCCAAGGGCGTGATGGTATAGCGCAAGGAAGTCGGATTAGAATTGTTCAGGAGGATGGGAACAAGAACGCTGGTTGATGAAGCATCCAAGCAAAATCGTTGGCTGTAGGGATTGAGCTGCGCGGTGCTGATGGGTGACATGCGAACCGTGTGCTGGCCCGCGAGGTTACCATCCCTGCCTCCGTAGCCCTCGCCTGATACAAGGCCGAAGGTTAGGATGGAGAGTAAACCAGACATGCCAAGCATGTTCGAGGATGACTGAAGGCCGACGTGATCTAGGAACTCCGGATAAGTTTGTATCATAATGTACTGTGACCTCGTACCATGGTGAGATGAATGCGCACTCGAATCTCCAAAGATATGTAACCGAATACCCCCAAACAAGAGCCCATCCATAAGGGCAAAGCAAATTATTTGCAATGCCACAATGGTGTTTGAGTAGTTTAGTCTTGGGATGCGTAGACGCGAAAGAGCGAGACAGAATAAGAGGTCGACGAGCAGCCACTTCTTGCCATAGTGTGGAGCAGAGCTGCCCTCCGAAGAGAAAAGATATCTTAAAAAGTCGAAGAATTTTATGGCCTAAAATTTGCAGGTTTGAGGAGAGGTGTCAACGCGAGGTCGACAAAGGGCTTCTCTTACCTGGATAAGCAATGCAAAACTCAACGCATACAACCTCTGGGATGGGATGTCGATATAACGTTCAGGAATTAGAGGGGTCACACGAGGAATCGACGCAGAGGATGGTTTTGGAGAACCAGAACGGTCCTGTCCTGAGGACATTTCGGGAAGACAATACAGTAGTCAGGCGTGGCGGGACGTGAACACGAAACCGCGTGGTGCCAGTCAGGTGACCGCTACATAAAAGTCTATACAGTATATACATCCCACATCACCCGTTCACCGGCTCAGGTACCAGAAGACCAGATATGCTCCAAAGAAAATAAGCAGCTTCTTCACCTGAGGGTCGAGGTTGACTAACGGCGCCTCCAATCCATCGTTTCGAGGAGGCGGGGGGGCCGCAGAGCTCCCACCAAGACTTTGGCCTCTACCGGAGAAAGCTGCAGAAGTTGACCCTGAGCTGTGCTTTTGTACAGCATTCTCCAGAGCACTAATTGATTGCGAGAATGAGGAAACGAGAAAAGTGCAGAAATATACAAAACTTACGCCTTATTGGCACCTCTGACTTGATCGACTTTGGTCTGGCCCTTCAGAAACAGGAAGGTTGGCCTTTAAACGTAGGAAACTGTATTCTGAGTTGTTCTTTGTTGGAAAGTGTTCGATGCTTACATGGCGCTAATAGAATAACGACGAGCGACGTCTTTCGCTGCATCCACGTCACACTTGAGGAAGTTTACGTTTGTATTCTGTTTGGCTAGAGTCTCATAGGCAGGAGCTATGGCATGGCATGGTCCACACCTGTAGCGGTAGTTACTTGAGCAGGCTAGGTTAAATCAATGATTTCAATAATACATACCAGGTAGCATGAAAATCAATGACCTGTCAACTACGTGAGCACCGGTTCAAAATGTCCTATCAAAATCTAGGACAGGCAAGTGCAGTATGCAAACTCACAGTTAACTTTGAGGGTGACTTGTCAAGGATGGCATCAAGTTGAGCGAGTGAGGTGATATGTGTTATCGTCATAACGTGTAATAAGTAATGTTTCTCCCGAGAGTTGAGTGGAGTGCCTCCAGGTCAACTACGGGTATTGCCGTATTTGGACCAGGGCAACACTGAACCAAACAGCGTTGTTAATTCGATTCTTAGTGCTTCGCTCTGCTCTGCTCACCACGAGATCTGAGCCAGACTGTGGCCTTTTTTTTTCAATCTGCATTTATATTCCACAGCATGTAACTAAGATACATGGTCTTGTAGTTAACTACAACGTAAGCCTATGCAGTGAGAAAATTGGTGCTAAACCTGCAGAGGGAACTGCTGGATGGGGACAATACGGATTGTATGTTGTGCACATACATTGAGAGAGTGGGCACATGGGCTGGGCAGAGGGAGCAACGGGAAGTGATGCTGGCAAGGAAGTGATGTAAGCAGGGGAAGTACATGGGTGGGGGAAATAATGTGGGCACGAGCGATGCGCGACCGTGCCTCCAGCACGGGGGTGAGAATGGCTATTTACAGGGGTAAGTAGGTCCATGGTGCCTTTATCAGAAAAATGTCATTTTTCTTGAAAATAGCTTTTTTGTCTTATTTTTCCTTAAAACACTTGAAAACACATTTCAAGCAAAATCA
>WNFQ01001045.1_pt1 | contig 19424 bp, 11 predicted proteins | sample 5400171 | NCBI WGS metagenome assembly WNFQ01 (sample SAMN13153356, study PRJNA577476) | soil metagenome | isolation source: 20 cm soil under Madrone tree | place: USA:California | collected 2016-06-14 | reverse complement strand
AGCGAAAGCGTCAGCGGAAGAGTCTCAACGTGGCCGATAGCTTCTCCGACGGTCGCCGTCCACACAGCAACCACCGGTACGCCGCCACCGTAGCCGCCTTTCACGGCTTCGCCCATGGCATTCGGCTGCGCGGAGGTGCGGGTGAGATGGAGGACGTCGTCCTTGCCCCACTGGTAGCTCGATCCCTGATAGGACCACATGTCGTACGGCTGGGCTTTCGGGTCGGCTAGTTTGGCGTTGAAGCGGTGCTGTTGTTCGACCAGACGATCGATGGTCAGGTCGGCTGTGCCGATGTTCTTGTATTCAACAGTGGAGAGGACGTGGTTCGGGAAGTCGTCGTAGGCTTCGACGGTTAGGGTGCGCTGGATCGCGGGGCCGATCGGATTCAAAACGTGCGCGGGGATTTCGATGCGCTTGCCTCGGCCCAGTTTGCCGCTTGCTTCGAGGATCTTGGCCTGGTCGAAGTCGAGGACGAAGTGAATCTCTTTGCCAGCCAGCACCAGGTAGTCACTCTCTTTGGGCTGGCCTTGTTTGGGGTCGTCGAGAGTCAGGCGCTTGCCGTCGCGCAGCAGGAAGGCTTGCACGTATCCGGCAGGGGAGAGTTCGAATGCGGCGGCGTTCGTGGTTAGAACGAGCGGGCCCCCAGGCTTAACTTCGACTTGAATGTCGGAAGGACGCGTCGCCGGCTGTTTGGAGGGTGCGCTTGTTTGGGAGCGGGTACAGCCCACTGTAACAGTGGCGATTGCGAGCAGGACCACTGTCAGTCCGATGGCGTTGAGACGGAGAAGCGTGGAATTCACTTTGCCCCCTTGTTTCCTGCTGATGGATGTTTGAATTGGCTGAACAAGCGCTCGGCGTTTTTGTGGTAGATCTTTTCCAGCACTGGGTCGGGCAGGTTGAGGCCGCTGATTTCAAATCGTCCCTGGCCGGGCGCTCCCCAGTAATCAAAATATTCGTCGGCGGTTTCCAGGAAGCGGAAGTTATTGCGGTACATCTCTTCGGTGAGCCCGTTATCTGTGCCGAACATTACCCGATCCTGATATTTCAAAAAGAGCTCGCGGCTGCGACGGGGCTGGCGTCCGAGTTCGGCTTCACGAGCTCCGAACTCGACCATTGCGTTGGAATGCTGGTCGAGCATCTTCGACACCCAGTCCAGATTTTCCGGCCAGCCCATGTGCAGCGAGACGAAGGTTGTGTGGGGATGTTTCGCGAAAACACGGTTACGCGCTTCGAGCAGCGATTCGAATGACGGGTAGTCGCTGCCGTAGAAGCTCCAATCAGGGTGTTCCATGAGTTCTTCGTAGCGCTCGTTGGTGGCGTCGATGGGATGAAAGAAGGCTTCGGGGTCGCCGGTGTGAATGAAGACGGGAATGCCGAGACGGCCGCACTCTTCCCAAACGGGATCGAGGCGGGAGTCATCGACGGCGATGAGCTTGCCGGTTTTGTCCCGAACGCCCAGGCCCAGGTCTTTGAGAAGTTTCAGTCCGCGCGCGCCTCGAGAAACGGCGTCGTCGACTTGCCCCACCATCTCGGTGCTGAAGTCGGGATCGTCGATTTTGCTCCAGTCAATTTGCGTGAAGACCATGAAGCGGCCGGGATAGGGCTTGACCATCTTCTCGATGACGGCCTGGAGTTTGTCGCCCCACATGCCGGTAAGGATCACGATGGTTTTCACGTTGGTGGCGTCCATGATCTTAACCACCTGCTCGGGAGGCATGTGGTCGTCGATGCGGGCGGCGTCGTTGATGTGGTTGTGGACGTCGATGACGTAGAACTTGGCCTTATCGATTGGATGGGCGGGGACGTGCAGCATGGAGACAGGCTTGAAGTCGCGGAGGAGCCGAGTCGTCTTTTGTTCGGCCTGGGCGGCGGATTTGTAGCCGGTCTGGGGCGGGAGCGGGTTTTGGGCGATCGCGAGAGAACAAATAAAAATAAAGAAGAGTGCGGCTAGATGTTGTTTCATCGAGAGTCTCGTCTTTCGAAAACTTTCTATTGTTTACGAATTAGGATCTCCAAGTTGCTTCAGGCATCCCTACGGGAGGCGGTTTTCTAGCGTGGTCAAAAAAATCTTCAGGCCTCCTGGCGTCGCACGAGAACGCGGGGTCCTTCAACTGCGTTCGGCTGGCGCCTCACATCGCTCAGGATGACAGTGAGTACGTTGGACGACAGTGGGATGTGAGTTATTGTCAGCCGCCTCTTGCGGGGCGATTGGCATGATGAGGATGTGGGCTGCTTCGCGGCTGAATGTGTAAGTTTCGTCATCGCTTTCTGTATGACTCCCTGCGACATCGTCGCCGACCCGGCGTTTCGACCTTCGCTCCTGCGGGGCATATCCGGCACGCGGGCAGGAGTGCCCGTGCCACATCGGGATTTGGTTCTTGACAACCGCTATAGAACGAAAGTAAAAGTAAGCTTTCGTAACTATATAGCATGCGCTCGACCGTATGCCTCCAAAAAAAAGGGGAGGTCCCATGCCACGTGTACGGAAGAACCTGCTTTCTGCCGCCTGCTGGTTGGTTGGAACGTTGTTTCTGGTCCCGGTGGCGTTCGGCCAGGCCAGTTATACCTCGCAGGTCCGAGGCATTGTGACAGACCAAACCGGCGCCGTGGTGCAGAATGCGCTGGTCACGATCACCAACGACGGCACGGCCATCTCGACGGCGACGCACACGGACGATCGCGGGTTGTATACCTTCACCGGACTGCGACCAGATTCCTACACGATAAAAGTCGAGGCCAAAGGTTTTCAGCCGGCGGAGCGCAAGCAAATCGTGCTGCAGGTGAGCCAGCAGACGACCATCGATTTCTCGCTGAAACCGCCGGGTGTGCTGGCGACCATCGAAGTAACCACGGCGCCGCCGCTCCTCGACACCGAGAGTGCCGCGATCGGGACGGACATTACCAACGAATATGTGCGGGATATTCCACTCTACAACCGCAGCATGTTCGGGCTGGCCTTCCTTGCCGGTGGTGTGACGGAGACGACCGGTTCCGGAATCAACGACAACTATCCTTCGGGCACAAATTTTGTTTCGAACGGACAGCGCAATGCGACCGCACAGATCACGCTTGACGGAAGTCCGCTCAGCGCGCCGGAACAGGGCGAGGGCGGGAACTCGAACGTTTACTACCAGCCCTCGGTGGAGATCGTCCAGGAATTCAAAGTACAGAACAACAGCTTCTCGGCGGAGTACGGCAACAATGGTGGAACGGTCGTTAACATCGTTTTGAAGCAGGGGACGAACCAGTTTCATGGCAGCGGATGGTGGTACGGGCAGCGTTCGGCATTCGATGCCCGCGATTATTTCAATAGCGGCGAGAAGCCCGATCACGTACGCGATCAGTATGGATTTGCGGTGGGTGGACCGTTGGTGAAGAACCGCACATTTTTCTTCGTGGACTTCGAGAAGGTTCGGCAACAGGATCCGGTGAACATCGAAGGCATTGTGCCGACGGACCTGGAGCGCGCGGGTGACTTTTCGCAAAGCCCGGCGAATCTGCCGGACCCGACGAATCCTGACACCGCGACGGCGGGCATCTACGACCCCTGTGCGGGAAATACCGACCCGAACTTCGTGTGCCCGCACGCTCAATTTTCCGATGGCGGGATTCTCAACAAGATTCCCGCCGACAAAGTTGATCCCATTGGACAGAAACTGCTGAATCTGTATCCGCATGCCAATGTTGAGGGTGCGGTGTATCCCGATCCCAACTTCCGAGCGGTGACGCTGCAGAGCGATCCGGGATGGCAGTTTGATGTGAAGCTCGATCACCAGATTTCGGAAAAACACAAAATCAGCGGTCGTTATAGCCAGCACCACGATCTTCTGAGCACGCCCACGATCGTGGGGAACGGAGACTTCAACGACGGAATCATCTACACCACCGACGTACACAATGGCAGCCTGGAATACAACTGGGCGATCAGGCCGACGGCGCTTTGGACGACCCGGTTGAGCGTTGACCGGGTGTACGCGCCGGGGCAGAGCAACCACTATCCAACTCTGAGTGATGTGGGTCTGCCGGCGATTTTGAACCAGAACGGACTGGATCGGGTGCCTTTCCTCAACGTGGGCAACGGGTTCCTGTCCATCTACAGCCAGTGCTGTGTGGATACAGCATTTGCGCACACTCTATTTAGTTACTCGTCGGGCCTGCAGTGGGTGAAGGGACCGCACTCGATCAAGTTCGGTGGCGAGCAGAGAGTATTCTTCAACAACTTCCGGCAGCCGGACTATCCCACGGGCATTCTGAACTTCAACCGAGAGGTGACCACCCAGAATCCAAACGGAGCCCTGGGAGCATTCAATCAAGGCAATCCGTTCGCGACCATGCTAGTTGGTTATCCGGCGAATGCAGACGACTCCGGCTTGGGGGCAGTGGTGCATATTGTTCCGGAAGTTGGCGATAAGTCGGTGGAGAGTGCGTTCTACGTACAGGATGATTGGAAAGTAACTCCGAAGCTCACGCTCAATGTTGGTCTGCGCTACGAGTGGAGTACGCCCTATACGGAGCGCAACAACCAGGTGCAGTTCAGCGACTTCACGGGCAGCACGGGAATCAATATCCCGGTCGATCGCAGCGCCGACTTTCCCGACTTTGGGCAGATCGGCAATGTAGTTGGTACGACGATCTTCGCGACCTCTGGCCACCGGCACGCACGGGTGGACCGCAACAATTTTGCTCCGCGGCTTGGCTTCGCGTATCAGCTGGCGTCGAACACGGTGGTGCGCGGTGGTGCGGGAATCTTCTATGGCATGAACGTCGCGACCAACTTCCAGTACGCCGGGCCGTCCTTTTCGAAGTTTGCGTCCATGCATTTCACGAACGACAACTTTGTGACGCAGTATGCGACCCTGAGCAATCCGTTTCCGGCTGGCCTGGCGCCACCGCAAGGGCGCACTTATGGAAAGCTGGCCAACTGGGGATTCAGCAATGGAAGCGATTTGGACACAGGTGTTGCCAGCAGCGGCGAGATCTACCAGTGGAACCTAGGGGTGCAGCACTTGCTGCCCGGCCAAATCGTGATCGGGGTGGACTACTCTGCCAACCGCAGTACCCATCTGCCTTGGGCGGGATCGTCGCTCAGCACGCGGGAGCGGAATTTCCTGCCGTCCAGCATCCGTAACGCTATTGTCGATACGTTGAATCCGGCGCATGACCCCAGCCCTTTTAACACGGACGTTAGCGATTATCTCGCCGGACTGGTCGCCAATCCCTTCCAATGTTTCTTCACGACGGTGGCCAATCCAGGTTCCTACTGCCCTGCAACCCCAATCTTCAATCTGGCGGACGTGGCGGATTCGCTTTACGTCCAAGACGAGATCCCGCAGGGCAATCTGTTGCGGCCCTACACGCAATTTGACGGCGGGTTTGCCGGCCTGCCCCGGATGATCGCTACGTCCTGGTACAACTCGCTGCAGATCCGATTCCAGAAGCGCGCCAGCCACTACATCAGCTTCGAGGGCAACTACACGCTATCGAAGGCCACGGACGACTCTGCGGCGGGTCGCAATGCGTGGATCGGAAATCTGCAGTATGACAACCCGCAGCTTCTCGACGACCTAAAGGCCGAGCACGGCATCAGCGCCAACGACGCCACCCATCGTCTGACCACTGCGTTCATCCTGGACCTCCCGGTCGGACACGGACGTTGGATCGGTCGAGGCATGAACAGCGTGGTCGATGCGATCGTGGGCGGCTGGTCCCTGGACAACCGCTTGCCATCTTCAATTCCGCAGGCCGGCTCACGGATGGCAATCAGCGTCCGAACGTGACTTGCTCGCAACTCACCACGGGCATCAGCTATCAGGAAGCGGCTCGGACTGGAGAGCCCTACCTGAATCAGGACTGCTTCGCCGATCCCGGCGACAACATTCCGGGCAACGCCCCGCGGCATTTTTCGACCTTGCGTGGACCGGGGATTCGCAATCTGGATATGTCGCTTACCAAGGAATTCAAGATCCGCGAGCGCGCGCAATTGCAGGTGCGTGCGGAGATGTTCAACGTGGCGAATCACCAGCGTTTTGCGTTTCCGGATGTGGGGTCGGGAGACGGGAGCTTCGGCGCGGTGAACCAGACCGTAAATAATTATCGCCGGATGCAGTTTGGAGCGCGGTTGCAGTTCTGATCTTCCACCCGTGCCCTGCGGATCGCATTCACGCGTGCGCCTGGCTTGTGTTCTGAGCCTTTGCGGCTTGTCGCTGGTTGCGGCATTTGCCGTTTCTCGGGATTTTCCTGACGGGCAGAACTGGACGAACTACGTTCGCATTGGGGCGTACGGGCTCCAGAAGAATGACGCTGAAAAAATTGTCGCCGATGCCATAGCTAGCAAAGTGTCTGGCATCGAGATCGACAACGACATTACCGGACGCTACCAAAGTTTTCTTGATCCTACCGAAAAACTGAAGGCCATTCGAGCGGTCGCGGAGAGGGCGCACCGGGCGGGCAATCGCGCGTTCGTGTACATCGCGGGCACGGAGTGCATCACCGCGAAGGCTGACCAGAACCCGCACACACTGGCCAAAGAACATCCGGACTGGCTGCAGCGAAAGATTGCAGGAGAGCCTGCGATCTTCGGAGGAGGGACGGCGTTTTGGATTGCCAAGGGCGACGAGGATGTTTGGATCAGTCCGTATGCGGGGGAGTGGCGGAAGATTTACATGGAGCGCGTGCGGCAGATTGCGGCTACCGGGATCGATGGTATTTACATCGACATTCCGTATTGGATGACGCACTTCGATGGGTGGGAGGACTCGTGGGCAAGCTTTGATGACTTTACTGTTGCAGCTTTCCGCAAGAAGACGGGGCTCGACGCTCGGCGTGATTTGAAGCTGGGAGACTTTTCGGATGCGAATTTCCGCAGGTGGGTGGATTTCCGCATCGAGACCATCACGGAGTTTCTGCGCGAGATTGATCAGACGGCGAAGTCGGTGAATGCGGAGATCAAGACGATTCCGGAGATTTATCCGGGAATTGAAGAGGAAGCGACGCGGGTTGGCGCGGATGTTTACAGTTTGTATCCGGTCGTGGATGCGGTGGCGCACGAGTATGAGTTCGGCAGCGGAGATCACATGGCTTCGTCGCGCGCGCCGCTCGATTGGTTCCGGTACCAGGTGGGGATGCATTCGTTTCGCGCCTTTGCAGGTGGCAAGGCGACGTGGATCTTAAATTACTCGTGGGATGGCGATGCAAAGGTCGATGCGCGCGAGGCCATGCAGAATCTGGCCATGTCGCAGGTGATGGCGGGAGCGAATTTCTGGGACGCGCCGGGGCATTCGATGGCGGGCTCGAATGATCTCGCGACCCGCACGAAGATTTTCAGTTGGATCGAGCGGCATGAAGCGACGTTTTATCGTCTGCGGACGCCACTGAAGCCGGTGGGCGTTTATTTTTCGCCTCGGACTCGGGATTATGGCGCGCGGGAGTTTATTTCGTCGTACCGCGGGTGTTTGCTTCTGCTGATGCAGAGGCATTGGGAGTTTCAGGTAGTGACGCCGAGGACGCTGGCGGACTTTTCGGGCGATACGCTGGTGCTGCCGGATGTGCGCGAGATGGTTCCTGACGAGCAGGCCGGGTTGATGAAACTGGCGGCGTCGGGAAAGCGGATTGTGATTACGGGACAGAATGCTTCGGGGCCGCAGGCTTCCGCGAATGTGGCAGTGTTTCCGGATTGTCCTTGCCGAAAGTATGAGGGTGGGCTCGACGCGAATATGGAGAATGCGGATCCGGAGCAGGCTGCAGAATTTCTTGCGGCTCTGCGGCATAAGAGCGAAGTTGAGATTGTGGCTTCGCCGCTGGTGGCGACGTCCATGGCGATGGTGGATGGGAAGGTGCAGCTTTTTCTGGCGAACTTCAGCGGCCTGCGGGGTGGGGTGAATCCTGTGCCGACGGTGCAGAAGGGAATTGCGCTTCGTATGCGAACAGGCGCGACGCGGGTGGAGTTCTTGCCGTTTCTGGGGGAAGTTCAGGTGATTCGAGGCGAGCGCGATGGCGATCAATTCGTTTATCGGCTGCCTGAGTTGGGGCGGGGCGGCGTGGTATCGATCAAGAAGTAAGCGGTCGCCGCCAGGTCGAACGTGCAGAAAGTATTCGTGAGTATAATGTCGACTTTCGACTTACAGACCTGGGTCGAGGTTCACAAGCATGTCGCCCAACACTACTAGTCGCCGCAGTTTCCTCATCACAAGTGGACTTACCGCGCTCGCCGCAACTCGAGTTTGGGGGGCGAACGATACGATTCGCGTGGGAGTCATCGGAGCGGGCCGCCGGATGAAGGGGCTCCTCGATGCTGCTGACAAGGTCGGTCCTTACCAGATCGTGGCCGTGAGCGATGTCTATACACCGAACCGCGATGCCATTCGGGAGCGATCGAACGGGTCAGCTACGACCCACCTGGATTATCGTGAAGTTCTGGAAATGGACATTGATGCGGTGATCATCGGGTCCCCGGACCACTGGCACGTGCGCATGGCAGTCGATGCGCTGGCAGCGGGGAAAGATGTCTACCTGGAAAAGCCGGTCACCCACACCATCGAGGAAGGCGTCACACTCGCCCGCGCGGTTCGATCCAGCAAGCACATCTTGCAGTGCGGCATGCAGCAGCGCAGCTGGACCCATTTTCGCGATGCAGTGGAGTTGATTCGGGGAGGCACTCTCGGCCGGGTGGCACAGGTGCGGACCTATTGGTGGCAGAACTATCAGCGGAACTGGTCGATGAAGCCCCTGGACGTGCAGGCGCTCGATTGGAAGCTTTGGCTCGGATCTGCTCCCGAGCAAGCCTTTAGTGACGAAAAATTTAATCATTGGCGCTGGTACTGGAATTTCGGCGGCGGCGCCATGACCGACTTATTCACCCATTGGGTGGATGTGGTGCACTGGGCGATGAAGAGCGAGGAGCCGAGTCAGGCGCTGATGCTGGGGGACAAATATGTTTTCGAGCAGTGGGATTGTCCGGACACCATCCAGGCAGCCTTCCGCTATCCCGGCTTTGACGTGGTGTACGAGGGCATGATGAATTCCTCCATCGACGATGGGGGCCTTGAGTTCCGCGGAACGGAAGCAACTTTGAAAATTGATCGCGGCGGATTCTCTGTTCATCGCGAAGGCGCACAAAGTGGGCAAAATCCCGTGCTAACCGAACGCAGCTTTCGGGATGGCACGATTTCGCACATGGAGAATTTTTTCGAGTGCATCAAGACGCGCAAAGAGCCGAATGCTCCGGTGGAAACTGGAGTTGCGGCCGCGCGGGCAGGGCACATTGGCAACCTTGCGTACCATCGTGGGGGTCAGGTTGCATGGCTAGGGAAGGGCTGAGCTGGAACAACTCAAGATGAGAGTTTTCTCGATGAAGTGGAGATGCCGCGATCAATCGCGCGATTGCATGCTGTATCCCGCATCCCGAAAAAAAGCTGAAGTGGCATTCGACATCGTAGCCCACTCGCATAATACGCGAAGGATGGGCATGCGGCATTGCCTTCCAGAACGCCCGATTCTACTCATTGCCCCGTTTGAGTGAGATGTCGACATTGCGTCAAGTATCGACGATTCACCATAACTCGGCCGACGCGTGGTGTAGAATGCGCCCGGCTTCAGAAGCTGCAACCAAAATATGCGGGGGAGAGAATGAAAAAATCACTGTTAACTGTTGGAGTAGCGACCACGTTGCTGATTGCGTGGTCCATCGGGCGGGTCCAGGGGCAGCAAGCCCAGTCGAAGGAAAAAGTAATCTTCGTCTCCGCGGATCAGGCGAATTTCCATGATACGGGCAACGGGGTCTCCATGGCCGCAATCTGGGGCGATGCGGACAAAGGAGCGCACGCCACATTCACCAAGTTCGTTCCGGGATTCGATGCCGGGATGCACACTCACACTCACGACGTTTGGATCGTTGTTGTGAAGGGCGCTTATCTGTACAAGGATGAGGCCGGCGACAAGCGCGTGGGGCCGGGCGGTTTCTTGCGAGTTCCCGGTGGAAAGAAACATTGGAGCGGGGGCGATCCCAAAGAGGGAGCGCTCTTCTATGAAGAAGCATCCGGTAAGTTCGATTTGATCCCTGCAAAATAGGAGGCAATTTCCTTGCCCCACCTTCAGCGAGTCGGCGGGAGGTGGGGCGTTCGGCCTCGAGCCTGGGAGCCGACATTGTTATGGAATCATTTGCGAGATCATCAGCCGCAGCAGCCGACTAGCTGCAGAACCTCGCAGGGGTGTGATTCATTGCAGTTGCCTCCTTGGGGGGAAACGTCATTCGCGTCAACGGGTATCTTTCCCCCTGGTAAAATGCCATCTTCCAGCTGATTTGCCTATCACCCGCATCCGCCACTTTAGCAGCCGTAGCGGAGCGAAGCCCCTAGACAGCGGAGCGGAGGCGGCGCCGCATCCAGCTTCGATTGCTGAAGCAGGGCGCTCTTTCATAATGCATTGGCCGTTCCCAGTGATCGATCTAACTAGGCAGTGATCGACTAGAATTGCGAACCTGACGCAGGTGCCCGATACAGGGGCAAAACAATGAACGGCAGACTCGCAAAAGTGACACTGGCTGGATTGGCGATCCTGCTTTCGTGCGTGCTTGCTTTTGTAGGTAGTTGGCCGTTCGAGAGACTAGGCATTAAAACGCCTGGGATGGTTGCCGCCCGCATCTTCGTTCCTCCAAGTGGTCCTCCTCACGAATTTTCGGCGGTTGGGCAAGGGGCTTCGTGTGCAGTTGATAGTTGATTGGGATTTCTGGTTCGCAGTCCTGCGGGTTGTATGTGCTCGTCAACAGGCTCCGCTCTCAAGACACCGGATCCGATAGCTGAGACGACTCATCACCCCGCAAGCCTAGCCGACTTGCCACACCGTATCGAGTACCGTCCCATCCACCCACTTCACGACGGCCACGGGACGATCGCCGAGCTTTGGGCGGGCAGGTTTACCGCCGCAGATTTGTTCGACTTCGGATTTGATGTCTTCGATGGGGCGGATGGGGAGTTTTGAGCCTTTTACGGCATCCAGCAAATCTTTTCGCAGGGGGTTGATTGCGATGCCGCGCTCGGTGGCGACTACGTCGATCATTTCACCGGGGCCGGTTAGGGTGGTGACTTCGTCGACGAGTACGGGAATGCGGTCGCGGAAGGAGGGGACGGCCAGAATGCTGCAGCCGGAGAAGAGACAGTTTTGCCATCCGCCGATGCCGTGGAGCAGGCGGCCGTCGGAGTGGGTCACGACATTCGCGTTGAAGTGGACGTCAACTTCAGTCGCGCCTAGAACTACTGCGTCGACCATGGACGCGAAGTTTCCTTTGCCGTGGTAATTGTATGACGTGAACGGGGACGTGGCGACGTGGCGGGGATCGCTGGCGATCGACTTCACGCCGTCCAGGTCGAAAGTTTGGCCGTCGAGGATGTAGTCGGTTAGTCCTTCCTGGAGCAGGTCCGCCAGATATTTTGTAGAACCGCCGCGGACGAAGCGGGCTTTTACGCCGTCTTCCTTCATCAGGCGGCGGAGATAGTCGACGAAGGCGAGGGCGATGCCTCCGGCGCCCGCCTGGAAAGAGAAGCCGTTCTTCACGATGCCCGCGTCGCGCAGGAAGCGGGCTACAAATTCGGCGATACGCAGGCGATCGGGGGAACGCGTGATTTGGGTTGTGCCGGAGACGATTTTCGCGGGGTCGCCGATGGAATCGACTTCGACTACGTAGTCAACGTTGTTACCTTGAATCTGCCACGGGACGCAGGGGAAGGGAACCAGATTATCGGTGACTACGATGACGTGGTCGGCGTAGGTGGAGTCGGCTAAGGCGAAGCCAAGAGAACCGCAGGCGGACTTGCCGTGGGAGCCGTCGGCATTGCCGAAAGCGTCGGCGGTAGGGGCCGCGATGACGGCGATGTCGATGTGGACTTCGCCGTCCTGAATGGCTTGCCAGCGGCCGCCGTGCGAGCGCAGGACGCCCATACCGCGCATCTTGCCTTGCGTGCAGTAGTCGCCTAGCGGGCCGTTCATCGAGCCTTCGATGTGGTGGATTACGCCTTTTTCCATCAGGTCGATGGCGGATTTTTGCGAGGGGAAAGAGGCGCTGGGGAACCACAGCAGATCTTTGACGCCGATCTTAGCCGCGGCTTCCAGCATCATGAGGGCGACCTTGTCGCCATCACGCAGGTGGTGGTGGTTGGAGACGACCATGCCGTCGCGCAGGCCGCACTTGCGCAGGGCGGTTTCCAGGTCGGGCAGACGCTTGTCGCCGTTCTCGGGATAGTCTTTGCTGGAGCGAACGGGCGGGGCCTGTTTGCGGACGCGCGGCTGGTACTTGCCGATTCCGAGATAGGGGATTTGGGGCTTGCCATTGACCATGCTGGGCACGGCGCGTGCTGCAGCGTTTTGGGCCAGTTCGACTCGGTCGGTCATGAGTGGCGTCCTAGAATCGTTTTCACCACGGAGGCACGGAGACACGGAGAAAATCCAGGGGTGAGTTGCGCTCGGAACTGTCCGCGATTTGGGTTATCCATCATGGTCATTGGCGCCCCAATCGTTGGGTCTGCGTGAGAAGCGGATCGTCCCTCCGGGACTTGGGTTCGTTGGCTACCGTTCCCAGCGCTGAGGCGCTGGGCTAAGTTGGGTTGCCCCTCCGAGGCAGATCCGGTGGGGGCCTCTACTATCTCGGCAGCCTTAATCTCAGCAATCCTGTGGGCAGCGTTAATCTCATCAGTCTTATTGGCGGCCTTATCAGCAGCTCTTTCGGCCGCGTTGTCGGCCGCGTTGTCCTCCGCCTTGTCGTCATTCTTCGCGCAGGTCATGCGAGTCCCATCGCCTTCGCACGTGCCACCAGTTTCAGGGCTCGTTGCACTACGGGGGGATCGATCATCTTTGATCCCAGGCTGACTACGGCGACTCCGCGCTGCTGGGCTTCTTCGAAGGCGCCGACGATTTCTTTGGCTCTTTCGATTTCAGCCGGGGTCGGCGCGAAGGCGGCGTGAAGCACCGGGATTTGCGCTGGATGGATGCAGCCCATGCCTTCGAATCCGAGCGCGCGGGAATTTTCGCCCCAGCGTTTCAGACCTTCCATGTCGGCGACGTCGCTGAATACGGAATCGATGGCCTGGACCCCGGCGGCTTTGGCGGCATTTACCAATCGCGTGCGCGCGTAGAGCGATTCGTGGCCTTCCGGCGTTCGAGCCACACCCAAGTCGGCGGTGTAGTCTTCGAGGCCGATTGTAAGTGCTACTACGTTGTCGGTCGCGGCGGCGATGGGAGCGGCATTCTCGATTCCTTGCGAGGATTCGAGAATCGGCATCAACCAAATCGGGCGGTTGATCTGGTGGCGCACCTTGAGTTCGCTGATCATGTGATCGACCTGCGTGACCTGTCCGGGATGCTCGACCTTGGGAATCAGGATCAGGTCGGGGGATTCGGGAATAATTTCCGCCAAGTCTTCGAGACCGAGGGGGAGCTGGTTGATGCGGACCATGCGCTCGCAGGCGCCGAAAGTCACGGCTCGCAGAGTGTTGCGGACCAGGATGCGGGCGGCGTCTTTTTCAGCGTGGTGGACGGAATCCTCGAGGTCGAGGATGATCGCGTCGGGACCGTGCAAGGCGGCGTTGATCGAGTATTTGGGCTCAGTGCCCGGAAGATAGAGCCGCGAACGGCGGAGACGGTCTTTACGCGACGGATCGGGTGACGGGACTTTGTCGGGAAGAGCTTTTTGGGTCGTACTCAGACCGGCCCGGCGGGCGGCCGTCTCAAGGCGGGCCGCGATGACGTAGGGCAGGGCGCCTTCATCGTGGATCGCAACCTTGGCGTTCTTTACACCGAGTGTCTCCAGGACGTGGCGGGTCTGGGCGAGGATTGCTTCACCGTAGTAGGGGGCTACACGGGATTCGAGGCCTACTTCCAGGCCTCCGGAATCGCGGGGTTCGATGGCAACGTGGAGATCGGAGCGCATTTCTTTGCCCCAGCATCCGGCTTCAGCGGGGCGCGGATTTTTCCCATCGTTGGGGGCGGTCATCGGATTTCAACCCTAACCACGAAGGATACCGAGGTTGCACGAAGGAACCATGTTACGGTATTTGCTTCGTGCTCTTCGTGTCCTTTGTGGTTCCTCACAGTCCGCGAAGAAAATCGAGCGTTGTATGCGAGCGCCACAGGCGCGTTGGTATTACGCTGGCCTCGGCATGCTACGCCGCCTCTGAACGGCTTCGTTCCTACGCCGCTACAGCTTGGCCAGAATGGCGTCTGCCATCTGAGTGGTTGAGGCGGCGCCCTGGCTGATTGATTTCGCACTTCCGGGAATTCGCATCATGTCATAGGTGCGGACTTTGCCTTCTTTCACGACTGCGGCGACGGCCTTCTTGATGCGATCGGCCCTGTCAGTTTCGCGTACGTGTTCGACCATCATTGCTGCCGAGAGAATCATGGCGATTGGGTTGACGATCGGGGGATTCAGCTCAGCGTATTTCGGGGCCGATCCGTGAGTAGGCTCGAAGACCGCGACGTCATCTCCGATGTTGCCGGATGCGGCGAAACCCAGGCCGCCGACCAGGCCGGCGAAAGCGTCGGAGAGGATGTCGCCGAACAAGTTCGAGGCCACCACCACGTTATAGTCTTCGGGATTCTTGTTCAGCCACATCAGCTGGGCGTCGATGTTGGTGCTCCACAGCTGGATGTCGGGATAACTCTTCTTCACTTCTTTGGCGACTTCTTCCATCAAGCCGGACGTTTCGCGCAGGACGTTGGGTTTCTCACAGATGGTTACGGCTTTGAATTTCTTTTTCTTCGCGTATTCAAACGCTGCAGTGATGATGCGGCGGGCGGCGTTTCTCGTGATGATGCGGACGCTCACGGCGAGGTCTGGGCCGGGGATGTTGGCGAAGGCTTTGAAGCGCGGGTGGGAGTTCAGAGTAGCGCGCACGTTCTCTGGGGGATTCGTCCACTCGACTCCGGCGTACATGCCTTCGGTGCCCTGGCGGAAGATGGTGGTGTTGATTTGGGGCTCGTCGAAGCCTCCATCGGTGCGCTTGCGGATGTAGTTCAGGGGGTTGCCGATGAAGCCGATGCAGGGGCGCATGCAGATGTCGAGATTGAATTTCTGGCGCATGGTCACGATGGGGCTGTAGTAGACGTGGCCTCTGCCTTGCAGTTCGGGCTTGAGTTCAGCCTGCGCTGCTTTATTCGGTTTCGAGGTGATGGCACCGAATAGGCCTAGCTTGTGTTTCGTGAGCAGATCGATGGTGTGGTCGGGAAGGGCGTTGCCCTGATTGCACCAGCAGTCCCAGCCGATGTCGGCGGGGATGTAGTTGGCGTCGAAGCCTACGGCTTTCAGGACGCGGAGGGATTCGGGAAGGACTTGATTGCCGATGCCGTCGCCGGGCATGGTGACTACGGTGTATTTGGGCATTATCAGCTCCTAAGGAAACTCTTCACCACAGAGAACACAGAGGGCAAGGAGGGAAAAACTTAAAAGGCTTGTTCTCGACTTTCAGTACTTTCTTCATAACTGGCCGGAAAATCTTTGAACCACAAAGGACACGAAGAAACACGAAGGGAAAACCTTAACAGCAGGTTCCTCCTGCCTCCGCTGCGCTCGCCGTCGGTATGACAAGAACAAATAAAGCGCGTGGCTGCTTATGCGTCGCTTCTGAACGGAAGAACTCGGGTCATCGGACGTCTTGTTCATAAACATCGCTTCTCAACTAAGACCCAGACGTTTGGCTACCAGGTTCTCCACGCCTTCGGCAATCACCAGGGATTGCGGGACGCTGCCGAGAGCGGGGAACGGGAATTTTTCCCCTCGCCACGTGATCACGCTGTTTGTGAAGTCGATGTCGATCTCGTCGGCGGGGATGATCGTTTTCTCTTTTGCAGCGATTTCTTTCGTGAACTGCTCGCGTACTCGCTTTACCAGCTCCGGCACTTCCACACAGAGGAAGCCGTTGTTGTAGGCGTTGCGCAGGTAGGTTTGCGAGAAGCTGGCGGCGATGACCAGTGGGATGCCTTTCGCCTTGAGGCAGGTGACGGCCTGCTCGCGGCTGGAGCCGGTGCCGAAGTTGAAGCCGCCTACGATTACGTCGCCGGCGTGCGTGCGTGCGGCGAATTCGGGATCGTAGTTTTCCATGACGACCTCGGCCATCATTTCTTTGGTCATGTCATCGCGATAGGTGTAGTCCTTGCCGTAGATGGCGTCGGTGTTGACGTTGTCTTGCGGCACGAAGACCAGGCGGCCTTTCACGCGTTCGGGGAAGCCTTTCAGGATCTCGATTTTTTCTGCGTCTTCGGCTGAGCTGACGGTGAGTTCCCTGTAGTTTCGCGCCGGGTTGCGGTCGGCGAACTCGTGCGGACCGCGGATGTAGCCCGCAACCGCGGATGCGGCTACAACTTCGGGGCTCGCGAGATAGCACTGGGCGTCGCGCGATCCCATGCGGCCTTTGAAGTTGCGATTGGTGGAGGAGATGCCGACTTCACCTTTTTCCAGAAGACCGACGCCGAGGCCGATGCATGGACCGCAGCCGGCGGGAAGAGGCTGGGCTCCGGCGTTTGTCAGGATCTGCCAGATGCCTTGTTTCTCGGCTTCTTCCTGCACCCATTTGCTGGCAGCGCTCAGGTAGAACTTCACACCAGCGGCGATTTTCTTTCCTTTTAGGACCTGGGCGGCGGTATTGAGATCTTCGAGGCGCGAGTTCACGCACGAGATCAGGTAGGCTTTCTGGATTGCGACTTTCTTCTTCTCCATCTCTGCGAGCGATTGCATGACCTGCACGGTGTCCGGTCCGGAAACGTGCGGCGTGACCTGGGCCAGATCGAGCGTGATCTTCGCGGCGTAGACGGCGCCGGGATCGGGGCGCGGTGGATGACTGCTCCACCTTGCAATGTCGTTTTCGGCGAAGCGCTCGACGCCCATGGCTTTCAGGCGCTGATGAACTCCTTTTAAGTAGTTAATCGTGACTTCGTCGACCGGGAACCAGCCTACGATTGGTCCCCATTCCGTGCTCATGTTCGAGATGGAGAAGCGCTCGTCCATGGAGAGCGAGGCCACGCCGGGGCCGGTGAACTCGACGGCGGCGTTGAGCACTTCGTCGTGGTTGTAGAGACCACAGAGCGTGATGATGACGTCTTTGCCGGTGGCGCCTTCGGGGAGTTGTCCTTCGAGCGTGACTTCGATCGAGCGTGGGATTTGCCACCAGAATTCGCCGGTGGCCCAGACGGCAGCTGCGTCGGTGCGAACGATGGGCGTGCCGATTGCGCCTAAGGCTCCGTACATATTGGAGTGCGAGTCAGAGGCTACAACAAACGAACCTGGCACCACGTAGCCGCGCTCGACCATGATCTGGTGCCCGATGCCGGAGCCGGCGGGGTAGAAATCGATGCCATGCTCTTTCGCGAAGGCGCCGATGGCGCGGTATTTTTTCTGGTTCGATTCGTCCTGGTTCTGGATGTCGTGGTCGAGGGCGAAGACCAGTAGCTTGGGGTCGTGGATCTTTTTTGCGCCGATGCCTTTGAATTTGCTCATGACCGCGGAGGTGTTGTCGTGGGTCATGATGTGGTGGGGGCGGATGGAGAGGAAGTCTCCCGTGCGCAGGGGGCGGGTGGGGCCTTCGGCTAGATGGGATTGGGCGAGTTTTTCGGTGATGGTTTGGGGCATGGGGGTTCTCTCTACGTCAAAATCCTGGCGAGCTTCGCTCGCCCTGCACGGCCGAGGGCGTCCGTGCCTATGTCGGTCGTGGTCATCTTCAGTGCTTTGCCCTCGCTTTTGGTTTTGTTGCTTCTTTCGCGCGAACATCGGCTTTCATCAGCGCCATCAGCTTGGTGACTGAGCTTAGCTTCTCCAGGTTCCAGATGGCGTCTTTGAGTTTTTTCTGGGCGCTGGTGGAAAGGACGCTATCTGCTAACGCTGCGAATTTTTCTTCGATTTCCTGATCGGTGAGCGGATTGCGCGGGTCGCCTTTCGGATAGTCGAGTTGCTCGGTGAAGGTTTGGCCATCGGTCTTCGTGATGGTGACTACCACGCGCTGCAACGCCGGGAAAACTTTTTCGATCTCCGGATCGGCCACTACTTCTACTTTCTTCAGCTGTGCGCGGATGGTGGGATCCATGATCTTCGCCATCTCAAACTGCGCGGGAGTGACCTGACGATCGACCAGGGCGGCGGCGATCACGTAGGGCAGCGAGTGGTCGGCGGTTTCCTTCGTGTGAGGATCGTACTTGCTGGGATCGGAGAGGATGTCGGCGGCGCGTGCCAGAGAGCGGATCTGGATTTTCGTCACTTGGTCGGGGCGCAGGTCGTTCTTCTTCACCAGATCCAGAACTGCGGAGATCGGCGCGTGGGTGAGTGCTTCGGTGGGGAAGAACTTCATGCCGCATTGCGTGATACGCCAGGATTCTCCCAGGCCGTCGGTGAGGACGTTCAGCTTCCACTCGGGGCCGTAGCAGTGAACCAAGCCCTCCTTGCCGTCGATGACGCCCTCGGGGCCGGTGTAGCCGTTTTCGGCCAGCAGGGCGGCCAGCATGCCGCTTTGCGTGGCCATGGGATCGACCGTGTTCTTCATCATGGTGAGCTTGCCGGCGGTGACTGCGCCTAGTGTGCAGTGGCGGCTTGCAGAGATACCAATGGCGTGCTGGATTTGTTCCCAGTTGAGACGCAGCGCTCGTCCGGCAACGAACGGGGAGACGAACGCGGTCAGTGTGGCGTGGTGCCAGCCGCGCTCGCGGACTCCGGGGAAGGCGGCTTCGCAGAAGCGCATTTCGAATTCGTGGCCGAGCACGAAGCCGACGATGAGTTCTTTGCCACCTGTCTTCGCACGCTCGCATCCGGCCATGGCGGCGGGGAAGATGTCGGAGGGGTGCGACGGGTCCTGCTTCCAGTAGATGTCGTTGTAGTCCATGCAGCGGATCATGAGGGCGTTGGCCAGCGATGCTGAGACAGCATCGACTTTCTTGCCTGTGCCGATGATCGTGGCAGGACCACGGCCGGCTACCTCGTCTAGAACTTCGAGCGCAATTTTTACGTCGTGCTGCTGGTAGCCGCCCAGCGCGCAGCCTACGCTATCGAGCAGGAAACGCTTCGCCTGGTAGACCGCGTCGTTTGAAAGTTGTTTGTATTCCAGCGCTGCGGCCCAGCGAGCCATTCTTGCGGTGATAGTTTCCTTGCTCGAAGCTATCTGTTTCGGTGCGGACAAAGTGGGCTCCTATTTCTTGAGCTTCAGATTCTTTGGGTTCTTGAGCGGCAGGTACGCCATGAAATCGGCGTGGTGCACGACATAGGCTTCGGTCGTGCGCTTGACCTGGTCGCCTTCGGCGGCGTGGGCGGCGATGATGTGGCAGACGTCGTCGGGGACACCGCACTCGAGCGCCAGCGCGACTCCAGTAAATGGATGGCGCAAGGCTTCGCCTCTTTCACTCTGTCGCGACTGACCGTCAGGTCCAATTTCGTATTCCAGAAGCTTGCCTACGTCGGCCAG
>WNFQ01001044.1_pt1 | contig 19429 bp, 17 predicted proteins | sample 5400171 | NCBI WGS metagenome assembly WNFQ01 (sample SAMN13153356, study PRJNA577476) | soil metagenome | isolation source: 20 cm soil under Madrone tree | place: USA:California | collected 2016-06-14 | reverse complement strand
TCCCCGCGACTACGACTGAACCACCTCACTGCAATCAGTGCCACGATGACAAGAGCAAGAGCCAGGGCGCCCACTAGAATCATCCGGCGTGACCGCTTCGGTTTCCTGACCGCACCCGGCATGGTCTTCCCCGATTCAGTGTCACGGTTCAAGCGTTTGAGGTCGGCCCGCATTTCGCAAGCAGACTGATAGCGAACATCGCGATCCTTCTCGAGCGCCTTGTTGATCATCTCCTCCAGTTTGGGAGGTACGTCGGGGTTCAACCTGATTGCCGGGGCCGGCGCGCGATTGAGAATCGCGTCGAAGATCGCTCCCGAAGTGTCGCCTCGAAACGGAAGCCTGCCTGTAGACATCTCGTACAACACTGCTCCGAATGAAAACAGGTCAGTTCGAGCGTCGAGCGGTTTTCCCCGTACCTGCTCGGGAGACATGTAGGACACGGTGCCCAGAGCAGTGCCTGGGCTGGTCAGGTTTTGCCCCAGATCCATTGTCGGGGCATTTATCGCAACGCTTTCCGACGTGGGAGTGACCTTCGCGAGCCCGAAGTCGAGAACCTTTGCCTGACCTCGATTCGTAATGAAGATGTTCGCGGGCTTGATGTCTCGATGGATGATCCCCTTCGAATGCGCGGCGTCGAGGGCGTCGGCGATCTGAATGCCCAGATCGAGTACTGCCTCGATCTCGAGAGGCTTGCCCTTGATGAGATGCCGCAGTGTCTGTCCTTCCAGCAGTTCCATGGCGATGAAGGTTCGCCCATCGGCTTCGTCAATCTCGTGGATCGTGCAAATGTTTGAATGGTTCAGCGAAGACGCGGCCTTGGCCTCCCGCTGAAAACGGCTGAGGGCTTGTGCATCGCTGGCGGATTCGTCGGGAAGGAACTTAAGGGCGACATGACGACCGAGCTTGAAGTCCTCCGCCTCATAGACGATGCCCATCCCACCACCTCCGATCTTGCGCACGATGCGGTAGTGGGAAATCGTCTGCCCCACGGGTTCGGAGGAAGTGGCCACTGACGGAATGGTAGGTGCGCCTCAGAGGTAGGTCAATAGACGGGGCCAGACCTGGTGTGGCCCGGTGCTGGATGTCACTGCGCCACTAGCAGGCTCTCCGCGAAAGGCCATTCCTTGTCGACCCACTGCGCTTCGCAACGGAAGCCGGTGTCCTTCGCCATCTGAAAGACTTCTTCTCTCGAGTATTTGTGGCTGCTCTCCGTCCAGATCGTTTCGTCGGCGCGGAAGCGCACCGAGAAGCCGGCTCCACCGATGGTGACGGTTTGAGCTCGTTTCGATCGCAAATGCATCTCGACGCTTCGCGCATATGGATTGAACTTCGCGACATGCTCGAACTGGTCGACGGCAAAGTCGGCGTGGAGTTCGCGATTGAGGCGGGCCAGCAGGTTTAGGTTGAAGGCCGCGGTTACGCCCAGAGGATCCGCATATGCTTCTAACAATTGGGGAATGGGTTTCAGGAGGTCCGTGCCCAGCAGCAGCGAGTCTTCGGGTTGCAGGGTGCCGCGAATGTCGCGTAGAAACTGGAGGCCCGCGGGACGATCGAAGTTACCGATCGTGCTGCCCAGAAAAAGGACAAACAAGTGTTGATTGTTCTTGTTGCGGCGATCGGCCACCTCGGCCAGTCCATCAAGGTATTCGCGCTCGAAGCCCAGAATGCTGATGCAGTCGATATCGCCAAGTTCGCGCTTGCACATGGCCAGCGCAGTGGGCGAGATTTCGATGGGACAATACGCGGTGGGTTGCCGGCGAGCCAGGGCTTTCAGTAGCCAGCGCGTTTTCTTTCCGCTGCCACTGCCCAGTTCTGCAACCGTGATCGGCATAGGCAGGCGCTCGACGATGTCGTAGGCATTGCGGAGCAGCACGCGTTCGTCGGCGCGGGTCAAACCATATTCGGGCAGCACGCTGATGACTTCGAACAGCGCTGAGCCGACATCGTCATAGAGATACTTTGAGGGCAGTTCCTTCTGCGGCTTGGTGAGACCTGCCAGCACATCGGCGGCAAATTCCGGGACGGGCGGAGTGGCAACGGCGTGGGTCAGCATGCAACGGCTCCTTCGCTCTTGCGAGCTGGTTCAGCGACTCACGCAGCGAAATCCTGCGTACACGTACGGATAATGAGGTTGAAACCAGTTACGGAACGAACGGCGCAGCATGCAAGCGGCGGTTCGGGCGGAACCGCCTTTCATCACGAAGTGTTTGTTATCGAAAAAATCCGCGGAGTAACCTAGGTAGAACGGGAACGGCTCGAAGCCGGGGAATGCGGCGAACCGTGTGGAGGTCCACTCCCAGCCGTTGCCCAGCATGTCGGAGACGCCGAAGGCGCTCTGGCCCTCCGGAAAGGCTCCCACGGGCGTGGGATCCCACCGCTGGAAGTCGAAGTTGCCGCGTTTCGCGCTCGGGGCTTCAGATCCCCAGGGATAATTGCGTTCGTCACCTTGCGGAGTTCCGTACGCGGCGCGCTGCCACTGCGCTTCCGTAGGGAGCGTTTTCCCTGCCCAGCGGGCGTAGGCGCCAGCTTCCGCATGACTCACGTATGCCGGCCAATCCATGGGAAGGGGAACCTCGTCGAACATCGTGCGGAGATACAAAGCATCGCCGCGACGCGACCAGAATCCGGGGTGCGTGATGTTGTGCTTGGTTTTCCAGGCCCAGTTGTCACTGCTCCAGAACTCCTGATTGTCGTAGCCGCCCGCTGTCATGAATTCGAGATACTGCGCGTTCGTCAGCTTGTATTTGTCGATGGCGAAGGCGGGCACATCGACGGTGTGCTGTTCGTACTCGTTATCCCAGCCGAAACTCTCGGGATCGTCGCGGCGCAGGCCGAGCGTGACGCGTCCGGCAGGGATTTCCATCATGGCAGGTGCAACCGGGCGAGTCGCCAGTTCGGGCCTGAGTTGGGGACGCACTTTGCGATCCAATGGGAGCTGATGAAGCATGTAGGCGAGCGTCTCGGCATGCATCAGACGATGCTCGATCGCGACTTGGAGCAGGACCGTGACCGGGAACTCCTGTCTGTCGGACGTCGATGTGTCGGACAATTGGGCCTGAAGCTTCTCGTCCAAGCTGTGGCGGACGCGGGCGACATATTCCCGGACATCGGCTAGAGCCGGCCAGTCCTGCGGCTGATCCGTCGGAAGCCCCCCGCCAACGGGGTCGATTCCAAAAGCAAATAGACGATCGTATTCGGGATGGAGTGCCTCGAGTTGGAGGACACGGTCGCGGAGGAGATTCCAGTCGAAAGCTTCGAGGTGGCCAATGTAGAAGACGATGCGATGGCGTTCCGGTATGGGGCGCTCGTAGAGAGAATCCGGCCGTACGATGGCGAAGAGCTGGTCGGTAAGGCCACGAGCCTGAGTCAGGCGCTCGAGCAGTTCATGACAAGGCTCGACTTCCTTCTGCGCTACGAGCATTAAGCTGGACCTCCCAGAGGCTTAGACGTTCTTCACTAAGATGCCAGAGGATGCAAAAGGGCTCAGCGTTTCGGGCATTTTGTGGAAAGAACAATCAGCTCAAGACGGCACCGCAGGAAAGTGGGGACTGAATCTATCTCTCGAGAAAAACAGGAGTTAGAGCGGTTCCTGAACACACAGCTCATTCCCTTCGTCGATCACACTTTCTATTCGACCGTGAACATCGTGCACTACAGGGAGACGCTCTTTGGGAACGTCTGCGGTCGACGATGGGGCGCTGTGGTGTGATTCCACAGGACCGACGGGGCGGGGACGCCCGTCGCTCCACCAACAAGCTCAAGGGTACAGCGCGAACGGAACGACGCTACTTCTGTTTGAATTCAACCCAGCCGCGCGTCTTTCCGAAATCCACGTCGATTTCACATCTTTTTTGTCCGACGTGTCCGAAGTAGAGGCCCAGCCTGTCCGCGGGGGTGCTGAGTTGTCCGGTCTCCATGGGCGCTCGCGCCAGGTCCTGTTTGTCGTCGTACTTAGCGTCGACCGCGGTGTTCTTGCTGACGATCAACGTCCAGTCCTTTTTGGCGGGAATGACGTACAGGGTGTATCCGCCGGTGGGGATCGTAGTACTGCCCAAGGTAAGGTCGGTTTCGGTAAAGAAGGTCATCGCAGAGCCACCGGGAATCAGTACTTTACCCAGGGGCAGCGCGTCGCCTTTGCCGGCAGGAATCGGGTGATAACGCGCGGTGATTTGCTTGCCATCCTCGAAGGTGCAGATGGCAACGTCCGGTTCGGCAGTTCCGGACTGCTGTGCTGCGGCCAATGGGACCAGAGGCAAGACACTCACTAGAAACGTACAGAGCCAGACTGCACGCATACCGGTGTCTCCGAAGACAATATGACGGGGACATCATCGCAAAAAGAGGCCATAAAGAGAACCCCTTAGACAACATTATTATTTGCGGCGGAAGTTTCGATTCGGGTCAGCAGGATCTCGGACAGTGGCGTCTGCTTTACGCCGGAGCACTTTGGGGGACGGGGGCAAAGGGCGATGAACGCGGGTGTCTTCCGCAAGGAGCGCCCCTTTCAAGAGCGCCACGACATGCGGCGACGAGCCTCTTCACAAGCCTGGTAGGGGTCTCGCCCTGTGACCTGCTGATACCAGGCGGGATGGAAAGTCCATGCCCAAGCTTCACTTACAGCACCGCGGGTCATTGCCTGGAACGTGCCCGGCTCGCCGATCGTGCTCAGGTAGATGTGGATGAAGATGCCGCCCAGCATGATAAGGGCGGAGATGTCGTGTAAGACGTAACTGATGGCGACGGTCCAGCGCCCGAAGGTGTCGGCTCCGACCCAGAGAATGATGCCCGTAATGAGGTAGACCACACAGCCCGCGACGATTTCCCAGAACTGAACCTTCTGACCGGCGTTGAAAAAGCCGGTGTCGGGAGGTTCCATCTTTTCTGAACCGCTGACGACGCTCCGGATGTTCCGGATCCAGCGCGTATCCCCAGAAGTCCAGCGCATGGGCTTGATCCAATTTAACGTTTGCAAGGCGAAGAAGGCTACGAAAGCGACCCCGAACCAGGGATGCATCGCGCGGCTGAGCGGGCCTCCGCCGAAGATGGGAGTAAACCAGCGGAACAGCCAGGGAAGGTAAATCCCGAAGCCGGAGAACAGAGCAAGGAAGAAGAAGAGGGCGACCATCCAATGCAGGAAACGGGTGTAAACGCGATGGCGAAGCAGTTCGCCCTCATAGACGTGATTTTGGCCGAGCTTGTCGAAGGCATGGTGGGCTTTCTGGTCGAAGCGCTCAACCGCGGTTCCCATCGAGGACCTCCTTCTCGGGTGGCTCCGGTTGCGGTCGGCGCGGGCCTACCATCACGTAGTGCAGGCAGACCCCCAGCAATCCGAATAGGGTGAAGGCGCCCAGAACCGGCTTGGCAAGCCATTTCCAGACGGTGTAGCTCCAGGGGATTTGGGGATCTTTCGGCAAGCCGCCGTAGAGTTCGGGTTGCGTCGCGTCGTGCAATACGTAGATGACGTGGGTGCCACCGATGGATTGGGGATCGTAAACGCCAGCCTTGTCATAGCCGAAGTGGTCGCGGAGTTGGGTGGCGCGCGTTTCCGCGATGAACTTCATGTCATCTTTCGTGCCAAATTTCAGGCAGCCCGTCGGACACGCCTTGATGCAGGCTGGTTCTAACCCCTGCCCAACGCGATCGGAGCACAGCGTGCACTTGTAGACCTTCTTGGTGGTCTTGTTGAACTTCGGAATGTCGAAGGGACAGCCGGAGACGCAAAATTCACAGCCTATGCAGTTTTCCTGCTGGAAGTCGACGATGCCGTTGGTGTACTGCACGATGGCGCCGTCGGCGGGGCAGGCGCGCAAACATCCGGGATCGGCGCAGTGCATGCACTGATCCTTGCGCATGAGCCACTGGATCGTGCCATCGGCCCGCTGGTGCTCGTTGAACTTGATCAGGTTCCAGAAGTTCCAACGAGTCTCAGGCATAGTCTGGTAGGTATTGTCGAAGGTGGTGGCGCTGAAGGGCATATCGTTCCACTCGACGCACGCCACTTCGCACGCCTTACAGCCGATGCACGTCGTGGTGTCGATCAGCTTGCAGACATCAAATCCGCGCTGGACACCTTCGCCCGGGATGGGGCCGGGGTGGGCCGACATCTGTTTGATCTGCAGGGTCCTTCGATCGCTCATTGTCTGCCCTCGCTATGCCTTCTCGATCTTCACGAGGAAGCCCTTGAACTCCGGGGTATAGGCGTTGGGATCGATGACGGTCGGAGTCAGCTGGTTGGCCAGCGTCTTGGCGGTCTTGCCCTCGTCTTCGGCGATGCCGCGAAATCCCCAGTGGATCGGAATGCCGATCTGGAAGGTTTCCTTGCCGTCGATCTTCATCGGGCGGATGCGGCGCGTGACCATAGCTTTCGCGATGTAGTGGCTGCGAATGCTGCTCACCCTTACCCTCTCGCCGCCACGGATTCCCATGCGATCGGCGAGTTCCACGGGAATCTCGACGAAGGGCTCGGGAACCAACTGCACATTCATGGGATTATTCTTGGTCCAGTAATGGTAGTGCTCGGTGAGGCGGTAGGTGGTGCAGACGACGTTGTATTCCTGGCCGGGAGGGGCGTACTTGTCGAGGTCCGTCTTGTATCGTTTCACGACAGGATTGTTGGATTGGTTGGGATGCAACGGATTCAGGATAGGGCTCTCGATGGGCTCGTAGTACTCGGGGAAGGGGCCGTCGGCCATCGCTCCTAGAGGCACGAACAAGCGTCCCACGCCTTCGGGATTCATGATGAACGGTCCCATGTGGTCGCTGGGTACCGAGTCGACCTTGAAGTCGGGCACGTCGTTGCCGACCCACGATTGCTTGCCTTCGTCCCACCAGACCTGGCGACGCTGGGGATCCCATGGCTTGCCGTTGAGATCGCAAGAGGCGCGGTTGTAGAGCACACGGCGGTTCATGGGCCATGACCATGCCCAGTTTGGGTAGAGGCCCAGACCGGAGGGATCTTCGGTTCCCCTGCGCTGGATCAGTGCGCCCGCTTCGGTCCAGGAGCCGCAGTAGATCCAGTTGCCAGAGAAGGTGGTGCCGTCATCTTTCAGCCAGGCAAAGCCCGGGAGTTGCTGACCGGCTTTGATGGTTTGATTCGTTTTCAGATCAGTAAGGTCAGCGAGGGCCTTGCCATTGAGTTCGCGCGCAAGTTCGGAGAGCGACGGATTGTACTGATCCGTGTAGGGCCACCACGCGTTCAGGACCGGATCAGGAAACTTCCCGCCCTCCTTGCGATAGAGATTGCGGACTTTTAGAAAAATTGTGGCCACGATCTCCTGGTCGAGTTTGGCGAGGCCGGGCGGGGGCAAGGCGACGTTCTTCCACTGCAGCCAGCGCGCGGAGTTTACGAAGGTACCGTCTTTCTCAGCGAAACCAGCGCCGGGGAGACGGTAGACGGTCGTGTTGATTTTCTTCATGTCCTCGGGAGTAATACCGGGGGCACGCCAGAACTCGCTGGTCTCGTCGGGATAGATTTCGCAGACCACCAGCCAGTCGGCCTTCTTCAGTGCGTCGATATTCTTGTTCGAATCCGGACCGATCATCACGCCATTCATGCCGAAGGCGAAGATTCCCTTAATCTTGCCTTCGTACATGTCGTTCCAGATGTTCACCCAGGAGTAGTTGCGGTCGATCTTGGGCAGGTAGTTGAAGGCCCAGTCATTTTCTTTGGTGGCGGCGGGGCCGTACATTGCCTTCAGGAAGGACACGGCGAACTTCGATGTGTTCGACCAGTAGTTGAAGGAATCCCACGGATCGGGTTTGGCCGATGTAGGCGTGATTCGCTTCAGGTAGGCCGCGAGGTCTGTGTCGGCGGGGTTCGGCATTTTCAGGTAGCCGGGCAGGTTGTCGAAAATACCCGCCATGTCGGTCGCGCCCTGGATGTTGGAGTGTCCTCGGAGCGCGTTGACGCCGCCGCCCGAGCGGCCAACGTTCCCCATGAGCAACTGCAGCATCGCCGCCGTGCGGATGATCTGCGTGCCGAAACTGTGCTGAGTCCAGCCGACGGCGTAAATGATGGTGGCGACTTTCTTCATGTCACCATCTTTGCGGACCGAAGTGAAGAGGTCGGCAGCTTTCAGAAACTGGTCCTGCGGAATGCCGGTGATGCGTTCGACCATCTCAGGCGTGTAGCGGTCATACTGCTTCTTGAGCAGTTGATATACGCAGCGCGGATGTTGCAGCGAAAGATCAAAGGCAACCTTCGGCGGAAGCGTAGGAGGGGCAGGATTGCCGCCGGCAGCTTTCGCTCCCATCGGGCCCGCCCCCTGATAACCTTGCCCGCCGCCGGTGTCACTTGCGTGGACGTGGCCGGACGGAGCTGCACCGCTGTTGGCGGCGACCGGTACGGGTTTGCCCGTCAGATCACCACCCTCCTCATAGTTCCAGCTGGATTTGTCATACGTCTGCTTGCTTGCGTCGAAGCCTGAATAGAGGCCGTCGTCGGGAAGCTTGAAACCTTCCTTGACCACGAACGCGGCATTTGTGTAGTTGACGAGGTAATCCTTGGCGATGCGGTTGTTCTCGAGGGCGTAGCGGATCAGGCCGCCCAGGAAGGCAATGTCGGCACCCGCGCGGATCTGAAGATAGAGGTCGGCAGTGGCGGCGGTGCGCGTGAGCCGCGGATCGACCACGATGGTCTTCGCGTTACGGTGGATCTTGGCTTCGATCGCCCACTTGAAGCCGCAAGGGTGGTTCTCGGCCGGATTCCCACCCATGATCAACATCATGTCGGTGTTCTTGATGTCGATCCAGCCATTAGTCATCGCCCCGCGCCCGAATGTTGGCCCCAAACTGGAGACCGTGGGGCCGTGTCAAACACGGGCCTGGTTTTCCAGGTAGCAGACCCCCAGGCTGCGCATACTCTTGACGACGAGATAGTTGAATTCGTTGGTGTCGGTGCAGCCGCCCGTGAAGGCGATTCCTTCGCAGCGGTTCACGGTACGGCTCTGCCCGTCTTTTTCGAGGAAGGTATCGTCGCGCGTCTTCTTTACTTTCTGCGCGATCTCGTTGTAGGCATCTTCCCACGAGATGTCTTCCCAGTCGGTCGCGCCCGGGCGGCGGACTTGCGGCTTCAGCAAGCGGCGATCGTTAAGGATGTCCTGTTCAAGAGATGAACCCTTGGGACAAAGCGTGCCGCGATTGATCGGATGATCGGGGTCGCCCTCGACATGGACGACTTGTGGGATCGCGTTCTTCGCCTTGTCGCCGAGAGTATAGATGATCACGCCGCAACTGACCGAGCAGTAAGGGCACGTGCTGCGCGTTTCGGTTGCTCGAGAGATCTTCAGAGTTTGGGTTTGGGCGTAAACCGGTGTGAGGTCGAATCCCAGGGCGGATAGACCCACGCCTCCCACCAGACTGCTCTTGAGGAAAGTACGGCGCGAGAGCTTCATGCTCGTAGCCTCCGCGGTTCAACTTGTGTACGACAGCGACGGGAGGTTGCTGGTTGCGACTGTTGACGAGGCGGCCGGGCTGAAAACCCGAAGTGAGCCGAATATAACTCCAATGCTTTGCGGAGTCAAACCGGTTGGCTTCGTGTCGATTGCATCTGAGGACGCACCCCATCGATAATCCCTTCATGGTTGTCAATGGAGGGAAGAAACGCATCGAGCGTGCGGAGGAGTTGGCGGGACAGTACCCATTCGCCGCTGAGATTCTTCATTTTTACGGGCATATCGCCCGCTTCCAGGAAAGCTTGCGCGACCGCATGGAACGGGCTTCGACCGTCCGAAGCGACGCGGCGAGCAGACCACTCATCGGACCGCCTGAACTGGAAGCATTGATGGCTAGCTTCCCGGCGTTTTTGTCTGTGGTGGAGCAGAATGGTCCTGTACGCCTAGCAGAAGCGGCGCGACGATTGTCCGGGCAACCCGAGAGCTCATGGACCCAGCTGCTCAATGACTTCTGGGATGAGCCGGAAATGGCGAAATCGCCCGCGTCGGCTGAGAGTTTCTTCGCGCGCGCGTTTCTGCAGCCTTACGCGGAGTTCGCCCGATTACGATCCGACATGAAATGGGACGGGTACACGCGCACCCTTTGTCCGTTTTGCAGCCGCAAGCCGGGATTGGGTGTTTTACGGCAACAAGGTGACGGCGGCCAGCGGTCTCTGGTGTGCTCGTTCTGCCTGGCGGAGTGGGAGTTCCGGCGAATGATTTGTGCGGGATGCGGCGAGGAGGATCACAAGAAGCTGCCGGTTTACACCGCGTCGGAACTTGAACATGTCCGGGTGGAGGGTTGCGACAGCTGCCAACTCTACATCAAAACGGTGGACCTGACTAAGAATGGTCTTGCCGAGCCGGTCGTGGACGAACTGGCGGCTGTGCCTCTGGATTTGTGGGCGCAGGAACGGGGATATAAGAAACTTCAGCCGAATCTGATGCAGCTATAGCTCGGGGGTCGTTGTACACGGCCTTCGGCTAGATCGTTAGCTTGGTTACGGGGGACAACTCCATCATAAAAATGTCCGTTGGTTTCCGGGTCATCGCAACGGACACGGGGTCGTTCGACTGTGTTCGGCTGGCTCCTCACTTCGCTCAGGATAACAGGGAGGTGAGGTTGCCAACCTCACGCTCTTCGCCTTAGGGCGCGGACGTCAATTCCCGCAGGATGCTCGCTTCCCTCTCGCGATAGGGCTTGCCGTCGGGGTAGAAGACCTCGTGAAACCACACCGGTGGCGGTTCGTCGATGTAGGGATGCCTCCACGACTCCCATGGGAAGTTGGTTTGCGTCCTGCCGGCCACCAACCCCCAGTTGATGGCGGCTACGTGATGTTTTTTTGCGATGGGAAGAATCGCGTCGAATGTGCTTCCGACCGGACGCGCCATGAATTCCGTGCAGATAATCGGACGGTGATAGCGCTCCAGCCATACCACGTGTTTTTCAAATTGCTCGGGCCATTCGTAACTGTGGAACGAAATCACGTCTGATTGTTCCAACTGAACGCGCTGCATGGGATTTAGTTTTTCGTCGGCTGAGTAGTCCCCTTCCCAAACTCCACTGGTGAGAGGTTGCGATGGATTGGTGGAACGCGCCCAGGCGAACACCTGGGGAAGCAGCGCCACAATCAGGTCGACCTTGTTCTTGGGCTCCATCTTGCGGTACGGGTCACCGTTCATGTTGTTGGGCTCGTTCCAGACGTCCCAGGCGAGGATTCGTTCATCGTTCGAGAACGCACCCACGACTCCTTGCACATAGGCCTTCAGGCGAGGGTATTGCGCGGGATCCGTCAGCACCGCACGCCCCGGGCTCTGAACCCACCCGGAATTGTGGATGCCGGGAATGGGCGGACGCTGCGGTCCGAGCTTAGGATTGGGATCCCAGCACGAATCGAACAACACGAAGACGGGGCGGATGCGGTGCCGGGAAGCAATGGTCAGGAACTGGTCGATTCGGTGCGTGAAGCCTGAGGAGTCCTGTTGCCATAGCAGGTCGTGAAGAAAGACCCGCATGGTCTTCATGCCCACGCCTTCGGCCCATCCCAGTTCCTTGTCAATCTCGTTGGGGTCGAAGGTATCGGCTTGCCACATCTCGAGTTCGTTGATGGCGTTCGCCGGGATGAAATTGCTGCCGACCAGCCACGGTTGCTTCTGGTACCAGGTGTTGGCGGCTTGCTCCGACCAGCGTGGCGATTCGGCAAAGGATTGCGCGGTACCAAGAAAAGAAATCAACAGAACTACGACTGATTGGATGGATCGCATAGGCCTCCGTTGTTGCCACCTGCATGATGACGGCGACGGATTCATCATTCATCGAGCCGTCGTTCGGGAGAAGGCAATTGTTCCCTGGGCAGTTCTCCTCCTGATTGAAAGCGTGAAGCACAATAGCACCAACGGGACCCATCCGCCATTGGTGTGTTGGCAATTCGGTGGGTCGAGGAGGCGCACCGCCGAGCCTCGACGGCCGAGCCTCGGAAGTAGCGCATTTTGCTACAATCGGCTACCCCGCCTCTCCGAGAACGCCCATGAATATCAAAGAAGTAGCCAAGCGCGCTAAGGTCTCGACGGCGACCGTGTCCCGGACCATCAACGATCCGGACAAGGTAAAGCCGCGCACCGCGGAGAGAGTGCGCAAGGTTATCGAAGAGCTGAATTTCTATCCCAATACCCACGCGCGCACGCTGGTCTCGGGGCGCAGCCGCATGCTGGGTCTGATAATTTCGGACATTACCAACCCGTTCTTTCCGGAATTGGTCAAAAGCTTTGAGGATCATGCCGTGCAGCGCGGCCAGGAGGTCCTCATCGGCAACACAGATTACAACCCTAAGCGTATGGCGCTCTGCATACGCAGAATGGTGGAGCGCAAGGTAGACGGTGTAGCGATCATGACTTCCGAAGCGGATCCCAAATTGCTCACGGATCTGACTCGAAGAAACATTCCCACGGTAATGATGGACACCGGCAAAACCGGACCGCTGAGCGCGAACATTGCTGTTGACTATGGGCAGGGGATTCAAGAGGCTCTGCAGCACCTGTTTTCGCTCAACCACCGGCGAATCGCCTTTATCGCGGGGCCTCTGCACCTGCAGTCAGCACGCATACGGCACGACGCTTTTGTGTCCGGCCTGAAAACCCGAGGCATCACAACGGAGCACGAAATGATCCAGCAGGGAGATCATCGGATCGAAGGAGGAGCGCGGGCGATGCTCAATCTACTGGGGCTGTCGAAGCGTCCCACCGCCGTGATTGCGTCCAATGATCTGACCGCCATCGGAGCCCTGGGGGCGATTCATGATGCTGGATTGAAGGTGCCGGATGACATTTCACTGGTGGGCTTTGACGACATCTCGTTCGCTCACCTTACGCAACCACCGCTAACCACCATCGTCCTTTCCCGGACGCAGTTAGCCATCACGGCCCTGGCCGCGCTCGACAAATTGTCACGCAAGGACGCGTCGCCGCCCACCGAGTACACGATTCCGACCCACCTGGTTCTGCGGCGGTCGACGCGGGCGATCTAATCTCGCTCAGTGAAGGAAGTCACACCTTAACACGGGGAGAGCCGTTCAGTTCGGCACCGGCGCCATCCATGGCAGAGCACACATACACGTCGGGCGGAATGTCGGTCTTGCTGCGATAGCGTTGCGCAATCTGTTGTGCAAAGGATTCGGCCTCGGAAGCGCTCACCAGGTTCACGGTGCAGCCGCCGAATCCACCTCCGGTCATCCGGCCGCCCCACCAGCCCGGAAGTCCTTCGGCTGCTTCCACCATTGCATCCAGCTCGGGACAGCTAACCTGGTACAGGTCGCGCAAGCTCCGGTGTGAGGCTTGCATGAGCTGGCCGAACTTCTGCAGATCTCCCGACAAAAGCGCAGCCTCACTCTTGTGGACTCGCTGATTCTCCCCAACGACGTGGGTGCAGCGCTGGTAGATGGTGGCGGGCAGGTCGAGCGAGTGCTCCTCCAGTTGCGGAAGTGAGACGTCGCGCAGTGCGCGAATTCCCGGGTACCATTGGGAGAGCGCCTTGACACCCAGATCGCACTCCTCGCGGCGACGGTTATACTCTCCGCCAGCATTCTCATGCTTGACCATGGTGTTGCAAATCACAAGGCGTACGCTGTCGGGAACGGGAATGAGTTTGAATTCCAGCGAACGGCAATCGAGCAACAAGGCATGGCCTGCTTTGCCCAGGCAAGAGACGAACTGATCCATGATGCCGACGCGCGCGCCCACGAAGGTGTTCTCGGCCCGCTGACACAGCTTGGCCACCTGGGGCATAGGAAAGATTGCGCCATTGAGGCTCATGAAAGCCAGAGCACTGGCGACTTCCAGGGCGGCAGAAGAACTGAGACCGGCTCCGATCGGGACTTCGCCGCGAACCAGCAGATTGGCACCGTGAACAGTGGCGCCTACCTGTTGAAGGACAGATGCGACGCCGACGACATAATCGCACCACGAACCAAGGCGTTTCTGGGGGAGGTGTTCGACATCAAACTCGAACTGCTCCGGAAACTCCTCTGAGTGCAACACCAGCTTTCGGTCCGGGCGGGGCGCGATCGCTACCCGGGCCTTGAAGCCGATAGCGCTGGGCATCACGAAGCCGTCGTTGTAATCGGTGTGCTCACCAATCAGGTTGACGCGACCGGGAGCGGCAAAAACGTGGGGCCAGACCCCAAACCGTTCCGCGAAGCGCTGGGCCAACTCGGGGGACGTCATCAGGAAATGGCCTCGGCGAGGACATCAAGGAAAGCACCGAGAAAAGTGTGGCGGGCACAGTCGGTGCGAACGTTCGAGCTGATCTGACGCCATAACATTTGCGGAGGATAACCGTACCCAGCGCGATATTGGAGCCGATCCGGTGGGTTCCCGCTCCGACGTGCGCGAGGCAGCAGGGAGTACATGTAAGCGCTTACATTATACTCGGGAATAACCTTCTACAAGTAGTCTAGTTTATCGGGCCCGCGGACTGGTTGGTGGTTTTTCGGCTGAAGCGTCCTTTTTTTGCAGGTTGACGAGGAACTCATGAAGCTGACAGAAGATCCTCACCGCCGGCTGAATCCGTTGACCGGCGAATGGGTGCTGGTTTCACCCCATCGCGCACTGCGTCCCTGGCAGGGCGAGGTGGAGAAACTTCCGGCGCAAGCCCCGCCGCAATACGACCCGACTTGCTACCTGTGTCCCGGAAACGCACGTGCGGGCGGAGTCCAGAATCCGGCTTATACCGGCACATTTGTTTTCAACAACGATTTCGCGGCGTTGAAGGCCGCTACCCCCAAGGAACGGCTGGACATCGGCGGGAAGGGGTTGGTGGTCGCGGAAGGAGAACCGGGGATCTGCCGGGTGATTTGCTTCTCACCGCGACACGATCTCACGTTGTCGACGATGAAGGCGAACGAAATCGAGGAGGTGGTGCGCACCTGGACCGCGCAGTTTCGAGAATTGGGGGCGCTTCCTGGGATCGGACACGTGCAGATCTTCGAAAATCGGGGAGCGATGATGGGTGCCAGCAATCCGCACCCGCATTGCCAGATCTGGGCAACGAATTCCCTTCCCGAGGCCCCCGCCCAGGAGTTGGTGTCGCAAACGAACTATGCCCGTACGAACGGGAGTTGCCTGCTCTGTGATTACACTGAGCTCGAATTGGAGCAGCAGGTCCGAATCGTTTGCCAGAACGGAAGCTTTGTCGCTTTGGTGCCGTTCTGGGCCGTATGGCCGTTTGAGATCCTCGTTTGTAGTCGGCGACATTTGTCGACCTTGCTGGATTTGACAACTGCGGAACAGTCCGCGCTGGCGGGCATTCTGAAAGACGTCACGTCGACATACGATCGAGTGTTTGAGGTCCCATTTCCATACTCGATGGGATTTCATCAGGCTCCTACCGATAAATCCGTGCACCCCGAATGGCATTTTCATGCGCATTTTTACCCGCCCCTGCTGCGGTCGGCCAAGGTGCGGAAGTTCATGGTGGGATTTGAAATGCTCGGCACTCCACAGCGGGACATCACCCCGGAAACTGCTGCGGAGCGGTTGCGATCATTGTGCCAGCAAGTCTAGAATCGCGCGCGATTTCTGCGAGATTCGCGGATTGTCCCAGGAAACGGAGGTTGGTCAAGAGTCGCGACCGGGGGTATACTGAAGACGCCGCTCGACTCCATCCTAAGGACTATCATGGATTGTTATCATCGCCAGCAGATCCACAAAGATTACCGCACTGGCCGCGACTGCCAGTTCTGTCTGCGGTTCGATCCTGATTTCGCCCAGCGGAACCCCATCGATCGGAGCGTGCAGGAGGATCTGGACGACTCCGCAGCTTCGCACCTCAGCGAGAATGGCCACGTGCGGCACAGAATGTCCGAGATTGCGCTCCTGCGCAAACAAGGCCACGGGGTCGGCGCAGTACTGAGCCGCTCGGCGTAGGGGACCTCAAAACATCAACTCAGCCGAGCATAGCTCAGGAGCTCGAGCGCGACAGTCTTAACGATGGCAAAAGTGAGGTTGTGCCCCTTTCCATTCTTTCCAGACCCAGCAGTTTTCAGCGGCCTGATCGTGTGGGCTGACTCGTTCAATCCGCGTGGGGCGTACTACCCTTCCGCCGTTCCATTCAAACGAAACAACTTCACGGCATTCTCTTTCAAAATCAAGGGACGTACCTCGTCCCGGATGCCGATTTTGTCGAAATCCGATAACCAACGGTCGGGAGTAATCAGGGGATAGTCGGAACCAAACAGGACTTTGTGTTTCAGCAGCGTATTGGCGTATTGCACCAGGGTGGGCGAAAAGTATTTCGGCGACCATCCTGATAGATCGATGTAAACCTGCGGCTTGTGCAGGCAGATGGAGATCGCTTCGTCTTGCCAGGGGAAAGCCGGATGCGCCATGATGATCGGCATATCGGGGAAATCCACCGCGACATCGTCAATTGGCATAGGATTGCCATACTTCAAGCGCACGCCGCCGCCGCCCGGCATGCCGCTGCCGATCCCGCTGTGTCCTGTATGAAAGATGCCCGGGAGGCGGGCTTGCGCAAATACTTCGTAGAGCGGATAGGCGACCCGGTCGCTGGGCGAAAATTGCTGCAAGGGCGGATGAAATTTCAAGCCGTGAATCCTGCCAGACGCCACCCAACCGCGCGCCTCGGCGACCGCCTCCGGGCCACAGTGCGGGTTGAAGCTGCCGAAAGCAAGCGCAATGTCGGAGTTGCTCTCGGCGAAATCCGCCACCCTGTCGTTAGAAACAACCGGTCTGCGGGACAAGGTTTCATCCACCGAGAAAACAATGCAGGCCATCCTGCGGGACCGGTAATACTGCGCCAGGGCAGCGTGCTTACGCTCGGCGCTGCCTCCTCCAAAATACTGCTTGGCCGCTTGCTCGACGGTCGTATCGTGGCCCTCGTGCTCGATGTGGACATTGGACATCAAATGCGGTGATCCCGGCAACATCGATGGATTTCCTCTGTTTCATCGATCAGTCCTCGGCGTTGTCGGGCCTCCACTCACAGCTGGGACGTCGGCCCGTGGTTAATATAGGCATCCATCGTTACAGAGAACGATTGACACGGCTTGGCGGGACGAAGTAGCGTTGCGCCGGCTCGGGGGCGCTGCACCAAAAAATTGTCCAGGGCGCGCGTATGTATCGCAGGCTCTCGTGGCTTCCGGTTACAGTGTGTCTGCTTGGCGTCAATGCTGGTCTGGCACAAGATCCCACCAAGGTCGAACCAAAACACTACAGACTGGCGTTTGAAAATGAACACGTGCAGGTGGTCTATGTTCACTATGGCCCGCACGAGAAATCGGTGATGCATGATCACCCAGGAGGCGTGGTGGTGAACATTACCGATGGGCATCTGCGCTTTACGGACCAGCACGGAAGTGTTCAAGAAGTGACCTCAAAGCACGGCGAAGCCCGGTGGTTCAAGCCGTCCAAGCACAGAGTGGAGAACCTAGGCGACACGCCCTACGACGGGGTTTACATCGGGGTCAAGGACGGCACATCCACTACTGTCGGTGCCCTAACAAGCAAGAACCTGGGGCTGGGCGCCTCGGCCGCGTAGTGATGGATTAGCCTTCGCGGACTCAGCAGCAACCGGCGCTGCAGGCCTCCATCAACGCGACTTCTTGCCTGCTTGCTCTGCGACCCGCGCCCTGACTAGCTTTTTCACCAGAGCAGCCGACGGAGGTTTATCGACAGGAAAGCGGATCGTGCCTTTGGAGGTCTGGAAGTTCTTGAGGTCGGTCTTGAAGGCTTCGATGACGCGCCCGCTCATGGGAAACAAACTACAGTGATTCGAAAACGCTGCGTAACCGAAGAACGGCCCTTTGTACTTAAAAGCGGGAATTGCGTAGCTAATGCCCTCCGTGGCTTCTTTGGGCGCGGCTAAGCGAATGATCTCGCGCACCTTCTTTAAGGTGCTGCGGGCAGGTTCCGGGACGGAGGCAATATATTGGTCGACCGCCTTCGGGTCGTCGTTTCCTTCCCCGCGTCGTGAAGGGCGAGCCTTGGACTTTGTTTTCGTCATCGGTTGAAGACTTTCGTTTCGTTGCTAGTCGTTGGAAATCACGCCTTGATTGCTCGCCGGGCTTCCTGAACGATGCTGACATAGCTACGCGCGGCGTCAGTAATTTCGCTGGACTTGCCCGATGCCAGTGCGGATGCCGAAACCAGTTCCCCCCCGATACCGAGGGCGGCGGAACCCGCCTGGATAAAGTCAGCCGCGGTATTTAGGTTGATGCCGCCAGTTGGAACCATCGGAACTTGTGGCAGTGGCGCTTTCAGCGCCTTGATGTATTGGGCGCCACCCACCGATCCGCACGGAAAGATCTTCACGAAATCGCTGCCGGCTTTCCAGGCCGCGATTACTTCCGTGGGAGTCAGGGCTCCCGCCATGACAAGTTTTCCCAAACGATTCGCAAGTTTCACCGTGTCAACGTCAAAACCGGGACTCACGAGAAACTGCGCGCCAGCGTCGATACAGCGCTGCGCCGTCTCGGCATCGAGAACGGTTCCCGCCCCGATCAGGACCTGCGAGCCCACGGTCGCGGCCAACTGCTGGATGACTTCGATCGCGCCGGGAACGGTCATTGTAATTTCCACGATGGGGATGCCTCCGGCGCAAACCGCTTCCGCCGCTTGGGCGGCCAGCTTCGCAGAGGACGCCCGCACGACCGGCACAATCCCGATCTCCACAATTCGGTCAGCAACTTCCTTCTTTGTCATAACAGTCGTTCAGCGGGCGATTCGCGCGCCCGCTCCGCGCATGAGTTGGGTGACTTCTTTCAACGTCACCATCGTCGTGTCGCCCGCCGTGGTCATAGCCAGCGCGCCGTGGGCTGCTCCACATTCGACCGCCCATTGCGGGCCCTGGCCCGTCAGAAATCCATAGATGAGACCCGAGGCAAAGGAATCGCCGCCTCCCACTCGATCAAAGATTTCGAGATCTTCGCGGTGCTTTGCTTCGTAAAAAGCACCGGAGTCGTAGCAGATCGCTCCCCAGTCGTTCTTTGTAGCAGTCTTTGCGGTGCGAAGCGTGGTGGCCACCACTTTGAAAGGGTACTCAGCCACAACTTTCTCGATCATCTTCTTAAAGGCTTGGGCCTCGATGTTTGAGATCTGCTCGTCGATGCCGGGGACGTCGAAGCCCAAGGCTGCGGAGAAGTCCTCCTCGTTGCCGAGCATCACATCCACCACAGGGGCGAGACTGCGGTTCACTTCCTGCGCTCGTTTTTTTCCGCCCACGGCCTTCCACAACGATTCGCGGTAGTTCAGATCATAGGAGACGATCGTGCCGTGTTTCCGCGCGGCTTTCATCGCGTCGAGGGCAACGGCGGGCGTCGTTTCGGAGAGAGCGCAAAAAATTCCGCCCGTATGAAACCAGCGCGCGCCCTGTCGCCCGAAGATATCTTCCCAGTCGATATCGCCCCTCTTCAATTGGGAAGCAGCCGTGTGTCCGCGATCGGAACAACCGAGTGCAGGGCGCACGCCGAATCCGCGCTCGGTGA
>WNFQ01001106.1_pt1 | contig 19432 bp, 13 predicted proteins | sample 5400171 | NCBI WGS metagenome assembly WNFQ01 (sample SAMN13153356, study PRJNA577476) | soil metagenome | isolation source: 20 cm soil under Madrone tree | place: USA:California | collected 2016-06-14 | reverse complement strand
GCGCTCCTGCGCTCCGGAAAGAAAGCGCCGCCGTCCCTGGACGCCCGGGACCGGCGATTGATGCTGCTTTTTTTCGATTTCTCGGCGATGGACCCGGAGCAGATTGACCGGTCGGTGGATGCCGCGAAGAAGTTTGTGACCGCAAAGATGCAGCCCGCCGATTTGTTGGCGCTGGTGTCGCTGGCCACGAACATGCGCGTGGATCTTGATTTTACGGACGACAAAGCCAAAATAGTCGCGGCTTTGACCGCCTACAATTCCGGGCAGGGACAAGGATTCGACAACGGAAGCACGGGGAGTTCGGAAGGTGCCGCGGAAACCAGCGGAGCGTTTTCCGCCGACGACACAGATTTCAACACATTCAATGCCGACCGCAAGCTGTTGGCGCTGCAATCACTGATGCAAGCGCTTGGCAAGCTGCCGCAGAAGAAGAGCCTCATCTATTTCAGCAACGGAATCACTCAGTCGGGCGCGGACGCGCCACCACCGCGGCGGCAGTGAAAGCCAACGTATCGATCTATTCGCTGGATATCCGCGGTTTGCAGGCGTTTCCGCCGGGGGGCGAAGCGCAGTCCGCCAGTTTGCACGGGCAATCGGCCTATTCCGGCGCCTCCATACTGAACGATCTCAATGGCAACGCCGCTTCTCAAGACACGTTGGCGACGCTCTCTTCGGATACCGGCGGAAAGGCGTTTTTTGATTCCAATGATTTCGGCCCGGTATTTTCTCAGGTTCAGAAGGATAGTTCGGTTTATTACGTCCTGGGATTCACGAGCAATAATCCGCTGAAGGATGGAAGATTCCGGCGATTGAAGGTGCAGGTCAACCGCGCCGACCTGAAGCTCGATTTTCGGTCCGGTTATTACGCGGGGCGAGATTTCGAACACTTGAATCGCGCCGACCGCGAGCAGCAACTGGAAGACGAGCTTGCCGCGCAGTTGCCTCGCGTGGACGTACCTCTTTACGCGGGAGCGGCATTCTTCCGTCAGGACGATTCGCACTATTATCTGGCAGTTTCTCTGGTAGTGCCGGGCTCGCAGATACCCTTCGTCACGGAAAAGGAAAAAGACAGCGCCACGATCGATATCGTCGGTGAAGTTCGGGAGGGCGGCAAATTCCCTGTCGGCCATTTGCGCGACACGGTAAAGCTTGCGGTGGAGAGTACCCAGCAAGTTCGCCGCAAGAACGTCCAGTACAACACCGGCTTTGTGCTCGCCCCGGGCAGCTACCACCTGAAATTTGTCATTCGCGAGAACCAGACCGGCCGCATCGGCTCTTTCGAGACGGATGTGCAAATTCCCGACCTGCGCAAGTCGCCGCTGAAAATGAGTTCGGTGGTGCTGAGCAACCTGCGCGCCCCGGTCACCAACAAGAAAAATGGAGCGAACCCGCTGGTCCGGGATCAAATGGAACTCGTTCCCAACATTACCCATGTGTTCGCGCCGGACCAGCATCTCTATTTGCAATACGAGGTGTACGATGCGGTAAAGGGAAAGAATCCGGCACCCGCCGCAACTCCCTCCCTAAACGCGGATCAAAAGGGCGGCCAGAATGGAGCGGGCAAGGATGTCCCGACCGTAAAGGCGCCCAAGGACAGCATCCGAGTGTTCACTAGCATCGAGTTTTTGCAGGGCTCAACAAAGATTTACGAGTCCAAGCCGGTGGTGGCGAACGAAGTGACCGCTCCAGACCGCAAGGCGGTCATTTTCCAGATGGATTTGCCGCTGCAGTTGCTGAGGCCGGGGCTGTACTTGTGCCAGGTCAACGTGATTGACGACGTAGCGGGAAGTTTCTCGTTCCCGAGGTTTCCCCTGCTGATCCGCGAACCTGTGCCAGCGGCGCCAGAAAAAGCGGGGGACTGAAAGCTATCCTGCGATCCGGTTTTGGAACAAAAGCACTTTAGAATAAGTGGCTTAGCTCTAGTCGCCAGCGGCAGCACTGCGGGACATTTCGCGAGTTGTTTCCACCGATTCTGCCAGGCCCCGGCGCATCGGCCCCAGGACGAAGGCGGGCACTTCGCGCTCAGGAGCTAGCGAGACGTTGGTTGCTTTTCGTGGAAACTCCGTGCGGCGGTCCAGGCGCAACCCCGCGTCCTTCAGAAACTCCGCCGAAAAACCCATGTCTTCGGCGCGATCCACGCCCCAAAACCAAAGCTTCTCTTCGTGACGCTGTAGGAAATCCAGGGACGCTTCGAGCTTCTTCATCGCGCGGTCGAACGAGGAGGCCAGGAAATAGACGTGCAGCGTCCACGCATGGCGGGGATAGTGCACTTGGATGCGGACACAGTATTTCCCAGACTGGTTGCGGTCGATGCTGCAGCGGTAGTCGTTGTGAACGGAGGAAGTGCGGACGGCCATGTTGGTGTCACCGATCTTTGAAGTCCTGGCGCTGGATCGCCATGCTGGTCTCTGATCCGAATTCTTGGTGTTACCCCCGAACCCAGACTAGGTGTTTGGGCTTGAATTCGGCTTCAAGGGAGACACCAATAGGGTATCGGGACGCGCGAAGAAAGACAAGCCCACCGTTCCAGGAGAGCAACTCATTTATTTTGTGGGACTTAGCCTAGCCAAAAGTGCCGAAGGCCTTCAGTTTCTCGGGCATGAGCTTGACTTTCCCTTCCTGTTTCAGGCGGTCGTCTAGCGCCGTCCGGAAGGCTTCAAACGCCAAGTTTCGCTTGGAGTCGAGCAGGTCCTTGGTCAACTGAGTTTTCTGTTTCTCAAAATCAGCCGGGTTCGCTTCTGTCTTGTCGGCAACACGGTAGACCAGCCAGCTCTGACCGAGGCTGAGAGGTGTGGCAATGTCGCCAGCCTTGAGGCTGAAAGCTGAGCCGAGCTGCTTGCCGCTGGCCACGCCGGGAATAGAGCCGTCGCGTGCCAAGGGGTCACTCGTTTTTGACTCGAGACCGAGAGCCCGGGCGGCGGCATCGAATTTTTCGCCCGACTTGACACGCTTGATCAGCTCTTCGGCTTTGCTCTTGGCCAGCTCCGCGGATTTTTCACGCTTTAGCTCGGTTATCACGCGGTCGCGAACCTCTTCGAGCGAACCCGGGTGTGCGAGCTGGACCGACTTCACGGACAGGACGACATAGCCACGATCAGTTCGCACCGGGAGGCTCAAGTCCTGGGGCTTCAACCGAAAGATGGTGTCCTTGGCCTCCTGGGAATTGGCAAGCTCCAGCAAGGGGTCTGTCGCGCTAATGGGGCGCGTTTCGTTCACTGTCAGATGGTATTGTTGCGCCAGATCGTCCAGGGAGACCTTGTTGGACTGCCGAATGGCGGCCGACAGCTTGTCGGCGATGTCGCTTGCCGTCTTATCCGCTTGATTGAGTTGGAGGTTTGGGCGCAGTGTCTCCTTCACTTCCTCGAACGGCTTGGTGTGGGCGGTCTCTTTTTCTAGCACCTTAATAATGTGGAAGCCGTACTGCGTCTTGACCAGATCCGAAACTTGGCCGGCAGGGAGACTGAAGGCAATCTTCTCAAACTCGGGGACGGTTTGCCCCTGGGTGATCCAGCTCAAGTCACCGCCTTTGTCCTTCGAGCCTGGGTCTTCAGAATACTTCTTTGCCAAGTCCTCGAACTTGCCGCCCTTCTTGACCTGCTGCAAAACGTCCCCGGCCCGCTTCTTGATCTCCTCGACTTCGGCGTCGGTCTTTCCGACGGTCATAAAGAGAATGTGCTCGGCGTGCACGCGGTTCGGCACTTGGTACTGCTGAATGTTGGCCTGGTATTGCAGCTTGAGCATATCGTCGGACACTTGCACGTTCTGGCGGATCTGGTTCACGTCCACGATGGCGTAGCGCGCCACACGCCGTTCGGGCACCTGGTATTTCGACTTGTTCTTCTCGTAGGCGGCGCGAATTTCCGCATCATCCGGTGCAATCTTGGCTTCCAGGTCTTCCGGCTTGATCATCGCGTAGTCGAGCTTCACTTTTTCGTTCTTGTAGCGGAACTCATCCTGAATCTCGGCGGGTCCCACGCTGATTCCGTCGGTCACCAGCTTGCGGAATTTCTCCTCGAGCAAGCCCTGGCGGAGAAGTTCTTCGAAGACCGGCACCGTCAGTTGAAAGCGCGCCTGGACTTCCGCCGAATACTGGTCCATGCCAACAAATGTGCCACCCTTAAAGGCAGTGGGAACATACTGGCGAATGCGGTCGGCACGCTCCTGGTCGGATACGGTGATCCCGAGGCGCTTGGCCTCGTATTCGATCTCTTTTTCAAACACCAACTGCTTCATGATCTGCTGTGCATAGAAGCCTTCGAGCGGCTTCATGTTGGGATTGCGTTGCTCGATCTGGTTGAGCTGCTGACGCACGTCCTGCACGTTGACCGAGTCGTCTCCGACCTTCGCCACGGTATCGGTGGAAACCTCGCCGTTGACCTGCGACTGAGGTACGAGGTAGAGCAGCATGCTGCCTCCCAGGACCAGCACCACGACCCCGAGAAGGATGCGATACCCGAGTTTGCTTTTATCTTTTGCGCCAGCCATCCGATGAGTCTCCCACGTCAGTAGACAAACTTTAGATTATAGGTGATATAGTCGCGCGCCTCAAACACATTCGCCGAGCGGCCTGCCCCCAGGAACAGGCCAGTGGCAATTGGGCCGGGTGCGGCGTTGCTATTTGCAGATTGACTACGCGCGGCTCCGCAATTCCTGCATAAGGAAACCGCTGTGCTAGATTGGAAAATTGGAGCGTTCACAACACATTCAACCGTGACTACACAAACACCCATCGATCCGAGATCCACGCAAGGCCAGGCAAAGGGACCTCACGTCGAGGTGTATTGGAGAGCAGTCACCTACAAGACGGTAATTGGTTATGCGCTGCTGGCAGTGGCGATCATTTTCGGCGGAATTTATCTGGCCAAGCCCGACTTATATAGAGTGGTGCTTCAAAAAATCAGCGACAAAGTAAGCGACCCTGAAGTGGAACCGCTCAGCGCCGATCAGAAGCACGCCAAATTCGTCAACCTGGACGGTAAAGTCGAAGTCAAAAAAGTCAATTCCGTGCAATGGGTGGTCGCGGATTTTCGCACCATGCTCGACAAAGGTGATCAGATAAAGACAGGTTCGGATGGCGACGCGCGCATCACCTTCGGTGATGGCACCACCTACACGATGAAGCCTGACTCGCTGGTCGTCGTGGAAGAAAATTCCTCGGAGAACAACAAACCGAGCAGCTCCGGCATCGGAATCACGACGGGTACCGTTGACTGGGCGATCCCAAACTTCACCCTGGCCGAGTCGAGAGCGCAGGTGCGGGTCGAAGACACCAGGGCACAACTGGGCTCGAACAGCCGCGGTAAGGTAAAGGCGGACCCTGAGAATAAGTCAACTGAAATCGTTGTGTCGAGCGGCAGTGCGCAGGTGCAACGCGGCCAGGAGAAAATTGACCTCGCGCCATTTGAGAAAGTTACGATTCCCAATAACGGTACATTTCAAAAATCCAATGTCCTGGCGCCGCCCGAGCTCGTGGCGCCTCTAAACCTCTCACCGATCATCGCGGAAAACCCGAAGATCTCTCCCGTCCGATTCGAATGGAAACCGGTTCAGGATGCCGTATCCTATTCTCTGCGGGTTAGCACGACTTCGATGTTCACGAAGATCGTGAAGGAAGCGCCAAAGGTCAGCTCAACGGCCGTGGAGATTACCGGGCTGGATCCCGGCGACTACTTCTGGAACGTCACGGCGACGGATGGAAAGAAGCAGACCAGTGAAGTGGGCGAGACTTTTAAGTTTACGCTCGTGGCGCAAGGCAAGTCACAGTCCATGCTGCTCGAGATTGACGGAACCCAGTTGCATGGACGCGTGGCGGAAGTCGTGGGGCGGACCGAACCGGGAGCGGCGCTGATCGTAAACGGTCAATCAGTTCCGAACGTTTCACCGGACGGCTCGTTCCGCCACTTCACCGAGCCGCTCGATCCAGGACAGCATACGATTTCAATTATCGGTTCGAATCGGCGGGGCGGAACGGCCATGAAGCAAGTGTCGATCGTCATTCCGAAGTAAGAGATCCGAAGAAAGACCAAAGCGCCTTTGCGCTGGTCGCGGTGTCCGGAGACAATAGATGTCGGAGCTGGCTGCGGCAGGGTCAGCGCTATCGTCGGCCGGACGGCGGAGAATCTTTCTCCGCGGGGGGATGTGGGGATGAACAAGAACGGTTACAACATGAGGTCGGTGTTCAGTTTGTTTTCTTCCGACCTGGCCATAGATCTGGGCACTGCAAATACGCTGGTGTTTGCGCACGGCAAAGGCATTGTCGTCAACGAGCCCTCGATCGTGGCTATCAACAAATCCAGCGGAGAAGTCGTGGCGGTGGGCCGCGAAGCAAAAGAGATGCTCGGCCGCACGCCGGGCAACGTGGTGGCCATCAAGCCGATGAAAGACGGAGTCATCGCGGACTTCAAGGTCACCGAGAAGATGCTGACCTATTTCATCCAGAAGGCGCACAACCGCCGCGTGCTTGTGCATCCGCGAATTGTCATCGGCGTTCCCAGCGAGATTACGCCGGTGGAAAAGCGCGCAGTGCAAGACTCCGCTTATCGCGCGCGTGCCAGCGAAGTTTTTCTCGTCGAACAGGCCATGGCCGCGGCCATTGGCGCAGGGCTGCCGATCGAAGAGCCGTCGGGTAACATGGTGGTGGACATTGGCGGCGGCACGACCGACATTGCGGTCATCTCCATGAGCGGCATCGTCTACTCGCGGTCGGTCCGCGTGGCAGGCAACGAGATGGACGAAGCCGTCATGCAATATCTGAAGCGCAAGTACAACCTGCTCGTCGGCGAACGCACCGCCGAACAAATCAAGATGGAAATTGGCTCCGCGTACCCGCTGGAAAAACCGCTCACCATGGAAGTGAAGGGCCGCAACCTTATCGAAGGCGTGCCACGGACGGTGACCATCGACGACAGCGAAATTCGCGAAGCCTTGAGCGAATGCGTCGCGACCATTCTCAACGCCGTGCGCGTGGCCCTCGAGCGCACACCTCCCGAGCTTTCCGCGGACATCAGCGACCGCGGTATCGTCCTGACGGGCGGCGGCGCGCTGTTGAAGAATCTGGACAAGCGCATTCGCGAAGAGACCGGCTTGCCGGTTTCCATCGCGGATGATCCTCTGGCGTCCGTGGTGCTCGGCACCGGCAAGATGCTCAGCGACTTTAAATTGCTGCGCCAGGTTTGCATCGATTAAGACTTTGCGTTTGCCGGGGCACAACATGCCGCACTCGAAAACGCTTGTGGTGATGAAACCAGTTTTCGCGTTTCGATTTTCCAATTTCGAATTTCAACTTTCGGAAATTACATGGTAGCCATTCCCTCTCGACACAAATCGCTGGTCCTGCTCGCCGGTGTCGTGGTGCTGCAGATTCTCATGCTGGCCGTGCAGATCAAGCGCGACTCCCAGGGACGGCTCATTCGCGTCTGGACCGTCGGCGCCGTTTCGCCGTTTGAGCGCGCCGGTTCCAATGGTTTTGGCTGGGTTCGCGACACCTGGCGCCATTACTTCGCGCTGCAGAACACTACAAGAGAAAACGAGCAGATTCGCCGCGAGAACGACGCGCTGAAATTGCAACTCTCGCAGCTTCAGGGCAAAGCCGCGGAAGCCGACCGGTTGGCGGCGCTGCTGAATTTCCGCCGATCGCACGCGCAAGTCCCCATGATTCCCGCTCGCGTGATTGGCGTCAGCATGGGAACCGCGAGCCGCACGATTCAGCTGGACCGCGGCGAGCGCGACGGCATTCGAAAGGATATGGGAGTGATCACTCCGGATGGAGTGGTTGGCAAAGTCGTGGAAACTTATCCCAACGAGGCGCAGGTACTACTGCTCACAGACAAGGACAGCGGCGTTGGTGCGATGCTGGCCGATTCCCGCATCCAGAGCCCGGTTGGAGGTCAGGGTGAACCTCTTCTGGTTATGAAATACGTTCCGAACGACGATACAGTCAACCTGGGCGAACGAGTGATTACCAACGGCATGGACCGCATCTTCCCGCGCGATCTTCCCGTGGGTACCGTGGCGGAAATCAAGTCCGGCAACCCGTTTAAGCAGATTCGCATTAAACCGGCGGCCAATCTCGAGCGTCTCGAGGAAGTTCTAGTTCTCCAGTCCATGCGCCCCCTCGAAACAAAAACTGAAGAAAGTCCTGCCGACGCGAAGCCCCCAGCGCCCAACGCGGCCACTCCTCCCCCGGCGGTACGGCGATGAACGACGCCTTCGATATCCGCGGCGAATCGCACATTGAAGTTCACAAGTTTCGCGCCGGCGCGATCATCATCGCCACCCTGCTGGCACTGGTCATCCAGTCGTCGTTCCCCATTCATTTTGCAAAGGCCGCTGTCCTTGATTTGCCTCTGCTCGTGACGATTTATTTCGGCCTCAGCCGTCGCAATCCTTCCACCGGGCTTTTGCTCGGAATGGTCATCGGTCTTCTGCAGGACAGCTTGAGTGGCCCGACGGTTCCGCTGGGGCTCTACGGCATCGCCAAAACCATCATCGGATATCTCGCTTCGTCCATCGGTGCGCGGCTCGATACCGAGCATCCCGCCGCGCGCTTCGCACTCACCTTTGCGTTCTTCATTACCCATCAGGGCTTGATCGTCATCACGCGCCGAATCCTCCTCGCGCAACCCGAGCCCTGGTTTAACATGCACCTCATCGTCGCGGCTCTCGTCAACGCCCTCGTCGCCGTGTTCCTCTTTCTTCTCCTCGACCGCCTGCGCAAAAACTAGCAGTTCGTCCCACACGCTTACTTGCTGGATCCTGATGGACTCCCTGGTCTCTTATTGCGTGAGGAGAAACTGCTTGAATTGATCGTAGGAACTCGAAATGGGCAGCGAAAGCTTGTCACGCTTCAAGTAAGCTGCAAGCCGATCAGGCAAAGGAGGGGCTGTACCGATGGCCTTCATCACCACCTCAGCAAATTTTGCCGGGTGTGCCGTAGCCAGCACCAGGCCCTGCGCCGGCTCGGGATGTTGGCTCTTGTACGCTTCCCAACCGAGCACGCCAACCGCAGTGTGTGGATCGGAGATATAGCCGAACTTTTCATGGAGCATCTTCATCGCTGCGAGCGTTTCTTCGTCCGTCGCGCCGTGGCCCCAGATTTCCTTCTGCACGTATTCCACCCGGTTGCGGCATAAATCGAGCAAGCGCGGAAAATTATTGGGATTGCCCACGTCCATGGCATTCGAAAAGGTCGCCTGCGCCGCGCGCGGATGAAACACTCCGGTCCGTAGGTATTCCGGCACCACATCGTTGGCGTTTGTCGACGCGATGTACATCGCAACCGGCAAGCCGATCCGCTTCGCGAAAATTCCCGCCGTCAAATTGCCAAAGTTTCCGCTAGGCACGGAAACAATCAGCGGCACCGAAGCCACCGGCAATTGCCGGTAAGCCGCCACGTGATAGAACATCTGCGGAAGCAGGCGCCCAATGTTGATGGAATTCGCCGAAGTCAGCCAGGTGCGCTTGTTCAGCTCCTCGTCGGAAAAGGCCTGTTTCACCAATCGCTGGCAATCGTCAAACGTGCCCGCCACTTCCAGCGCGGTAATATTTTCGCCGAGCGTGGTGAACTGTTTCTCCTGCGCCTCGCTGATGCGCTTCGAAGGATAGAGAATCACCACGCGAATTCCCGGCACCTGCAGGAAACCGTGCGCCACGGCGCTTCCTGTGTCCCCCGAGGTCGCCACCAGGACAGTAAGAGGACGCGTTTCTCCGCGCACGAAATAACCCATTAGCCGCGCCATGAAGCGCGCGCCGAAATCCTTAAACGCCAGCGTCGGCCCGTGAAACAGCTCCAGAATGTGCAACCCCGGCGACAGCGAAACCAACTTCACCGGAAAATTGATCGCCTCGCTCACAATTTGCCAGAGCACTTCCTCCGGAACATCCGGCGTGGCAAATGGCCGCGCCACGCGGAAACACACTTCCGTGAACGGCAACCGGCGAAACTCTTCCAATTCCTCAGGTGAATGACGTGCAATCTCCACCGGCAAGTACAATCCACCGTCGGGCGCAAGCCCGCGCAGCACCGCGCCACGCAATGAGGTGAGCGGAGCCTTCCGTGATGTGCTCCGATATCTCAAGGCGCCACACTCATCGCGCGCTTCCCGTTTTATCCAGAACCATTTTCAAAAACGCCGCCACATCCAGAGAGCCATCGCGCAGCGCCGCAACTTGCAGCGTGCAGTGCGCCAGCGCTTCATAACTCTGCCGCCGCGCGGCAATCAACGCCGGGTAACAACGCGCCACCGTCTCGCGCGGTTTTTCTCCCGCCTTGGGTTGAAACGCTCCGCGCCACAACACCGGCTTGGGATCGTGCAAATATCTTTCAATTAGCAACTGCTGCTCCTGCGCGGAAGCCGCCAGGTGCACGATGGTCATCTGCCGCCGCAAGCGCATCAGCAAATTGTTTCCCGTATAGATGACGCTTCCAGTGGTGTCGAGCACCAGGGATTTCCCCGGCTGCTTTTCAAGTTCTGTCAAAATTTCATCCAACGCATGAATCTCTTCGGCCAGATATTCGGACTCCCGTTCGGCGTACGTTGCGGAATCCGGCCAGCCCATCCACGCCGCCACTCCGTTGATGCCCGCATATCCCCCCGCGGCCAGTCGCGGCGCAAGCTTCTGCTCGATGCGATCGTCGCAAGAAACCGCCGGATACTCCGCCGCCGCTAACTTCTTTGTCCAGAACGTTTTCCCGGCGCCGGACATGCCGATCAGTGCCAGCCGCAGCGGCTTTTCCCTATTCGTTTCTGCGCTCATAGGTGAACTGCTTACGATAGCGTGTTACCCGCAACCACGGCAACATCGCTATCCTCGCCTTCGCGCGTGAAAACCAATGCATTTCTGGAACCTGTCCTCCCGGACGGCTTGCGGCCCACTCATCCAGGTGGTACGTTGGAAAAGACTTCTGCTGCTTTCACGCAGCATTAGTCCAGCGGTGATTCGGGCGTTCGGGAGATTTTTTCGGTTCCCAGGTTCGAGGAAATTTTCGACGGACATTTTCGGAGAGGCCCTGCTCGTTTTCAGGGTTCACTCCAAACGCACGCTGTGGATTTTTTCGTGACGCGAGTTTAGTCTGGCCAGTCGAATCAAACTGTGCCGGACCGGGCGAGAAGCCCTGAGAAAAAGTACTCGCGCGCGGGGTTTTCGTGTCGTACTGGTTCCGCAACGACAATCGATTGCCGCAAGCGCGGCTGGCCATCGCCTCCTACGTCATCGTGGGAATGATCGGCGTGTTGCTGCTCGGCTTCTGGAAGCTCCAGGTCATTGACGCTGATAAGTACAGCTCCCTGGCAGAGCGTAATCGCGTGCGCTACATTCCCGTGATCGCGCCGCGCGGCCGCATGCTGGACCGTGATGGCCGCGTGCTGGTGGACAATCGGCCGTCCTTCAGCGTACTCCTCCTTCGCGATGATCCGGCTCAAGTGGAAAAGCATCTTGCTGGCATCTCCGACGGCCTGGGAATTCCTGTGGAAGATTTGCGGGATCAGCTGGCCAGTACCAAGAATCTCCCCAAATTTCAGCCCATCATCATCAAGCCCGACGCCTCGCCCGCGGACGTCGCTTTCATCGAATCGCATCGCTCCGAGTCCAGTGGCGACATTCCCGTCCTGGAAATGATTCCAGTCCAGCGCAGGCGTTATCTGCCCGGCGGTATTCTCTCTCATGCTGCGGGGTATGTCGGTGAAGTCAGCGAGCAGCAGATCGAAGCCAGCAACGGCAAGCTGCGCCCCGGCGACTTTGCCGGAAAAACCGGCCTGGAGCGCCAGTACAACGACCTGCTTCAAGGCACCGACGGCATGCGGCGAGTCGTCGTGAACAGTATCGGCAAAGAAGTGGATCGCTTGCCAACCCAGGAAGCCATTCCCGGCAAGCAGATTACCCTGACCATCGATTACGACTTGCAGCAGATTGCTGAGCAGTCTCTTGGCCAGCGGCCCGGCGCCGTAGTTGCGATTGATCCGCGCACCGGCGAAGTGCTTGCCATGGTGAGCCGCCCCACTCCCGATCCGAACGATTTTGCTGTCCGAATTCAAGCGGATGTATGGAAGAAGCTCAACGATGACCCATTACATCCTCTTCTGAACCGCGCCATTCAAGCGCAACTCGCGCCTGGGTCCGTTTTCAAGATTGTGACAGCGATGGCCATGCTCGAGGAACATGTTCCCGAGGAAAATTTTGCGACCTATTGCCCAGGTTACGGCACGTTCTTCGGTCGTCAGTATCATTGCTATGTCTACTACGCCAAAAGCGGTCCAAAGTCCCACGGCGTCCTCGGTTTGCACGAAGCTATCCTTAGATCTTGCGACGTCTTCTTCTATAACGTCGGCATGCGCCTGGGAATCGACAAGCTTTCTGATTGGGCCAAGAAAGTCGGAGTAGGCCACAAGACCGGTATTGATCTTCCATCCGAAGAACCTGGCCTTATGCCTTCTCAGGAATGGGTCGAACGGACTTTTCATCGCAAGTGGTACGCCGGTGAAGTGATCTCCGTGGCCACTGGCCAGGGCGCCGTCACAACAACACCGCTCCAGCTTGCTCGCATGATCGGTGGCATCGCTTCTGGTGGCGTGTTTAAGCAGCCGCATCTTTTGAAGGATGCGCAGAACGTGGGAGAAGAGCGAGTCCACATCTCGGAGCGCACTATCGAAAAAATTACCGACGCCATGTACGGCGTCGTGAACGAACCTGGCGGCACGGGCGGCCATCTCAAGCTCGCAGGCATCGAGCTCAGCGGCAAATCTGGCACCGCCCAGGTCATTGGCTACGACAAAATGGCGCTGGTGCGGAAAGGCTCACAGTTTGCCGACAACGCCTGGTTCGTGGGATACGCCCCGAAACGGAATCCGGAGATCTGCGTCGCGGTCCTCGTGCAGGAAAGCGGCCAGCACGGCGGCGAAGCCGCCGGGCCCGTGGTAAAAGACATCATCAAGGCCTATTACGACAAGAAAAACAAGAAGACCCAGGGCCAGGTTACTGTCGAAAATAAGAGTCCTGAGCGAAGGAAAGATTCCCTACTCGCGGCTCCGCATGCTCCTCGCGCGGCATTGAAGTCCGACGAAAGCGCCGCCGTTGTGCCGGCGCGCGCCACCGCGGATCCGCAGCACTAAAGGTAGCTATGATTCTGTCTGATGGATATCGAACGCTTGAAGCCAGCTTCCACACCCCCGCAGGTCTGGAACCTCGCTTTCGACTTTTAACTTTGAACTTTCGACTCTGCTCATGAAAGACGCACCCGGAACTCGCGACTACGACTGGTGGCTCCTGGCCATCCTCGCCGCCATCTGCGCGCTCGGCGTGATCGAAATCTATTCCGCCACCCATGGCAGTTCTCTTTCGGGCATGCACATGAAGCAAGTGCGCTGGCTGGTCATCGGTTTCGCCTTGATGTTTGTGCTTTCCCGCCTGGACTATCATCTAATTCTCGACCAGGCGCCTATCCTTTACCTCATTGGCATCGCCGCACTCGTTGCCGTTCTCGCGGTCGGCCATACCCGGTTTGGCGCCAAGCGGTGGATCAACGTCCCGGGTATCGGAGAGCTTCTTCAGGTGTCAGAGCTGGTCAAATTGATTATAATCATTGTGCTGGCGCGCTTCTTTGCCGAAGTGCGCTCGGATCAGCTTGATCTTCGTGATCTAATTAAGGCAGGATTGTTGGTAGGTGTTCCGCTGGTCTTGATACTCAAGCAACCCGATTTGGGAACAGCGCTCGTGCTGATCCCCATGCTTGTCGTTGGCGCCTTTCTGGCGGGCTTGCAGTGGCAACACGCGGCGGTATTCTCCTTGGCGGGGATTTTGCTCGTGGGCGCGGTTTTCTATCCTCCCGTTAGCAAGCGCATCCTCAAGCCTTATCAGCGTGAGCGCATTACCTCTTTCCTGCACCCTGAAGAAGACGCCAAGGGCCACGGCTATCAGCTTTTGCAATCCAAGATCGCCGTCGGTTCCGGCGGGTTTTGGGGCAAAGGGTTTAGTAATGGCAGTCAGAATCAACTGGGCTACATCCCCGTCCGGTATTCCGATTTCATTATGTCGGCGTGGGCTGAAGAACAGGGTTTTAAGGGCGTGCTTCTGGCCCTCGGGTTGTATATGGCGCTTCTGTTGCGTTTAGTGCAGAATGCTCAACGCGCGAAAGATCGCGCGGGAATGTTTCTGGTCATGGGCGTTGCAGCGGCGCTTGGGTTCCATGTACTGGTAAACGTGGCAATGGTCATCGGCGCTATGCCGGTTACCGGCATCCCGTTGCCGTTGATGAGTTACGGGGGTTCTGCCACGTTGTTTGTTTTCCTGGCGATTGGCCTGGTGATGAATGTCCGGCTTCGCCGCTTCGTCAACTGACCTAGCCGCCAGTGCCGTGTGACGTCTCTGCTTCAGCGGAGCGCACCGGAAAAGAAATTGCAATGTTGATCCCGGCTCGGCTGGGATCGCAAGAAAAAAGGATTTTAGAGTGAGGACAGCATCGTCCGCCGATCGCCCGGCTAGTTTCCGGCGACGGACCAGCCTCGAAAGACTGAGGAATTTTCTTCCCTCTGGCTTCGAACGACAAGCCACTTCCCTACTAGTGTGGCCACGTGTCCCGGTTTCAACCGGGATGGCGCCGATTTTCGGCAACTCCGACGGGCTCAAGCTCGCGGCGATGCGTCCTGTCGGTCCCGGCCAATCCGGGCCCGCACAGAAGGGTGATCCCGGCCGTGCCGGGGTCACGCATAAGGAGTTTTCATGTCGAAAGAATTGGTTATTTCCGCGGCCTCCCACGAACGGCGGGTCGCGATTCTTGAAGAAGGTCAGTTAGTCGAAATTTACATCGAGCGCGAAAAAGAATTCGCTCTCGTCGGCAGCATCTATAAAGGAAAAGTCACCCGCGTCCTCCCCGGAATGCAGTCCGCTTTCGTGGACATCGGCCTCGACGGCGACGCTTTCCTGTACGTCAGCGACGTTTTCGAAAACCTCGAGGACTACGATCACGGGCATGCGCACGAGCAGCCGCAAGCTGCGGCTCCCCCGGTGCCCCTCGCGAATGGCTCTCCCGTTGAATTGCTCCCGGGTGAATCGTTAGCGCGTGCCACTGAACATCACGAGGAAGCCCACCACGGAGAGTTTCATCCGGAAGAGCTTCACCACGCGGATGAGCCGCAAGCTTCCCACGAGGAAGCGCGCGCTTCCGAGGGTCAACATCTCGTCGAGCATCACGGCGAAGTGCCGTCCGCTCCTAGCGAGGACCAGCACGCCGATGCCCCCGAGGAACGCCAGCCGGATTCCAACGCTTCCGCGCCGCAAAACTTTGCGCCACACTACAACCCCACACAAAATTATCCCGCTCGCGGCGGCAACGACCGTCCCGGCCAAAATTTTGGCCGCGGCGGGGATCGTGGCAATGATCGCGGCGGAGACCGTGGCGGTGATCGCGGCCGCGGCGGCCGTTGGGGACGCCGTGGCGGGCGTTCACGCGGCGGACGCCCTCAAGGCGCCCCGGGCGGTGGGCGCAATCTGCCTCCATCGAAATATGCTTCTCCGCAAGGCGGCGAGTCCCGCGGATATGATAATCGCGGAGGACAACCTCGCAGTTACGACAACCGGCGTCCGGAGGCTCCGCGCACTCCGGCGCCTTTAGCGCCCAGTGTCTCTGAGGAAGAGATCATTCTTCCCGGCGAGTCGCTCGCAAAATATCGCGGCAAGCCCGCCGTTGCGCCTGCGGCCGTTTCCAGTGTTGAACATGAAACTCACGAAGAACAGAACGCTGTCGAAGAAATTTCACCGCGCGCCACGGGCAATCTCCCCGCCACCGCTCCAAGCGGCAGCAGCGTTCCTCGCCGATTCTCTGGCGGTTTGCCTCGCTGGCTGTTAGCTGATGCCGGCTCTGAACCAGAAGCAGCCCCCTCACAAGAGTCTGCTGGGGCCGTCGAAGAATCATCCGTCGCAGGTGGCGCAGTCGCCGAGCCTCCCCAGGAAACGGCTTCCAGCACTCTTGAAGCCTCCCGGAATGACGCTGAGCTGAACGAAGATCAAGTCGCCGCCCTCGCTTCCGGTTTCGTCGAAGCCAAGCACGAAGAAACTTCGGAAGAAGCGGATGCCGATGCCATCGTCGGCGGTGCCGAATTCGAAGAAGAAGACTCGGAAGCACACGCCGAAGAAGGCGCCGAGGAAGCCGAAGGGACTCCAGTCGCTCAGGTCTCGGAACTCTCCGAAGAAGAAGTCGCGGAAGTAGAGGCTGGACGCGCCGCCAACCGCGCCGAATTCGCGGCGGACGTGGCTCAGGAACATGCCGAACACCACGCTGAACTTGGCACGCATGAGCATGGCGAAAATGAGCCCGAGCACGACGAGCATGAACATACCGAGCACGAGCTCGTCGATCATGCACGCGCTGAAACCGAGCACGCCGAAGAGGAAGTTCTCTCCGCCGCCGCTGGCGGATCCGTCGTCGAGGGCGCAGCGATCGTCGAAGAGGACGTGATTCTCCTCCCTGGCGAAACTCGCGCTCCTCGCGTCGGTGGTCCGGCTGCTCCGCTTGAAGAATTCCCGCGCGACTCCGCGCGCATCGGCGGAAATCCGCGTTCACGCTTCCAACGCCCGTTCCGCAGTGGCGGACGCGACCGTGGCCGCGATAGCCGAGGCGGACGCCCGGATCGTGGTGGCCGCCCGGACAGCCGTGGCGGACGTCCCGATCGCGGTGGCCGCCCCATCACCGGTGGCCCTCGGTTCGAACGACGCCCCGGCCCCGGTGGCCCCCGACACGACCGCGGCTATCAGGGAGGCCGTTCCGGCCCATCGCGCCGTCCGCAGCTCATTTCCGAAATGTTGAAGGCCGGCCAGGACGTGGTCATCCAAATCGCTAAGGAACCCCTTGGCAAGAAGGGCGCGCGCATCACCAGCCACGTCGCTTTGCCCGGCCGCTTCCTGGTCTACATGCCTACCGTCCATCACACCGGTGTTTCGCGGAAAATCATTTCCGCGGATAACCGCTCGCGCCTTCGCCGCCTCGTCAGTGAAGCCGGCGGTGCGTATCCCGGCGGCTTTATCGTTCGAACCGCCGCGGGCGGCGCCACGGATGACGAAATTCGCGCCGACATCGAGTTCCTCGGCACCACCTGGAACGAAATCAAGGAGCGCAGCGAGCAGCGCAAAGCGCCCGCTCTTCTCCACCGCGACCTGAACCTCGTCGAACGCATTCTTCGCGATTACGTCAGCGACGATTTCACCGGCATTTGGATCGACAACGAAGAGGAATACGGCAAGATCGTCGAGTTCGTCAGCCGCTTCCAGCCCAAGCTCGTCAACAAGGTCAAGCTTTACACCAAGGAAACGCCGATCTTCGAAGAGTTCGGCATCCAGCACGAGCTCGATAAAGCGCTCCGCGCCAAGGTCTGGCTGAAGTCCGGCGGCTACATCGTCATCAACCACACCGAAGCGCTCGTGGCCATCGACGTTAACACCGGCAAATTCGTCGGCAAGGGCTCCACGCGCCTCGAGGACACCATCGTCAAAACCAACCTCGAAGCCGTCAAGGAGATCGTCCGCCAGATTCGCCTGCGCGACCTCGGCGGCATCATCGTCGTCGACTTCATCGACATGGAAGAGCGCCGCAACCGCGAAAAAGTTCTCTCCGCGTTGCAACAGGCTCTCGAGGAAGACAAGGCCCCATCAAAGGCCCTTTCCTTCAACGAGTTCGGCCTCGTCTGCATCACTCGCAAGCGCACCAAGCAAGCGCTCGAGCGCGTTCTCTGCCAGCCTTGCCCGTATTGCACCGGCTCCGGCATGGTCAAGTCCATCCCCACGCTCTGCTATGAAATCCAGGCCGAAGCGCGCAAGATGGCGACAGCTGATCACGAAGGCCCGAACCTGACGATCCGCGTCAATCCCGAAATCGCCAAAGCCCTGAAAACGCGCGAGTCCATGCTCATCGACGAACTCGAGCAAACCGCCCACAAGCACATCATCATCCAGTCAGACGCCACCCTCCATTGGGAGCAGTACGACATCTATTAAATATCCAGCGCGTATCTGGCTTGTTGTTTGATTGAGGAGACTAGGATGGCCGGGGCTGGAATCGCTAAGCGGATTCCGGCCCTTTTGTTTCTGTGTCCCATTTACGGCGTGCATCACGGAGCGCTTCGAGCAAGGTTTCGCGATGTACGCGGGGCACATCCTAGATCGGAACACACGAATGGCAGTTGTACACACCTCACGAAACTCGGGCCGGAAGCTCCACAGGGAAATCCTCTGATCCAGATTTGTGAATGCACTGGATTTTTTGCGTCGAAGAAAAGCAAGAAGGCTTAGACGGTTACACCGGGTGCCGCACTCGCCGGTTTTGCGAGGTGCGGATTTAGACTCGCCCTTATCCCAGCGTGTTTCAGAGGCAGCCCTCCGAGCCGCCGCTAGAGTTCCTCGGGAATCAAGAACGCTCCCGGAATCTTTCGATCCAGCGTGGCCAGGACCACCCCATTCGCTTTCGCCAGCTGCACCAGATGCCCATCCGTAACCTGTTTCGGCGTCTTCACCCAGCCCGGCAGCCGCGATACGTCGAGAGCGTCCGCGACAAAGGCAAATCCAATCCGGCTGCTGGATTTTAGCTGCAGCAAGGAGGCCTTCGACTCATCGACCGAAAGCCCATATCGAGGAACCGCGAGTACCCGCACAAATCCTAGCTCAGTTATAGCGCACGTCGCGAATTCATCCTCTCCGGGACTCAAGGTCTGAACCCAGCTCACGACCCGTTCAAAGAATTCATGCTCTTGGAATCCCAGCGCGACCAGAGTACTTACGTCCAGTAAATATCTTGTCATGGAAAGTCAGACAAGATTTCCTTGACCTGTTCGTGGGTCAGGATGGGAGCTCCTGGTCCTGCTGTTAACACGGCAAGCCCAGTGCGAGGGTCGATGATAGTCTTTGGTTTTCGACGCCTTGTTCGTCGCGGACGCAAAACGATTGCATCACCCTCCAGACTCACATCAAGCGCGTCGCCAGGCCGCAAGCCCAGCCTTTGCCGCAATGGGCTGGGCAACACCACCTGCCCCTTGCTTGAAACTTTGGTTTCCATGGTAAGACAATCTTACCTGACAGGTGCGACCGAAAACAATCCAAATTCGCCACAAGGTTGTAACCACCGACGGACATGCCTGGGCGCGTGTAGTGGCGGGCCTTCAGACCGTTCTATCTCCCAGTTTTGGGCCTTGCGTCCACCATGGTAACGCACTCACAAAATTCCTGTAACCAAGCTCTACAAAAACCAGTAAGTAGGTATAGAGAGTGGCAGATGGAGCTGCTTGAGCGGTTCGCGGCGGGGGACCTGGAAGCCTTCGAGGCGCTGTTTCGGCAGCACCAGAGGGAAGTTTACGCCTGGACTGTTCGCATCGTCCGTGACCACGGGATTGCTGAGGATCTTACGGTGGAAACTTTCTGGCGTATTTACCATTACCGATCGCGGTTCCATCCGGAC
>WNFQ01003076.1_pt1 | contig 19439 bp, 21 predicted proteins | sample 5400171 | NCBI WGS metagenome assembly WNFQ01 (sample SAMN13153356, study PRJNA577476) | soil metagenome | isolation source: 20 cm soil under Madrone tree | place: USA:California | collected 2016-06-14 | reverse complement strand
CTCTTGGAAAGTGAGCTTGGATCATTTTTAACGCGATTATATGTATCATCTCATCCTGCGATGGGAATGACTTTGGGGATACAGCATCGGTCGAGGCATTTGACAGGCAGATGGCGGTGAATGCGCGTGGCACTATGCTCTGCTATAAGCATGCCGCCAAACAAATGATCGCGCAGGGCCGTGGTGGGCGAATCATCGGTACGTACACTCAAGCTCATGCCGTGCGCGCGTAGCGACGCTCCCCACTGGCACATACCCACAGGTGCATCTTCCCTGGCTGGCAAGCAAGGTGAGGCAAGCACGATCCCCTAGTCCACACACTCACTCGAAGTTGGGGCGCGCGCGCAACGTTTGGGAAATGCTTGCTAATGTGTAGTTTCATTAAAGGAATCGACAAGTTGTTTGGATATTCGGCGACCAAGTTTGCCATCCGGGCATTAACGCAGAGCGCAGGTACGCAGTTGTGTGGTGGTTTTTTTTCACGAGCAGCCACTGATCCAACTCTGGATGGGTCAGCAAGAGAACTCGGGAAGTACGGCATTACCGTAAACGCCTACGCGCCAGGAGGAGTGGAAACACAGCTTCGTCAGTGACCGTTGTCTTTAAGTTACATCAAGGCGCCGATCTCGTGACCTACTTGTTGGTGCGCAGTCCTCTCATACGATGCGTTCCTTGAGCGGCTTGATCCGCTCGTTGGCCCACGTGCCGGAAGCAATGGGGTTGGTACCAGTAATTTACCCTGAATCCTTTGGGTCATCTGTGCACAGTTCCTTTCTACGGTGCCGGTAGGCCGTATGGGCGAACCCGAGGACATTGCCCATTTGGTGTCCTATCTGGTTACCAAGGAGGCGGGCTTCATTAACGGTGAGCGCCGAGATTTCTTTACAAGAAGCCTAAGACTACTGACGTCATGAAATAATGAAAAAAGGCCAGACTGTATGCCCACTTATGCATGTCATCCTCGCAAGAATTGACTTTTCCACCATAGGTTACGATCGATGGGGGTGTCTATTTCGACTAGCGTGCTGGAGTTTTAAAGTCAAAAGCCCTGTTATGCCGTGTACTTGAAACAATTATGGTCATTTTTCTTCAGAGTTTACAATTAATGTTCCGAGCGCATCTCGATAAATTGAGACCACTCCGGATTGTGCGCTTAAAATGAATAGAATACCGCACAGCTGTGCGATGCGCGCAAAAGACGTGTACTTAAAAACCATAACTATCACTCTTATCATGCGCCCACATGCGTCGATTTGTTCCTCTAATCTGCTGCGAGGTGGAGTTTGATTTGTGCAATTGCAGCAGCGGGATTAAGACCCTTTGGACATGTTCGAGCACCTAGACAGGTAATATGTTAGAAGGAAACAGGAGGTCGAACCAGCGAATAAGATACGGACAGTTAAAGATGGTGTGGCAGCGATACAAGCTCATCTCGTTCTGAAGCTTCTCTTTACGATGTGACTTGTACGTATCCCGCGAGTCGGCAATCCAGCGGTAGGCCTGCATGAGAGTAGCTGGGCCTAGATACTCGTCTTGGTTCCACCAATAGGAGGGACAAGAGGTCGAGCAGCAGGCGCAGAGAATGCATTCGTAAAGGCCATCAAGTTTCTTGCGGTCTTCTGGGGACTGCAAAAACTCGCCATGTTCAGGAGGATTGTCATTCTGGAGGTATGGCTCGATGGACTTGTATTGCTTGTAGAATAGGGTGAGATCGGGCACGAGGTCCTTCACGACATACACTGAAATACACGCATATAAGACGTCTGGATGGGTATAAAAGAGAGAAACATACTGTGAGGGAGAGGATAGATCTTTGTGTCCTTACTTTCACTGCGGTCGATGCGACAGAGACAGGCGAGGGTATTCTGGCCATTGATGTTCATGGCGCAAGAGCCACAGATGCCCTCTCGACATGAGCGACGAAAAGTGAGTGTCGGATCTATTTCATTCTTGATCTTGATGAGCGCATCAAGAATCTGGGGCCAGGAGGTGTGCCAAAGTCCAAACGCTACAAACAGGGGAAGAGTACTAACCATAGGACCGCACTCATTTAGATTAATAGTGTAGGCCTGTAGTTCAGGCTTTTTCTCGGGTTTATCTGGATTCTGAAGGAGGATGACGATGAACAGGGAGTAGAGGCAAGACGAAAAGAGCAGAGATGATAGTACCCAGCGATAAATCTTGAATTCCTTGTTGAGGGGCTTAGACTCTGCGGGGACGGCTTGCCAAGTGACTGCGGAGGATGAAAAAGAGCGTAGTGGGAGAGTGCGAGAAGGGAGACGCGTTGGGGACCTTGCAAGGATGGAGAGCATTGTTGACCTTGAGTAACCCCGATGGCTGACAGCGTGGCGGCGCAGGTCAATCGGATCAACTCTGTTACGTGCGCCGTTTATTCGTTTTCAGCCCAATGGACCGGGAACGCGTCTCAGTGTCCTTGGATCTCATTGGATCTCACCCCTCGATTTGGACCAGACCCGTTTAACCCAAACTCTCACTTTTTACCTGGAAATTGGTATCACTTTGCCTGTGTTATGGCTCAATCGTAATATAATGCCCTTCAACGAAATATAAAACGGGCGCGACTTGTACGACAGCTGGCATTCCCCCATCCAAACTCCTCTTCACCCCACAAACTCCATTCTCTGTTCCCCCAAGTGATATGACAATCGCAAAAGGTGTTGCTCTCGTGACTGGCGCCGGCCAAGGCATTGGTCGTGCCATCGCTCTTCGTCTCGCCACGGATGGCTTCGATGTCGCGCTCAACGATATCCCATCACACGAGGCCGTGCTGAGAATCACAGCAGAAGAAGTTGCTTCTCGAGGGCGGAGCGCACATTGCGTTTTGGCCGATGTGAGCAGTGAAAAGCAGGTCGAGACCATGGTCTCAGACGTAGTGCGCACGCTTGGTGGTCTCGATGTGGTATGCACTGCGAACTTACCGCGCTCTGACATGAGAAACATGACCCGCTGATGCGCGACGCTTGCGTCTACAGATGGTTGCAAATGCCGGTATCTCGATGATGAAGAGTTTTGTCGAAAGTCCGTTTTGTACCTTAGCCATCAAGCCTGCATTGGCTAACTTTACCCCAACTAGCTACTGCGGAAGACCTCGACCGTATCGTTGGTGTCAACCTTCGAGGTACCTTCCTTTGTTACAAATACGCAGGTTTGCAAATGATTGCGCAAGGTCGTGGCGGTCGCATTATCGGTTTGCCGCCCGCTTCCTTACTTCATACGCGTAACTCACTGCGGTCTGGCCTATTTCCATACAGGTGCGTGCTCTGGCACGGGCAAGCAGGGACAGGCATCATTGAGCGCCTATTCTGCAAGCAAATTCGGCATCCGAGCGTTGACTCAGTGCGCTGGTGCGTCCGATCCTCCTTCTTTTCCGGCTCCGGTGCTATTCGCGTGCTGACGGGTTTCGGGTTGAATCCAGCTTTGGAATTCGGCGCGCATGGCATTACCGTCAACGCTTATGCTCCTGGACCTGTCAAGACTCCAATGTGTACGTTTCGTCATTGCCCGGAGCCCAAAACATGTTCCTGATTCTTATCAGGGGATGATCTCGAATCCACGCTTGGTACTCCTCCAGGAGTACTCGAAGATCAGGTACGTATGATTCAAGACCACTTCTGCCACGTATCGTTCAATAGGAATGTTTGGACAGCTTTCGCGGGGAGCTGCAGTTGGTTATGTTGGGGTACCAACCGACATTGCGGCGTTAGTCTCCTTCCTCGCCTCCAAGGAATCCCATATTATCACCGGACAATCAGTGAGTACCTCGGCTCCTAACGCATCGGCTCCCGTTCGCCTGACAAGAGTAACATACAGATCAGCATAGACGGAGGTCGGTTCTTCGACTAAAAATATGGCTACGCCCTACAACTGGGGCAATACGAATAATGAGGAGCAGGACCGGCCGCCGTCCACCTCGACGTACGCTTAATCAATATTTATTAGTTCCAGACTACGATCAGCCCCAAGGGATTTGTAGTATGGTACTATGTAGGCAAGACTTATTTGAGTTAGGCGCCTGTACCCAGCAGGGTGGCGAGGCATTGGAACTGAACACTACCTGTGAGTCCTGGTGCACTCGTCTCTTTAGGACCTCCGAGACCCCTATGGACTCGATGGTGCCAGTCTTAGATAAACCCACAAACCTGCTCTAGACGGGTTTGCCTCAAAATGGTAAAATTAAGAGTGAGGAGTCTTGAGATAGCACAAATACAGTAGTAGTCGTCCATACAACTGCGATATGCTGTTTGGGACGCCGTCGCATAGGAGTAAGTACACAAAATACATCCCCGATCAACACGCATCACTCCCGGAGTACCTGGCTTCTGGCTAGGTCTTCGCCAAAAAAGCGTAGATACGGAATATCACTGCGCCAAGGAGCATAAGCTCGGCGATGCCACGCACGGTCCTGATGAAGGCCTCGCGGCGTGCACCCTTTTCCCCGGCCGAGTCAATCGCTGCGATGTCGGCCGGGGTAAGCTCTAGAAGATGCGTTTGAGATGAGAAGACCGGAGAGCCGAACAGGTGTGCGAATTACCAAGGTCCGCTGCCGAAAGGTATCCTTCCAACCGGAATCTCTTTGAGCTTGTCCTGGAAAACAGAAACATGAGCGATATACGTTTTGGAACCGGTCCGAAGTTTGGGAGAAATTTCCATACGTGACAGCGACGGCGCCTTTAGCCTTGACCCAAGCAAGCAATACTTGGTCCGCCGTGGCGTTGAGACGCTCCACGATCTCATTGACTGGCTTGTCAACCGGTCCGCCAGGCTGGCGCGTGATCGGGCTGTTGTATTTTGCCCGTAATTGAGTATTATAGTAAGCCAGCGAATGCGGAAAAAGGGCAGCGACTGGCGGGGACGTACGTCAAAGCAGAATATGCTTCGGATACGATGCCCTGGGACGCGGTGTAGGCCAGAAGTGGTGCTTGACGCGCATAAACGTAGGGGTGTAGAAGGATCTATGAATAGCAGCGATAGTTCAGCGTACTAGCCTACTAGTAGTAGGCCGCGGCACCGGACGAGGGTGTTTCTCCCCCCCATTCTCAATATGGACCGAACATTACCTGATTCGCAGCTGGTTTGATCTTGGCGGATGCCAGCAGGACTGAGAGTTCATCAATCCCAAAGTTGCTCACGCCGATGCTCCTAAAGGTACCGTGTCAGCTTTTTCGTTATCTCGGCTTGGATAGACCGAACAGCGTGGCTGGCGGACGGTAAGGGGCAAAATGCGCCTTCCCGCCCGATCCACTATCCTCCTACTTACTTGGCGAGACCTGCTCGCTTTATAGCCTCCATTTCGGCCCAAGCCGACGGAATATCAGGCCGTGCGAGACGCGGGTGATGGATGAGGTACAGATCCACGTATTCGACGCCGAGCTATACAATATGTCGCATTAGGCGCGCCGCGTCATCGTCGTGAATCGAAATGCCATCATTAGCATTGGGATGAGTCACGAGTGATAGTACTGGCGCATATACCATCTTCAGGCTGTTGTGAATGGATGTTTCTATGTCCAATCCATGAAGCCCCGAATACTTTGTAGTAATGTACACGTCCCTTCTCGCGAGTCCGCTGTCCCGGAGGGCTCTTCCGACCTCCTCCTCGTTACCGTACACCTGAGCGGTATCTGCCCGTCACGATGCACGCACCAGTCAGTTAGCCAGTCACGCGGTTCCGATAGATCGAAACATAAGTTAGTATAAACGCACCGATGTGACTGAATCCCACGGAGAATGCCTGCTCAACTTGGTCTATGGGACCCTGCCCGTTGCCGAGGGTCCACGTGCCGAATGCGATGCTCGGGATGGCATTGCCTAGGGTGCGTGAGTGCTGGGCAGAGGCAACCAACGTGACCGCACACACCATCGTTAAGTGGGATGAGGTCCCAAGGCATCCTAGTAAACGTGTTGGTGCAAAGTGGTGCAAAGTGGGGCCGACGCCGACGGTTTCATGTGGGTTGAGCTTACCGGTCACACGTGGCCGTCCCTGGTGTTGAGACTTCACGTCAGCGTCGAGTGCCCATACAGTTGACCTTTACTCAACATCAACCGTTTTACATGCGCAGACCTAGTAATTATCAGTAGCAGGACGACAAGGTGATAAGATAATCAGTTAGATTTGAAGAGGTTCTCCTGTTACGAATTGTGGCTACATAAATCGATTTCATTATAGATTCCCACCTGATATAACCAATGTATTGACGGATCCGAAATTGAAGAGAACAATATAGAATGAATGGTATCGAGGAAGAGAGAAAGCCCAATACAGTAAAGAACCGGTCTGATGATTACTGAACATCGAACATTTCGTTCGGCACCGTTCCGTCCTCAGGAAGTATTCCACGCTGCTTTGTATAATCATATCCAACGAAGCTCATCACACTGAACACCGGTCAGCGTTTGGTAGCATACAGTGGCAGATACACGTACTAGATGGTCCCATCCGCACAGCCAACTACCACCTCCTCGTGGCTGAGCTGCATCGACATTGGATTCTTTTCGGGTGTCGCCAATCCTGCAAACTTCGCAGGAAGCGAGCCATAGAGGCCTTTCATATCGTAGGCACCAGCGGGGTCATCTGCGATTACACTCCAGGCACCCGAAATTGTCGCGATATCCGTTTCAAGATCAACAGAAGTCGAGGCACCCCGCAAAGATAAACCTTCGCCGCTGTCATCTGGGCCATTTTCGATGACAAGAGTGGATTTCTCTCGGTGGGTCGACATGAAAATCTAAAACGATTAGGTTAGCCGAGAGGTAGATAAGAATCAACACCGATTCGTACTCGGCGGTCTGCCCCTGCACGCGAGCTAAACCTAGTCGCTGTGACAACACGCCGTTTTCTTGGATCAACTGCACCAACTGCAACATCGGGCGTCTCAATAATTGCAATCAACCGTGGTGGTGCTGTTAGTACGGCAGCACGTCCAAAGCGTGCCGCCAAACCTGGCGAGCCTCTAGGGCCGCCAGGGCTGATTGGCGTACCGGGCGTGCGAGGGCTCGGGACGTGTGTACGTTGAAAAATTTGAGAGCTTCGACGTGAGGGAGTCTTCTGGGAACCCGAGCGAGTAAGCGAAGAGATAGTCCGCGTACGCCCAGTCCATTCAGTTGAGTTGTGAAGGCCTGGGTCGCTGGGTTCAGGTACGGCACTTCCCGCTTTCGTTGTCCCCTCCGCCTCAGTCCATCGCAGGTGTAGAATGATGGATTTTGTAGCACACTGGGAGCGGGATAGTCAACCCGAGATAAAAACCGGATAGGCAAAGTTTACCGTCATCTGGGTACCATGGGCAGCAAACCCTTCCCAACATTAAAAAGTTTAGAGTTCAGCATTGGATCACCGCCTGCCAACTCTGAAAGTTTGAACTGGGACATCATCTCCCGACGGCCTGTGAAATGCAACGATCAATTTGCGAGATGAACAACGGTCCAGTCACCTACGAATGGAGAAAACGCGGACGATGCCATCGATTGTCACACTAACTACGCGCTCGCCTTCCTCCGCAGACCCACCACTGATGAGTTGTACACCAATGTTCACGGTGGTTTGCTGGCCAAAACGTACGATCTTTGTTCCGGCGCGCCAATCCCAGCATACCAGTGCCTTATCGGCCCCGGCGGAGACAAGATTCTTTGACGACAGGGCCACTGAATTTCAAAGAAAGTCGGAATATAGGGAATGATCAAACGCAAAGGCACTCACCAGCCCGAATGCCATTTAGATGACCCGCTAGCTGCTGTAGAGGAGAAAAGGTGAGAGAGGAGAAAAGGTGGACGCGGCTGTGGTAAATTAGCATATGTTCCTAAGACAAAGTCACGGCGACCTACCCAACGTCATGGAAGCCAACGACAAACACCTCTAAGTAGAATGTTATCGAGGCTGCGTGAGTTCTAAGCTATCAAATGGACCAACCTTCCTCTAACAGAAAATCTACACAGCTAACGGGTTTTTTGACCGACAGGCACTTCTTCATCTCACCCGTTCCAATATCCCAAAAACGGATGGTTTCGTCGTAAGACCCACTGATCAGCCGTTTGCCTGATCGAGAAGTAGGAAATTAGGGTGTGAGACTTCTGAATGACTTGAAGGCGCACCGCGTAATAGGAGGGTTGTGCAAAAATTGTTGTGACCATTGAGGATCCGGATACTTTGGGGCAGCCCATCGCGAAAGTTGGATTCACGATGGTATAAGGAGCGGTAAAGTGGTTCCCTGAATCAAGAATCGTAAACTCATGTTCTGATTCTCACATGAAGGCGTACCATCCAGCAGGAGAAGACGGTGCCTTGAGCAGTACGGGATCCGTCGCGGTCAGCCTTATACAGTGATATTTCCAAAGAGCAGGTAAGTGTACTAGCTCTTGCCACTTCTTGGAAACCTAACACAGAGGCGTCGCATCTAGGAAGCGCACAAACTGGTGTGAATGCGCACCGATTCGACACCAACAAGCTCCGGGATGTTAAGATGTTTAAGAATTTTGAAGGCGAGATCCGGAACAAGGTTGCCGACGATATCGAATGTAGCCCTGGCATACTTCTCTAACAGTAGGATTTGAAGGCGAATGTCCCCGGGAAGGCATGCTGCATATGCTCAGCATACAAAGTGAATCAGAAAGAAAAGAAGCCCGCTTACAGTCCAGTATAATGGTAATTCTAAGTATACGATCAGGCATAAATAATTCGTGCAGGTGACTTTGGGACTCACAGTCTCATGCGCTCGTCTCGATTAAGACGGGGAATGGCCCTTCTAATCTCGGCTTCGTTGAACTCGCCATTTGTCTCCCTTTTTAGAGCTTTTGCCAAATCAGGCCCTTCTCTGTCGTGATTATCCCCTCCTCCACGATACCCGCTCCAATAATCAGCACCTTTACGGCCACCACATACACAGAGATCATCGCCATCAGTCAGAAGGGATGTTGTCCCGTTGTCTTCCTGCTGCCTCTCGCGTTCGCGCAGGATACGTACTTCAGCTTGTAAGGCGTGGAGTTGAGCCGCTGTGGCTGCCTGTGCCCGTTCAAGAAGTCGCTTGTAATGAAGAAGCTTCTTCGTGTGTATTGACAAAAGAGTCTTGAGGCCACCTTGAAACTGGAAGATGGGTTCATATTAGTGTTAGACGACATCGTAAACCGTGCTCACTTCTTCATCCACGTTCTCGTCGCCAGCTTCTGTTATCATGTCGAGTGTCATATCATCGCCATCCCAAATCGACATAGAGCTAGCAAAGTCCTCATCGCCGTTGACTTGATGGAAGTCGAGCTGCCGAGGAGGCGTAGAGATGGAGATTGTAGATCGAACGGATCCGTTTTGTCGATTCTGTGACCTGCGGTTGGCTTGAGATGCTGCGCTAGATTTTCTTGAGGGAGGTTTCGAATGTATGGCTCGTGGGGAGGATTGTTGCGGAGAAGGCTTGATCCGGCTAGACTGTGGACTAGGCGTTGTGAGGTTGATCGAAGGTGATGAAACGGAAAGACTCGTGGCCGAGGACTCAGACAGTTCGGCAGGGGTGCTCATGGACACAACGCGAGAGCGGGGAGTCGAGGGAGGAAACGGCTCTGCATTTTGAGGCGGCGAATATGCAGCCCGCAAATTGTTACTTGAGCGTGCTGTACGAATAGAGCCGGCTACGGAAGGCGAAGCTTTGAGTGCTGGTGAGTCGCGCAGGGTCGTGGGCATGGCACGGGTGGAAGTCGATATTACGGGCGAACTGAGAAGGGATGTGGAACGCGAGTTGCTGATAAACCCTTGGACAGGTGCGGACTGTCGTCGAATGGCAGAGAGTGTTGGAATAGATGTGGACATACGCTTGGCATGAGCGGAATTCACGCCCGAAGGGAGTGTGTCACCGCCACTGACGTTTTGTGGTGTTACTGTAGTTGCGTTGCTGACATCGCTTATAAGTGACGCGTTGGAGATAGTTCTTGACTTGGGAATGCTCGAGGGCCCCGCTAACAAGGAACGCCGGGATACGCGAGAAGGGGTCTCTGACTGTGTCGAAAATCGATTTGAAGACATTTCTGAAAATGGTCAGATGGTGGTTGTGGGGTATCCTGTTTGACGATTGTCCAGGAGAAAAGAACGTCTAGAAGTAGTTGTAAATGACAATTGAATTCAGACCAGCCTGAGATCCAAGTGAGAAAAGGTGTCGAAGTGCAACGAAGGGGTAGTTTTATCTACAGCGTGAAGCGAGGAGACAGGGCCACCAGGGTGACTTACAGTGAGATGGAGAGATGGTATATTGCAAAGGGAGTCAGATATTGCGGCGGTAGGCGCCACGACAACGCGTCGGAATTTGTACGCTCCGCTCTCACGTGCTCGTACCAGTAAACTACATAACATGATGAAATCAATCTGGGAGGTCCCAAGAGAACACCTGTCCGTCGCCATCTCCATGATACAGCCGTTCCCTGAAAGTACTATGTGAGCCAAAGCACAGGCCACAAGAGAAGAACATCATCTTATACATACCCATTAAATCTCAGCGCAGTGATGGGAATTGGCTTCTCTGTCTTCAGCACTCTCAATGTGACAAACCCCCATCGAGCTCTCTCGTCCTTTGGAGTGTTGTCTGTATTCCATGTCCTTAGTGTAATCTTCCCATCTGGAGACCCAGTGGCGAGGACTCCTAGACGAGAGTATTCCCGTTCATGGAAGGCAAGAGAAGTGATTGTAGGAGGCACATGTAACAGTGTTGCCGAGAAGTTGAGGTCTATGCTAGCAATGGGTCTGGCGTTGATCGTGTGCAGACACAACTTTTGTCGCGAACACGTCGCAATATATCCCTGTAGAGCGTGGTATTATCGTTGGCTCAACAAACCGAGAATGAATTACGCACAGTGCCCTCATTAATGGCAACAAGATGAACTCCAACGGCATCGTGTTCTCCATGCCAAATGGATCTCATATATACGGGCCTGTTCAAGTCCCATAACGCAGCACTTCCGTCCTTGGAACCACTAACGATAACGGACCACGATCTCGAAGCAGCTACGCAGAGAATCTTGTCCCTGTGCATCCGCATCATGTTTGAGAGCGATATTTTCAGGCCATTTGACCCTGAATTGCTACGTGAAATGCGCCATAGCCTGACAATGTGGTCTTCAGACCCGGTAATGAGATTCTCCGAGTCCGCGAAGGCGGCGCAAGTGCACTCGATCCCTTCAACAACTTGGACAGTCTGTCCGACAATAAGCGTAAATAGGGGCCAGTAACGTTAGCTTACTTGGCCATCAACAGAAGTGCGTAGCTGGCTAGCCGCCGCCCTGCCACTGCGACCGAATCCCCACTCCACACGTTCATGTGGACGAGAGGGCACAGAGAGTATGCCAGCAGGATGTGGGAATATCCTTTCTCCAATGGGATCGACTGTTATGTTTTGAACGGAGACGCATTCAAGGACTGCAGAGGGTGAGACAGAAATCTTATCTAGTGGGATAATCGGGCAATTACCACGTGCAGCGGGTCGTTTTCCTTGCGTCAAGAGATCGTAGTTCTCTTCGACCCCATGTACTACCCCAAGGGGCAGCGATGAGGGTCCTTGCGCGAAGCGTTGCGGATGTGGTGCACTGAACAGCTTCCGGGGAGTTTGACCAACTATTCTAGTGTAAGGATAGAGAGTACAGTCGTCTGGACCGTCAACTCACAGTTATGGATAATCCCCACAGTTGCTTCCCGCTCTAGCTCATCCGTGATAGAGTCCAGGTCTTTTCAAGTGTCAATCATCACATCACGTCGCATGCGATAGGGCATACCTATAGAACCTTCGTAGCTCAGAGGATGAAACACATTCAAGGAGGCAGGATCACGCTGCTTGCAACCCCAGATAAGGTCAATCCAGGCAGGCAGATTTTGGCTGACGTAGTCACTTTCCAGCGCCTGGGCAATTGTCAGCCCTGCCAGAGAGCAGAAGACAGAATAACAATCACCCGGCGATGCAGAACAATGAATAAGAGTGGATCATTTTTCGCCCATGCGGGAAGTACAACGTGGTGTATGCGTTCGCCGTTGTTTTGCTGAACTCCGAAGTCAAGATTAGTTGAGTTTTCTAGGAACCTATCGAGAAGTTCATCGTCGTCCGCTGGCTAAACAAAATTCAAAAACTTGCTCTGGACATGTGAAAAATTCAGGGATAAGCTCTCGGACATCTCCTCTAATATCTTGAGATGCTGAGCTGTATGCTCTATTAATGTTGCTTCTCAAGCCGTCAGAATTTTCTCAGACTGGATGGTGGAAATCGTACCTGAAGAGACGATCAGGTAAATCCCATTCTCCACCCTGGAAAAAAGGTTGAGATTATGTTGTAGAATACGTCCAGTCTCACCTGCAGAGTCTTGAACATGTTCGTGAACGGCGCCAACCTGATCAAGAAATGGCACACAATCATCGAGGAGCTAAAATGGGTGCCATAGTGAAATGGCTTCTCCTCGACACTCTGTAGATTCTCGTAGCGCGACTGGGCAGCCTCACGCCGTGCTGGGGTCAGCGCACCCATCGGCTGTGTCAGGCTTGATATCCACTGAGTCTACGAGACAATTGAATTGAAGGGACAAAGACATACTCCCTGAAGACGTCTTTTGATGAAAGGTCCAAATTTTCAGACGTGTAATCTTGCAGTACCCATGCTGGGGAAGTACGGATAAGCGGTAGTCCTTAGTCTGGGGAGATGACATACGGAATACTGGGTATTGTGTGGCATCGCTCGGCGTGCGACCGGATATCTGATTGAGGATGCTCAGATAAGTAAACTGTAAGAAAGATGAGAAAGATGAGAAGATAGTGACTATGTCGAAGGTTCACAAACGTTACTGATTTCTCTGGTCTGCCATTTCCGTTGGGCTGTTGACAGCTCATCCAGACCAAATCCGGCTAAGACTCGTGCCCCAACTCTGCTGGCGAATGGAGATATGAGGCCACCAGGGGTGAGGCCAGTTGTCAACGTTGTCGAACGTCCACTGATAGCAGATGACAGCCTCCAATCTATGTCTGTTCTCTTCCTACGATCTGTAAAGACAAGCAAGACAGAGCGACTGTCCTTGAGGTAGATCTCGAGCCTTATGAGATTTAAGATAAGCACACTGACAATCCCGAGACAGCAGAGAAGCTGGAACATACGCAACGTCACGGAAAAGGAACGTCCTATCGCTTATGTTCGCTATCTGTTCATAGGGCCTATTGTAGACGTAAGCTAAAGTAGGAACGTTAAAAGGATGTCCTTACCACCGCTGGGCTTGTTGAATCCCGTGCAGTTCTAGAATGCTACCAGGAACGAAGAGTAGACTTCGAGGGGCATCTTGTGCGTCAATTATCTCACCATCATCGTTCTCTACCAGACCCTCGAGGATATAGAAGTGCGTCCGTCCGCAGATTAAGAGACCAGCTAATCCTACTGAGCGGCCTCACGACTAGTTCGGTGATGGACTTACGAGAGGAATCAACTCCGTGGATTCTTGCGATAGTACGAACAACCTCAATCACATCCCCGGGCTCAAGCTCGTGACGCACTCTACGATGCTTGTCGTCCGCAACGTCTTCCGCTAACTGACGATCATCTAGAAAACTCAGAATGAGGTGGAGGAGGCTGGAACATTAGCATTACCATCGATATCGGTAGATGAGATCTCGTATGATTCCGTCCATGGCGGCACCTCTGAACGGATTGAAGATAGGTCATCCGGCTGAGGTAACTCAATGGCCCGCAACTGAGTACCTCTATCGACCTTCGAGCTTAACGGCGCGACCATATTCGATTCCATCTTCTTCCTGGGAATAGTGAGACACCGCGCTATAAATAACGTTAAAACCATCTTACCGGACTCTGTAGGGGCCTTCAGTTTCATCTAGTCGCCATGCACGATGCAGATTAGGAATTTCCCAGAGCCCGCGCTCAGAAGAGAGTGGGATCATCCAATCATTCAGACGGGACACTTGGCGGTTCTGTTCCTTCCTGAAAAACAAATCAGAGGACTTTATGAGTCTTAATAAGAAGCCTCACAGGTCTAAAAGGTTTTTACGCAGTCGCTTGCGCTCTGTCAAGATGATAGTGGCACGCCACTCTAGAATTCGAGCCGTCGACTTCTGGATGGTGCGCTCGCCAAGATGCGAGCTCAGTCTTAACGACCCAAAGCGATAACGGACTGAGCGCCGCTCCGAGATCAATGATGGATCAATCTTTGTACTTGGGATATTCCCGCCGTTGATGAGTTGTTCGGCGTTTTGGAGCACGTCCAAAATCTCCAGATAACGTCAAGCCGGCATGAAAAAAGAAAGAAGCAGACGAACCTCGCGCTTCTGGGCCCCCGCAACGGCATTGTCCAAAGATAGTGTCAAACCAAAGTGCATAAGCTTCTCGCTTATTCGTACATGATGTTGGGGAATTTCACTGGTTGATGCGAGGGACGTCACGAATGACCGAGACGCTTGGATAAACATTTGTGTTGTCTGTTGTGACTCAAACAACTGCCGGAACGTGGGACTTGAAGATTGCAAGAGGACCAGCTCTTCAAGGATGGCTTCCGCAAAGGCCACCGGGCGCCCGTCTTATTCATTAAATCACATTGATGAGATGCATCAGCCTCCGAATGGACAACAACACACACCATTTTCGTTTGCCCCAACGCTTTGGAGGGGTGACTCTTGGGCTATCGCAACCAGCATTCTAGTTAAAGAGCTCAGGATAGCCGGGAGAATGTAAGGACAGGCGACAACGGGTCCCTGATCCTGAGTCTGATCCAAGAGGATGCGAAACGCGGCAGAATGAATGTTGACATCCCAGACATGAGGGAGGACGTTCTTCAAGAACGTCCATCCGCTGACGAGCTCAAACTTCCGACTGAAAGACTTGGACCTATTTAAACTGATTGTTATAAGGTCCAGTACTCGTTTTGCAACGAGGGACGAGGGTCTATCGCCAAGGAGTAGGAGATAGATGCGAGTCACAGGAAGAGCAATACAGAACCGCGTATAACAGTCAGTGGAACCAGACAAGATTGAGACAAAAAGCTCGAGAAGCTGTTCTGCTTTTTCGCGGATGTGGTCAAGGTCAATCCAGGATAGTACTGACTTCGGAGAGGAGGCTCCTGGGGTGGCTTTATACCGCATTCAGATCACAACAGACGGAAATATAACGCACTTACCGTCGTAGAGATGGGCAGCGATATAGGATAATACGGGCTTGATGGTGTCATCCGGGTTGAATGATGATTCCATCACCGCTTTAAATGCCTTTAAGAAATACGGCACGTTTTCACCCGTATAACAGGACGTTTGCCACACAAACAAGAACCGGCGCGTAAGGCCGATCCCGGACAGCAGTTGTTTCACGTTGAAGCGTCTGTGACTGCTAGTAACGACAAGATCAATGAAATGCTCGAGGTGAATACGCTGAATCTCGTCACGCGTCCTTGACCAGAGCTCAAAATCGAGGGCAATGAACCGATAAGCAATCAGATTTGTAATTGTTGAGTGGCTGCCAAACGAAGGTAAGAACGGACCAGTTGCTATTTTTGTTATCTACTGACTCTGGAGTTTTGAAATTCATGCCCAAAAATTCAAAGAGTGTCTCAAAGCTTGTCATATTGATCAACCCGCTCTTGTTTCGTAAAATCTCAGATAAAATCTCATATCCACCTATATGAATTTATAAAAAAACTGTAGTTCGGCGAGGACGTTATTAATGACGTACGCATTCGCTCCATGTCCTCTGAGTTCTGCCAACTATTTCTCAGTCCATCGGTAAGGATACCAAGCGTTCGAGAGAGTTCGTGCGGTGTCTGTTTATAATGATTGGACTTATTCCAAGAAACTGAACTAAGCATTACCTTTGCTAGCTGGATTAGTCGTAAAGCTACGGCTACTCCGCCAATCTCCCACATCGCAGTATCGACGCAGTAGGCTTTCGTTGCATGCACATTACCATCTTTCGCGAAGCGGCTCAGAATGGTCAACGTGCCATCAGCACGAGGCATATATGCTGCGGGACTAAATGAAAATACAACAGAAGCCTCCTCGATGCCGATCCCATCATTTATGGCCCTTACCAGGGCCACCACGTCAGGCGAGATCCCACCCTTAGATGAGCTGAGGTTAAACAGAAAAACGTTAAGCGAGGTAGACGCCTCGTAGGTCAAAAACTTGACGAGACTCTGGGATTGAAAGGTCGCATTGTACCTGGGCCCAAGATGGTGAATGAATCGAGGAAGGTGGTCTCCTAGACTACATTTAGGGCAACGTGGGAGTACCAAAGAGCACAACAATCATACCGAGGGGTTTGGATAGTAAAGTGGCTGAGGCCACACACCAGCTCATGCTTGCTTGCTCTGAATCGTCTCCGATCGTAAACGTACCACTTTGCGCAGTTGTTTCGGGCCGGGGGTAAGCCCAGTTCACAAGGTCGATCAGAACGCCATCAATAAAGAATCCTGACACGACGATTAGATAGGTCAGAGACACGAGGAACAACCCGAACTCAGACTAGGGTGTGATCCTTGATGGGGGTAGTGAACCACGGTGATGTGATGCCACTGAAATTTTGAAAAGTTGGATTTTGTTATAACCCCGGGAGGGGGTTGGCCATGACTCCACAGTTCTAACCGACCGTCTTCCCGGATCTTAAGGTGAAATAGTGTGCGTGACGACATGCGAAAGGAGAAAATAGTTTGTGCTTCCTGAGTTGGGTATCGCTCGAGCCAAATCCAAATCTTCGCGGAGAAATCTTAGAATAATCTAACAGCAGCATCGACAGACATACCATGAATGTGAAACCTGAATTGGGCAAACCTTTTGTATTTTCTTCGCAGAATTTCAAAGCAGCACGTTTTTCCAATGAGAAGTGGTCTGGCCACCTAGACCTAATTCCTCCTCGGATCATCTCCAGGATATCCCCATCGAGAGTCCCCGCAGGTGTAACTGCAGACTGGAACATGATCCGCGTGTCAACTGTGGTGGCACCCAGGTCAAGGATCCGCCTCATTAGCTTCTGTATGATCCGTTGTTCCTCGCTTGTACCGGGGGATCCATTATGAGAGGTGAAGTTCTGAAATAGAAGACCCAAAATACCAAGACCGGAGAGAATGACCTTATTTCTATGTTTAAGAGCCGAGAGACGCTCCAGAAGCCTATAGACCACGTAGTGCAGCATTGGATCTTCCGAACGCTTTGGCAGAAGATCTAGAAGAATACGGATGGCACCTGGCTGGGCGATAAGACCAAGCCGGACTTCGATATCCTTGATCTGAGAATCAAGGTCACTATGCTCAGTATTACGAAGCGACATAAACAGGCTGGAGATGGAAAAGTCGTGAAGGGCGAGAGAGAAGAGAAAGCCAAGGATATGATCTTTGACTTGGGCGTTCATGACAAGTGGCTGCAACGCTTGAGCGAGGGACTCGTAACCGACGTGGCACTGACGGAGAATAAGGACGGAACGGATGAAGGCAACAAGACGCACCTCGAAATAGTGCGAGTTTTTCTCGTCATCAGAAATTGCCTCGGACACAATGACGAAGACGAGACGTGCGACCTCGATGGTCTCGCCAAGAACCTGCTCCCTACGTTCAGTAGTGAGGTTCTCCTCCCAATACGTGGAAAGTGTCGATAATATGTTGATAATAGCGAGGAAGCCATCCATTTCGCGGAATACATCCTTCGTGCAGGCGTCCTCTAACATTACCCGGTGTACTTCGGTCAAGACCTACGAATGTTTGGCGAGGTACCAGCTAGGTCACAGCACAGAACGCCTACCTCTAGTTGAGGGCATACATCTCCCATAGTTTTGAGCTTCTCCACAGTACTCCTCATGATCTCTATGAGCACATCGCGTGCGAAGTCCTCTGGCGCTAGGTCATCCACGTTGTCAGTTGCGGGTGTTGTGACAGCCTCAACTCGAGGTGCAATCTCGAATCTCGCGCGGAGAGGGGTAAGTAAGGCGCTGAACATGGTATGCGGTAAGAACACTGTCGGAGAGCACTGCTCTAATCCATGCCGTGGATTAGCGGATGACAGCAGGTCGGAACAGGTCGCGTTGATCAAAACGCGAATGTAATATATTGACAAGTCACGTGATACTATAGCGGTACAACAAGTGATATGCTGGTGAGAGGGTAACTAGTAACTGGGGGTATCCGATTACAGGGATGGGATGTCCAGGATGTCTACGTCCGTCAGTATGCAGTACAGCAGTGGGATACAGAGCAAAATTACAAGAAAAAAGTCATTAGGAACTAGAAAGCTTTGACTTCTCTAAAGCTCGCTTGTTCCTTGCATCGAGATAGTCTTTTACAGTGTCCTCTATCCTACGCAGGCGACCCTCAATTGTGGGTAACTATCACAAATGCACCAAATCAGACCGTGTGGCTGCGGATAATTAATGGCACTTACATGGTCCATAACGTCCGCCGGAAGCCTCCCTCGTTTGACAGTCCGTTCCGGTCCGCTGTCTCCCTCCGTTCTTTGTTCTTCGTAAGGCCGAGGCGGCAACTCGCTTGGACCGTGCTCAAAGGGAGGAGGACCAGCCGGCTCGCCACCCTCCGTTTCCGGTTCGGGAGAAGGGATGTCTAACGGAAATGTCATGAACATCCCACCGGAGGGGAGCATAGTGGAGTGTGTCTTTTCGGCAACATTGTGGTGTCTCCGGTGGCTCCGCTGCGGACCAACGGAATCACGATGTGTAGCGACTGTTTGAGGGACGGCAGTACTGCTCTCGGCGCTCGCAGGACGTTTGCGCTTGCCTAAGCGCTCTTGAGACGGCGTTGTACCGAGATATGAGGGTGGACGTGAAGTCCGAGCTCGGGGTGTGCTCCCAACTGACCCCCGTGTCCTGGAGCGTTGAGGGCGGTCTGGCCACCCTCCTGGGTGGGTGAAGGAATGTCGCATGGGTTGGGGTGCTATACCTTGTCTGTGTTCGTGTGCGTGCGGGTGCGCGAATCCGGAACTGAGGCTCGAAGGAGCAGGACTACGTGAGTGTTCATGATGTCGGTGAGCAGGATGCGCGGACAGCCGTCGATATGGGTGAGTCCTGATCTGTAAATTCCCTGCAGTAATACAGATGAGTGCAACGCAATGCCCTGGATGGAGGCTTCTCACCAGATGGCCTAGTGTCCGCCGAGTCCGCCCACTGTGGAGGGAGTTCTGGCTGCGTAGATACATGTTGTCGAGGAGTTGGCGCCCGCGCTCTCCATCCCATGGAACCTGAAGGAGAGACGTGACCACTTCCCAGCGCATGTTCATCCATAGAGGAGGAAATACAACGGAAGGGTGCGATGGTGAGCGTTCCTTGTAAGGCGAGCATTCAGGTGCCCACAATTTTTATATGTTGGACTTTTTGTGCCAAGGGCTTCAGCTGTGAATGCCTTCTTTAATATGAAAACCCACCCGTTGACGGTTGTTAATCATAGGTGGAATGGGTGCATCGCTCCGTGACGAAAACAAATCTCCGTCA
>WNFQ01002701.1_pt1 | contig 19452 bp, 20 predicted proteins | sample 5400171 | NCBI WGS metagenome assembly WNFQ01 (sample SAMN13153356, study PRJNA577476) | soil metagenome | isolation source: 20 cm soil under Madrone tree | place: USA:California | collected 2016-06-14 | reverse complement strand
ATGCATTCAACCACCGCCTTCGCTCTCTTTGCCCTATCCCTGTTGCCGGCAACTGCCCTCGCCCAAACCGGTCAACAAGCTGCGGGCCAACAAGCGGCAGCTCAGCCAAACTCGCCCACAGCCGGTCCAACGCCGTCGCGCGCCGGCGCTCTCACCCGCGAGCAATACATTCATCGCGCCGAGGAACGAGCCGCCGGGCGGGCGGCCGCGCAATTCGATCGAATGGACACCGACCACGACGGCGTCCTCGATCCCGCCGAGCGGCGGGCCTGGCGCAGCCAACACCCGCGCGGTGCCGGGGTGCAACCGGCTGCGCCGCAACGGCAATAATCTGCCTGCCGCCCCGGCCGAATCGCGGTAGGATGAGCGCCGTGACGGAATGGAGGCGGAAATGCCGGACACAGCGAATTTGGAACGGGCGGAGGCATATCAAGCGCCGGCGATCCGTGTCGCCGGGCTCGATCACCTGGTGTTGCGGGTCGCTGATCTCGATCGCGCGATCCGGTTTTACGGAGAGGTGCTGGGCTGCCACGTCGAGCGCCGGCTCGAAGAGCCCAAGCTCGTGCAGTTGCGCGCCGGCGCCTCGATGATCGATCTGGTGCCGGCCGGTTCCGCGCCGCAGCCTGCTGAAGGTCGCAACCTCGACCACTTCGCGGTGCGCATCAGCACTTTCGACTTCGCGGCATTGGCCGCACATTTGCAGCGGCACGGCATCGCCGTCGGCGAGGTCAGGCGGCGCTACGGTGCCGAGGGCTACGGCTCCTCGCTCTACATCACCGACCCGGACGGCAACGTGCGTCCTGCTCAGCAACGACGACGGCATCGAGGCGCCGGGCCTCGCCGTGCTCGAAGAGATCGCCCGCGAGCTCGCCCACGAGGTCTGGGTCGTCGCCCCCGAGCACGACCAGAGCGGGGTCTCCCACGCGGTCAGCCTGCATCACCCGATCCGGGTGACCGAGCGCGGCCCACGGCGTTACGCGATCAGCGGAACTCCGGGCGACTGCGCGGTGATGGCGGTATGCCATCTGATGATCGGCGCTCCGCCCGATCTCCTGCTGTGCGGCGTCAATCGCGGCGCCAATCTCGGCATGGAAACGGTGTTCTCCGGCACCGTCGGCGGGGCGATGACCGGGATGATGCTGGGCATTCCGTCGGTCGCGCTGAGCCAGGCATGGACCGATCGCCTAAACGTCCGCTGGTCGACGGCAGCGGCACTCGGCCCCGGCGTCGTCAGGCAATTGCTGGCGATCGGCTGGGGCGATGCGACCTGCCTCAGCGTCAACTTCCCGGACCTTCCGGCGGCCGAGGCCGGCCCGCTCACCCTGGCGCGCCAGGGTGTCGGCCTCATTCAGGGCATGCATGTCGAGACGCGAACCGATCCGCGCGGCCTGACCTACCACTGGATCGGCTTTCGCCGCGGCCCGCGCGAGCAAGGGCCGGAGAGCGACATCGACGCGCTCAACGCCGGCCGCATCGTCGTCACACCGCTGCGCTACGATCGCACCGACGAGGAGGCCTATGCGATGCTGGCAAAGGCTCTGCCGCGGGCCTAATTGAAAGCGGACCGCCCGGCGGTGGGTTGTGCCAGCTTGGCAGCGCTGGACAAGATCGCTCTGCGGGAGTCACTCTCGATCATGGACAAGAGAGAGCTTAGCGGGCGCGAGATCCTGGCCGGCCAGGCGCCTGTTGACACGCCGGTCACGGTCAAAGGCTGGGTGCGCACCCGGCGGGATTCGCGGGCGGGGATTTCGTTCGTGCACGTCTCGGACGGATCGTCGTTCCATCCGCTGCAGGTCGTGGTACCCAACACCTTGCCCAATTACACCGACGAGGTCCTGAAGCTCTCGGCCGGCTGCGCGGTCGAGGCAACGGGGATGGTCGTGCCGTCGCCGGCCAAAGGCCAGCCCTTCGAGATGCAGGCGAATGCCGTCCGGGTGATCGGCTGGGTCGACGATCCGGACACCTATCCGATCCAGCCCAAGCCGCACACCTTGGAATACCTGCGCGAGGTGGCCCACCTGCGGCCGCGGACCAATGTGATCGGGGCGGCGACGCGCGTGCGGCACACCTTGGCAAAGGCGATCCATCGGTTCTTCGACGAGCAGGGGTTTTTCTGGGTCAATACGCCTGTTATCACCGCCTCCGACGCGGAGGGGGCGGGGGCATTGTTCCGGGTGTCGACCCTGGATCTCGCCAACCTGCCGCGCACGCCGGAGGGCAAGGTCGATTTCGCGCAGGATTTCTTCGGCCGCGAGGCGTTCCTGACGGTCTCGGGACAGCTCAATGTCGAGGCCTATTGCCTCGCGCTGACCAAGGTCTACACCTTCGGGCCGACCTTCCGCGCCGAGAATTCGAACACCAGCCGCCACCTCGCCGAGTTCTGGATGATCGAGCCGGAGATCGCGTTTGCCGATCTTTCGGACAATGCGGCATTGGCCGAAGCGCTATTGAAATACACCTTCGCGGCGTTGCTGAACGAGAGAGAGGAAGATCTCGCCTTCTTTGACGAGCGCATCGAAAAGGGGCTGGTCGCGAAACTCGAAGGGATCGTCGGCTCGGAATTCGTGCATATGGATTACGGCGAGGCGATCGAAGTGCTCGAGCGGGCGAACGAGAAATTCGAGTTCCCGGTCAAATGGGGCATCGATCTGCAGTCGGAGCACGAGCGGTATCTCACCGAGAAATACGCGAAGAAGCCGGTCATCGTGATGAATTACCCGAAGGACATCAAAGCCTTCTACATGCGGGTGAACGACGACGGCCGGACGGTCGCGGCGATGGACGTGCTCGCACCCGGGATCGGCGAGATCATCGGCGGCAGCCAGCGCGAGGAGCGGCTCGAAGTGCTCGACGCTCGTATGGCCGAGCGCGGCATCGACCGGGAGCACTACGCCTGGTACCGCGATCTGCGCCGCTACGGCACGGTGCCGCACGCCGGCTTCGGCCTCGGCTTCGAGCGCACCCTCGCCTACGTCACGGGCCTCGCCAACGTGCGTGACGCGATCCCCTTCCCGCGAACGCCCGGCAACGCGCGGTATTGAGACATCCCGCCTCGGCGCTTGCGCCTCGACAAAAGCGCCCGCTGCCGCCGCGCATCTCTCCTGTTTCCCCTGTTTTATCAGGTCGAGATCAGGCATCCCTGTTCTCCTTCGCCTCTCCGCATCCAGCGCCGGGTGCGCTGATCGTGGCAGGTATAATACTATTACGGCAATTGTGTGATCGATATTCACGATTTTCTCATGGAGGCCCACCAACCTCGGATCGACCCGCAGTCGGAGCACGAGCGCTATCGGACCGAGAAATACGCGAAGAAGCCGGTCATCGTGATGAACCACCCGAAGGTATAATTACACCTTTTTCAGGCATTTCGTTTCCGACCCGGTCGATTTTGGTTAATCTTGCATAAAGACGGGGCCTCTTCTGGGAGGGAAACATGAACCGGCCAATCGTTCTGATCCACGGTTACTCGGATAAGGGAGAGTCGTTCAGGACATGGCGTGACAAGCTGGGGAGCGGCGATCCGGCCTGGGAGATCGAGACGATCAGCACGGGTAATTACGAGTCGCTGACCGACGAGGTCACGATAAAGGATTTGGCCGACGGGCTCGACCGTGCATTGCGCGCAGAATTCGGCAATGACGTGCAGGAGTTCGACGCGATTGTGCATTCCACTGGAATGCTGGTCATCCGTGAATGGTTTGTGCGCGATCGCCGCCGGCTTGGCCGCTTGAAACACCTCGTGGCGATCGCCCCGGCCACATTTGGTTCACCCCTTGCGCGTCAAGGCCGCAGCTGGCTCGGGGCCGTTTTCAAAGGAGAAAAGCACCTCGGACCGGACTTCCTCGCCGCCGGAGACGCGATCCTCGATGGGCTGGAACTCGCGAGCCCCTACACTTGGGATCTGGCGTTCCGCGACATCTTCAACGAACAGCCGTTTTTCGACGAGAGCCCCGATACGCCTTACGTCTTCGTGTTCTGCGGTACGGAGGCCTATGGCGGGATTCGCCAACTGGCCAACTCGCCGGGCATGGACGGCACCGTGCGCTGGGCGGGGGCCGGCTTGAATACCCGCAAGATCATACTGGACCTGACCCGGGCCGCCGCTCAGCACGTGTCGGTCGAGAAGTGGATGGGAACGAACGTGCCGGTGCATCTGATGGCGGGGATGAACCACGGGACGATCATTGCCGAGCCGACCGACGAATTGGTCTCCCTCGCCAAGAAGGCCTTGCGGGTGAACGGCGCGGACGAGTTTCGCGCGTGGCTGACCGCCGCCGACGCGCATGGCAGAGGGGCGGCGGTCGCGGCTGAAAAGGGTGCCTGGCAGCAGGTGGTGGTGCGGTGCGTCGACCAGCGCGGTGACCCCATTCGCGATTTTCATATCCAGCTGTTCGACGGCGACGACCCGATCCCGGACTTCGATGACGAGCACGTCGCCGTATACAGCCGCGATCACAGCTATCGCTGCTTTCATTTCGATGTCGACAAGCTGCTGGCGCGCTCGTCGCTCACCGTCAAGGTGATGGCGCTGTCGGCCTCGACATGGATCGATTTCCAGGGCTTCGGCTGGGAACGGGAAAGCGCTCCGCTTCCCTCACCGACCGCGAACGAGCGCTGGGATGCGATGTTCGACCTAACCCCGGTGCTGCAACGCGATCGGCAATTGCTGAAAGACATTCGCTCCGGCGCAATCCCGTTCGACAATCAACGCCTGTTCGCCCCGTTCACGACCACGTTGGTCGAAATCCGTCTGGACAGAGACGCATACCCGCTCGATCTGACGCAGATCAGCAAGCTCTTCGGATGGAACGTTTGGACGCAGAACGAAACGGACCGGTAGATCTAATCGAGGAGCCTGGAAAGCACGGGACACCGCGGCAGGCAGGCATCGAGGGCTGATCCCCTCGAACCGCAAGCTACATTTCGCGGCGCTGCTCAACGAAGGGCAAAAAATCTCGCCTTCTTCGACCAGCGCATCGAGAAGGGGCTGGTCGCGAAGCTCGAGGGGATCGTCGGCTCGGAATTCGTGCATATGGATTACGGCGAGGCGATCGAAGTGCTCGAGCGCGCCAACGAGAAATTCGAATTCCCGGTCAAGTGGGGCATCGACCTGGGGTCGGAGCACGAGCGCTATCTGACCGAAAAGCACGCGAAAAGCCGGTCATCGTGATGAACTACCCTAAGGACATCAAGGCCTTCTACATGCGGGTGAACGACAACGGGCGGACGGTCGCGGCGATGGATGTGCTGGCGCCGGGGATCGGCGAAATCATCGGCGGCCGCCAGCGCGAGGAGCGGCTCGAAGTATTGGACCGCAATATGGCCGAGCGCGCCATCGACCGGGAGCATTACGCCTGGTACCGCGATCTGCGCCGCTACGGCACGGTGCCGCACGCCGGCTTCGGCCTCGGCTTCGAGCGCACCCTCGCCTACGTCACCGGCCTCGCCAACGTGCGCGACGCCATCCCCTTCCCGCGAACCCCTGGCAACGCGCGGTATTGACGCGTACTACTCCCTTAGCGATCGGGTTTGCTAAGGGATCGGGGGGCTGGCTCGTGCTCAAACGCTTGATTCTTTGCTTGGACGGCACCTGGAACACAGCTGATAGCCAGCAAATCACCAACATTGTTCGCATTCGAGATCTGATAGCACCGAACGTCCTGACAGCCGCCGGTGCTGAAGAACAGCGCATCTATTATCATACGGGCGTCGGGACGGGACTTTCCACGCGAGACAAAGTTATGGGAGGTGCCGTAGGCTTAGGACTATCGCAGAATGTCCGCGCCGCGTATAAATATCTTTCACGTGAATACGAAGCTGGCGTCGAAATTTACATCCTCGGCTTTTCGCGCGGGGCCTTCACCGCACGAAGTCTGGCTGGGTATATTGGCGCGAGCGGCCTTTTGAAAGCTGATCATTGCTCTGCGGAAAACGAGGAACGGGCATGGAGATATTACCTCACCTCGCCTGATAGCCGATTTCCCAAAGAAGCCGAAGCGTTGGCAAGGCTTTCTCACGATACGGTACGAATTCGACTATTAGGTGTGTTTGACACGGTAGGGGCGTTGGGCGTCCCCCTCGAGGCTCTCGGCAACTGGAATGCGAGGAGATTTCAATTTCACAATGTAACGCTGGGCTCAAATATCGACTTTGCATTTCATGCGATTGCAATCGACGAAAAACGCGGACCATTTAAACCCAGTTTGTGGCAATTGCCCTATCACCGGGGCTTTCGATTTGTCGAGCAGGTCTGGTTCCCCGGCGTCCACTCTAACATCGGCGGAGGTTACGAGGATCAGAGTCTCTCGGACAGAACCTTGTTCTGGATGCTATCTCGGATTGAAAAGCACGAGCTTGGTCTTGTCCTACTCGCCGATTGGAGGGACGCCGTACGCCCTCAAGTGAACGGAACACTATATGAATCCAGAACATCGGCCTATCTGTGGAGCCGTTATCGGCCGATGGTCCGCGTCATCAACCAGCTCCCGACGCAGCTCTCTGTGCAACCGACAGCACGCAGGAGAGTTGCGCGCCTGCCGCCCCATGCGATCCCGATCGGTGAAGGTGTCGACTACAGTGCGCTGGCGCGCTGGCAGCTGTCGGAGAAATCAGGTGCGCGCATTCCGCAGTATCAACCAATCAATTTGAAAGCAGCGCTAGACGCCACATTTGTCGGGACAGCGCAACGGGACCAGCCGCAACGCGGCGGCATTGTCGCCTGGCCTGTCCCGATAGTAGACCAGCAGGGCGAACCGTACAATTGGCTGAAAGACGAGCACCAGCGCGAGGTCTTGAAGAGTTTTCTTCCGGACGAATACAAAGCACTGTGCGACAAGACTGCCAGGGCAGTCGAGAATGTTCCCGTCGAAGATGTCTCCGAATTCTGGAACTTCTACCAAGAGTCGAAAATAAGGTGGAGTCAGAGAATAGGAAAGGGTTTCTCTTGAAGCCAACTTTGCTGGCCGCTGCTAAGGCGAGTTTTCTGATCGGGCGTCGGCTCTCTTCTGTCGGGGCAATATTGCTGTTATCAGCCATCCCCACCCTTGCAGATTACGTCTGCGTGCCTGAAAGCTTCCCAGCGGTTAATTATCTAAACCTGCGGACCGGGCCGGGAATAGACTATCCGCCGATAGGACCGATCACCAATCGGACAGTAGTCACGGTAATCCAGAAGAAGGACGACTGGTTGGAAGTTCGATCCGCCACAGGGGATTCTGGTTGGGTAGATGGACGGCGGATTTGTGTCGGTCTCCCCTCACAGGACCGGTAACGCGGACCACTTTATTGCTACTCGCATCCACGATTAAGGTCGCTACAGCCTTTGGCTCGCTCATGACGCAAGGTGGATTCGCGCAGGATTTCTTGGCCGCGAGGCGTTTCTGACGGTCTCGGGGCAGCTCAATGTCGAGGCCTACTGCCTCGCGCTGACCAAGGCTTTTACGTTCGGGCCGATCTTACGCGCCGAGAACTCGAACACCAGCCGCCACCTCGCCGAGTTCTGGATGATCGAGACGGAGATCGCGTTCGCCGACCTCACGGAGCGACGAGCTCAGCGCAGCATTTCTTCGATCGACGCGACCCGGCGGGCCGCGGCGGCATCATTCCCGGCGTCGCGCTCGCGCTCGGCCACAGCGACCAGACGGTCGGCTTCGGCCATGCGGCGTTCCGCGGCCGATACGCTGATCTGACGGCGGTCGACCTTGGCGGATAGACTTGCCCTCAGCCCTTCCTGCAGTCGGAGCAGATCGGGATGGCTCGCCGTCGGCAGCGCGTAGCGCTCCACCGCGGCGTTGACACATTGGGCATGCGGCAAGTAGCTGCCGACGCGGCGCGGGTACTGGCGATTGCAAGCCTCGCGCGCGCTGCGCAGATCACCCGGCAGCGGCGCCAGCACGCAGCCGACAACCAGAGCGCACAGTATGCTGATGGCTGCGAGCTTCATTACTTGCCAGATCCCAACCGACCTTTAACCGACATTCTCCGGATTCCGGCTTCGGCGAACACCAGGTCGGGTTCTTTTGGGCGTCCGCGGGAATGACGCGTGCCGTTCAGTACCTTGAGGGCGCGTTTGTCGGGGCGGCTGCCGCAGTGCTCCCGCAGTCGACGCAGTGACGTCTTCGCCGGTTGGAGGCGGCGTAGCGTCGGTGATTGTAGTAGCCGTCATAAGCAGGCGGTGCGGGCGTTGTGATAAGACCGGTCAGCGCCCCCACAGCACCGCCGACTGCAGCACCGAGGGCGGCACCGTGACCGCCGGCAGCGGCAGCACCGATTGCCGCCCCGCTGCCCGCGCCGATCAGACCGCCCCCAATCGTCCGCTGGACGGGATCGTAGGGATTAGTGCAAGCCGATAGACCCAGGACCAGCCCGATTGCAACCACGCAAGGGATAATCCGTGGTTTGGTCATCTCGGTCTTCTCCAACGTCCTGCTTGACTGGCCGTTTGCGGCGGTTCCGGAGGTTGATAACAGCCCACCTCAAAACGCGGCACAGCAAACCTGCATTCCGACGATTGGCACAGCGCGACGCCACCACTGTGTGTCATTTTTGGAACCTGAGCGTGCGAGCGCATCGCAGCACCCAATTAACGCGATTTGAGCGGAGCCTGTCGTCACGAGGGCGGGTGAAACCAGCCTCGTCATGTAGCCATGCCGTCTCTCGGCGAGTTGGCGGAGCAGGCTTGCCGAAGCGGCGACAGCCGACAGCCAACGGTTTTGTGCTAGCATTCCGGATGGAGCGGTCGGGGTGCTCTACCCGATGCGCAAATACGAAGGGGGAGAATGCGGTGGAGATCGTCGACGCCCAAATTCACCTCTGGGGAAGCGGCTTGCCGAGCAACCTCGCGCATCGACAGGTGACGGCCTTTACCCCTGAGGAGGCCATCCAACTGATGGACGAGGGCGGTGTCGATGCCGCGGTCATTCATCCGCCGGGCTGGGACCCAAATTCGACCGACATGGCATTCGCGGCGGTTCGGAATTACCCTGGCCGCTTCGCGATCATGGGTGCGGTGCCGCTCGATCGACCGGAATCTCGCGCACGCATCGCAAGCTGGAGAGAGCAACCTGGGATGCTTGGTCTGCGGTACGGGTTCCTTGGCGATCCCGCGCGGCGGTGGCTGCATGACGGCACCCTCGACTGGCTTTGGGCCGCGGCCGAAGGTGCCGGTGTGCCGATCGCAGTACTGGCAACGGATTCGCTGAGCGAGCTCGGCCGGATCGCCGAGCGCCACCCCGGACTTCGGCTGACGATCGATCACCTGGGCGGCAGAGGCGGCACGACCAAGCTGAAGGATGCCGCGGCGATGACCCACATCCCGGAGCTTCTGGCGCTGGCGAAGTTCCCCAATGTGGCGGTCAAAGCGACCGGTGTGCCTCACTACTCGAGCGAGACTTATCCGTTTCCGGCGCTCCACACCTTTCTGCGGCAGGTCTACGATGCGTTCGGCCCCAACCGCGTGTTCTGGGGCACGGACATCACCAAGATGTCCTGCCCCTGGCGCCAGTGCGTGACGATGTTCACCGAGGAATTGCCGTGGCTCAAGGGCCGCGATCTTGAACTGGTAATGGGAGAAGCGCTCTGCGCCTGGTGGGGCTGGGACCGTGCCGCCTGACACGCACGCGGCCCCCGCTGATCCTCAGCCTTACGTTCGAGGGGCTCTTCAACGATGCTGGACCACGTGACGATCGGAGTCAGTAACTTGAATCACGCGAGGGAGTTTTACGATCGCGCCTTAAGGCCTCTTGGCATCAGGCGGCTTTATGCGGACGGAGAGACCTTTTCAGGATACGGTGCGGACAAGAAAGCGTTCTTCTGGATTGGTGCTCGCGCTGCGGTGACCACTGGTGCGCATGTGGCCTTCACGGCACCGGACCGCGCGGCCGTAGACGCCTTTCATGCGGCTGCCCTCGCCGCCGGGGGGCGAGACAATGGCGCACCAGGATTGCGCCCACATTATCATCATCACTATTACGGTGCTTTTGTGCTCGACCCGGATGGACATAACATTGAGGCTGTGTGTCACGCTTCGGCTGAAGGCTAGGCTCGGGCGTCAACCCCGTAAGAATGTAAAATAGAAAGGCTTTCCGATGAGCGAAAATCGCAAAACCAACACGAAGGGCAAGCAAGTCGCCGTGGTGATCGGCGCCACCTCCAAGTGGCAGTCGGATGGCCGCAACACGCTGCTGGCGCACGGCAAGACGGTGGACGACAGCGAATTGCCGGTCGGCGTGCGCTGGGGTGTGGGCGGCGCCGTCGCGCAGAAGTTCGCGCAGGAGGGTTTCTTCACCGTGCTGACCACCCGCACCGCGGCCAATGCGTCGGCGCTGGCGCAGGCCATCCGCGAGCAGGGCGGCGAATGCATGATCGCCGAACTCGATCTCGTCTCGCAGGATTCGATCGCGGCGGCGTTCGCCACGATCCGCCGCGAAGCAGGCGATCCGGACGTTCTGGTCTACAACGCGGGTTACCTCGAAGGCCGCGATCTTCCGCCCGACAAGGAACTGCTCGAATACATCCCGGTGGAGATGTTCGATACCACGCAGCACATCGCCTGCCGCGGGCCGTTTCTGGTCGCCAAGGAAGTGTTGCCGGCGATGCGGAAGAAAGGCCAGGGATCGTTTTTCTTTTCCAACAACTCCAGCTCGCTGCGTGGGAAAAAGCGCATGACCGGACAGTCGCTCTACTACCCCAGGGTCATGATGCGCACCTTGGCGCAGGTGCTCACCGAGGAATATTCTGAGCACGGCGTGCACGTCGCCAACGTGGTGATCGACGGCACCATCGACTCGCCCGGAACCCGGGCATTGCCGAGGAACCAGAACCGGCGCGATCACATCATCAATCCGGCCAAGATCGCCGAGGCGTTCTACTACCTGCACACCCAGGACCCGTCGTGCTGGACGCACGAGCTTCAGCTCACGCCATTTCCGACCAAGCCGAGCTACTGATAGCGCGCCGCTCAATCAGGAAAACGAAAGGGAGAGCGACGATGACCTCACGCGTGCCAATGGTATCGCTCGAGCGCGCCCGCGAACTCGGTGAGGCAATGGGTATGCCGGCGCGGCGCACGCAGAGCGAGGCGTTTCGCGTGGTCGCCAATAATCCCGGTGTGGCCAGGGTGGCGTTCGGCCAATTGATGCAGCTGTTGGAGAACAACAAATTCGACACCCGGCTGCGCGAGCTGATGATCATGCGGATCGGCTGGGTCACCGGCTCGGTTTACGAATGGACGAACCACTGGCGGGTGGCGACCACGGCAGGGATCCCGCCCGAGGATATTCTGGCGGTGCGCGACTGGCGGAACTCCGAGCGGCTGACACAAGCGGACAAGGCGATCCTGGCCGCCACCGACGAGTGTCTCGCCGGCAAATCCATTTCGGATGCGGCCTGGGCCGAGGTGGCGAAGCATGTCACCGAGCCGGCGCAGCAGGTGGAATTCGTCATCGCCATGGGCAACTGGATGATGTTTTCCCTATTGTTCCGAAATTTGCGCATTCCGCTCGCAGAAGGCGTCGTGGTCTGGCCGCCCGACGGGCTGGCGTCCCCGGCCGCGGAGAGATAGGCGGCAGTGGTGAGCCCGCGCTGAACGTCGATTATGCTCTCGCGTGCAGACGGCCCCTCGCCGACAGGCTGCGGAAGGTGATCGACCAGCGCGTCACTTCCATCGCGGCGATGCTGTGCTCCCATTCATGCCGCGCCTCGCCGGTCAAATGATAGATCGACCGCGGCGCCAGCAGCGCTGATGCTCGATCGAAAGCGCCGGGCTTGCGTCGCCGGAACCGCATGGTCGCCGGGGCGCCGAGCGAGATGCCGAAGACATGCTCGAACACCGGCCGGTCGCGGTGCCATCCAATTCCGGCACCCGGGTCGTAGCGGATCAGCAGGGCCTGGACCAGTTCGCCCGGTTGCAGGCCGGCAAACCGCGCGGCCTTCGCACGAAGCGGCAACAGCCAATCGGGAATCGCTTCGGCCGGGGCGAAGCTGGCATCGTCGAAGTCGTAACGCCAGCCATAGGAGACGGTAAGCCGCTTCCCCAGCCATCCATGGAAACGGAAGGGAGAGAGCTCTGCCGCGTCGATTGACGCGATCAACATTTGCTCCTCGCAGGGCGTGACGAACCCGCCGGCCTGGGACAACCCGGCAAGGCCGGCGTCACCAAACAGATCGGGCTGGGCGGCGATGAGGTTCATTTTTCTGGGATCTCGCGACAGCGTGACCTTATGTGGGAAGCGCGATGCTTGATCTCGACCTCGTTTCAAGCCCTCCGGGTTCTTGCTTCCCACCTCCCTTTCGGATTGGATAGATAGGGCGGCAGGAGGGCCAATGGACACGATCACTGAAGAGACGCGGCTACCCGCTGATATCGACGCCCAACCCCTGGTGCACGCGGCGGCCGCGCTGCAGCCGGTGCTGCGCAAGTATCATGACGAGATCGAGCGCGAGCAGCGCATGCCCTCGGCCCTGTTCGAGCAATTGCGCGAAGCGGGCTTCTACAAGATGGTGATCCCGCGCTCGCTGGGCGGCCTCCAGGTCGACCCGCTGACTTACCTGCGCGTTGTCGAGCGGTTGGCCGAGGGTGCCGGCTCGGTCGGCTGGAACCTCGGCAACGGGGGCGTTGGCCAGCTGGTCACGCTCGGGTTGCCGGACGAAGGCGTCGACGAAATCTACGGGAAGCGAGCGGACACGGTAATCGCCGGTACCGCGGTTCCGGGCGGCGGGCAGGCGGTGCCGGCCGCGGGCGGCTACCGGGTCAGCGGTCGCTGGCAGTTCGGCAGCGGCTGTCAAGAGGCCAGCTGGATGCTTGGGAGCTTCCAGGTGATCGGCGATGACGGCCAGCCGCGCCACCACCCGGATGGTGGCTCGCTCTTCTGGCGCGGCGTGTTTGCGCGCTCCGAAGCGGAGATCGTGCCGGGGAGCTGGGATGTGGCGGGACTGCGCGGCACCGGCAGCTTCGACTGGACCGTCAACGACGTCTTCCTGCCGGAACGGCGGACGATGCCGCAAATCGGTATCCCGCTCGAGAACCAGTGGGCACGCTGGCCCGGTCTCACTTATCAGCTGCCAGTTCAATGCTGGGTCGGGCCACACCATAGCGCCGTCATTACCGGCATCGCGCGGGCGGGCATCAATGCACTGATCGAGCTGGCGGGGGGCAAGCAGCCGCGCGGCCGCCCCGTCGGGTTGCTATGCGATAGCCCGCAGGTGCAGGACGCCGTCGGGCGGGCCGATGCGATCCTGAACGCCGGCCGCGCCTACCGCACTGCGATGATCACCGAGCTATGGAATACGCTCGCTTCCGGAAAAGAGACGACGCTCGAGCAGCGGGCCCGCTGCCGCTTGGCCTCGACCTACGCCGCCGACAGCGCGCGCGAGGCGATGCGGAGTGGTACCCGATCGGCGGCCGGGTGTATCTTGGTATGGACCCCGGCTCGCGCCTGCGCTAGCCAACAAGAGATTCCAAATGCGTACCGGCTGAAGCCACCGTCGGCCTCTACCTCAATCGGCGGGACCAAGCCCTGGTGCGGGCGCCGGACCGCCTGTTCCCCCTGTTTTATCAGGTCGAGATCAGGCATCGCCAACTCCTACAATGACAATCCCGCACCCCGCTCAGGGTGCCGATGCCCGAATAGATATTGTATTAATATGGCAATTGTTTGGTTGCCGATATCGAAGCTTTCCGCGTCGGACGCAAAGGCGCACCCACCCGCCCCGGCGGCAGCACCTCGTTCCCGCGCGCGAGCCGGCTTGCCAAGTGGCGGCGCGACCTGCACGTCGTCGGCCAGACAGTCACGATCGCGCCCGAGTGGTACCCGATCGCCGGCCGGGTCTATCTGGGGATGGACCCCGGACCACGTATGCGTTAGCGGCCACGGCGTGGAGCGGTCGCCAGCCGGGTGGCGCGCCTAGGCTACTCGCTGCTGCTTTTGTGCTATGCCGGGCAGCAAAGAATTGGCGCCATGGCGCCGTCCGGGCTTATGCTGAGGACGCCCGTCAAGGGAGGCCGCCATGACACCGCCGGAAACCCGCTACGCGAAAAGCGGCGATGTGCACATTGCCTACCAAGTGGTCGGCGACGGCCCGCTTGACCTGATCTTCGTTCCGGGCTTCGTTTCCAACGTCGAGTTGGCTTGGGAGTCGCCCGGCTCGGCTCAATTCTTTTCCCGCCTGGCTGCGTTTTCCCGGCTGATCCTGTTCGACAAACGCGGCACCGGCCTCTCCGACCGGCATGTCGGCGTCGCTCATCTCGAAGAGCGCATGGACGATGTCCGCGCGGTCATGGATGCAGTGGGCTCCGAACGCGCCGCGCTGTTCGGCGTCTCCGAGGGTGGGGCGATGAGCATGCTGTTTGCCGCCACCTATCCCGAGCGCACCCGGGCGCTGGCGTTTTACGGCAGCTATGCCCGACATCCGACGCTGACCCCCGACGCTCTGCCGCATCACATCGAGCTGATCGGGCGGGTGTGGGGCACTGGCGAATATATCATGCGGTACATGATGCCGACCCAGGCGTCGGACGAAAATCTCCGCCGGGAGGTGGCGCGGCGGGAGCGGCAAAGCGCGAGCCCTACCGCGGCGGTCGCATGTATCCGGATGAGCGGCGAGGTCGATGCGCGCGACATATTGCCGACGATCCGCGTCCCGACCTTGGTGTTGCACCGCGCCGGCGACACGCGGGTCACGATCGATGCTGGCCGCTATATTGCCGATCATATTCCCGGCGCGAAGTTCGTCGAATTGCCGGGCGTCAATCACAACGCCTTCAACGAACCCGACATGGTCGATCGCATCGTCGACGAGGTCGAGGAGTTCCTGACCGGATCGCGCAGCGAGGTCGAGGCCGATCGGGTGCTGGCGACGGTGCTGTTCACCGACATCGTCGACTCGACGAAGCGCGCCGCCGAGCTCGGCGACCGACAGTGGCGCGTCCTGCTCGACCGGCACGACGAGGCGACGAGGCGGTGCGAACGCAAATCGGCCGGTTCCGCGGCCACGAGGTGAAAAGCCTCGGCGACGGCTTTTTTGCCACCTTCGACGGCCTGGCGCGCGCGGTGCGCTGCGCCGCAGCGATCGCCGCCACGGTGCGACCGCTCGGCCTCGCGGTGCGCAGCGGCCTTCACACCGGCGAGATCGAGTTGACGCGCGATGACATCGGCGGCATCGCCGTGCACACCGCGGCCCGCGTCGTCGCCATGGCGGGCCCGAGCGAAACCTTGGTGTCGAGCACCGTGCGCGATCTCGTCGCCGGCTCCGGGCTGCGCTTCGAGGACCGCGGCCGCCATGCGCTGCGGGGGCTACCCGAGGAGGTGCATCTCTATACCGTTCTGGGTGGGTAGCAAGGAGGCGGGCCAGGCGACCTGCAGCTTCGACTGGGCGGTCGACGACGTCTTCTTGCCTGTCAGCGGCGAGGCCAGCCGCAATCGATCGAACCTAAGGCTGGCCTTACGCTCTCCGCAAACGTGCGCTTTCCTCAATCTCAGCCGCCGCTATCGCCCTGGCAAGCGCGCCGCTCAGCTCCTTGGCCGCCTCCAGTGTGAGTTCGACGGCGACGCGAGCACCCGGCCCGAGCGCCGAGTTCACGAAATCGATCGTGATCGCCTCTTCCAAGAGAGCGTGGTGCGGATGGTCGTACGACACCACCGAGTGGGTCAGCTCGAACCACCCGTCGCCACCCTTGCCGGCGCCGTCCGCGCTGACGATCTCGACGATCGAGGTGCACATGCCGGTATTCAGAAGCGTGGGGCGTTATTTCGCCAAGTGCTTGTGCAAGAACGAGAATACCTTTTGCCAGCCGTCCACCGCCTGCTCGATGCGGTAGGCCGGCCGGTCGTAGTAGAAGAAACCGTGTCCGGCGCCGTCGTACCGGTGAAACTCGTACTGCTTGCCGTGCTTCTTGAGCTCGGCCTCGTGCTGGTTCACCTGCTCCGGGGTCGGCGCACGATCCTCGTTGCCGAAGAGACCGAGCAGAGGGCAGGAAAGGTTCTTCGTAAACTCGATCGGCGCGGTCGGCTGCTTCGGATTCAGCTCCTCCTTGCTCATCACCACCCGGCCGCCCCAAAGCTCGCAGGCGGCGTCGATGTTCTTCGTGTGGCAAGCAAACAGGAAGGTTTGCCGCCCGCCCGAGCAGGTGCCGAATACCCCGACCTTGCCATTGAGCCAGGGCTGAGTGCGCAGCCACGCCACGGCACCCTCGGTGTCGCCGATGACCTGAGCATCGGGAACGCCACCCTCGGCGCGCACCTTGGCGGCGACATCATCGGCTTTGCCCTCGCCGGCACGGTGATAGAGGTTATGGCTGATCGCTGCATAGCCGTGATGCGCGAACTTGCGGGTCGCCTCGCGATACCACTCGTCCCAGCCGGGCGCATGATGAAGCAGCGCCATGCCGGGGAAGGGACCTGCCCCCAACGGCCGCGCAACATAGGCCGAGATCGGCTCACCCTTGTCGCCGTTGATCGAAATGGTCTCTGCAATCATGCCTTCATAGGCCATTGGTCGCTCCCCTCGTCGATGCAAAAAATGACAGCTGCCGCTGCTCGGGCCATCATCTCGCCTTCGGGCCGCCGGCGCAACAAGCGTCGCCCATCGCGGCGGCGCCGGTTCAGCTCAAAACAGCGGGGCCGGGGTCGGCCCCGCCGCATGCCGCATCCACGGTGCCCGTCAAAACGCCTTGCACGATCCGTCGCACTCGTCGGGGAACAGGCTCCTTCCACAGGCACAAGGGCCACGATGACCCGCGACGCCAGTGTTGGTTGTCGCGGCGGGTTGCTTGGGCAGCCTCTCCCGCCGCAACTCCTCCATGCGGCTACGGATTGTCTCGAAATCGTCAGCTGCTCGGGGCCGTGACATCAAACCCTCCGAGCCCCGCAGTAACATGCGTCAGTACCATTCGCCAACTGCCCCTTCGCACTGCGGCCCGGTTAACTGTACTGATAATCGCTGTACTTCGTTCGCGCGGGCCGCTCGGTTTCGCCCTCAGAAGCCTGGTGCTTTTGTCCTGCGCATCAGGAAGCAGCCATAGAGACGATGCGGCTACCAAACCCTAGCTTGCTAGCAAAAGTCCGGACGCCGAGCGAAACAGAGGTCTGGCAAAAACACGACGGCAACTGGAAACTGCTGGCCCGCCACCGCTACAAACTAGCCTGATAGTTCAGTTTGCCGGGTCTCTTACCGGCGATTTTGCCCCGCTTCCATGTTCTCCGGCTAACGAACGTGATCACCCTCGACAAGAACATCAGCGTCTTCCTCTAAAAGGGTCAAGACCCAATCGGCTTGACGCCTCTCAACCCTCACCAAAGATCGTCGCGAACGTAGGGACGGCTCCACAGCGCCAAGGTCAGCAACACGCTCTTCGCCCAGGCCTGGTGCATGCGTTCGATATCGGCGGCGGAGTGGCCCTTCTTCGCAAAAAACGGCCTGGCGTCAAGGATCGCCGGGCCGGCGAAGGCCAATAGATGGCGCAGCGGCACCACGTCGGGCGCGTGCGCGCCCTCGGTCTTGTTCTTCTTGGCGGGCGTGTGGCGCAGTCCGATCCCCTCCTGGTAGTCGAGCCACTCCTGGTCGCGCTGCCGCGTACAGGTGTCACGGACCCATTGCACGAAGCGCTTCTTGACCGCCGCCTTGTAGGCCTCGTCGGGCTTGCCGTCCGGGCGGCCGATCTTCACGTGTGCGCCGCGTATCTGGCGATCGCGGCGTCTCGAATTTGGGAACGCCGTGCCGGATGTTTGCTCCGATCACTACGGCCGAAACCGAAATGTCATCGGGTGAAACGGCGCTTCGGCTGCCTTAAATTTGCGGCATGAACGGAGCCCAGCCATCGATCGCCGAGGTTGCCGCGCTGGTCGGCAACCCGGCCCGCGCCAATATCCTGTCCATTCTGCTCGACGGCCGCGCGCTGACCGCGACGGAACTCGCCTATATCGGTGGGGTATCGCCGCAAACCGCAAGCGGGCACCTCGGCAAGCTGACCGAGAGCGGTCTGCTCGCCGTCCACAAGCAGGGCCGGCACTGCTATTTTCGGCTCGCGTCGCCGCTGATCGGCCGCATGCTGGAGGGGATCATGGCGGTAGCCGCAGAGGGGCCGCCGCGGTATCGGCCGCGCTGGCGCGGCGACGAGGCGCTGCGCATCGCGCGCACCTGCTACGACCACCTCGCGGGGCGGCTCGGGGTGGCGATGGCCGAAGCGCTGACCGAGCGCGGGCACGTCGTGCTCGGCGAAGATGGCGGGGTCGTAACCGCCTCGTGCGAGGTGTTTTTGGCTGATTTCGGCATCGATCTGGGCCAGCTCGGCCACGGCAAGAGGGCGTTCTGCCGCCCGTGCCTCGACTGGAGCGAGCGCCGCCCCCATCTGGCGGGCGCGCTCGGCGCCGCGCTGGCGAAGCGCAGCTTCGAACTCGGCTGGCTCACACGCTTGCGGGACACCCGCGCCTTAGCAATTTCCGACAAAGGTCATGCCGGGCTTGCCGAGACGTTCGGCATCGAACTGCCCGCATAAATCAGCGGATCGGGCGCAGTAATATCCGACACAGTCGTCCAGGACCCATCGCCTGACACCGGTTTGCCAAACTGTCATCGAGTTGCGATATGTGGGAGGGTCGGGAGGGGGTGATGCTTCCCCTAACGCAAGTCGAGGAATGAAGAAGCATCCCGTCGACGGCGCACGTGGGCGGCAGAACATGACCGAGGCGGAAAGGCGGCTCTGGCAAATACTGAGATCGAATGATCGCGGCCATTGCGCGCCTCAAGGGGCACTTGGCGACCCGGAACGTGCCGGACTTCGAAGCGACAGGCCTCAAACTCATCTCTCCGTGGGATTTTTGAGGCAGCGAGTCATCGGGCGCAACAGCGCAGCGGCTGCGCAAGAAATACCAAACTTCTGTCATTCCGGAGCGCGGGCGCAGCCCGCGAGTCCGGAACCCATGAACACAGGACTACGAACCCACCGGAATTGCAGGTGTTCATGGGTTCCGGGCCCGCCCCCGCAGGGCGTCCCGGAATGACGGATTTTGGTAACCGGCGAATTCTTGCCCAGCCTCGCGGTAATGTGGTTGAGGATCGCGATGCTGACCTCGAACGGCACCAGCCCCCACCCGACGTCGCCACTAAATTTGCCGCAATCGGGGTTTAGCCTCTTCATGATCAGCGGCAATGCCGGAGCGCAGAGGAAAAAGACCTGATAAAAGCCTGATAAAACAGGGATAACAGGCAGGCGATGACATGAGAAAATAGCCGGTCGACTTCCTGTCAAAAATGCAGCGAAGTCGGCGGTGCCGGCCGGCTACCCGCGTGCTGCGTGATTTGTCTTTGCGTCAGTCCTCGGATGAGCCAAGCTGCCCGCAACCGCCCGGAAATCGGGGGATGTCGGCCCACCCCTTTGTGCAATTTGGCCTTTGTGCAATATGGCGGAGGCGGCCGGCAGACGAATCGACGCCACGCCAATCACGCCTGGGAGGCCCG
>WNFQ01004462.1_pt1 | contig 19463 bp, 20 predicted proteins | sample 5400171 | NCBI WGS metagenome assembly WNFQ01 (sample SAMN13153356, study PRJNA577476) | soil metagenome | isolation source: 20 cm soil under Madrone tree | place: USA:California | collected 2016-06-14 | reverse complement strand
TCATGGGCGCCGTCCTGCTCCTTGCCGTCGCCTGGGCCACCATTGTCTGGAGCCGTCCGGCGCCGATCCGCATTGCTTTCGCCAACTCGCTGACCGGAGCGTCCGGCCCGGCCGGCCTGGAAAGCCTGGTCGCGACGAGGCTTGCCATCGACGAGGTGAACGCCAAAGGCGGGATCAGGGGTCGGCCCATCGAACTCGTCCCCTTCGATGACGCGAGCAGCGCCGAGACGGCGCGCGCGAACGTTCAGGCGATTGCCGACAGCCCGTGCGTTGCGGTGCTTGGACATTATCTCAGCACGGCGTCGCTGGCCGCGGGGCCGGGCTACAAATCCGCCCGCATCCCGGCTCTGACCGGTACGTCCTTCGTCGACGATCTCACGCGGGGCAACGAGTTTTACTTTCGCGCCCAGACGACAAGTTCGCTGCAGGGCCGGTCGATCGCCGAATATCTGCGGGCCGTGCTGAAGGAGCCGAAGGTTCATCTCGTTCACTCGCGCGACCGGTTCGGGTCGAGCTTCCTCCAAGGCTTCGCCCAGGCCTATGAGCCGGGGCTGCTCAGCATTTCCGGTCTGGACATCGACCCGGCGGGTCGGATCGGCCCGGTGACCGAATTACTGGACGCGCGTGCGGGGCAATCCGGACCAGGCGTCATCGTCATCGGGACGGGGGCCGATTACATCGCCGACATCGTGAAGGCGGTGCGTCGGAGCGGCGTCAAGGCGCCGATCATTGCGGCGGGCGGCGCCGGCCATGAAGGCTATCTGCAGAATTTTTCCGAGGAGCCGGAGGAAAAGCAAAATCCCGGTTTTTTCACCGAGAATCTCTACGCGTCGCCGCCGCTCATTTTCGACAGCGCCGGCACGGCGGCGCAGACCTTCGCCGCCGCCTATACGGCGCTGGCGGAAACGTCGCCGAGTTGGGTTGCAGCCGGCGCGCATGACGCCGCCCGCATGCTGATCGATGCCTTGGGTCGCGCCGACATCCTGAACCGCCCCGACAGCAAGGCCGCCGATCGCGAGAAGGTGCGGGCCGCGCTCGCCGCCATAAATAGCCCGAAGAGGGCGGTCGCGGGCCTGACGGGCCAGCTGTACTTCGACGCCGACCGCGACATTCCGCGCCCCGTTCGCCTCGGCTATTTCCATTATGGGCGGTTCGTCACCGCCCCTCTTCAACTGGTCCGCGTTGACTCTCCCGATGCGGTGGATCTCGCCGGGGAACGGGAGAAGGGCCATGTCGCCTCCTTCGGCGACCGGCATTACTGGGTTCAGCGCGTGGTCTATACCGGGATCGACATCGTCCGCCTGAACCGGATCGACGTGAAGCAAGGCACGTTCAACGTCGATTTCTATCTCTGGATGCGCTTTGCAGGCGACGGCGACGGCCAGACGCAAGTGCAGTTCCCGGCGCTGCTGGACCGCGGCGCCTTCGATCCCGCGCAGCCCGTGCAAACCGGACAGGAGGACGGCCTTAACTATCGGCTTTATCGGATCAACGGCGACTTCAAGGCGCGCTATGAGTTGCACGATTATCCCTTCGATACGCAGCAGCTGCTCCTGCATTTTCGCAACACGCAGCAGCGCCAGGAACTCGTCACCTATGTGATCGACCGGTTCGGTTTGCGCCTCGCCGACGAGCGAAGCTCGCTGGTCGAGGACGGCGCCTATTCCGGGCTTGAGCTCTGGCGCTTCCTGCGTTTGCGCTATTTCGTCGATACCCTGTCGAGCGGCTCGACGCTCGGCAAGGCGGCGCTGTTCGACAGTGGGCTGAAAACGGAATTCGCCGGTTTCGACACCGTGATCGTGTTGCAGCGCAGCGGGGCCATTTACATCCTGAAAAACCTGCTCCCGCTGTTTCTCCTCGCGCTCGTCGTGTTCGCGACGCTGTTCTTCCCCGAAACGCTGTACCGCGAGCGCGTGACGATCCCGGTCACCGCGATCCTGACCAGCGCGGTGCTGCTCTTGGCCATCGACAACCAGCTCGGCGACGTCGGCTACACGGTCGCGGTCGAAAAGATTTTCTACGTCTTCTTCGGGCTGTGCCTGATGGCCATGTTGGTCGGCTTCGGCCACGAGGGATTGCGGCACGCCGGCAGGAAGCGTCTGTACGTCGTCTTGGATCGCATCGGCCAGGTCCTCTATGTCGGAACGGCGCTCGCCGCCACCGCCCTGTTCTGGTGGCGCTACGCCCTGTGATCCGCGCCGGTCGGAGGGAACTGAGCGATGACACGTGGATCCGTCATCATCCCACGCGTGATTTTGGTGGCCGGCGCAGGCGACGCGCTGGCGATGAGTTCCCCCTTCTGGGCCGGCACCGCGCTGTTCGGCACCTCGCCCGCCTTTACGATCGCTGGCGCGCTGAAAGCACGGGCGAGTCTGCGCTTCGCGATGCGCGGCCACAGCCGAGCCGAATTTTGCGCATAGTGGATCGACGGTCCCCTGTGCCGCGCGCGTGCAGGGCGCCAAAGAGGCTCATCGGACCATGAACAAGGTTGAGCACGCAAACCGACAGCTTCTGACGCGAAAGAAGTGGCCATGGAAGACCGGTCCCAATTGGCTGACAAAATCCTCGACCAGGTCGCAGATGCTGTCATCTATGCAAACCGCTCGGGCGAAATCATCCGGTGGAACCACGCCTCTGCTGCATTGTTTGGTTACTCCGCGGAGGAGGCGCTCGGCCAAAGCCTCGATCTGATCATTCCCGAGCATCTGCGAGCCTCACACTGGCGCGGCTTCGAAGCTGCGATGACAAAGGGCGCGACGAAGCTTCAAGGTCGCCCAACGCTGACCCGCGCGCTGCACAAGAGCGGACGCAAAATATACGTCGAGATGACCTTCGCGATCGTCAAAGGCGGCGCCGAAGACGAAGTGCTTGGCTTGGTCGCCATGGCGAGAGACGTAACCGATCGCATTGAGCGCGAGCGCGCTGCGGCCTCTTGAGAAGGTCATACCTCATCAGTTCGACTAGGCCGTAACCCCCGGAGCAATTCCCCGGAAGTCCAGCCGAGGGCGACAAGCTCACACTTGTCGTTAGCGACGATGAATTGAAGGTTTGAACGGGTCGGGGTCCCCGGGCCTGGATTCGCATAATGACCGGTTATGGAATGATTGCGTGGCAGACTGATAAGCAAATGCGAAAGCTTATGAGTCGGGCCGGGTAAACGTCTTCCGGGCGTACTGCTGTGACGATCGCCTCCGTGACCGCGCGCTGAACAGCATCAGTACGCAGCGCCATGCGAGCCTCCTCTCTCATTTCGTCGCGCCGAACCTGTCGCGTTTGCCCCGCCAATTCTTTTTGCTGAGCTAGGCGGCGAGACCTGCTCTTGTCGAAAAATACTCTCCTTTGAGCCGATCGACGAAGGCGTCGACCGATGCGATTTGTCCGATGGCACCTATTCCTTGTCCCGATCCCCAGATGTCCTTCCAGGCTTTCTTGTCCATGTTTCCGCCGGTGCCGAAGTTCATCTTCGAAGGATCGCTTTGCGGTAAGTTGTCGGGATCCAACCCGCTCGCGGCGATCGACGGTCGCAGGTAGTTGCCATGCACGCCGGTGAAAAGGTTAGAATACACGATGTCATTCGAGTTGCCGTCGACAATCGCCTGCTTGTAGCCCAGATCAGCATTGGCTTCTGTGGTGGCGATAAACGCCGATCCAATATAGGCGAAATCCGCGCCCATGGCCTCGGCAGCGAGCACCGCTCGCCCGGTCGCAATCGCGCCGGACAGTGCAATTGGTCCATCGAACCACTGCCGGGTCTCCTGAACGAACGCAAAGGGTGACGTCGTTCCCGCGTGTCCGCCGGCCCCGGCGGCGACGAGAATCAGGCCGTCGGCGCCTTTTTCGACGGCCTTGCGTGCAAACGCCTGATTGATCACGTCGTGGAAGACGATGCCGCCGTATGAGTGCACGGACGCGTTCACCTCCTCGCGGGCGCCGAGCGATGTGATCACGATCGGGACTTCGTATTTTGTGCATACCTCAAGATCGTGCGTGAGCCGGTCATTGGAGCGGTGGACGATCTGATTCACGGCAAACGGCGCTGCTGGACGTTCGGGATGACGGGCATCATGCTCCTTCAACTCGGACGTGATCCGCTTCAGCCATTCCTCAAGCATCGGGGCGGGCCGCGCGTTCAACGCCGGAAAAGAACCAACAATGCCTGCCTTGCACTGTGCGATCACGAGTTCTGGATTTGAAATGATGAACAATGGCGAGCCAATAATCGGCAAGCGAAGTTTGCGCTTGAGATTTGCGGCGATCGACATGAATAGCTCCCTGCAAGAAACGGAGGCAAGTCGCCCAAGCGTCTGCTAGGCGATGCGCCGCCTGGCAACCAAATACACACCGAAACTAAGTTCCATAATAGAACCTGTCAAGATCAATTGATATGATGTGGAATAAGAGACACGTGCGGCTATACTACGGATCGTCCGTGGGAGAAGCCCGGCGATAAATATAAAAAAGGCACTGACATGCCGCGTGAACATCTGATGTTATGAGCGTACCCATAACAGTGTCGACGGCAGCAACCGACCAATGTTGAACTAGCGTTATTCGAATGTGGAGCACAGGCATCGTGTTTCGGAGCGCTTCAGACGAGCATGCTCAACGAAAGTTTCCAGGGAGAAGACGGTATGAGATGTTCGCAAGGCAATTCAATCTTGAATAACCCCTCGTCGAACTTTGTACTACCTCGTCAGACCAAAGGCGCCCAGCCTCTCGGGCTGAGCTTGGGAAACGCTGATTTACGACCAATCAGATCGGGCCGCCCCCCTTTTTTTGTTAGGAATAGCGCCTTCTTTAGTTTGAGAAAAGGGATGGTACGCTGATTTGATTTCAGATGATCCTGTGATGGCGGAGGGCCACCATGGCACACGCGAATTGGGATCTGTTCCGGCTATTCTTCGCTGTTGCCCGGACAGGCAGCGTAAATCGTGCTGCTTTGGACCTTGGTATGAGCCAACCGACGCTGAGCAGACGCCTTAAGGAACTTGAGCGCTATATCGGAGCACCTCTGTTTTTTCGCGCTTCATCTGGGGTCAAGCTCACACCAGAAGGAGATGATCTTCGACGCTCCGCTGGCGATATGATGGTCGCCTTCGAGTCGTTCCATCGCGATCTACGGTCACGCGTCGGGCAGAGATCGTCAGTTGTGAGGATATCCGCGACCGAAGGCCTGACCAAACACTGGCTCCTTCCTCGTGTAAAGAAACTGCGCGATTTAAACAGTCGCATCCAGCTGGAAATCGTCTCGACCGTCCATCAGCAGGGGGTCGCAGCAAGCGATCTGGATTTCGTCATAAGAATGGGAGATCCCGGCGAGAGCGAACTAATCGGAAAACGCGTGGCGAATGTTGCATTTGGTCTGTTCGCATCTGAGAAATATCTGGCCCTGCATCCGGCACCGCAATCGCTGGCAGAATTGAAGGATCATGACATCATTGGCACGCCTTCTGACTTTCCCGTTCTGCAAAGCGAACGGGCCGGCCAAATGCCGCTGATGACGCATTTCCAGGCGGCGGCGGAAGCGCGGAGCGTGCTGCGTGTCATGCCACTCGCAAACCATTTTACGGCGGCAGCAGAGGGACTTGGATTGGCGTTCCTCGCCATCCCCTTTGCTCTGGCTGAAAACCTTGTTCGGGTGCTTCCTCAGGAATCCACTTATATGAATGTTTCGCTGCTGCGTCGTCGGGAAAGCGAGCTTAGAAAGCTGACGCGAGAGGTTAGGCGATTCCTTGAAAGCGAGTTTTCTGAATCGAAGTGTTGGCTCTCAGGTGAACAACAAAACCGCAGGTCGATCAAGCGCAAGGGATAGAAACCTTGCGTGCTATTCGGTATTGATGAAACGTTTGCGGCCGAAGACACTTCTGAACCACCGGCTCACGCGGCTTTCGCTTCTTCAAGGGGTAATTCATGATCTGCGCGCTCGACCACACGACGATTTTAGTTCGTGATCTGGACGTGGGAGTCTCGGCCTATCGTGAGATTCTCGCTCGTGAGCCGGCATATCGCACGAAGATTGACGGCGCTGAAAGCGTGTTTTTTACCGTTGATAACGCAACGCTGCGGATAACTGCCCCTCAACGCGAAGGCGCATTTGGCAACAGCGTTCGCGCGGCTCTTGAGGAGAGCGGAGAAAGTCACCTGTGGGGCTTGGACTTCAGAGTCGACAACATTGAGAAGACGCATCGGCGATTGAAACGGCTCTCGCTCGGACCTGACGAGATTTCGGATATTACGCTGAAAAATCTGGCTGGAGACACAACGCTTTCGTGGAAGTGCAGCCGTCTCCCAGACGAGGTATCTCACGGTGTTCAGATCTCCTTCAGCAAGCCTTCAGCTGAGGTCCCCCATTCGGATGTCGTACGACCAGCACCGGTCTTGAAAATGGATTTGGTGGTCGTTGCGACAGATGAGCCAGAGCGGGCTTTGGCGCTCTATAGTGCCCGCCTCGGGCTTAGCTTAATTCTTGATCGTACGGATCCCGTACACAAAAGCCGACTGATGCAATTTGCTTGTGGCGACATGCTGGTCGAGGTTGTTCACCGTCCGACAGATAACCATGTGCGATTGCCCGATCGTTTGTGGGGCATCGCCTGGTCGGTAGCTGACGCTGATGCAGCGCGGCAACGCCTCCTGCAGGCTGGTCGCGACGTTTCTGAAGTCAAAGTTGGTGCAAAGCCAAGAACGCGCGTTTTCACACTGCGGGACGGAACATGCAATGTCCCGACGCTATTCGTGCAGCACCTTACAACGGAATCGTGAAAGCGGCGCAGCCGAGAGGGATAGTGCATCCATGTTGGACTCCCAGGAAAGGGAATGGACCGACGACCACGCCCTCTTGACCGCGACGATGCGCGACGTCGGGAACTTGGCAATGAGCTACTTTGGTCGCCACGTGCATGCATGGCAAAAGGAAGGGGGAACGCCCGTCAGCGATGCCGACATCGCCGTAGACAGGCATCTGAGACAGCGGCTTGGCGCAGCAAGACCGGAATATGGCTGGCTATCCGAGGAGACGGAAGACGACACCGCGCGGCTAGCCCGTCGCCGCGTATGGGTGATCGATCCGATCGATGGTACCCGCGCCTTCTTAGAGGGCGTTCCGCATTTCTGTCATGCGGTCGCTCTCGTGGAAGACCGTCGTCCCGTTTTGGCTGTTCTCTACAATCCGGCGACCGACGAATTCTATGAGGCCATTGCTGGCCACGGAGCCCGTCTCAATGGGCACTCAATTAGAACTAGCGGTCGACAGGAAATCGAAGGCTGCCGCATGGCCGCCTTCGGGCCGATGTTCCAGCATCCGGCGTGGCGCGAGCCATGGCCTGCGATGCAAATCATTCAACGGGATTCTGTTGCGTATCGACTTGCCCTGGTTGCGAGCGGACAGGCAGACGCGGCTTTCGGGCTCAACCCAAAGAATGACTGGGACCTCGCGGCTGCGGATCTGATTGTGCATGAAGCCGGCGGCCTCGTGAGCTCGCATGATGGCAAGCTGCTCGCCTACAACGGCATCGAAACAGTGCAGCGCAGCTTCCTGGCCGCCGGACCGGCAATGCATGCGGCTCTGCTCGCTCGCATTGGGCACGTCAAGCTGCGCCCGCCGCCCGCAAGACAGGACGCCTGATTAGATTGCGGTGAGTGGCCGATGTTGCAATGAGGGATTTAGATGAGCAAGTTGCGCATATTCTCTTACCTGCCTAATCCGCGGATCTGGAAAGCAACGATTGCGGCGCGGCTGTGCGATGTCGCGATTGAATTGCGAGGGGCGTCGACGAAGGAAATTGGTGCGCGGCTGTGGGATTTCGACGCGCGGCCACTGACAGACCAAGACAAGGAGAATGAGGAATGGCAGCGAGGAAGCCGCGTCGCCTTTACCGGCCAGCGGCTGTTCAAGACCGACGCATTCCTTAGCGCCCATCCTTTCGGAACCGTGCCGGCCGCGTTCGACCCCAGCGGTTCGATCGGCATCTTCGAGTCCAACAGCATCATGCGGACCGTCGCGCGAATCGGGGCCGATCGATACTCACTCTATGGATCGGACCCGTATTCTTCTTCCAGGATCGACAGTTTTCTCGATGTTTCGGCGGTCTTCGGGCGAGAGGCGCAGATTTATCTGCTCGGGTTCAGCGAGAACGGCATAGCTCGTGAATTGCATGCCCGAGCGTCCGAAGCGTTCGACAACTACATGGCAGGCATCGAGCGGGCTCTAAGCCCTGACCGTGAGTTCCTGGTGGGGAATAGCCTGAGTTTAGCCGATATTTGCTTTGTGGCGGAGATCAGCCTTTTTTCAAGTGAACGGCGGCGATGGGCGATGATGCGCCAGGCACAACTTCAGCCGATCTTCGAACAGGCGGAGCGGCGCTTTCCCCTGGCAATGGCACATTTCGACCGTCTGATTGTTCATCCGGCTTTCGCGCCCGACACGCTACCCTATCTACGGAAGCTCGCGGCGTAGCGCGCAACCAGCGCTATACCGTTGTCGTCCATAAAGGGTCCGCCTCCCACTCTTCCTTGTCTCGGCCGAAAAACGGCGGATTGATCAACCAGGTCTGGTTAGGCGCCGCGAAAGGGTACCGTTCCCCGAAAACTTTTTCGAGCCGAGCCTTACGACGGCTTCTACGCCTGCCTTGAAATCCGCTGAGTCGAAGATCGGTGGACTAAGATCGTTAAGCATTTCGTCTGCAGCGCGCACACCATGGTCAAGGAATGCACGTACCATTCGCTTGGTCGCAGCATGTGCCATCGTGGGGCCGTTCGCGAGGCGCTGTGCCCAAGTCAAGGCCTCCGCCCGAAGCGACGCACGAAGAACAACCCTGTTAATGATATTCCAACGCTCGAAAGAAGCCGCGTCATAAAAATCACCGGAAAAGCAAATCTCGCGAGCACGAGCAGGGCCGCAGCGTTCCGCGAGCAGGTAGGCGCCTCCGAGAAAGGTAGCAGCTCCGATATGCTGTTCGACCTGTGCAAACTTCGCATCGTCGGCGGCAATGATGACGTCACAACGTAGAGCTAGCTCCAGAGCGGCTGCGAGGCAAAGTCCCTGTACAGCACAGACGATCGGAATGTTCATCTCCTCCATGCGCGTGACCATTGGAATCCCGCGATTCAGCATTCTGCGCGCATTCTTGCTGTCGACCCCAACAAATGTCGTGTTTACGTTTACACCGCAGCCAAAATGATCGCCCTCCGCTTGAATAAGAAGAGCCCGAACGTCGGAAGAATCAACTTCATCGAGAACCTTGGTTAGCGCCGCAAAGAGTGCGTTGTCAGCCAGCCTCATGGGAGAGATCTCCTGCTTCTCTGTTTGCGCGTGGGAGCGTCGATCGAACTAAGCCGCTAGGCCGTCATTTCCTAGCAAAATCTTGAACTGGTGCTATTCAAAGCGAGCCTCGGGCTGCCCGCTCTATTCACTCAAGAATAATCGTCATCCATAATTTTCGTTGCCGGATCGTCTTGTGGGCTGCTCTCCTTATGCAGCAGCTGGCGGCGGAGACCTCCCTGGCGTCCTGCCGCCGGCAACTATTACCTCGGTCTTTCGCCGAGCGGATTCCAATAAGCGTCAAACCGCTATCAACCGGGAGAGAGTTCGTATGAGTGAGGGCAAGACCCCTGTCGGGAAAATCCGCACCGAGGCTCACGGGAGTGTATTCAAGATCATTATCGACAATGCGGCAAAAAAGAATTCGTTCAGCCCTCAAATGATGGCGCAAATGTCTGATGCGCTTACCATCTTGCACAACAATGACGAGTACTGGGCCGGCGTGGTGTGTGCCGAGGGGAATGACTTCACCGCTGGCCTTGATATGCCGAAATTCTTCGGCCCCAAGGCGGAAAAATGGGACCTTAAGGAAGGCAATATCGACGCCTTTGGGCTCGCAAACCGGTGCCGCAAGCCGATCGTGACGGCCGTGCAGGGGATCGTGTTCACCATCGGCATCGAGATGATGCTTGCCGGCGACATCGTTGTCGCTGCCGACGACTGCCGGTTCTGCCAAATGGAGTCCAAGCGCGGCATCGCGCCGTTGGGCGGTGCTCATTTCCGATTTCTGACGCGCGCGGGCTGGGGTGACGCGATGTATCACCTGTTTCTGTGCGATGAGTTTGATGCCCGGCGGGCCTACAAGATTGGGCTCGTCCAGGAAGTGGTCGCACCCGGCAAGCAGACCGAGCGCGCCATGGAGATCGCGCAACTCATTGCCAAGAATGCTCCGATTGGCATTCAGGTCACCAAGGAAGCCGCATTGAGATACGTCGAAGGCGGTGAGAAGGCCGCTATCGACTACATTCCAAAGATCAAGGATCGCGTTCTCAACAGTGAGGACGCCAAAGAAGGTATTCAGTCATTCATCGAGCGGCGCGCCGCGGTCTTTCGTGGCCGCTGACTGCGCGCGATAATCGATGCAATGCGAAAATCACCAACGTCTAGGCAGGAACAAAGTATGGGCAGCATAAGGAAAGCGTTTGACCTAACCGGAAAATCAGCGCTGATCACCGGAGGATCGCGTGGGCTTGGCCTGCAAATTGCGGAGGCGCTTGGGGAGGAAGGCGCGAGGATTGTCTTGTCCTCGCGGAAAGCCGCCGATCTCGAGCATGCCCAGGAGCACCTTGCCGGCCGAGGTATCAAGGCCGATTGGATCGCTGCAGACAATTCCAAGGATGATGACGTCAAGCGGCTTGCGGATGAAGCGATCTCAAAACTCGGGAAAGTAGACATCCTTGTCAACAATGCGGGCGCCTCCTGGGGGGCGCCAACCGAGGATCATCCCATTGAGGCGTGGGACAAGGTAATGAACCTGAATATCCGATCACTGTTTCTTCTCAGCCAGCAGATCGGGAAACGCTCGATGATTCCCAACAAATACGGCCGCATCATTAATCTTGCCTCGATCGCCGGCCTGCGCGGAAGTACCGGTGACATCCAGACTATTGCCTATAACACTAGCAAAGGGGCGGTGGTGAACTTCACGCGCGCCCTCGCGGGCAGCTGGCGTCGCTATGGCATCACGGTTAACGCGCTGGCCCCTGGCTTCTTTCCATCGAGAATGACCAAGGGCATCATAGAAATGGTCGGCGTCGAAAAGCTGTCCGAAGGCGCGCCATTGCGGCGGATCGGGGACGAGGACGATCTTAAGGGGGCGGCACTGCTGTTTGCAAGCGATGCCGGCAAGCATATCACTGGGCAGATCCTGGCTATCGATGGCGGTTTGACTGCCGTGTTGTCATCGTCATAGTGGGCGTCCCCCGGGGAGGGTATACTACAGAAGCGGCCGGGCGGGATCAGAATGCCTCGGCCGGCATCGTCATCAAAACCGCCGCGCCCGATTGGATCTTTGCCAAATAAGCCGACGTTTCCGGCAAGATTCGTTCCACAAAGAAAAGACCTACCAGCGGCTTCGTCGTGAGATGAGGCGACTGGTCACCCGCCGCGATCTTCTCGTGGGCAGCTTTTACGATCCGTGACCACATGTATCCAAGCGCAACAAGTCCAAGGAGATGCATAAAATCAGTCGATACCGCGATGGCTTCATTCGGGTGCTTTGCGAGCCGCCGCATCAGCAGCGCAGTCGCCTGCTCAAGGTCTAGCAGCGAGCGCCGAAGCGGCTTAGTGTACGGTGCGAGTTTGGGCTCACTCGCGTTCTCCTCGATGAAGCTACTAACCTCATTGAAAAGTGCTTGAATGGCGCGACCGCTGTCGCGGGGGAGTTTTCGCGCAACCAGATCGAGCGCCTGAATGCCATTGGCCCCCTCGTAGAGCATCGTGATCCGACAATCGCGAACGAATTGCTCCATTCCCGTTTCTACGATATATCCGTGCCCACCGAAGATCTGCTGGGCGAACACTGTATTTGCGAAACCCTTTTCGCTGAGCATGCCCTTAATGACCGGCGTGAGCAGTCCCATATGGTCTTCGGCTAGTTCGCGTTCGCCGGGGTCGTAAGAGCGGCGCGCAAGATCCTGCTTCAGGGACGTCCAGAGGATGAGCGCGCGGGCCGCCTCGTTGAACGCACGAATGCTTAAGAGAGTAAGTCTGACGTCGGGATGGACGATGATCGGATCAGCCGGCTTTTCCGGTGACTGGGTGCCGCCCAGCGCACGCCCCTGCAAGCGTTCCTTGGCGTAATTCGCCGCGTTCTGATAGGCGACCTCGGATTGTGAAAGCGCCTGCTGCCCGACGCCGAGACGAGCTTCGTTCATCATGACGAACATCGCTTCCATGCCTTTGTTTTCACGGCCGACGAGCCATCCGCGCGCCCCCTCGTAATTGAGTACACAGGTCGCGCTGCCTCGAATGCCCATCTTGTGCTCGATCGAGCCGCAGGAGACGCCGTTTTGCTCGCCTAACGTTCCGTCCTCGTTGATGAGGCGCTTCGGGACTACAAAGAGGGACACGCCCTTAATGCCCGCCGGTGCGCCTTCGATGCGGGCAAGCACGAGGTGAATGATGTTTTCAGTCAGATCTTGCTCACCGCCGGAAATAAATATCTTGGTACCGCTGATTTTGTAGCTACCATCCGGCTGTTTTACCGCCTTCGTCCGCATCATGCCGAGGTCAGTGCCGCAGTGCGGTTCGGTCAGGTTCATGGTGCCGGTCCACTCGCCGGCCAGCATCTTGGGAATAAACTGATGTTTTTGCTGCTCGCTCCCATGCATGAGCAGAGCGGCAACAGCGCCTCGCGTCAGGCCGGCGTACATTTCCAGTGACATGTTTGCCGAGGAGAACATCTCGCCAATCGCATTCGAAAGCGTTGTTGGCAGTCCCTGGCCGCCATATTCAACCGGGGCCGACAAACCGATCCAGCCGCCGTCGCCCAACTGCCTGAAAGCCTCACGGAATCCACGTGGGGTCCTTACACTGTCGTCCTCATGGCGCACGCATCCCTCGATGTCACCAATGGCGTTTAGAGGGTGCAGCAGCTCTTCGCTGAGTTTGGCTGCTTCCGTCAGTACCGCAGCGCGAACATCCGCTGGTGCCTCCGCAAATCCCGCAAGGTTGCTGAACCGATCGATCTGGAACACGTCGTTAAGCAGGAATTGAATGTCTTTCAGGGGAGCCTGGTAGGTCGTCATATTTTCCACCGTGTGCTGATGTTTGAAAACGAATTCGAGCTACGGCACGATCAGCGCCAGCGTTTCCGCCACGAGTGCTGGTGAATCGTTGTTTTCAATCTCCGGCGTGGCCTTGCCTTTGATCAGAAACTGGCCGTCTTCTTTCGGCTCCATGCTTGCCAAAGCGAGTTGCAGTCGAACGCGAGCTCCGGAATGCACCGGCGTGACGAACCTGACTTTGTCTAACCCGTAGTTGAATACTGCCGAGGCATCCTTCGGTGCGAGCCCCATTTCCATTGCCAGCGGCGCAACCAGCGACAAGGTTAGATAGCCGTGAGCGATTGTGCCTCCAAAGGGGCTCTCTCGCTTTGCGCGTTCGACATCCACATGGATCCATTGCCGGTCAGCGGTACACGCCGCGAACTGATCGATCTTCGCCTGATCGATCGTAATCCACTCAGACGCGCCGAAACATTGGCCGATATGATCCTTGATAGTAGCGAGGGTGATTTCTGCCATAGGGAGCGGTGCCTGATCGAACTCGAAATCAGAACATTGTTCATCCTCGGTCCAGCAGGCGCTACTTTGTTTATGGCGAACCGCACGGCAAATTTGAATAACGGTTCGCCTCGCCAATAATTCTCAATTGAATAAGCCTTCGCCAAAGTTGCGCCTAGCCCGACGCAAGTGAAGGGTTCAATTTCTGCAGCAACAATGCCTGCCTTATACGACGTTAGGAAAAACTGGATCTCGGGAAACCCCACCATGGGAAGCCGCTTCGCCGCCGCCTGCGCGGGTGCGCCGATTACTACGCTCGCTGATGTTCCGCGGTACCAGGCGAGCCGCGCACCAGATGCAATCGCGTTAAGCTTCGATGGGCGGCAGACGACGTTCGGTGCTCTCGACGCAGCATCGAATCGGGTGGCGAACGGATTGATCGCAGCTGGAATCGAGTCGCGTCGCCGCGTCGCTATCCTCGATAAGAATACCGATATCTTCTTTGAAGTCCTTTTGGGTACCGCAAAGGCGAACGCAGTATTGGTACCGATCAATGCGCGACTTGCGGCACCCGAAATCGCATTCATCCTGCATGACGCCGAAGCGGAAGTGCTCTTTGTTGGCGAATACTTCGCAGCGACGCTTGCAGCAATTGGCGATAAGCTGACGACGATCAAAAAGGTGATTGTCCTCGACGCCGGGTACAGTGAATGGCGCGACGCGCAATCCAACCTCGACCCCGATTTGCCGTCGCTGCCCGATGATGTCTGCCTGCAGATGTACACCAGTGGGACGACCGGGCATCCCAAAGGCGTTCAGCTGACGAACAGCAATCTTGCGCTTGGGTCGCCCACGCTCTTTGACGCCTGGGGAAACTGGACTGCCAAAGAGGTCCTCCTCATCGCGATGCCGCTTTATCATATCGCGGGCGCGGGAACGGGGATCATGGGCCTGTTGGCGGGCCTGAAGACGATCGTCTTTCGCGAATTCGTTCCGCTCCAGGTCCTCGAGATTATCGAGCGTTCTCGAGTCACCGTGGCATTTCTCGTTCCGGCAATGATTCTCGCGCTGCTGTCCGAGCAAGCCATCGAACGCACCGACTTGTCGTCACTAAGGCGAGTGATCTACGGGGCCTCACCGATTCCGCTCGAGCTTCTAAAGCGTGCGCTTCGCGCCTTCAAGCACACCGGTTTCGTCCAGGTCTACGGTCTTACCGAAACATCCGGCATCGTGACCGCGCTTTCACCGGAAGACCATTCCCTCTCCAACAGTGAGGTGATCAACTCATGCGGGCGTGCGATTGACGGTGTCGAACTACGGATTGTCGACCCTCTCGGGTCGACGCTTGCACCGCGCCAGGTCGGAGAAGTCACCTGCCGCACGTTCAAGAACATGAAAGGATATTGGAATCGCCCTGCTGACACTGCCACGACCCTAAGGGGAGAATGGCTCCATACCGGTGACGCGGGCTATCTTGACGAGAACGGCTATCTTTACATCCACGACCGCGTCAAGGATATGATCGTCTCTGGCGGCGAAAACATCTATCCCGCAGAAATTGAAAGCGCGTTGTTTGGCCATCCGGATATCGCCGATATTGCAGTAATTGGCGTTCCGGATGAGAGATGGGGCGAAGCCGTAAAGGCGCTCGTGGTGCTGAGGCAAAACCGCGTCGCGGACGCAGCCGATATATTGCGATACGCGCGGGAATTTCTCGCCGGTTACAAGATCCCGAAGTCCATCGAATTCCTGCCGGAGCTGCCGAGGAATGCCACCGGGAAGATATTGAAGCGCGAGCTTCGTGAGCGTTACTGGCATGGACACGCCAAGCGCGTGAATTAGGAGAATATGGATAGTGGGACGCAGGCACGGCCACTCCGATTGAAGGTAACGCCGTCAGACATCCCAAAGGAGTCCCACAGAAGTTTCCGGGGAAAATGAATGAAGGACTTGTTGGCGTCGGTGGTCGAGGCGCATGGCGGCCTCAAACGGTGGCACGAACTGCGCACCGGGAACGTAACGCTTATTAGCGGGGGAGAACTACTCGATCGCAAAGCTCCTCAAAGCCCTGAGCCTCGTCGAATGATGGTCTCTTTGCATGAGGAGTTCGCGTCCATGACGCCATTCGGCGGTCCCGATCGTCGCAGTTCGTTCAGGCCGGACCGCGTGGCGGTCGAAACCGCCGACGGAGGCCTCGTTGCGGAGCGGCCTGATCCGCGCGCATCCTTCGCAGGCCACGATCTGAACACGAAATGGGACCCGCTGCATCGGGCCTATTTCAGCGGTTACGCCATGTGGATCTATCTCAACGCACCATTCATGTTCAGCATGCCTGGCGTGAGTACGGAGGAAATTGCGCCGATAAAGGAGAAAGGCGAAACGTGGCGTGGCCTTCGCGTGAAGTTGCCGTCCAACCTTGCGAGCCACAGCACTGTGCAGGACTTCTATTTCGGTGAGGACTTCGTAATGCGCCGACAGGACTACACACTCGATGTCGCTGGCGGCTGCAACGTATCCAACTATGCGCTGGATGTTGCGGCGTTCGACGGACTGCTTATTCCGACGAAGCGACGGGCCTATCTCTGCAACGACCATTACCGAGTACTCTACGACCGGTTGCTGATCTGGATCGACATGTCGGAGATCCAGTTCACCTGAAGGTCCAACGAAGCGTCGACTGGGGCCCCGGAGGCCATCTCACAAAAGGGAACTACGCCGTCGTTTCGCCTCCGCGCAGTCTTTGGTTGCGCCAAACTCGGAATCGAGCGTCTGTGGGTAGCGCAGGGCGGGAACAGGCTCCCCGCGCGATCGGGACGGGTCTTTTGGTGAGCTCTTCGTCCGAAGACTTCGATCAATGGGCATTCGCGATCGACCGACGGCGCCACGTTCCCCATGGCAAAACGGATTTGCTGAGCGACTCATCGGTTCGATCCGACGGGAGTGCCTTGACCATGTTGTTGTGTTCGGCGAGCGGCATCTCCGTCACATACTGCTGTCGTGCATGAAATACTACAACGAGGTCCGTACGCGTCTCTCCTTGGAGAAGGATACGCCGGTCTCGCGCGCCGTCGAGCGGACCGGGCACATTCTTGGCCGCCCAGTTCTCGGCGGGCTGCACCACCAATATATCCGGATTTGATTTACGACAGGCACAGGAAGATCGAACGCTGTCTCACACCCCAAATACCGCGCGATTGCGCGACAAATATTCCTTTAGGCTCATCGGTACCACGCCACTTGCGCTTAGCACTTCGTTCGTCGCCTGCCCGAACGACGCCTTCGTCTTGCCAAAGGCGTACGCCAAGACCGAAGCATGCTTGACAAGGCGATCGTTTCCGAGCCGATGCGCTCTTAGCCTTTGCGCCCAGTCCTCAATCGAAATGCTGCCGTCGTACCGGATAAGTTTTCCGAATGCGTCGGACGCTATGTCGGCCACCTGGCGAAACGTCAGGCTCTCAGGCCCGGTTACATACCGTGTCCCGCCGACGTACCGGTCCGGTTGCAGGAGCACGGCCGACGCAAATTGGGCAACGTCTTCGCCGGCCACCCAGGCAAGCGGGGTGTCGCCGTCACCAAAGGGGACCTACAACACGCCCCGTTTCACCATGTCGGCTCCCGCGAGGAACTCCAGATTCTCGTAGAAAAAACCACCCATCAGATGCAGGACGTTCAAGCCAGCCCAGTCAAACATCTGCGACACCAACCAATGCTCCCGGGCTTCATCGCTCGGGCTCCCCTCCCGGGCCGGGATCAGCGAGAGATCGATCAAGATCCTCAGTTTCGCGTCTCGCGCAGCAATGGTCATGTTTAAGGCTGCTTCAAGAAGTCCTGCACAAATGGGATAGCAGAATATTGCGCGATCGACGCCGGTCATCGCCTCGCGAAGACTCTGGAGGTTCATAAAGTCGCCAACGACCGTCTCGATGCCAAGCTTTTCAAGACCCTCGCTTCTCTGATCGCGGGAACGAACCAACGCTTTAAAATCTGCGCCCTTCTCGCGCAGCAGACGGGCTGTATGTCCGCCGACCCCACCGTGGAGTCCAGTCGCACCGGTGACGAGTATCTTGCTATTGGACATCTGTCTGCCTTTTTGCAGAAGTTCTTCTTCGAGGGATTGCCGGAGCACTAATTGGCAATAGATCACGGTAAGAAGCCGGTTGTTTGCGCCTTGCGGCCCCTACGCTTGCCTGGACATCTTCCGGCATGAACATCCCTGAGTTCCACGCCGCGACGTAGCGCAAACCATCTTCGATCCTTCGGCGATCAAACTCGTTCAGGATTTCCTTGATCCCCCAGACCGCCAAGGGAGATTTTGCCGAGATTTCAGCTGCTAATTCCCTCGCGATACTGAGCGCAGTCTCAATGTCGGGTGCCACGCGACTTACCAAGCCGAGGCGAGCAGCCTCATCTGCTTTCAACCGTCGCCCGGTCATGGCCAGCTCTCGCGCCATTGCGGGCGGAATGAGCGCGGACAGCCGCTGTAAAACGCCGAGATCGGGGACCAATCCCATATGAATCTCTTGGATGCAGAAGTAAGCGTCCGCAGTTGCAGCTCGAAGATCGCACGCGCTTACGAGGTCCAGGGCTCCACCGATGCACGCGCCCTGCACGACCGCGATCGTAGGAAATCGCGCCTGCTCCATGGCAGACATTGCTTCATGCATCCGCAGCACCATCAGGCGCAGGTTCGCTCGGAAACGCCCAATCTCCACCCCCTCGTCTCCGCCGAGAAAACGCTCGAGCAACCTGATATCGATTCCAGAGCAGAAATTGCGACCTTCTCCCCGCAGAATCGCCACTCTCACATTGCCGTCCTGGTCGAGTTCTCGAATTGCCTCGGGAAATTCGACCCAGAAGCTCTCAACGAGCGAGTTCGCTTCGGTCGGACGATTAAGAATAATCTCGGCTATCGCGCCGTCACGGCGTATTTTGAAGCCCGAAGTCCTCATCGTTAGCTCCACCGCTGCTGGTTATTGCGATGCTTCGCTGATCATTCGGGCGCGATAGCGCTTCATTGCGGGACTAGGCTCGCCTTTCAGCGTTTTGCGGGAGACGAACTCGCCGCACGCATCGCAGGCCAGCTTCGGTGATGTGGGACAGCCGCATCCCGTATGTCGCAGTACATGTGGGCGGCCCCGCCCGTCCGACAGCCACTTATCCCCCCAAATCATAGTCGTGCAGATGATGGGGTGGAGATCCTGGCCCTTCTCAGTCAAGAGATATTCTGATCGACCTTTGCCATCCGCGATGGGTTGCTTCTTTAGGATCCCTGCTTCCATCAAACGCTTCAGCCGCGCGGACACGACCTGAGGCGTGGCACCGGTGTAGGCGACAAACTCGTCGAATGCTGTCGTACCGATAAACGCCTCGCGCACGACCAGCATCGTCCATCGATCGCCCAGAACGCTCATGGTGCGAGCGATTGAACAGACCTGACTTCCGACGTCGTCCCAATGCATCGTTTACTCTGAATTTCCTTGACCAGGATTACTAGGTATGAAAATCATAGTCAAGTCGATCGCGACATTGTCTCCCCGAGAGCTAAGCGCTTCACCATCTCAGAAACCCTTTTTGAGACGGAGGATCGGCAGGGATGCTACGCTGGTTCGACCCCGTTTAATGAGCGACCGATCGTAGCCACAAAATGCGCCATGATCTCACCTAATGCCATTCCCAATGGCCGCTTCTGGCGCAAAGTGGACATTCGCAAACTATCGACGTCGGTTAGAGCCGCAAAGCGGACATGAATTTCTATTCGACTACCTCTTCGGCGCGAGCAAGGAGCGTCGGCGGTATGTTCAAGCCGAACGCTTGGCAGTCTTGAGATTGATAACCAGCTCAAACGTTGTTGGCTGTTGAACCGGCAGATCGGCGGGTACAAGAGGCGCGTGTCGATGATCGCGCTGATGCCGCCCAGA
>WNFQ01006728.1_pt1 | contig 19470 bp, 23 predicted proteins | sample 5400171 | NCBI WGS metagenome assembly WNFQ01 (sample SAMN13153356, study PRJNA577476) | soil metagenome | isolation source: 20 cm soil under Madrone tree | place: USA:California | collected 2016-06-14 | reverse complement strand
GAGTCGCTCGAGCCCGACTGGCAGGCAAAATGGCGGTCCGGCCTCCAGACAGTGGATGGGTTGTCTCGTGAGCTCAACGCGAAGCCGTTCCTCGAGGCCACGTCGGACCAGCGAGTCGCGGTCCTCACCCGAATGGCAGCCGGCGAGCAAGACCCCAAAACGGCGCCCGAGCGCTTCTTCGGGGAGCTCAAAGGGTGGACCGTGCGGGGATACTATACCTCCAAGATCGGCATCCACCTCGACCAGGACTACAAGGGCAACGTGTACCAGCGCGGGGAATTCGCCGGGTACGATGCGAAGTGAGTTGGGGCCACGCTCCGGGCCATTTTCCAACACGACAAGGAGGATGCGATGCGTTCACGTTTCCTCGCGCTCGGACTGACGCTGCTCGGCGCGCAGCTACTCGCGGCACAGACCAAGCTGTCCGGCGCCGGAACATGCGCCAAGCCCGACGTCACGCACACGATCGCGATCGGCGATCGCCCCAACCATTCCTTCACGATCAGCCAATACAAGTGCCGATGGACCAAGCCATTCGCTATCGCGGGGCTGCGGTCCAAGGGGGGTGCGGGCGTGCAGTCCGACGAGCTGAGCGACAGCACCTCGCAGTTCCACGGCTACTTCCTGGACACGATGTCCGACGGAAACCAGGCACACTACCGCTACGTGGGGACGACCGCGTTGAAAGACGGGGCTCCGCAGAGCGCGACGTGGAACTGGTTGTTCGTGGGTGGGACGGGGAAGCTGCAGGGTCTCAGAGGGAGCGGATCGTGCAGGGGAACGTGGATTGCCGGTGGCGTCAGCGCCTGGGAGTGCACCGGCGCCTATCAGCTGCCGAAGTAACTGTTCAGCCGGGGGCTGCGCCCTAGAACTCGAGCGTCTTCAGAAACGCGCAGTTCTGTCGCGCGCTGTCGAGCGGATGCTCGACGCCCTCCTGCTCGACGTAGCAGGGCTTGCGATCGATGTCGGGGACGCTCGCCAGGAGGCGCCGGAAGTCGAGCGTTCCGGTGCCGAGCTCCGTGTCTTTCGAGCGGTCCTTCACGACGTCCTTGAGATGGAAGCTCCAATAGCGGTCGCGGTACCGCTCCAGGTAGGCGAATGGGTCGCCGCCCCCCATGACCATGTTGCCCACGTCGAGCTGGTGGCGGACCACCTCGTTGTGGAAGGCGAGCCAGATGCCGGCGCGCCGGGCCGCGGCGCCGGCGGCGTTGAAGCGGTCGGCCCATTCCCGCCAATCGTCGAGCGAGCGGGCCGTGTCCGCCGTGAAGCTCGGCACAATGAGGTATTCATGGCCGAGCCGGTGGGCGATGGCGAGGCTCCGCTCCCACCCGACGAGCACGACGGTGGGTGAGACGTGCGCCGACGGCGCGCGCAGGCCCTCATGATCGAGGGCCGCCCGGACCTGCTCGGTCGTGCGGCCGAAGTTACCGAATGACCAGAGCAGCTCGACGTCGGTGTACCCCATGGCCCGCACGGCCGCCAGTGTGCCGTCGGGGTCGCGCCCCATCGCGTCGCGCACCGAATAGAGCTCGAGCCCGATTCGGTTGAGACGGCGAGGAGAGCCCATGACGCGGGACACCAACGGTCCGGTCGCGAGCGAGGCGCCGAGCGCGTGGACGAACGTTCTCCGGTGCACGCCTCAAGCTGTGGCGACATCGGCGGAGTGGCAAGGCTAGCCCGTGTTCCGCAGCCCCTGGGCAATGCCGTTGACGGTCGACGCGAGCCCGGCACGGACCGGTTCCGTCGCCGGGCCGCTGGTCACGGCGTCACGCTTGCGCTGCAACAGGGTCACCTGGAGCAGCGACAGCGGGTCCACGTACGGGTTCCGCAGCCCGATCGCCGTCTGGAGCATTGGATTGTCGCGCATCAGGTATTCGCTCTCCCGGATACTCAGCAGCGCGGCGATCGTGCGGCGGAACTCGTCTTCCAGGTGGTCGAACAACCCGAGGTCGCCGCCCCCCCCCAGCTCCCGCACGTACATCCGAGCGATGGCGAGGTCGGCCTTGGCACAGACCATCTCCACCTTGGCGAGGAGGTCGTCGAAGAACGGCCACGCGTGGGCCATGCGGCGCAACACCGCGAGCCCGCCGGGCTCGCGAGCGACGGCCTCCAGCGCCGTGCCCACGCCTAACCATCCGGGGAGCATGAGTCGCGTCTGGGTCCACCCGAACACCCAGGGGATGGCCCGGATGCCCTCGATGGTTTCTTCACCCGGCGCGCGGTAGGCCGGCCGCGAGCCGAAGCGCACCTCGGCGAGCTCCCGGACAGGGGTCGTCTCGAGAAACAGCTTGAACAGATCCCCGCTGCCGTAGACCAGCGTGCGGTAACGGGGCAACGCCTCCGCCGCGAGGCGACCCATGACTTCGCGGAACCGCGCTTCCTCGCCGGGCTCGAGGCCGGTGCGCCAGTCCTCGAACCGATGCAGCATGACGCCGCTCAGCATCAGCTCGAGGCTGCGCTCGGCCACGGACAGGAGGCCGAAGTTCTGGGAGACGATCTCACCCTGCTCCGTGATCTTGATCCCCCCGTGCACCGTGCCCGGAGGAAGCGCCGTGAGCGCCCGCGCCACCGGTGAGCCTCCGCCGCGTCCCACGCTGCCGCCGCGGCCGTGGAACAGCGTCCAGGACACGCCGGCGTCGGCGCAGGCCCGCGCCACGTCCTCCTGCACACGATAGAGCGCCCACGCCGAAGGGAGGAGTCCCGCGTCTTTGGCTGAGTCGGAGTAGCCCAGCATCACCTCTTGGTGCCGCCCGCGCGCGGCGAGGTGTCGCTGCCAGATCGGGTCGGCGAGCAGCGAACGCACGACGACCGGCGCCTGCTCGAGATCCTCCAGGGTCTCGAACAGCGGCACGATGTCGAGGCGGTCCTCGAGCCCTCCTTCACGCGCTAGCAGCAACACGCGCAGCAGGTCGTCGGCGGACCGCGTGCGCGAGACAATGTAGGTCGAGGCCGCGGCCACCCCGATCTCGTCCTGGATCGCCCGCATCGCCCGAAACACCGCCAGCGTCCCGTCGGTCGGCCCCGGGAGCGTGACGTGCGGCGTGTGCAGTGGGCGCCGGCCGGCCAGCTCCCGCCGGATGGCCTCGCCGTCCAGACGCCCGAGTCCGACGGCCGCCGCGAGGTCGTCGAGCGCCCGGGTGTGGACGGCGGCGTCCTCCCGCACATCCAGGCGGAAGCCGTGGAAGCCGTGGGCGCGTACCTGGGCGAGGAGTGGCTCCACCAGGGCACGCCGCGCGTGCGCCGCGCCGACGGCATCGAGACTGTCCGCCACGAGTGTCAGATCACGCGCCAGCTCCACGGGCGAGGCGTACCCGGGGGGATCGGCTTCGACCCGGGCCCGCATGAAGCTGACTTTCAGGCGGAGGGGCTCGTCGGCGTTGCGGCGGCGATTCTGCTCCCACACGCTCGGCAGCTCCTGCCGGTCCCGCTCGAGCGAGGCTCGCAGCTCGGGCGAGACCGCAGCCAGCCGCTCGGAGACGGAGAGCCGCCCCGTGAGGTCAGCCAGAGCCCGCGCGTAGTAGGCGAGCACCGCGCGGCGGGCGCTGCGCGCGGCGGCGAGCGTGATCTCCGCAGTGACGAACGGGTTGCCGTCCCGGTCGCCCCCGACCCAGCTGCCCATGGTCAGCGGGGTCACCGCGGCCAGCCCGCGGCCGAACTCGTCCTCGAACGCCTGGACCAGCCGCTCGCGCACGCGCGACGCGGCCTCCAGGAGGCGGTCCTCGAGATACCAGAGGGCGTTCGAGACCTCGTCCGTCACGGACGGACGGTCGCGCCGCACTTCCTCCGTGAGCCAGAGGAGCTCCACCTCGCCCTCGAGACGCCCCTCGATGGCGCGGCGCTGGGGCTCCGGCGCGCCGTCCCGCGCCAGGAGGCCCTCCGCCAGCCGGGCCTGGAGGTCGAGGATCGTGCGCCGGGCGGACTCGGTGGGATGCGCGGTGAGGACCGGTCGGACGTCGAGCGTGAGCAGGGCGCGCGTGACCTCGTCGGCTCCCTGGCCGGCCTCACGCAGGCGGTGCAGCGACCAGCGCACCGATCCGCGCTGCGCCGCGGCCAGGTCGTCTTGGCGCGAGCGTCGGACCCGATGAGCTTGCTCCGCGGCATTGATGAGGATGAAGAACACCGTGAAGGCACGGGCCGTGAGACGCGCCGTCTCCGGCGGCAGGGATCGGGTCCGCGCGAGCAGCGTGTCGAGGTCCGGTGCCCCGGGGACGCCGAGCCGTCGGGCCCGGCAGGCCCGGCGCAACTCCTCGACGGCGCGGAATGTGTCCTCACCCGCCAGCCGGCCGACGACCCGGCCCAGCGTCGCCGCAAGCCAACGGACGTCCTGACGGAGCTGCGCGTCCTGGGGCCGCGCTACAGGCGGCGGAAGCGGAACGGTCGCAGCGACGTGGGAGGTCGTCATGGCGTGATTGTGTCGCATGATCGCGGGGACCGCGCACCGGCGCAAGGCGCCGCGCGCCTCGCACCCTTCCGTAGGGCGGATCATGCTGCTCCAGTGAGCCCGGATACTGGCGGGGGCCAGTACGGGCGCGCACTATCAAGGGACCCTGCAAAGAAATGAGAGCATGCGACGGACCCTCCCGGTTACCCTCGGTCTCCTTCTTCTCGCGCCGATCACGTCGACCACTGCGCCACCGACCCGTCACCCATCGCTCGCCAGCGCGGTCCGGGTCACCATCCTCTCCACCATGCTCGCGGGCAACCCCGAGCACGGCATCGGCGAGTGGGGCTTCGCGGCCCTCCTCGAAGTCGACGGTCGCCGCCTCCTGATCGATACGGGTGCCCGTCCCGAGACCGTGCTTCGCAACGCGCAAGAGCTCGGCCTCGATCTGTCGACCGTGACGGACGTCGTCCTCACCCACAATCACAGCGACCATGTGGGCGGGTTGGTCACGCTGCGGCGGGAGCTGGCGAAGCGCAACCCGGCCGCGCTGGCCCGCGCCCACGTCGCTCCCGGGATCTTTCAAAGCCGTCTCACGCCCGACGGCCAGGAGGCCAATGGCCTGCTGCCGCTGCGGGCCGCGTATGAGGCGAGCGGCGGGACGTTCGTTCAGCACAGTCGCCCCACCGAGCTGATACCGGGTGTCTGGTTCAGCGGGCCCATCCCACGCCCCTATCAGGAGCGCAACTGGTCGAAGGGGTTGCTGCTGCAAGGCCCGGCCGGCGCAGTGGAAGACACGATCCCAGAGGACGCCGCGGTTGTGGTCGACACCAAGGATGGCTTGATCATCATCAACGGGTGCGGGCACGCGGGGATCGTCAATACCGCGGAGTACGCGCGATCGTTCCTGCGGCCCGCCCCGGTTCACGCCGTGATCGGTGGCCTCCACCTGTTCGCGGCGACCGATGCGCAGGTGGCCTGGACGGCGGGCAAGCTGCGTGAGTTCGGGTTGGCCTATCTCTTGGGCGCCCACTGCACCGGGATCGAGGCGACGTACCGCCTGCGCGAGCTCGTCGGACTCACCCGCAGGACGGCGGTGGTCGGGGCAGTGGGGGCGAGCTTCACGTTGGGGAAGGGGCTCGATCCCCTTGGACTCGCGGGATGAGAACCATCTTGGTCGTCAGCCTGCTCCTGCTCACGGTCAGCGCCGCCCCTATCGCCCAGGCCCAGAGCCCGATGGCGCTGTTTCCCGGGGCGGAGCTCGCCTGGAAGGACGGCCCCGCGTCCTTGCCGAAGGGCGCGAAGATGGCCGTCTTGGAGGGAGATCCGACGCAGCCCGGAATGTTCACGATGCGCCTGCGGTTTCCCGACGGGTTCCAGGTGTTTTCGCACTGGCACACGCAGACCGAGCACGCGACGGTCATCAAGGGCACTCTGCATCTTGGAATGGGTGAGCGGTTTGATCGCGCGTCCACCCGGGCACTGGTCACCGGCTCGTTCGGGTACTGGCCCGCCGGGACGAAGCATTTCGCCTGGGCCGAGGGGGAGACGATTCTGCAGCTGCATGGCCAAGGGCCGTGGACGATCACTTACGTGAACGCGGCGGACGACCCACGGACCCCGCGCCCATGAGACCGCCACCATGATTCTCGTCGTCGGCGCAACCGGGTCGCTGGGCGGCGAGATCTGCAGTCTCTTGTCCCAGCGCGGGAAGCCGGTGCGCGCGTTGGTCAGGGAAACCTCGAATCCCGACAAAGTGGCGAGCCTGAAAGCCGCCGGGGCCGAGCCGGTGCGCGGCGACCTGAAGGATCGACACTCGCTCGATGCGGCGTGCCGGGGCGCGAGTGCCGTCATCTCCACCGCGTCATCGACGATGTCGAGGCAAGAAGGCGACTCCATCGAGAGCGTCGATCGGCAAGGGCAGCTGAGCCTCATCGACGCCGCCATCGCCGCCGGCGTGAAGCGATTCATCCTGATTTCGTTCCCGACCGTCGAAGCGAAATTTCCGCTACAGTCCGCGAAGCGTGCCGTCGAGGAGCGCCTGCGACGGAGTGGGATGACCTACACGATTCTCTGGCCCACCTTCTTCACCGAAGTGTGGTTGAGCCCCGCGTTGGGCTTCGACGCGACCAACGGAAAGGCCCAGATCTACGGCGGTGGCCAGAACAAGATCAGCTGGATCTCGTTTCAGGACGTGGCACAGTTCGCGGTCGCCGCGCTGGACAATCCTCAAGCGAAGAACGCCGTCATCCAGTTGGGCGGTCCCGAGCCCTTGAGTCCCCTGGACGTCGTCCGGCTCGCGGAGCAAGTCACTCGTAAGCGATTCGACGTACAGCACGTGCCGGAGGAGGCGCTGCGGGCGCAATACGGCTCCGCAACGGACCCGCTGCAGCAGTCGTTCGCCGCGTTGATGCTGTGGTACGCGCAGGGCAGCGCGATCGACATGACGGGGACGCTCCAGGCGTTTCCGGGGCAGCACCTCAGGTCGGTGCGCGCGCACTTCGAGGCCACGACCCGTGCGTGAGGATCACATGAACAAGGGGATTCTCGTCCCCATTTTGCTCCTGGTCGTCGCCGCTACCCAGGCGGCGCCGACGATCTTCGACGCCGTCCTCGGCGAAGCCGGGCAGCCGACGGCGGAGATCTCAACCGAAGAGCTGCGCCACATCCTCGCGGACAAGAGCGCCCTCGTGCTCGACGCACGTCCGGCTCGCGAGTATGCGATGAGCCACATTCCCGGCGCCGTCAACGTGGCCCCCAAGCCCGGTGTTCCGATGTCGATGTACATCTCGGACGTGGCGGAGATCGATCGCCTGGTGCACCAGCGCAAGGACACCGCGATCGTGCTCTACTGCAACGGTCCGTACTGCGGCAAGAGCAAGCGTCTGGCGGCGGAGCTCGTGGCCGGGGGCTATACCAAAGTCCGGCGCTACCAGTTGGGCATCCCGCTGTGGCGGGCGCTGGGGGGCATCACGCAGATCGAGCCTGAAGGACTGCGCAACGTTCTCGCCAACGATCACACCGCCGTGGTCGTCGATGTGCGGGAGGCGCAGGAGCGCCAGGCCACGCCGTTCCCGAACGCCCAACCCATCCCGCGCAGCGCCGTGCTCGAAGGAAAGGATGTGGGGGAAATCAAGCGCGCGAAGGACGACGGTCGCTTGCCCATGGAAGATCACAACACGCGTCTTGTGGTGATCGGGGGTGCTATGCCGGCGCGCTATGTGGCCGAGGCACTGGCCCGCGAGGCCTTCCACAACGTCAGCTACTTCGCCGGGTCGCTCGAGGAGGCGCGGGCCGCGCTCAGGCCATGATGCTCGGTACCGCCCAGCTCACGGCCTTCGTAGCGACCGCCAACCCGGCTCGCTCCAAGGAGTTCTACGGAGGCACACTGGGACTCCGTCTGCTTACGGACGATGCCTTCGCGCTGGCGTTCGACTCGAACGGCACCCAGCTACGCGTCCAGAAGGTGGAGCACGTGCAGCCCCCGCCATTCACCGTGCTGGGTTGGCAGGTGCCGAATATCCGGACGGCCGTCTCGGACCTGGCGAAGCGCGGAGTGGCATTCGAGCGGTTCCCGTTCCTCCAACAGGACGAACTGGGCGTCTGGCCGGCCCCCAGCGGCACCAAGGTGGCGTGGTTCAAGGATCCGGACGGCAACCTGCTGTCCCTCGCCGAAAGCCCGGCGTTCTGAGAGGCTGCCGACGAGCCCGCCGGCATGATCCGCAAGCTCCCGTCCGGGTTATACCGCCTGTACTCCCGCAGCAAGGACCCCCGGACGGGAAGGCGGCGTAACCTGGGCACCTTCCGGACGCGGGCGGCGGCGGAGCGACACGAGCGCGCCATTCAATTCTTCAAGCGCCGCGGCCACACCGCGTCCTGATGCGCGGGCGCGTTGCGCCCGGGGCGCGCCGCGCGCAGCTTACGCCGCCGTGAACCTCAGCCTGGCCGTCCAGCAATCCCCCGGCTTTACGGCGGTCGCCCACGCGATCCAGCTCGCCGTGGCGCCGGTGTTTCTCCTCTCGGGAATCGGCGCCATGCTGGCGGTGCTCACCAGTCGTCTCTCCCGCATCATCGATCGTGCTCGAACGCTCGAAGGGCAGCTGGCCGCGCGCCCGCCGAACGCGACGGGGCCACTTCAAGCGCAGCTCGCCGCGCTCGCCCGCCGCGCCCAGCTGATCAGCCGCGCCATCACACTCTGCACCATCACAGCCCTGCTGGTCTGCGCCGTGATCGCGACGCTGTTCCTGGGGGCCTTCGCGAGCTTCGACACGTCGGTTCCGGTGGCCCTGTTTTTCGTCACCGCCATGGTCACATTCTTCGCCGGCTTGCTGTTCTTCCTCCGGGAGATCTTCGTTGCGACGGCGAACTTGCGGATCGGCCCCCCTTAGTCCGCCGCCCATACCAGACGTACATTTCGACATGGTTCAAACCCGAGGAGCCGTGCTCCTCCTTGGCTGCGCCGTCTCCGTGCTCACGTGTGGCCGCGAGCTGCCTCCCCGCGAGCCGCAGCGCGAGACGGCGACGCCCGCGCCTCCCGTGGCCGTTCAGGCACCCGACAGCTTCCTCGTCGCGCTCGCGACGAGTCGCGGTCCCGTGGCCTTGGTCGTGCACCGCTCCTGGGCGCCTCGAGGGGCGGATCGATTCTACACCCTGGTCCGCAATGGTTTTTTTGACGGTGCGCGCTTCTTCCGGGTAGTCCGAGGGTTCGTCGTGCAATTCGGATTACCGGCCGACCCGCAGCTCGGTCGAGCCTGGTCGGCGCAGCCGATCCAAGATGATCCCGTGCGCCATCCCAATCGACGCGGCACTGTCGCCTTCGCGAGCGCCGGTCCGAACACCCGCACCACGCAAGTGTTCATCAATCTGGCCGACAACGTGCGGCTCGACGCGCTCGGCTTCAGCCCCATTGGCGAAGTGGTGGAAGGGTCGGGCATCGTGGACAGCCTGTACGGGCAGTACGGCGAGCGCCCGTCCCAAGACTCGATCCGCCTGCGGGGCGATGCGTACCTCGCCCGCGCGTACCCGAACCTCGACCGGATCCGCACCGCGACGATCGTCCGCGAGTGGCGGTGAATCGGCGCCGGCGCGCGGAGCCGCGCGTCGCGCCCGCGCCGCAGCGCGGCCGTGCCTTCGCGTGGAACCAGGACACCCTGTGGCGTTCTCTCGAGACCACGTACGTCCGCACGCGGATCGCCGGGTGCGGGACGGTCGACCGCGCTGCTGCGGGCGGGCTCTCGGGCCTCGCCGCCACCGCGGAGCAGCTGCTGCGCGCGCCCGTACCCTCCGATGCCGCGACGCTCGATTCGGTCGAGCGCCGGTTCTTTGCGCTGGCGCCGCTCGTCGCCGCGTGCCCGCGCTATCTCCGAGACTACGTGCGACTCTCCGGGCGTCTGCGCGAGGCGATCAAGTGGCAGTCGCGTCGCTGGGACGTCGCGGGCAACGGGACGCGCACGCGCCTGTACCGCTCCCTCTATGGGTTCCGGGGCGCCGTGGAAGAGGCGATGCTGCAGCATCCCGACAGCAGCCTTCCCCTCCTCGAGGGCCGTCGCGAGCCCTCGGCCACGCCAGCGACGACCGTGCACGGCGTGGAGATCCACTCGGGCGACATCCTCGTGTCGCGCGGCGGCTACCCGACCTCGGCGCTCATCGCGCGCGGCAACGATTACCCGGGGAACTTCTCGCACGTGGGGCTGGTGCACGTCGATGGCGTTTCACACGCCGCCTCGGTGATCGAGGCGCACATCGAGCGCGGTGTGGCCGTCTCCACCGCCGACGCGTACCTGCGGGACAAGAAGCTCCGGATCATGGTGCTGCGCCTGCGGTCGGACCTGGCGCCATTGGTCGCGGACCCGTCGCTGCCACACCGGGCCGCGTCGCTGGCCCTCGAGCGCGCGCGGTCGGGACGCGTCGCGTACGACTTCGAGATGGATTACACGGACCCCTCGAAGCTCTTCTGCTCGGAGGTGGCCTCGTCGGTCTATGGCGAGCTGGGCGTGAGGCTGTGGATGGGGCTCTCCACGATCTCGGCTACCGGCCTACGTCGCTGGTTGTCGGCGTTCGGCGTGCGCCACTTCGAGACTCAGGAACCGTCGGATCTGGAGTACGACCCGCAGCTGGTCGTCGTGGCGGAGTGGCGCGATCCCGGAGCGCTCATGCAGGACCACATCGACAACGCCGCCATCGACGCGATGCTCGAAGGGGCGGAGGCGGGGGATGCGCTTTCCTTCCCCTGGTACCAGCTACCGCTGGCACGGTTGGCCAAGGCGTACGGCTGGGTCCTCGGGGGCTTGGGGGGGCAGGGTCCCGTCCCCCAGGGGATGTCCGCCCGGGCGGCGCTCCGCAACCGCGCGTTCTCGGACCGCCAACGGTGGGTCGCCGGGCGCGTGACCGAGGCGGCGGCGCGCTGGAACCGCCAGCAGGGGTACCCGCCGCCGTACTGGGTACTCCTCGACCTGGCTCGGATCGCAACGGAGGCGTTGCGCGGGGCGCCTCCTCCCGCACAGCTTTAATGTCCGAACTTTCCCGTCAGGAGCTCGAGCCATGCCCAAAGGTGAGGAGCGCCAGCTGGCCGCGTTGGCCAAGAAGAACGCGGCCAAGGCCGCAAAGGCAAAACCCAACAAGCGCCGGCAATACGACGACACCCTTCAGCCGGAACGGGAAGAGGATGTCGAGTTGCGCGACTTCTTCTCGGAGATGAAGAAGCGCGAGTTCTAGGCTGCCGCGTGAAATCCGGCTGGGCCACGGCGGTGCTCGTGGAGGGCCCGGCCCGATCGCCGCGCGTAATCGATCGGCGTGCGATCGAGTTGAGCGACGCGCACGTGCCTACATCGCGCCAGCCCTATCACGCGGTGAGGGATGCCCGGCCCGGCCAGGCCGCCAAGCTGGAGCGACGCCTCCGCGGGCTGGTCGAGCGAGTTACTAAGCGGTCGCTCGGCGCCCTCCTCAAGGAGTATCGCCGGCAGGGACGCCCCGTCCGACGTGTCGCCTTGGTGGTAGGGAGCCTCATCGATCCCGCCAGAATCGGCAACGATCACATCCGGGCGCACGCCCTCGAAGGACAGCTGTTTCGGACGGCGCTGGAGCGCGCGGCACGCGCGGCGCGGCTGCCGTGCACCACGCTGGTCGAGCGGTCCCTGTACGACACCGCGGCGACCCGTCTCAAGCGGTCACGCGACGCCCTCCGGCGCGCGGTGACGGACTTGGGTGACGCCCTCGGCGAGCCGTGGCGCGCCGACCAGAAAGCGGCGACACTCGCGGCGTGGCTCGCCCTCGGAGTGAGTTGACCTGTCGGCATGCCCGGGCTAAGTTGTTGTGCGATGCCGACCTACGAGTACAAGTGCCCGGCCGGGCACGTGTTCGAAAAGTTCTACCCGACGATGAAGAACAGTCGTCGCTTGAAGTGCCCCACCTGCGGTAAGATGGCGGGGCGGCAGATCTCGGCCGGCGCCGGCCTGGTGTTCAAGGGCTCGGGCTTCTACATCACCGATTACAAGCGCGCGGGCGAGAAGCAGGAGCACAAGGAGGAGGTGAAGCCCGCGGCCGAGTCCAAGCCCAGCCCCGAGTCGAAGCCGAGCCCCGAGTCGAAGCCCGCGGCCGAAACCAAGCCGGTCGAGCGCGCCAAGAAGAAAAAAGACTCCGGCGACAAGTGAAGGCGCACGAGGTAATCCGCGCGGCGCTGGCGGATGCCGCGGCGCGGCTGGAGGTGTCCCTGTCCCCTTCCGCGGTCGAGCTCGAGCGGCCGCGCGACCCCGCGCACGGCGACGTGGCCACCAACCTCGCGCTGGCGCTCGCCAAGTCGCTCAAGCAGAAGCCCCGGGCGGTCGCCGAGCGGCTGGTTGCGACCCTGCAGCTGCCGCAGGGTCTGGTCCGCAAGATCGAAATCGCCGGCCCCGGGTTCATCAACTTCTTTCTCGCTGAAGCGCAGCTCGCCAGCGTCCTCGAGGCGGTGCTCGCGGCCGGGGAGCTCTACGGGAGGGGGGACGGGGGGCGAGGAACGCGCGTGAACGTGGAATTCGTCTCGGCGAATCCGACCGGGCCGCTGCACGTGGGGCACGGGCGTGGGGCGGCGCTGGGCGACGGCCTCGCGTCGCTGCTCGAGTGGACGGGACACGCGGTGACGCGCGAGTTCTACGTGAACGATGCGGGGGCTCAAATCGACAAGCTCGCCCGCTCCCTGTGGGCACGGGTGCAGCAGGCGGTCGGGCGGGCGGCGGAGATTCCCGAGGGGGGCTACCACGGCGACTACGTCGTCGAGCTCGCGGCGGCGATTCTCGCGCGCGAGGGACGGCGCTTCGCGGACCTCCCGGAGGAAGAGGGGGTGCGTCGCTGTCGTGCGATCGGGGTCGAGTCGCAGCGCGCCGAGCAGGACGAGGATCTGCGGGAGTTCGGCGTCAAGTTCGACGTGATCTTCTTCGAGTCGTCGCTGTACCGCGACGGGGTGCTCGAGCAGACCCTCAAGGATCTCGCGAAGCGGGGCTACACGTTCGAGCAAGACGGCGCGCTCTGGCTCCGGACCACGGCGTTCGGCGACGACAAGGACCGGGTGCTCCGCAAGTCGGACGGCACGTACACCTATTTGCTGCCCGACATCGCGTATCACCGCCAGAAGCACGAGCGCGGCTTCGTCCGGGCGATCGATGTGCTGGGGGCCGACCATCACGGCTACATCGGACGGATGCAGGCCGCGATGCAGTCGCTCGGCTACCCCAAGGACTTCTACCAGGTCGTGTCCAGGAGACCGGCGTGGACGCGGCGCGCTATTTCTTCCTGATGCGCCGTGGGGACTCCCAGTTCGTGTTCGACGTGGATCTCGCCAAGAGCCAGACCGACGAGAACCCCGTGTTCTACGTCCAGATGGCGCACGCGCGGATGAGCGGCATCTTCCGGGTGGCGGCGCGGGAGCCGGGCTCGGTCGAGGCCGCCGGCGTGGACCTGAGCGTCCTGGTCGAGCCGGAGGAGGCCGACTTGCTGAAGGAAGTCGCCGCGTTCCCGGGCATCGTCGCGCGGGCGGCCGAGACGCTCGAGCCGCACCGCGTCACCGGCTACCTCGAAGGGCTCTCTCGACTGGCCCACGCCTGGTACCACAAGTACCGCGTGCTCGGCGAGCCCCAGGAGGCGGCCCGCCTCGTGCTGGCGGCGGCGGTGCGCCAGGTGCTCGCCAACGGCCTCCACCTCTTGGGGATCCGCGCCCCGGATCGGATGTGACGTGAGTCTGCTCGTGGTGGGCTCGATCGCGCTCGACTCGGTACACACGCCGTTCGGCGAGACTGCGGACGCGCCCGGCGGGTCCGCGGTGTTCTTCAGCGCCGCCGGCGTGATCCTGCACCCGGTCCAGGTCGTGGGAGTGGTGGGGACCGACTATCCGCTCGGTGCCCTCAAGGCGCTCGAGGCGCGCGGTGTGGACCTCGCGGGCGTCGAGCAGGCCCCGGGCGAGTCCTTCCGCTGGAAGGCGAAGTATTCCTACGATCTCGCCAGCCGCGAGACGCTCGAGACCCGGCTCGGCGTGTTCGCCGACTTCCGGCCCAAGCTGCCGCCCAAGTTCCGCGACGCGCGCTACCTGTTCCTCGGCAACATCGATCCCGAGCTCCAGCTCGGTGTGCTCGACCAGGTGAAGCAGCCGGCGCTCGTCGCCTGTGATACGATGAACTACTGGATCCACTCCAAGCGCGACCTGCTGCTCGAGCTGCTGCGCCACATCGACATTCTGATGGTCAACGACTCCGAGGCGCGTGAGCTGTCGGGCGACTGGAACATCTACCGCGCGGCGCGCTGGGTGCTCGAGCGCGGTCCCAAGATGACCGTCATCAAGCAGGGCGAGCACGGCGCCCTGCTCGTGAACCGTGACACCACGTTCAAGGTCCCCGCCTACCCGCTCCAGGAAGTGTTCGATCCTACGGGCGCGGGCGACGCGTTCGCGGGCGGCTTCATGGCCTACCTCGCCGCGAGCGACGATGTCACCGCGCCGAACCTGCGGCGCGCCATGGTGTACGGCGCCGCGCTGGGCTCGTTCGCAGTGGAGGCGTTCGGCGTTCAGGGGCTCGAACACGTGACCCCCGCCGATGTGCATGCCCGCGTGCGCGCGTTCAAGGACCTCGTCCACTTCGACATGGACGAGGCCCCCCCGGGATGACCGATCGCTACGCCGCCGCCGGCGTGCGGCTCGATACGGCCGACGAAGCGAAGCGCCGCATCGCAGCCCTGGTGCGCACGACGCGCACGCCGCTGGCGCTCGGCGAGATCGGCGCGTTCGGCGGCATGGTGCGGGTGCCGTCCGGGTACGAGCGCCCGGTGCTGGTGCTCTCGACCGACGGGGTCGGCACCAAGGTGCTGGTCGCCGCCCGCGCCGGGATCCACGACACCGTGGGCGAGGACCTCGTGAACCATTGCGTGAACGACATCCTGGTGCACGGCGCCCGTCCCCTGGCATTCCTCGACTACCTCGCGACCGCCCAGCTCGAGCCCGAGACCGCCGCCGCGATCGTCTCGGGCGTAGCGCGCGGCTGCCGCACTCACGACATGATCCTCGCCGGCGGCGAGACAGCCCAGCTTCCCGACCTGTATCAGCCGGGGCAGTATGACCTGGCCGGGACGATCGTCGGTGTGGTGGAGGAATCCGCCGCGTTGCACGGGGACCTGGTGCGCCCAGGCGACGTGTTGATCGGCTACGCGTCGAACGGACTGCACACAAACGGGTACACTCTGGCACGGCGCATCGTCTTCGATCGCCTGCGGCTCGACGCGCAGGACCCGTTTCCCGACACCGGCCGGACGGTGGCCCAGGTGTTGCTGGACGTGCACACGAGCTACGTCGCGGCCGTGGCGCCCGTCCTGCCGCACGTCCACGCGCTGGCGCACATCACGGGCGGTGGCATCGCCGGCAACCTGGCCCGCGTGCTGCCGGCCGGATGTGAGGCCGTGGTCGATGCGCGCGCTTGGTCGTGGCCGCCGGTGTTCCGGGTGCTGATGCGCGCGGGCGAAGTATCGCTCGGGGAGATGCGCCGCGTATTCAACCTGGGCGTCGGGATGATCGCCGTCGCCGCCCGGGACGACACGGAAGCGGTGATCGCGGCGGCCAAGCGCGCCGGCATAGCGGCATGGATCATCGGGGAGGTGCGGGCGGGGACCCAGGGCGTGAAATTCGCGGAACGGTAGGAGGCCATGTGCGTCGGATCGTGATGGTACTCGCAATGATCTTGGGAGCGGCTCCGCTCGCAGCGCAGGAGCCGCAGTGCAACGTACCGGCCAGCCCCTTCGCCACGGCGGCATGCAATACCGCGGTGGACGGGGTGCGGGCGTTTTATCCCCTCGCCGGAATGATCGTCGACGGCGGCAATCCCGTGATCGGCACTGCCGGCTCGCTCGGCGGGCTCGGGCACTTCGCGCTCACGGCGCGGGTGAACGCCATCAAGGCGGCGCTCCCCGACCCCCAAGCCGGCAGCCAGTCGCCGGTGCCGTCGAGCTTCAACGGGGCGGTCCCCGCGCCGATGGTTGAAGGGGCCCTCGGGCTGTTCAAGGGCGTGGGCGGCGGCCTCCTCGCCGTGGACGTCCTCGGCTCCGCGCTGATCCTGCCGACGGGCATCAACGATCTCACCGTGGATTCAGGTGCCACCCACATCAGCGACGCCGCGTTGGGGTTCGGTTACGGCGTCCGTGTCGGCGTGCTCAATGGCGGCTTTCCGGTCCCCGCGGTCTCCGTGAGCTGGATGCACCGCACGGTCCCGCGCCTCCGGTACGGCACGCTCGGTCCCATCATCGGCACCGGGGATGATTTCGAGTTCACGATGGATCTGACGAGCGACAGCTACCGTGCAGTGGCGGGGTGGAAGCTCGCCGTGGTGGATCTCGCAGCGGGAATCGGGGTCGACCGTTACAAGTCGCGCGACACCAACATCCGGTTCCACGATGCCGTCACGCCGACGAGTGTGCGAACGGTCGTGATCAATCCGACGAACACACGCGCCCTGGTGTTCGTCAACGGCGGACTGTCCCTCGCGGTCGTGAAGCTGGTCGGCGAGATTGGCCTGCAGGCGGGCAAGGATCAGAACTACTTCACGCAGTTCTCGGACTTTGATCCCAAGGCGGCCCATGTCTTCGGAGGTCTCGGCGTCCGCTTCGGATTCTGAGCGGCCGCCCGAACGGGCGGCGATGGAACGCGCCCTCGACCTCGCCCGCCGGGGTTGGGGGCGCGTCGCTCCCAATCCCCTGGTCGGCGCCGTCGTGCTCGCGGGAGACACGGTGGTGGGCGAGGGCTACCACGCGGAGTACGGCGGGCCCCACGCCGAAGTCGTCGCCCTGACGGCCGCGGGCGAGCGGGCGCGGGGCGCCACCCTGGTGGTGAACCTCGAGCCGTGCGCGCACCACGGCAAGACGCCGCCGTGTACCGACGCGATCGTTGCCGCCGGCGTGACCCACGTCGTCGCGGCGGTGCTCGACCCGGACCCACAGGCGCGGGGCGGTGCCGCGGTGCTGCGCGCCAAGGGCGTGACGGTGTCGATCGGCCTGCTCGCCGAGGCGGCGGCCGCCCTGAACGCGCCGTTCCTGTTCGCGCGGGAGCAAGCGGAGCGACCCTTCGTCGCGCTCAAGCTCGCCACGTCGATCGACGGACGCATTGCCGACGCGGCCGGCAGCTCGCAGTGGGTTTCGGGGGAAGCGGCGCGCGAGCACGTGCACTGGCTGCGCGCCGGGTTCGACGCGATCGCGGTCGGCGGCACGACCGCACTCCGCGACAACCCGCGGCTCACGGTGCGCGGCGCGGTCGCGCCACGCCGGCCGCCGGTGCGGGTCGTGTTCGACCGGCGCGCGATGCTCAACGTGGGCGTGCAGCTCGTGAGCACGGCGCGCGAAGTGCCGACGTGGGTCATGTCGTCGCTCGACGCGCCGTCGTCGAGCGTGACCCAGCTCGAGAACAGCGGCGTGCGCGTATTCCGCCCCACGACGTTGCGGGACGGTCTCCGCATGCTGCGCGAGGCCGGGGTCCAGTCGGTGTTGTGCGAGGGGGGCGGGGCGCTCGGCGCGCGGCTCCTCGCCGACGGTCTGGTGGACCGGCTCTATTGGGTGCAGGCGCCGGTGTGGCTCGGAGAAGGCGCCGTTCCGGCCTTTCCCGGGGTGCCGCCGCACCCGCTCGCGGCCGCCCCGCGCTGGACGCCGGTGGAGCGAAGGGCTTTGGGCTCTGATACATTATTGGTATTGGATAGGCGGCTATGTTTACCGGAATCGTGAGCGCCGTAGGACGCGTCGCGAAGGCAACGCGGGAGGCGGGAAACGGGACACGGGAAACCGGGCTGACGCTCACTTTCCGTGCGCCGTATAAGGGCCTCAAGAAGGGTGAGAGCGTCGCCGTGAACGGCGCCTGTCTCACCGTGGAGCGCGTGGTGAAGGGTGGCTTTCAGGTCCACGTGATCGAGACCACGGAGGGCCGGACGCTTCTCGCCGAGTATGGCGCCGGACGACCGGTGAATTTGGAGCGCGCGCTGCGGGCGACGGATCGGCTGGGCGGCCACATCGTCCAGGGGCACGTGGACGGGGTCGCGGTGGTGGAGCGGGTCGAGCGGCATGGGGACGCCTGGGTGTACGACCTGCGCGTGCCCGACGCGGTACGGCAGGTGTCGATTCCGCACGGCGCGATTACGGTGGACGGCGTGAGTCTCACCATCAACGACCTGCCCGGGAAAGATCTCGTGCAGGTCTCGTTGATCCCGTTCACGCGCGAGCATACCACGCTCGGAACGCTCGGCGTCGGGGACCGCGTTCACGTCGAGGGAGACGTACTGGGGAAGTACGTGAGGCAATTATGCAGCATCGCAAGATAGAACAGGCGATCGCGGACATCCGCGCCGGCAAGCTGGTGATCGTGGCCGACGACGAGAACCGCGAGAACGAGGGGGACCTGGTCGGCGCCGCCGAGCAGGTCACCCCCGAGATGATCAATTTCATGGCGACGCATGCGCGCGGGCTGATCTGCCTGACCCTCCTGCCCGAGCGCTGTCAGGCCCTGGGCCTCACCCAGATGGCCGAGCACAATACCGAGGCGCACGAAACCGCCTTCACTGTGTCGATCGACGCCGCCGCTCGCTTCGGTGTCACCACCGGCATCTCGGCGGCGGACCGCGCCGCCACGATCCGGGTAGCGGTCGATCCGTCCAGCGTGCCCACCGACCTGCGACGCCCCGGTCACGTGTTCCCGTTGCGAGCGCGTCCGGGCGGAGTGCTGCAACGGGTGGGCCAGACGGAAGCGAGCCTGGATCTCGCGCGGCTCGCGGGGCTGTACCCGGCGGGCGTGATCTGCGAGATCCTGAACCCGGACGGCTCGATGGCGCGGCAGCAGGACCTGGAGCACTTCGCCGCGCGACATGGCCTCACGTTCATCACGGTCGCCGAGCTCGTGGCGTACCGCTTGGCGCACGAGCGGCTGGTGCACTCCGTGGCCCAGGCGCGCCTGCCGACGCCGTTCGGCGAGTTCCGCATCGTGGGCTACCGCAACGATGTGGACCCTGCCGAGCATGTGGCGCTGATCTACGGGGACGTGCAGGACCGAAAGAACGTGCTGGTGCGGATGCACTCCAAGTGCCTCACCGGCGACGTGTTCGGCTCGGGACGGTGCGACTGCGGTTGGCAGCTGCACTCGGCGATGCGCATGATCGCCGCGGAGGGCCGCGGCGTGGTGGTCTACCTCGATCAGGAAGGGCGTGGCATCGGGCTCCTCAACAAGCTGAAGGCGTACGAGCTTCAGGACGCGGGCCACGATACCGTCGAGGCGAACCGCGAGCTCGGCTTCAAGCCCGACCTGCGCAACTACGGCATCGGGGCGCAGATCCTCCTCGACCTGGGTCTCTCCGCGATCCGCGTGCTCACCAACAACCCGATGAAGCTCGTCGGGCTCGAGGGCTACGGCCTGGAGATCGTCGAGCGCGTACCGATCGTGGCGACGGCCTCCGACGAGAACCGGTCCTACCTGGACGTCAAGCGGGACAAGCTCGGCCACCTGCTTACCCACTGACCGTGGCCGAAATTCAGGGTTCGCCGCGCGCGCCGCGAGAAGCTCGCGTGGCCGTTCTCGTCAGCCGCTACAATGAGCTCGTCACCGTGCGCCT
>WNFQ01004671.1_pt1 | contig 19498 bp, 19 predicted proteins | sample 5400171 | NCBI WGS metagenome assembly WNFQ01 (sample SAMN13153356, study PRJNA577476) | soil metagenome | isolation source: 20 cm soil under Madrone tree | place: USA:California | collected 2016-06-14 | reverse complement strand
AGTGGTCGGAACCAAACCGATGACTCCCGCCATCGAGCCTCACATCGAGATTGCTTCGTCGCTCCGCTCCTCGCAATGACGGCCATTTGGGGTGTCATTGCGAGCGAAGCGAAGCAATCTCGGTGATCGCAGGCCCGGTACCAACTGTTAGGTTTGTACCGCTAGTGGCGGATACAGCGCAGATCGATCGCCCCGGCGGGCCCGAGACTCTGCTTAGCCGGCAGGCGAGAGCATCACGTTAACTCGCCGGTCTCACCTGGAGAAAATTTCCGGCGTCGCGGGCGACCACTACAGCCCAGGCGGGTTACGACCGTAACCCGTTTCCTATGCATGAGGCTCGGCACCGGCCAACCCGGCGCAACCCTCGTTACCTGCATACTGCGAGACGGGTCGCCCCGTACTCAGGCGGACATGTGGTCTAGCGGGTCTATTTATCCAGCCACACGTCTTCCATGCGCCAGCCGTTGTAGATGCTGTTGGACATGATCGTCAGCCCCTTCACATCGGGCTGCCGGCAATTCCCCCCGAGGGCGTAGAAGATAATGGGCCGCGCTCCGTCCTCCGCCAGCTTCCGCTCGATTTCCCAGACCAAAGCTTTGCGCTTCTCCTGATTGCCCTCCATCGATTGCCGGTCGACCATCTTGTCGAGCTCGGGATTACAGTATTTGTTGTAGTTGCCCTCCGCGCCGCACACGTAGTTCTCGTAGAAATTCTGGTCGGGCTCGTCGATGCCGTTGCCGGTCAGGTTGAGCGCCACCGTATAGTCTTTGCGGTTCAACTTGGGAAACCACTGGGTCGTGTCGATCGCCTCGAGCTCGCCGTCGATATAGACCTCTTTCAGCTGGTCAAGGAGGACTACCGCCGGATCGCGGAACGGCGGGATGTCGCGGGTCGATACTTTCACGGCCAAGCGTTTGTTGGGTCCGTAGCCGAGCCGCCGCATGATTTCCTGTGCTTCCTTGCGGTTCTGGGCCACATCGGGGCCATAACCGGGCAGCGCGTGCAAGACCTCGGCAGGCATGCCCCACACACCTTCCGGTGGCGGCAGCATGACGCCCCCGACATTGCCCTTTCCTTCGGTGATGATGTCGATGAAGGCCTTGCGGTCGAGGCTCAACGCCATCGCCCGGCGCAGGTCCGGGTTATCGAAGGGTGCCGCATCCGGGTTGATGATCAGGTTGCGGCTGACATTCGTCGGGTTTAGCTCGCAGTCGGCCTGGGGTGACTGATTTGCTATGTCCCGCGTGAGCGGCACCGTCAGACCGCCGAAAGTGATGTCGAATTTGCCTGCAACGAATGACAGCATGGCCGTCGACATGTTGCGGATGATCGTATACTCGATGCCGTCAAGGTAAGGCCGGCCCGGTTTCCAGTAATCGGGGTTGCGCGTCAGCTTGATCGACTCGTTCGGCTTGAATTCGACAAATTTGAAGGGGCCGGTGCCGATCGGATGCTGGCGCATGTCGCGCGGCGAGACATGGCAGGGGTATACCGGTGAAAACCCGGAGGCGAGCAGCGCGATAAAGGCGGGCTGCGGCCGCTTCATGACAAAGGTGGCCTCGTAGTCGCCGTTGGTGGTGACCTCCTCGAGGTTGCGGTACCAGGCCTTGCGAGGATTGATGCGCAGCTTCTCGCTCGCCTTGCCCTGCAGCAGATCCCACGTGCATTTGACATCGCGGGCGGTGAACGGCTTACCGTCGTGCCACTTGACACCCTCGTGCAATTTGAAGGTCAGCCGGGTGCCGTCCTCGTCCCACGCCCAGCTCTTGGCCAGTTCGGGCACGATCGACTGCATGCTGTTCTGCTTCACGTGTTGGTCGTATAGAACGAGATTGTTGAACACTCCCATCACCGGGCGCATCGCGAAGACCGTGGCTTCTTCGTGGATCGACATGCTGGCCGGGCTGTCGATCGAGTATGACTTAAGTACGCCGCCCTGTTTCTCGGCCTTGGCCGGCACAGCACCGAGCATTGCCGCCAGTACGACGGCCCCGAATATGCGTCGGTCAAAACTCATCTGCGTTTCCTCCCTGGATATTCAATTCGACTAGCGGGATGAATTCAACATCTGGTACCCACACCCCTTTTCCCGTCATGCCCTGGGCCCCGCCTTCGAGGGTGTCGGGGATGCGCTGCATCGCGGCGGTGCGTGCTTCGAGACGCGCCCTTTTGGGCGCTCCTCAGCATGAGTAATCCTTTGATGGGATTCAGAAAACTCCTCATCCTGAAGAGCCTGTGAATGTTTGCTCCGGCTGTCATTGGTGTCGGGCGACCGCTTCTTGAAACAGTGTGCAAAAACGGCTCGGCAGTGGCGGGAGCCTCAGTCGCCACGGGCGTTGTGGCGGCGAGGCGGCGTCGTAAGAGGCGGCAGATCAATGATTGATCCGACATGTCTTGACGCTATCTCAGGTAGCAGCAGCGATGGCGGCACGCCGCAACGCGAAAGTGCGCAGCATGTTGTGGGCGAGGGCGAACCACCGCAGTACGGCGCGGGCCTTAGCTTTGCCGCGCACCATAGCCGGGTGAGCCCCATGCGGCGCGCCCAGGCATTGGGGCACTCGGCCTTGGAGCGTTCCTTGTAGAGCGCTTTGCCGGCCTCGCTCGCCATCCGCCGGCGCCAGTCCGCCACCCCCGGTTTGTCGTCGCCGCGCGGCGCATAAGGATCGCTGCCATGCTTGCTCTGCGCCGGCGGGCACCACAGTTTGATGCCGCTCGCATGAGCCCATTCAATGTCGTCGTTCTTGGTGAAGCCGCCATCGACCAGGTAATCCGCCGGCCGCGTCCCGGCCGCGCCCAATCCTTCCAGCGCCGGGCGCGCCAGGCCGCGATCGGAGCCCGTAGTGTCGATGTCGACCGCGACGATGAGCTGACCCTTTGGCGCCGACACGATCTGCATGTTGTAGGCTGGGCGAAACCCGCCATCGGCCAACCTCATCGCCCGCGCCTCGGCATCGGTGTCGAGGCGCGCGGCGCCTTTTGCCGGCTGACCTCGGCCTTGTTGGTCTTCTCGCGACGCGCGCGTTCGGCCTCGAGCTCACTCATCCGGTCGAGCGCTGCCTTCACCCGCTCCTCTTGTTCGCGCGCCGCGCGCAGTTGCGCCGCGCGCTGGCGCCGATCACCCGCCGCGGGATCGGCTTCGAGCTCGGCGCGAAGCCGCGCGACCCGCGCTTGGGCCGCTACCGCCAGTTTGCCCAACCGCTCGCGCCGGCGGAACGAACCCGCCCCCGCCGCCGCGCGGACCCCCGCCTTCGCGAGGGCAGGCTCTTGAGCCCGTCCTGCGCCAGCACATCGAGCGCCACCAAACCCTGGGCAACCAGCGCCGCCACCCCGCCGACCAGCAACCGGTCGAGCAGCTCGGCATGGGCCACCCGAAAATCCGACAGCGTGTGGTAGTTCATCGACACGCCGCCGCACAGCCAGCGATAGGCGAGATGCTGCTCGCACATCCGGGCCAGCTGCCGCGCGCTGCCGATCCCGTCCACCGTCGCCCACAGCCACAGCGCCATCATCAGCTCGGGCGCCGGCGGCGCCTGCCCCGGCACCCCCTCGCGCGCCTTCACTGCATCGTGCAACGCGCGCAAATCAAGCCCCTGGACAAACGCCCACACCGCCCGCACCGGATCATCGCGCGCCACCAGATCGTCGATCGCCGTCACCTGCCAGCCCAGCTGATGCCGCTCCGGCTGCCGCAGCCGCGGCATTCCCCGACCCGGCGCTTCCGGCAGCGGCTGCTCCGGCAAATCCCCAAACAGTTTGCTATTGCCCGACACCGACCGGCTCCCCCCCAGACCAATCACCCGCCCGACGCAATAGCACCACCACAACTCACCGCAACCCCTTCGACATGCCAAAATGCGCAAAAGATTCACAGGCTCTCAGGATGAGGATAAGGCTTTGATGGCATTGAGAAAGTTCCTCATCCTGAGGAGGCCGTGAAAGCGGCCGTCTCGAAGGACGCACGGCGCCGATCCAGCCAATGACGGATTTCTTGCCCAGCCTCGCGGCTTTTCCGCCCTACGCCGCCGTGATCAGTTCAGTTGCGTGCGCAGCTGCTGCAGGATTGCGGCCGCCCGGTGCCGCGACGTGCCGTCCGGGGCGCGCAAGACATACTGTTCGAGTGCCGCGGCGGCAGCGCGCATATTGCCGAGATGACGATGCAGCATGCCGGCCTCGTGCCACAGCTCGGCGAGGTCGGCCGCCAGCATCAGCATCGTCTCGACCACCGTCAGCGCCCGTTCGGGGTTTTGCGCCTGCAGCAGACGCGCCTTGAGATTGTTCTGCAGACGGAGCAGGACGTCGCGATCAGAGGCCGCCATGTAATGCTCAGGCAACAGCTCGCTGTCGCCGCCGGTCGCGGCCTTGAGCAACTCGCGCAGTTCTGCCGCGCCACAGATTTGGCCATCATGGAACGGGTCGATGATGACCCGTTCCGGGCCATCGGACAGCCGGACGAGAAAATGGCCGGGGAAGGCGAGCCCGGCGATGTCCCAGCCCTGCACCCGCGCGGCATGGATGTAGAGGATCCCGAGCGCCACCGGCAGACCTTTGCGGCGATCGATCACCCTGATCAGATTGGCGTTCTGCAGGTCGTCATAGGTCAACGCGTCGCCGGAATAGCCATACTTCAACAGGATGATCTCGTTGAGTGCGCGGGCACGCGCCGCGAGGTCGCCGGCGGCGCCGTGATGTTGGCCGACATCGCGGGCGATCAACCGTAGATGATCGCGATAATGCCCGAAATCGACACGCGGGCGCTCGAACGAGGCGAGTGCCAGCGCCGCCTCGGCGATCGGCAAGATCCGCGCGCCTGAAGCGCCGAGCTCACGCAGAAAAAGCGCGCATGTCTCAGGGTCGGATGTGGCCGGCGGCTCGCTCATCTGCGATCAGAGCTTCTCGACCTCGACCGCAGTCGCCGGTGCGGCAGCCGGAGCACCCGGGGCCTGCGCCCTCGAGGGTGGCGGTGGCGCGACAGCCGGCTGAGCGGCAACCGGCACGCCGGGTCGGATGTCGACGAAAGAGACGACCCGCTTCACGTCTGGAGTATTGCGCGCCATCGTCGTGGCCTCATCGAGCTCGGTCTGAGAGCGGGCCGAGCCGATCAGATAGACCGATTTGTTCACGGTCTCGATCGTGTAGTTGACCGAGCGGATGCTGGCGTTGAACGTGAGCTCGGTACGCAGCCGCGAGGTGATCCAAGCGTCTTTGGTGCCCTGCCAGGCGCCCTCCGGCGGGCCGACCTCGACCTCGTCATAGACCACCCGCACGCCCGCCACGCGGCTCGCGATCTCCTTCGCCTGAGCCTTCACCTCCGGGGTCGGCGCCATGCCGGTCAACAATGTTCGCCCCTCGTAGACCGTGACGTTGAGATCGGCCTGCATCGCAGGGTTCGCGTGGATCCAGGCGCTCTGAATATTCGTCTTGATCGAGAAATCGTCAACACTGCCGCCGACCCCGCGTTCCTGGTTGGCGGCGTAACCGGCGCCGCCGGCCGCGGCCAGCCCGCCGACGATCGCCGCCGGACATCCGCCGAGCGCGAACGGCAAACCAAGGATAGAGACAATACCGAAAAAAAGACGATAGCGCGACATCGCTCAGCCCCCCAGCCAAGAGAAAAAGCCCCGCGCCATTGTGCGGTAAAAGCAGAGGGCCTCCAATGCCGAGCGAAGGCTAGCCACCTCCCGCCGCCGGGACCGGTAGATTTGCTAGTCGTCGGCGCGCCAGGCGCCGCGCCAATGGCGCGGCAAATGCAGCGGTGCCACCAGCATCACATCGAATCGCAGGTCGAGCCCGGCGAGGTCCGAGCGCTGGGTCAGGAACGCTTCGGCGGCGCGGACGATGCGCCGGCGCTGGCGCGGCGCCAAGGCCGACGCGGCCGCGACGAGCTCACCGCGCGACTTGACCTCGATGACCGCGAGCACCTTACCGCGGCGCGCCAGAATGTCGATCTCGCCGCTCGGGCAACGCCAGTCACGCGCGACGATACGCCAGCCCCGCAGCCGCAGGTGCCACAAGCACATCCACTCCGCCAGCCGCCCGCGGCGTTGCGCCCGCTGGCGCGCGAGCACGCGGCTCCCGCCGACCCGCTTCACGGCTTTTCGTCCCGCAGGGCGAGCGCCCGCCGATAAAGTTCGCTGCGCGGCAGCCCGGTCTCGGCGGCGACCCGTGCTGCCGCGGCGCTCACGCCCAGTTCGGCGAGCGCTGCCTGCAACCGCTCGCCGACTTCTGCTTCGTCCGGCGTGCTCGGCTCCGGAGCGCCGATCACGATCACTGCCTCGCCGCGCGGCGGACCCGCGGTGCGATAATGCGCGGCCAGGTCGACGAGCCGCCCGCGCCGCATCTCTTCGTGCAGTTTGGTCAGCTCGCGGGCGATGGCGGCGGGGCGGTTGCCGAGAAGATCGGCCATGTCGGCAAGGGAGCCCGCGAGCCGCGCGGTGCTCTCGAAGAACACCAGGGTCGCTGCAAGGCGGGACCAGCCATCGATCACCCGGCGCCGCGCCGCCTGGCGTGGTGGCAGAAAGCCGCCAAAGAGAAAAACATCGGGAGGTAGACCGGAGAGGATCAGCGCCGCCAGCACCGCCGACGGGCCAGGAGTCACGGTAACCGGCAGGTTTTCGGCGATCGCCGCCCGGACCAGCTTGTAGCCGGGATCGGATACGAGTGGTGTTCCGGCATCCGAAACCAGCGCAATCCGCGCCCCACGGCGCAGCGTTGCGAGAACCGCCGGCCGCGCCTGCTCGGCGTTGTGGTCGTGATAGAGGCCGAGCGGCGTGGTGATGCCAAAGCGGGCCAAGAGCCGTGCGGTGATCCTCGTATCCTCGCAGAAGATGCGGTCGACACCGCGCAGCACCGCGAGCGCGCGTAGCGTCACATCGCCAAGATTGCCGATGGGCGTAGCCACGAGATAAAGACCTGGAGCGAGTTCCGCCTCGGCAAGTGCCTCCGCCGGCGGCGGTGAGGCTCCCGAGGAGGCGTCGTCGGGTTTACTACCCGGCGGGCGGCGGCTAGGTTCGAACCGCCCGCTCCCTTCCTTCTCGGAGGTCGCCCGTGCCGCGCCGGTGTCCCGCCCGGTCCGCTTCACCCTTTGTGATCCTTGCTGCCGCCGCACTTGCCGCTTGCGCGCCGGCAATGGTAGCGGCGCCGGTCCCTCCCCGGCAACCGCCCCCCTTCCCTCCGCCGCCGGCCGGGATCGCTGCACCGGCGCCGGCCCCTACCCTCTCCGGATCCGCCAAGGTGGCGTTGCTCGTTCCGCTGTCGGGCGGCAATGCCGAGCTTGGTCACGCAATTCTCGATGCGGCGCAGCTCGCGCTGTTCGAGGTCCCCGACGAGCGGCTGATCCTGGTTCCGCGCGACACGGCCGGCACTGCGGACGGGGCCGCCAAGGCGGCGCGGGCGGTCATCGACGACGGAGCGAAGCTGATTCTCGGGCCGCTGCTCGCGACCGAGGTACAAGCGGTCAAGCCGCTCGCCCGCGATGCTCATCTCAACATCATTGCATTTTCGACAGTGACCGAACTCGCCGGCGGCAACACTTTCTTGATGGGATTTCTGCCGCGACAGGAGGTCGTCCGCGAGGTCGGCCATGCACGTGATCGGGGGTTTGCCCGTTTCGCCGCGCTGGCACCGAATTCCCCCTACGGACGGCTGATGGCCGACGCGCTGCGCGAATTCGCCTCGGCGAGCGGCGCCACGGTGACCCGGGTCGAGTTCTACGACCCCCGCGCCGACGACACCGCACCGGCGGTTCAGCGGCTGCTGCCCGGGGCCAGTTCCTCCACAGTGCCGGCTCCATCCGCCGCAAGCGTGCCTCCGTTCGACGCCCTCCTGCTGCCGGAGGGCGGCACACGGCTCAAGCAGATCGCCCGCCAAATCAAGGAGGCGTCGCCCGGGGGCAAGCCGCTGCAGCTGCTCGGCAGCGGGCTCTGGGACGTACCCGATCTCGCGAGCGAGCCGGCATTGGTTGGCGGCTGGTTTGCCGCCTCCCCGCCGGAGCTCCGGCTCAGCTTCACGCAGCGCTTCCAGGCGACCTATGGCCGCGTCCCGCCGCGCTTGGCATCGCTCGGCTATGACGCTGCAGCACTCGCCGCGGTGCTCGCGCATGGCGAAGGGGAGCCCTTCTCGCAGCAGGCAATCCTCCGCCCGAACGGGTTTAATGGGGCCGACGGACTGTTTCGCTTTACCCCCGGCGGCCTGGTGCAGCGCGGCCTCGCGGTGCTCGAGGTCGAGCCGGAGGGCGATGTCGTCGTCAGCCCGGCACCGCGGAGCTTCCAGGATCTCGCCTACTGAGCCGAAGAAAATATTCGTTCCCGTCGCAGTTTAGGCTGCGGTCGGCAAGGAAAGCCATCCCTCCGTCGATCTAGAACCGGGGAGACGCCTCAAGACACTAGACGACGAAACCGTTGCACATCGGTGCTTCGGTTCCTATATCGGATTGATCGTGTTTCGATAAGGGCACAGCACCACGCGGTGTGCTCACGAGCTGCCGAACAGCGCTTCCCCGAAATTGAAATGTGATCTGACCCGGCAAGAGCGTCGGATCAGTACCCTTTTTACTTCTAAGGAAGCTCGATGACTACCGGTACCGTGAAGTGGTTTAACGCCCAAAAAGGCTATGGCTTCATCCAGCCTGAGGACGGCTCGAAGGACGTCTTTGTTCATATCTCCGCCGTTGAGCGAGCGGGTCTGGGGAGCCTGCACGAGGGGCAAAGGATCAGCTATCAACTTGAGCGCGGGCAGCAAGGAAAGACCTCGGCGGTCGACCTGCAAGTAGCCTGATGCGAACGGCACTGGCGGCGCCTCTGGCTGCCGCCAAGTGCCCCCGCTCCCGGAAGGTGAACAGTGTCAGAACATAAATTCCGCGTAGGCCAAGCGGTGGAGTTCTTCCCTGATCCTGGGGTCGATCGCTCCAGTAGAGGCCGTTATACGATTGTTCGTCTGCTCCCGCTCGAGGGAAATACGCCGCAATACCGAATTAAAAGCGCGGTGGATGGGCAGGAACGGTTGGTGCGTGAGAGTCAACTGGGCGTACGGTAGTTCTAAGCTTTGGTGGCCTGCGAATTTCTTTGCCAGCTGATTTCTAAAGGAGGGCGGCCAGCACCGCATTGAGGCGTTGCCGGCCAGCGGCGGTCGCCGCGAGGCGCTCCCGATCGAGGGTCAAAAATCCGCCCTCGAGCAACGGCGCGAGGTTACCTGCAAACAACGATACGACGTCTTGGCCGGCGGCGCGTTCGAGCCGTACCCGGTCGACCCCCTCGGTGAGGCGCAGTCCCATCATCAGCATCTCATCGACCGCAGTGTCACGGTCGATTACCGCCATCTCTTCGATGCCGGTTCCCACTCGCTCGACGGCAGCGAGCCACCTCTCCGGGGTCCGGTGCTGCCTGGTCGCGAATTTGCCACCATCCCGGGTGAGCCGACCGTGCCCCCCCGGGCCGATGCCCACATAATCCTGGTAGCGCCAATAGGCGAGGTTGTGCCGGCATTCGCCGCCGGGCCGCGCGTGATTGGAGATCTCGTAGGCCGGGAGCCCGTGCGCGGCGAGCCGGTCCTGCGTCATCTCGAACAGTGCGGCAGCGGTTTCCTCTTCCGGCGGGATCAGATCGCCCCGCCGCTCCAGGGTGGCGAAGGCCGTACCAGGCTCGATCGTCAGCTGATAGAGCGAGAGATGCTCGCCGGCCAATCTCAGCGCTTCGTCGAGGTCGTTCCGCCAAGCGGCGAGGCTTTGGCCAGGCAAACGCAGCGCCGCCGGGTCGAGCGCTTGGACGCCGAGCGACAGCCGGTTGACGCCGGCCGCGGCAAAGGCGCGGAAGCGCGCGGCTTCGGCGGAGTTGGGGTTGGCCTCGAGGGTCACCTCCACATCGGGGGTCATGCTCCAATGCGCCGCGACCCGGTCGAGCAGCGCCGCCACCATCTCGGGCGGCATCAATGACGGCGTGCCGCCGCCGAAGAAGACGGAGCCGATCGTGCGTTCCGGCGCGAGCTCGGCGACATGGTCGAGGTCGGCAAGCAACGCCCGCGTCCACCGCGCCGCATCGACACCTTCGCGGACATGGCTGTTGAAATCGCAATACGGGCATTTCGACCGGCAGAACGGCCAGTGAATGTAGACGGCAAGCGGCGTGCCGGCGCTCACCTTCCGCGGCCCCGGAAGCAGCCCTCGGCGAGCTTGGCGAAGGCGCGGGCGCGGTGGCTGATCAGATGTTTTTGCGCGGGCTCGATTTCGCCGAAAGTCGCCTCCCCGCCGTCGGGCACGAACATCGGATCGTAGCCGAAGCCGCGTTCGCCGCGCGGCGGCCAGACCAGCGCTCCTGCGACTTCGCCGCGGAACAGCTCGAGATCGCCGTCGGGCCAGGCGAGCGCCAGCACCGCGACGAAGAGGGCGCTGCGGTCCTGCTCGTCGAGTTCGCGATGCACGCGCGCCATAGCAATGCGAAAGTCCTTGGTCGGGCCGGCCCAGCGCGCGGAGTAGATCCCGGGAGCGCCGCCCAAAGCCGGGACGACGAGGCCGGAATCGTCGGCGAGCGCGGGCAGGCCGCCGGCTTGCGCTGCCGCGCCTGCCTTCAGCGCCGCATTGGCCTCGAAGCTATCGCCGGTCTCCTCCGGCTCCGGGATGCCGAGCGAGGCGGCGGCCAGGGCAGCGATCCGGAACGGCATCAGCAGCGCTGATATCTCCTCGACCTTGCCCTGGTTGTGGCTGGCGATGACCAGCCGGTCATCGGTGAACGGCCGCGGCATCGGTCAGTCGAGGCCCAGGCGGGCGCGCTGGTAGCGCGTCAGATCGGCGATGCCGGCTCGCGCGAGCCGCAGCATCTCGGCGAACAGCGCCTCGTCAAACGGGGCCCCCTCGGCGGTCGCCTGGATCTCGACGATGCCGCCGGTCCCGGTCAATACGAAATTCGCGTCGGTTTCAGCTTGCGAATCTTCGGCATAGTCGAGGTCGAGGACGGCACCGCCGGCGATGACGCCGCAGGAGACCGCGGCAACGCTGTCACGCAATGGCGACTTGGCCAGCGACCCCGCGGCAAGCAGACGCTGGCAGGCTTGGTGCAGCGCCACATAGCTGCCGGTCACGGCGGCGGTGCGGGTCCCGCCGTCGGCTTGCAGGACATCGCAATCGATGCGGATCTGGCGCTCGCCGAGCTGGCCCAGATCGGTGACGGCGCGCAGGCTACGCCCGATCAGCCGCTGGATTTCCTGGGTGCGCCCGCTCTGCCGGCCGCGGGTCGCCTCGCGATCGGTGCGGGTCGTCGTCGAGCGCGGCAGCATGCCGTACTCGGCCGTGACCCAACCCCTCCCCGTATTGCGCAGAAACGGCGGTACCCGCTCTTCGACCGAAGCCGTGCACAGCACATGGGTATCGCCGAATTTTGCGAGGCAGGAACCCTCGGCATATTTCGCCACACCCGGTTCCAGGGTCACCGGGCGCATCACATCGGCGTCGCGTCCCGAGGGTCGCACAATTTCCTCCGTTCGATCCGGACGAAGGCTAGTCGCTCGCTCCCGACCCGTCTACACCTCAAAGCTAATCGGCCCCCGCTTGCGCCGAGGGAGTAGATGCGGAGAATGCCTCCCACCCGGCGCGCCGCAGTCCGCAGGCCGGGCAGTCGCCACAGCCGTAGCCCCAGGAGTGAAGGTGAACGCGATCGCCGCGATAGCAGCTGTGCGTTTCCTCGCGCACGAGCTCGACGAGAGCGGGGCCGCCGAGCCTCTGGGCGAGCTCCCAGGTCGCCCTTTTGTCGCGCCACATCAGCGGCGTGTGGATGACGAAGCGGTGATCCATGCCGAGGGACAGGGTTGCCTGCAGCGCCTTGAGCGTGTCGTCGCGGCAATCGGGATAGCCGGAATAATCGGTCTCGCACATGCCGCCGACGAGGTGGCGCGCGCCGCGGCGGTAGCCCACCGCTGCGGCGAATGTGAAGAACAACAGGTTCCGGCCGGGAACGAAGGTGTTCGGCAGCCCGCTCTGGGTCAACGAAATTGCGGTTTCGCGGGTCAGTGCGGTGTCGCTGACCTGCCCTAGCACGCCGAGATCAACGATGTGGTCATCGGCGAGCTTGCAGTCCCATTGCGGAAACTCGCGCCGCAGCCGCTCCAGCACCGCCGTCCGGCAATCGAGCTCGATACGGTGGCGCTGGCCGTAATCGAAACCGATGGTTTCGACCGCCGCAAAACGCGCGAGCGCCCATGCGAGGCAGGTCGTCGAATCTTGGCCGCCGGAAAACAAGACGAGCCCCTTCTCGGGGGTCGTCTCAGTCGCCTCGTACGCGTCATAAGTCACGCGCCACGAGATAGGGCGTCGCAACGCCCGCATCAACAAGATGCAGGCGAGCGCGCTTCGCGCCTCAGCGTCGGATCAGCGAGGCGAAGATAACGCCCACGGCAAAAGCGACCGCCAAGCTGGTCAGCGGGTTGTGCTCGACCTGCTGTGAGACCGTGCCGACGGCACGCTCGCCTTGGCTGCGCAAGTCTTTCGCCATATCGCGGGCACGCTCCTGCAGGTCCTGTGCCCAGTGTCCGCCGACCTGCGTCAAATCGCGCATGGCGCGCGATGCCTGGTCGATCCCGGAACGCAGCCTCTCGATGGCTTCGGTCGCCTCCCGGGAACTGGGCAAGCTTCCGTTTACGCTGCCGTCCGATTGACCCACCGACCGACCGTCGCCTTCGTGCTTTTGCCCCCACATCATCTTGTCCTCCTGCAATGTGGAACTGCCAACGCAAACGCCGGGAGGGCGGAATCGCTCCGACTCCAAAGTGTGCGGCCCTGATATAGTCGCGCCAACCGGTCTCGGAGGCGCCATGAAAAGCAATGCCAATCCGTATCTCGCCCTTGGGGTACGGCCGTTCATAAACTGCTGCAGCGTCCGCACGATGCATGGGGGCAGCCTGATGCTGCCGCAGGTGCGGGCGGCGGTCGCCGAGGCGTCGCGCTATTTCGTCAACCTGGACGAGCTGATGGAGGCGGCCGGAAAGCGTCTCGCCGAGCTGACCGGGGCCGAGTGGGGTCTCGTCACCTGTGGCAGTGCTGCCGCGGTGGCATTGGGAACGGCGGCCTGCGTCGCCGGCAACGACCCGGTCAAGATGCTGCGCCTGCCGTTCACCGACGGGATGGTCAATCGGGTGATTATCCCCAAGAGCCAGCGCTTTGCCTATGACCAGGCAGTGCGAATGATCGGCTGCAACATCGTCGAAATCGACACCCGCGAGGATCTCGACCGCGCACTCGCCGAGCCGGTGGCCATGGTCGTGTTGCTCGGCAAGCAGGAGCACCTGACGAGTGTGCGGCTGGAGGAGATCGCCGCGGTCGTCAAACCGCGCGGGATCCCGATCATGGTCGACGCCGCCTCGGAGCACCTCGAGCGACCGAGCCCGTGGCTCGTTCGCGGCGCCGATCTCGTCATCTACAGCGGCGGCAAGTTCCTGCGCGGCCCCCAGACCAGCGGATTGCTTCTAGGATCGAAACGGCTCGTCGAAGCGGCCTGGCGCAACGCCTCGCCGCACCAGGCGCTGGGCCGGCCGATGAAGGTGTCGAAGGAGGACGTCATCGGGGTGTTGACCGCCCTCGAATACTGGTTCGAGGAGCGCGATCGGGCAGCCGAACGGCAACAGTGGTACGACGATCTCTCGGTTATCGTCCAGCGCGTCGCCGGGGAACCGCTTGTCCACGGCGAGGTGATCGAGCCGGAAGGTGTCGATCTCGTGCCACGGCTGCGCCTCACCTGGGACCGCTGGGAATACCCGGTGGATGGGCTGGCGATGCGCCAGCGCGTGCTCGATGGCGAGCCACGCATCATGCTCGACGACAATTCCGCGACCGGGGACTCGATCGTGATCGATCCGTTCCAGCTGGAACCCGGGGAAGCCGCGCAGGTCGGCGACGCGATCGCGGCGGCGCTGCGCGATGCCCGTGGTGCCGCCCAGCTGCCGGTGCCACCGGCGCCTGCCGAAATAGCCGGCAATTGGGAGTTGCGATTGGACTTTCTGCAGGGCTCGCGCCTCCATCGGCTCAATCTCGAGCAGCGCGGTCATGTTCTTGCCGGCCATCAGCATTCGGCCCAGTTCGAGGGACCGGTGAGCGGGTGGGTGAGCGGCAACCTAGTCCAGCTGTCGCTGACCTCGCGTTATGAGGCCAGCACGATCTGTTATTTTTTCGACGGCGAAATCCGCGACGGAAAGATGAGCGGGACGGCGGTCCTTGGCGCCGCCAGCGACCAGAACCAGGGTGTGGTCAACCGCAGCCAGTTCGGCACCGGGACCTGGCGGGCCAGCCGCGCCGCATAGGGGAAGCCGAGGCGCCTTCGTGTTCAGCCAGCCGAAGACCGCTGCGCCGGGCTGTGCAGCGGACCGCGAACCTTGGCTAAGCCTGGGCGTCCGCGATATCGAAATAGAGATTTGCCAGCGCTTCGGCGGCGAGCTCTTTGGTGAGCTGCGGTCGCAGATTGTAGCACTTGCAGGTTTCAACGACCTGCTCACAAATGAACTTCGGCTGATAATAGGCAAGCCCAAATTTGTCGTTGACCGTCAACCTGTCGGCCACGAAATCAAAGACGTCATCGGTCAGCTCGACCCCATATGCGTCTGCCACCGCATCGAATATCTGCCGGTATTCATCGCGAGTAGGCGAGAACAATTTGATCTTGTACGGGATGCGGCGCAGGAACGCCGGGTCCATCAAATCAGATGGCTGCAGGTTAGTCGAAAACACCAGCAGTTCGTCAAACGGCAGAGAAAAACTCATCCCGGTGTTCAGCTTCAGATAGTCGATCTGACTCTCCATCGGCACAATCCAGCGATTGAGCAGATCGTTGGGGTCGAATTTCTGTCGGCCGAAATCATCGACCAGCAGCATGCCGTTGAGCGCCTTCACGTGCAGCGGCGCATCATAGAATTTGGTATCGGGATTATGCTGCAGATCGAGCATCTCGAGTGTGAGCTCACCGCCGGCGATCGCCACCGGCCTGGCGCACGCGACCCACCGCTCATCAAAGCGTTCGCGCTGTAGCCCGCCCTTTCCAGACAACGTCGCGGCATCGGCCTCCGACACCGCGGGCTTGTGCAGACTGGGGTCGAACACCTTGATGATTTGGCCACCGACCTCGACCGCGTACGGAATATACACCACGTCCCTGAACAGCTTCGCAATGCGGGTGGCCAGGGTTGTCTTGCCGTTGCCCGGCGGCCCGAACAGCAGCACCGTCCGACCGGCGTTGATCGCGGGAAGGAGCTTGCGGTGATAATGCTCCGGAACGACCAGCCCCTCGAACCCTTTGCGCAGAGCATCGGCGTCCAGCATTTCATTGGAGATGCGCTGTCGCAGGATCTGTTCCTGAAACGCCGTCAGACACACCGGTGCCGGCCCGAGATAGAGGTTCTGCTCGAGCGCGTCCTTGGCGGCGTTACGGCCCTGATCGCTCAGCGAATAGCGGATCGAAAGGGCAATGCCGCCGCCGACCGAGCCTAGCGCCTGCAAGAGCCTCAGCTGCGAGGCGTCGTCCAACAGCTGCTGGACGACACGGTGCGGAAGTTTCATGCGGCCGGCCAGTTCCGGGACCGTTTCGCAGGCCTCGATGTGCATGAATTTTAGCATCAGGTTCAGCAGGTTGCGCTGAGGGATGCCGGTATCCGACATCGCCGAGGGTATCGGCGGGGTAGCGTGGATCACCGACATCAGCTGCTCGGTTGTCAGCAACCCCAAAGCTATCAGGTTCTCGCCCAGCCGGCCGCCCTCGACCCGCTGGCGTTCCAATGCCTCGTTGAGGTCGGAAAGGGTCACAAAGCCCCTCCCGACCAGCAGTCCGCCTAAACTCATAACGCTGCCCTGGCTCCCGCCGAATGCCGTGCGACATCCACGACCGGCGCACAATTGCTGTAAGCGACCCTGCGCGATTATCGGAGCGGGTTCTTAACAAAAGTGCAACTCGCGTGGGGGCCCGAGCGAGGACAGCGCCGGGCTAGCCGGATGCCATGATCTCGATGGCGTAGTCTTCGGTCACCGGGTTGGCGAGCAGCTGCTTGCACATCGCCTCGGTTTGCTGGCGGATGCGGGCCGAATCCGTCTCGGCGAGATCGATCTCGATCACCTTGCCTTGGCGCACCTCGCCGATTCCGCCGAATCCCAGGGCGGCGAGGGCATTGCCGATCGCTTTGCCTTGCGGATCGAGAATGCCCGGCTTCAGTGTCACCCGTACGCGCACTTTCATGTCTCCGAACTCCGATCAGGCCGTCCGCCCGAGAGATCTGCGGTGGTTACGAATCTGCCATCACATCGCGCCACGGCGTGGGTTGCGGCAGCCATTCGGCAAATCGGAATACCGGACGCCGCTCCGATCCGTCGCACGCCGGCAGCGCGATCAGTGCACTCGACACGGTGCCGTAGCCATCGGTGCGAAACCGCATGGCAGTGCTGGCCGGCTCGTTCGGCGGCGCCCGGGTGCTGCCGAGCAAGGTTTGCCACGCGTCCCACTCGTCGTGATCGGGGTCCGGGATCGGCCATGCTCGGAAGGCCGGCAACGCCAGTTCGAGGCGCCGCGTGCCGAGATCGTCGATCTCGCCTGCCGCGATCATCGACAGCCCATCCTTGAGCGGCTTCAGCTCGACCCTCAGGCCGCCGGCATGGCGCAGCCAGAACCCGTGGCGGTCGTCTGCGATGATCAGATTGAAGGTGCGATAGGCTTCGGGATCGAGATCCGCGAGCGCCCGGGCGGCAGCGGCGGCATCGGCGTGGTCGAGCGCCTCGAGCACGAGCTCGCCCCGCGAACGCCGGTCGGGGGCCGGCCCGAGCGAGCCGTGGCGGTTGAGCACCGCGGCGACGACGCCCCAGTCGTTGACCCCGAGCCAAGACCCGCCGGCAAGGATGTCGCGCCCGGCGACCAGCTCAGGGCGGTCCGGCCAATGCCGGCCAGGCGGCTTGGAGGCACGGTCGATCATCTCGTCGCGATTGGCGCCGATCAACACCGGCCAGCGATGGCCCGGACGGCGAAGGATCACCAAGGTGCACATTCAGCCTCCGGCGCGGCTGCCGCGCAGCCGTGGCAACCTCAAACCCCGGCGCCCATCTATGATACGCCACAGCTCGGGATGATGGGACAATGACCACCTTCGACGCACGCGAGAAGGAGTTCGAGGCTCGGTTCAAGCACGATCAGGAGCTTCAGTTCAAGATCACTGCTCGGCGCAATCGGCTCGTGGGACTATGGGCGGCGCAGCATCTGGGCCTTCTCGGCGATGCTGCCGAAGCCTATGCACAGAGAGTCGTCGAAGCGCAGTTGCAGCCGGGCGGCACTAAGAACGTCGTCGACAAACTCGCCGCCGATCTCGGCGCCAAGGACCCGACGTTCACGCCAGCTCGGATCCGCTTCGAGATCGAGCATTTCGCCGAGCAGGCGAAGCGGCAGCTGATGACGGAATAGGCGCTTCGGGGCGAAGCCCCGCAAAAACTTTGTCGATGATCAGGCGGCGAGCCCGAGTTCATGGAAGACGCCTCGCATGGCGGTTTGGATGGCAGCGTAGTGGAGATCGATCGGTTTTGGGTTGTGCGGTCCGCGCCTCGGGCGGAGTGGCTGAGCCGCAGCGAGCAAGGGTTTGATGGCTTTGTCGCGCAGGACGAGGAGCGCCGTCATCGCCCGGAGACCGGTCGGCAACGGCTCGTAGCGGCGAGTGTGGCCGATTCGGCGGATGATGTCCTTGCCGCGGAGTTTCTTCAGATCATAAGCGGCGTGGCGGGGACCGTACTGTGATGGGCTTTGCTTGGTGCGTGCGCGAACCCGAGCCGCCACGTGGGAGGCGGTGAAGCCATTTGGCGAGGCGGACAAAGCGATCAGCGCCTCGAGCACCGCGCGCATGCGTGCCTTGTTGAGATCGATGCCCCCGACGATGGTTTTGCCGACCTGCGAGGCTGTCGGCAGCTGTTCGAGCAGTTCATCGGCGATGAAGCACTGATCGATGCAACTGAGAGCATCGGCAAACCTTTCCAGCATGCTTTTCAATCGCCACACCACCTCGGGGAACTTCTCCAACGAGCGACCGCAGTTGAGCTCGCGCGTGTTATGAGCAACCGCCTCGATGCGAAGGACGCGTTCGCCTTTGGTATAGATCTTCAGAGTCAGCTTGCCGCAGTGCAGCTTGAAGATCGTCAGATCATACGTAGGTCTCTCGACCGCGACTTCCCATTCGGCCGACCGCTTGGTTCGGCGGTGGATTTTCGGACGATGCTTGCATCCGACGATGGTCTTGATGGTCTTCAGATCGAGCGGGGCCCGGCTGCGGTCGATCAGCGCCTGAAACACTTGTTCCATGTGCCCGCCCACCTCAAAGACCAGGTTTCGGCTGTACTCGATCTGATAGCTTGAATACTGATAACGAAACCCGCTGCGCCTCTGCTCCTCAAAATCGAGCGCGAAGCACAAACAGGTCGTATAAATCCAACGCTCGCAGACTTGGCTCAATCGCCCTATAGCCCGTTGTTCGGACAAGGTGTCTGCGATCTTCGCCAAGCCTGCGGCGTCGGAGATATCAGTAAAACAATTTCCCTCCTTGGTGAAGGCAATGCCGGCCTTGCGGGCTTGGCAGGCGACGTACTCGTGGCCGTTCAAGATCACCTGGGCCGGGAAGGGAGGATGCCCGCTGACTTTGATGGTGAGATGACCCCATTCGGGGTCCAGGATATGAAACGAGTAGTGGTTGACGTACGGGATCGGCGTCTTTCGTTCGATGTGGTGTTTGGCGCTGACATCCCAAACCGGCGCCGGCGCTCGACCAACCAAGACCAGAAATAAGCCCTGCACGACGGTGGTCTTGGAGCGATATTCTGTGGCAATGTCGTGCTTGCGCTCCCCCACCGAACAGTCGATGACCGCAATATTGTGCGCTTTGGCATAGCCGCGAACGCGACGGCTGAAACGGCCGGCCAGCCGCATCAGGTAGGCATTTTCGAGGGTTTCGTCCGACCCGGTCAGCGCCCGCCACCACACCCGAAACCCACCGGGACTATGCCCCATGCGGAAGTAGGCGTTCAGAACGATCCGATCCACGCAATCGTAGCTGCCGCTCAGGAGATCCTGATACAGAGTGCTCAGCCCATCTGTCATGGAGGGTACGCTAGAAGAACTCCGGCGTATTTCAAACTGCCCCGAAGGGGCCACTTTTTCGCAGCTCGGTCTGCGAAAAAGCGTAGTCCCTTACGACCTGAATGTTTGCACGTTGTGAGCAGATTTGTCAGACGAGAGCGGGAATGATGGTGTGCTCGGTGAGGCGGCGACCGGCAGCGATGGCAGCGCGACCAGCGCGGGTGAGATAGTAGCGATAGGTGCCGGTGACGCGTTTGATGACGCCGAGGTGGCGCAGGCGGGCGAGTTGCCGGGAGAGGGAGGCGGGAGAGCATTGGGCGACGAGCGGCCGGAGGTCGGCGCGGCGCAGGCCGGCGATGTTGAAGCCGGGACGTTGCAAAGCCGAGAGCAGGGTCTGTTCGGCGCGGCTGAAAAAGTTCAGGCCCCTGAGATTGCGGCCA
>WNFQ01004071.1_pt1 | contig 19513 bp, 24 predicted proteins | sample 5400171 | NCBI WGS metagenome assembly WNFQ01 (sample SAMN13153356, study PRJNA577476) | soil metagenome | isolation source: 20 cm soil under Madrone tree | place: USA:California | collected 2016-06-14 | reverse complement strand
CACTTCTTGGTCACAGGAACGTACCAGCAAGGTTTTGTCGCATTGTATATGTATGTTGGGCTGAGCAAATCCTTCATCGACGACATTTCTCTGTAAACAAATTCATCTAAAAATTTAACCGTCGCATCCACTACTACTAGCGGTGTCCCACCGCCACCAGTCTTTTTTTTTTTTGGAATCCGAATTTATATCCCGCGAACACCGCCACCAGTCTGTTGCCCGATCAACTTGTCCAGGTCCCTGAACAGATTACAGAACTGTGGGCAATCCACAAGCAGTTGCAACACCGCATTCGAGAAGCACTTATTTCCACCTTGCTCCATCCGCAGTCACTTTGCCAACCTTACTTCTCATCGATCATCGCCCCTGCAAAGTGGAAGGTTCTTTAACTTCGTGAGTGAAAGTGACGAAACCCGCCCATTTAAACGACAATGATACGCTGCCACGCTTGCGCGCCCTTGGGATCGTGAAGGAGCAAGGGTTCATATCGTTCTGATGTGGAGGCTAGAGAACTAGATATGGGCTGGGCGGGGTAGCACGCAAGGAACGGGCAGCAAGAAGACTGTCGCGCACCGAACAGGGAGGTCGAGCAGAGGCGAGAGAGAGCAGGCACACGGGAGGCTTCTAGAACAGAAGGGCTGGACGACGTTTCGCTCAGCGCACATCGCGCTATTTATCTACTTACAATATATTGTGCTAACGAGCTCCAGGCGATGTAGCTATTTCTGTAGGTAAAGTGAGACACGTCGTCCATGATAGAAAAGAGGTGGGGCACAGTAAAAGAGACAAACACGCGAGGCTGTAATGGCAGTCACGTTTGCTATTGTAGGTACGTGCTGCGTAAGGTAATGCAAGGGCTTGTGTGTCGAAAGGGTCACGTGTCCGTTAGGAGGGGGCGTGCGTGAGTCAAACGTATAGTAGCATATCGTACTGGGAAAATGACAGCAAGGGGGACAATGGGGAATGGGGAAAGAATACGGGCAAGGCGCATGAACAAGGGATGCTATAGTGAGTAGGCGCGAAGCCTACGATGCTCCAGAATTGGCTTAGGGGCCGTTTCCAGACGGGGCCTCGGGGGGCAGCGATGTATCGGGTGCGCGGGTGCACGAGCCTCCGCGTGGCAGGAATTCGCCAGATACTGGGTCTGCGTCGCAAGATGACAGTGACTTGTTCCAGATAGGTGGAGTGGACCCTCGCACTGGTACCTGTGTAGATGTGGGAGCGAGTGTGGGTATGGCCGAAAAAATTTCAGGACAAGATAATCTAGCGATTGGTGTAGTCTCTTGAAGCGTAGCGGCTCCGGCGCCTATACTTGAGGCATCTGTGGGACGTGGGCTGGTGTGGACTGGTATGGCGGGTGAAGTGGCTCTGGAGGTCTGAAAACCCTCCCCAAGTTCACTGGCTGTCGCCTGGTCCGATGTCGGAGGAGATTCTGCGATAATATCTGCTTTCTTCATCCCCTGTCCGCGTGTGCTCGCTCTCCCCCCTTTTGCATGATGTCGCTTGCCCTTGTATCTTCGCGTCTTAAGGTCTCGCTTGTGCACCTCATCACTCTCGTTATATGTTCGCCCGTCGCCATTAGACGTGGAGTCCGTGCTTGAAGCGGAATCTACGATAACGTTTGCTTCCTCGACTTTGTGCATGGCCGAGCTTTGGCGATGACCAGCAGTCTTGAAGGGTCGATATGATCGTGGTTTACGCAGAACAGGGTCGAAATAATGGGTAGAAGGGAAGAACCCAGTCAGGTCAATACCGGTGCCTTGATGCAAGGCCATATAGGCATGGCGCGTCTCGCGGAGAATCCGAAGATAAATGTTTTTAGGTCCTGATTTATTCCACGATTCCAGAACGATGTCGTCCAACGCTTCCAGAACGATATCGTTCCACAATGCACAGAAGGCGTGCTGCAGTTCAGGGAATGTATCGCGGATGCTGAATTTAGAAAGTGATGACAGGATCCACGGGATGCAGGAACGAGTTTGAAAAGCTTGACGAGTCATGTGGATCAAGATGGAAAGTAGTACGCTGTCACCCTGGCCAATGTAATCCCGAAGAACATGGAATGGTATGCCATATTCAGCCTGGACGAGTGATATCCAGCGGTTATCGCGTTCTCGGACGCCAACAACGATTTGAGTCACTGCTCTTCGTACATCCCAGGTAAACCGTTTGTCGGTACTATTGCTCCAGTGTCGAAGGGAATGGCCTATTTCGGCAGATTGTAGCAGTTCAGGCCAGCGCCCGTTGAAAACGTCCCTAAAGATATGAGAAACGCCATTGACGCCGAGTGCTGTGTGGGCGGCATTGAGGCAGATGACGAGTCGACGGCTCCTGACTGATTCGGTGACGGAATTAAATGAGAAAGTGCGGTCCAAGAATCCGCCCAACGCCTGACCAAACTTTTCCCAAAACTCCTCGGGTAGGTGGTCTTTAACGCCGTTGACCAGTTTCGAGGTAAGGAAGCTGGGAACCGCTTCGAAGAACTTTTCCCATGAGGCATCTTCACTAAGATCGTGGAGATCGTGGAACGTCGTTTCCAGGACATGGGCATCGATCTCTGGTGCCAGTTGCTCAGCACATTCCTCGGCATTCTTCCCTATGTCTTCTGAGAGTCGTTGGCGATAGTAATCCCGCAACACACGAAAGCGATCTACAACATTGGGCCAAAGGAAACTAAACACCCGGGAGGAAAGGACGTTGAAGACTGCAAATGATGTGCAGGCACAAAGGAACCGAAGCGTTGGAGAAAGAGGCGCATAGTACGGGCTGTTTGGCCGGAAAATCGGCAGCAAGGTGAAGGATACGTACACCACTATGGCAAGTGCCACCCACGAAGCCACAGCGACGGATGCGCCGTGACAGATGTTGAAGAGATAAATGAGGAGGCCGGCGAAGAAGAGGAACATGGATAGATGGGTCATGGCCCGCACGCCCTCAATCACCCATAGTACATGCAATCCGTCGACGGCACCGGAAAAGAATGCACGGACGCGTGCTCGCTTGTGCGGACTGGAGCGAAGCGGTTGGGTAACCCTTATGTATCGACGCCCCCACTGCTGTAACATCATGGCCAGTGTCGCATATGTGAGACTGATAGCGAAGCTCAAGAACCAGAGGGTGTTCACCCATATGGCATATCTCGGTGGTGAGAATGTAGGTGGTTTGGCGGCAATATCAACGAGGAGGCCATTGGATAGGTCAGTGGTACCAAGACGGTTAAAGATCTTCTCGAGATAGAAATCGGAAGTATATTGCGGGGGTTGTTTCAGGTCCTGGATGGACACCGCAAGGAAGGTAGCAACAGCCGTAGAGAATAAACCAGTCTACCGTTTTCTGTGTCAGCGGGCGTAGCGGTATAACACGTGTACTCACGAAAATCAGGATTCCATCTGCATCCTTTCCCCAGAGTTTGACGACCTTGTCATCTTTTTCCTCTCCTATTTTGGTATACATGGAAAAAAGGGGCCCTGAGCCATCAGGAAGAAACTCTCCCTCAGGGGTCAGGTTTGGGGCGGAACGAGGCCGTTCGGAGTAGTCCTCTTCTATACATGGGGGTAGAAGTGGTGAAAAGGGGGGTCACCCGACTGGTGAGCAACGTACCTCCTGCGCTCCCCGATTCGAGGTCTGCCGGTTGACTCGCGGTTTGAGACATTGAGAATGTGCTGCGTTATGGGAGACGAGCGGAGAGGTCGAACTGATGCCTTAAGGCGCCGTAGCTATGTTATATACTCACAGCATCCCTACAGCCTCTGGTGTTTTCACTCTAGACCACGGACGGGAGCATGGCCTAAATTTGCACCTTTAATTTGTTGTCATCTGTAAGCTCGTCATTAAGCACGTATATGTTGCACTGGGGACACCTACTCTCAACACTAACCATGTAAACAATTGGTCCTTGCACGGCACGAGGTACAACGTGGTAAGCGTGAGGTGTACGCATGCTGATGTTATGATGGGCAGACGTTGACTCAGACTCGCTCGGATCAAGACATTTCAACAGCGGATTACATAATCCAAGATGAACACGTGATGAGAACAATGTCGTGTCGATGCTCAAAAATCCTGGGAATGATGGCCAGATTATAAAATACCTGTATATACTCCCGGACAGTTCGCGCGTTTGCCCACCTAATACACCCATTTCCGCACGTGCATCGCGTTTTTCCAACACATCATGACCGAGAAAGTCTGTCTTCAACATGAATGAATGTGCATTCTCAATTAATATCTGCGTAAACAACCCTGGAAGTCCAAAAGGATAACATCAAAATCAAAATAGATGATGAAGAAAACACCCAAAGCAACTAAAGAAACAAGCCAAGGTGAGAAGACAGCACAAAGTCCCTAAAAACAGACAGTAACAACCTGCCAATCATGATGATGACAACTCGACTCGAAAGCGCGCCCGGCCGCAGACGCACTCGGTGCGGACTCGCTATAACTTCCCAAGAGTGCGCAACTGCTGCCTCAAATTCCCATTCTCAGTCTGAACCAGATTTATCTCCTCAAGAAGCGCAAGTTTCTGCTCCTGGTCCCTCCCCGACGCAGAACTCACCGCCCGCAACTCGTCTTGTGCCGCCGCTGCATCCTGCGCAAGCTGCAGCGCCCGCGCAGACAGCATCGCGTTTGCCTCTGTAAGCTCTCGTAACGTCTCTGCCTGTTCGGCCGCACGTTCTTCCGTAGCCAGTTTCTCCGCGGCCAATTGCTCGATTTCCTCCTTCCTGTAAAAACAACAATGACAATTCAGCTCTCTGACTCTTTCCATCCCTAGGAACGGAGCACGTACAAGCCATCTGAGCGCGCAAGGTGTTCCTCAAGCGTACGAACCTGCTTCTGATACGTCTCCAATGCAGAATTACTCTCCTGAGCAAGCTTCTGCGCCCTTTCCGCATTCTTCTTCAGCAGATCATGCGCCTGCGCGAACCGTATCAGACGCTCCATCAGCGCCCGGTCGTCCGATATAAGAGCTTGTACGCGCTGTGCGAACGCTTCTACGCTAAAGGTGCCTGGGCCCATACTATCCTTAGTTGGCGAACTAGGTGAGCCGGAACTAGAACTGCCTCCGTCTACGCCTGCTCCAGCAGGGGCGTAACCACCACCAGGGGTGTAGAGGCTCTTGAGGGCGCGCACGTCCATATCGCTGATCGAAACCGTGGTCTGTGCTGGGCTACCTGGAACTCCCATGCGTGGACCAGGCGAATTCCGGCCATTTCCTGCTCGGAATGGACGAGCTGCACTGCTCAAGCGCGAGGCACGCGCTTCTGGGGATGGCAAAGTTGCCCAAAGTGGTTGTAGTATTGCGAAGAAGCTGGCTGCGTCCTTGGCAAAGGTGATTGGCGAGGATGGCCTGGGTTCCATGTAGGATGATGAAGAGTAGCCCTATAAATGATATTAACATTTGCATTCTTGACGATAAGGGTAAAATGAAGAGCACTCGCCACTGAAGAAGAATGAGCTTGTAGAGACTGTATCTCAGCCCTTGCCGCATCGAGCTCCTTCGCCATCGCACTGCGCTTGTCTACCTCGACAACGAGCAATTCCTCGTGTATCTGCGCGTTATGGTTTTCAAGGTATCGGCTGAGAGCATCGACGAGCACGTTAAGACCAGACTCGCGCGAGAAAAGCGGGATGTCGAAACGCTGAACGAGGGCGCGCAATCCATCCGCAGCGTCCGCGATTTGATCTTTCGCCCGCTCAACGATTTCCTCGCGATCCTGCTCCCACATCGCGCGCTCCTTCTCCAACTTCTCCTTCAACTCCGCAGCCGCAGTCGTCGTCGCCGCCCACTTTCCTCGTTCCTGCTCGAGAAGTGTACGGTCTGACGCCCACGCAGACTTCTCGACGTTCCACGCCGACTCCATCTTTCTCCGAGCCTGGTCAGCTTTACTCCTCGTGTCCTCCAACTCACGTTCCAATGTCCGTATGCGCTCCTCCAGAAACGCTGCATCATCCCTCCCACGCATCGACGATCCCAGCTCTCGCTGGAGATTCCCCACACGTCCCTCCAACTCACCAGCACGTTCCCGGACCCTCGCCACCTCAGACACACCCTCAGCGCGCGAATTGGCGAGCTCCTTCGCCGCCACGGCACGGGCATGTTCCAAGTCTGAAGCAGCGGTGATCCGGGCTTCCTCCAGCTGAGCTTCTCGTTCCTGGGCCAGAGCCTCTGCAGCGGCCAACTTGGCTTCGAGCTCCTCGAGCTCCTGCTGGCTAACGCCACCGCCGCCACTATCTTGCACAGGATCTGGGCCACGCGGTTGCTTCCTAGGGACGATCGCATCCTCGTGGCCAGCAAAGAAATGCGCGCGGTCAAATTTGGGTGTTGTCACCGCCAGACTACTCGCGCTCGAGAGTGGACTGCGAAAACCGCTGTCCATGTCGGCGACGGAGATGTTGAGTTCCATGGCTTGTGTGCGCTCCGTTTCGGCGAGCGCCGCACCGAGTACGCCAGCACGGTGCTCGAGTAATCGCTGGCTGATATTTGCGGCGCGTTCCTGTAGGCGCCACAGCTCGGTCTGCGCTGCAGCTACTTTTCGTTCTGCGGTTTCGAGTGCGCTGCTCGACTGTCGTGATATTTGTGAAGGGGAAGAATTAGAAGCGTTAAGTCGGGCGAGTGTCTGCGCCGCATCGCGGATTTTGACCTCTGTTGCGAGTTTCCTCTGTAGTGCGCCCACGCGCGAGGACAACACTGTGTGTTCCTGCAGAAAATGAAGACGTCAAGAAGGGTTTCTTTCGCCGTGTAGCTTTTTGCAAAAGAGAGGGTGATCAGGTCACCATGGAGGTAGGTCCTTGGAGTAAAACTATCCTATTCAAATATTGACAGGCTGAATGACACGTACCTTTTTGAGTTCTTCGACCTCCTCCGCACTCAAGATCTCGTAGCCCCGACTTTCCACCATGGCCTCCGACGACAACAAGCTGAGCAACAAAGCATCGCGGGTATTCGCTTGCTGAACGCCGTCCGTGTGGTATTGGGATGATGGCAAAGGTGATTCCTCCAATTCGGGTGGTGGTGGGGGTTTTCGACGTTGGGGTGGCGTCGACGTCGTAGATAGGGACGTGGTGGGTTGGCTGGATTCGGGGTCAGATACGTGTGGTGGCGGCTTGCGATCTTTGCGAATAAAGAGGGCCTTGGTGGCGGAGGATGGTGGTGGGGGTAGCTCCTTAGTCGGGCTAGATGAGCGTGAAGAGATGCTGCTGCTGCGGTCCTTGGTGGGTGGAGTAGAGGCTGATGAAGGATTAATGAGGAAGCGGCGCACGCCATTCATGCTGAAGGGGACATGCACTAAGGAGAAATGGTTGCTGACACAGCCGACGGCTGGTCAGGAAACGGTGTTAAAGCGGAACGGACAAGCAGAAAGACAAGGGAATGCAGCCAAGCAATCAATGATGCATACGCCGGCAGCTGGCAGTGGGCGGGCATCAACTTGTTGCGATCAAATAACACGACAAATATACGACATCTACAGTACTCTACCCACAGGACCCATAAACCTTCGAGCAGCGCTCCTCGAACGCCTTGACCATCAACCGGGACACCCTCCCAAAAAAGGCATTGGAGACCGCGGCGTGGACCGGACTCGCAAAAGCGAATGAGAGTTCAAGCGAAATGAGCGTCGGCCCGACATCCTCCGAAGATGCTGCGAGGTTTTTCTGCCGCGAACGAGCCAGATGAACGTTATTCTGCTGGTGCGCTGATGAAGCAGGATGAAAACGCCACGTCGTTTCGAGGCTCTTGAACAGAGGCGTGGCCGATTCCGCGACAGCCTAGCCACGACCAACGCCAACCAAATTAACCAATCAATATCGCACACCCACAATAAAAGCAAGAGTAGAGTGCATAAAGCGCACCTTGACGGATTCGTATGGCACACACGTCACCCGGCTCGTGTATCGCTCCTCGAAAGCAAGAAAGGCGACCGTAAGCTCGGCTTCCATTTGCCGTTCGTCTGGCGTGACGGGCGTGGGCGCGGGCGCGAGTGGACGTATGACACGCGAGCTTGTACAGAACGGGACGAAAGATGCATACGAGCCTACATCAGAGACGACCGCATATAGCTGCCGGCGGGTATAACTAGCTAGTCATAGGTAAACGTAAGACGCATGGGGCAGAAACGAAAAAAAAAAACCGACGGAAGTGTCTTTCGCTCGTGGTAGGTCTGGGGTTCTAGACCTGGCAATGACGGAGTGAAAGAAGATAAATTGGGTAGGTTGAACAGGTGCCTGCGCTTGGCATGATGGTGCACACGGCAGATGGCAGCTCTGATGGAAATGGGCATACGGTAGCCACGTGATGTTGTTTGGCCTTTTGTAGGTGCCAGTAAAAAATAAAAACAAAAACAAAAAAACAATTCAAACTGCGCGGAAACTTCAACAACAGCGGCCTCGGCGCGCTCAATTTTATCGACGATAAAATCATCGATAAAAAATCGATCATAGCTAGAGGGGTTGGGGCTGAAATCCCTCGTCCTCAAGGCGGTGGTGTGTAGGTACTTATTACCTGTGACCGATGTTGAATGACGTGAGAATCGCATACACTCCAAAACGCCACTGACACACGCCGAAGATGGGCGCAAGCAAATCGAGGGGGCATAATTTTTCCATGTAATGCAAGCATCTCGAGCTAAGATGGGTACAAGTATCGATCCAACCGTCACACACATCCCTGTGATGATACACAAGTCAGCAGCGTTCGTCAGATGAGTAGAGGGGACTTTATCAACGCATACCACTAAGGCGACCGTCAAGGCCTCCCAAGCCGAGAGCTCATCTGCGGATGCCCGCATGCCACTGCTTGACAAGGCCGTTGGATGAGCTCGAAAAAGGAATGATCCTGCGTCGGTTAGACAAAGGTGTCGAGTACAAGGTGTGACAATGTACAAGAAGCGGATGGAATGCGATCAAGCGAAGATGATCTCGCCACTTGAAGGAGGAGTTGAGGACAGCTAGGCGAGGGACAGCAGGCCATATCAGCGAGAGAGACGCGGAGAAACAAGACGAGGAAGAGAGCGTACAGGGGGGGTGAGAGAGAGGACAGAAACGGCTTTCAGTTGCCTGGACAGATCTCGCCCCAGGGGGGGGGCTTATATGCATTTTGGAAACGTGTTTGATATGGGGGGAAAGGGAGGCAAATAGATTGTGTGGTCAACACGTCGTGTATGATCGCGATGACTAAACGCCGGTGTCTAGTCCGAGGGATACAAATTACCGCCTTTGCCCAGGGCTCTGAAAATGCGCAAATCGTGATCGGGATCAGCCGTCCCTCAGAACCCCCTGCACGTTTTTCCGCCTTGATAATTGGGGACAAAAGAGGGAAATCATCTCCCCCGGTAAGCCGAAAATAGGAGATGGGGCCCGCGACGAGTCTAGACAATCTGCCAGGGCGTGTTGTATGAGCGGCCACGCATCATAACTTCGGAGAGTTAAGAAAACAAAGTGGGCCACACTGGCAGATTGCCCTCCCTTTCCCTTTCCACAGGTTTGCCAGCTATTGCGACTCAGACGAGGTAGGCGCGGACGCCCTGTGGAACCTCCTGACCGAGCATCCCCGGCGTGTGCACGGCAGCAGCCGCAGGATGGCACCGTGGGGTCACATAAGCGGAGAATTAAATCAGGACCCCCAAAAGCAAACGGACCAGGACGAGAAGACGAGAGAAAGATCAGAGAAGCCCCATCACGCGACCCCGGGATTGTCCTCTGCTTCTGAACCCACTGGAAGCCCTGGAGATCTCCGTGTTCTGGCTGTATGGCAGGTCTATCAGTATTCCAACTCGTACGGGAAAACGCGTGTGGCGATCAGCGTCGGACAGATCCATTTATGCACATACACACGAAAAACGTTGTATCTCATTGGAAGCGGGGTCTGAAAGTGCACGGTGATGGATATCAGTGGCGGCGGACCCGGGGGGTGTGCACTCACAAGTAGGGACGGTAAGTGATAAAAAAATACACGCACGAAGGTTTTGGAGGGCCCATGCCAGGGTCCAGGGCAACGGAGTCAGCGCGTTTCCAGAAATGACTTCGGGAAATTAGAAACCGAGCCCTTATCGGAAGAAGGAGAGCTGGATTGGGAAGGAAAAGAAGGGTGGTAGGTGTGGTTGGTAGTTACCCGTGACCATGTATGGCAGGAGGCCGATGTCATCGATCCCAAATTCTCTATCTACAATACTGATACAGTATCCTTGCCCTTCCCACGAAACATCAGAAAACCGACATGCGTGCAAAAAGAACAATCAGACCTACCGTCAGCAGTTACGCACACAGCTGAACAGCCAATGGAAGCTCTTGTTCAGTTCTGAGCGTCGGGGCTAGTCCAATACGAGCATAGCTTGTAACGTGCATAATATTCTTCGGTTCCTTGTCTCCGACTCGGATGAGCCTCGCCTCGACCGCGTCTTCACAAAACTGAAATCCCCAAAGGCCTTTTTGTATTTTTATTTCCCCGCCTGTTAGCCGGACGAACCCAGATGAAACATACAGTACGCGTGCCTTTGTCAGGTCATGTCATGTCAACTGGAATTTGACTTTTTCATTCTTCTCAGTCCAGTCGAGAGCGAAAAATAAAAGGTTGCCATTGTGATCCCTCCCCTTTATCCCTAATCAGAGACGCATCAGGGGCAAGGCTTGGTAGAGCGGAGAACGGAGAGGCGAAAAGCAAATAAATACCCCATGAACAGAGAGTTCTCATCCGGTGGCGCCTTCGATTATGGCGTCGATCTGTTCACAAAACTCCGTCTATTACCAGCAGCGTGGGCAACCGGATTTCCAGCTCCCCGCATCGTTGACAGGCCCTGATAGCGCGGACAACGAGGGAAAAAAAGAGGGGTGCTTGCTCGTTCAAAAGGGGGGTTGTCGAGACCACGCATTTGATTCGCCATCCAAGTGGGCAGGCTTCTTTCACGTCCCTATCGTCGTGCGGCGAGAAGCAGCAATCTGTCTAAAAATCCCTGACCAAATCAAATTAATATGGATCCCACCAGCAGCTGAGAGTAAAAAGACAAAGACTCGGAAAGTGTCTGGCCCCACGGAGTCGCCGGTCCGAAGCCTCAAGCCAACCAACACGCCCACCTCCAAAACTCAGCCCCAGCCCTCATCAGAGTGGTATGTTCTGTTCCGCATGGCTTCCGCATGGGGGTACCTGTCACCACAATGGCTAGAAGGTTTGTTTGGGACAAGAGGTGAACAAGTGCCCGCCCGCGCCCGCGCCCGCACAGTGCCAGTGCGTGCCATAAGCGCCATACGAGATGTGGGGCTACAGCGCTGATTTGGACAAATCTTTTTTGGAGAAGGCTCGAAGCTATAGTGGCTTCCTGCACCATTTTCCTCATTGCCGCAGCCAGATGGAAGAATGATAGCCCGTTGCGTTGATGCGAAGGGGTCAACGTTCAACCCCGAGCGCCGAGCTGTCTTTCCCGGGCCAACGCATTTCCTGTGATTTCCCCATCACGTGACTGGGACTGTCTATATGTTTACGGATACAGTACATAAATTGAGCTCTGTACAATAGAACAGGGATAATCAGATGCAGTCACGATTCAGTTAATCGATGCATGCCCTAATTCCCATCAGCCGCCACAAATGTTCCATCCCCACTCCAGGGATCGTCCTTGAGCTCGGCCCACGTATTGTCTTCATCCTCCACGACCGGCTCGCGTCCTTCGGGGCAATCCCTGGCAATCTAAAAACAGGACAAGATATACGACACAGTGAGACACTAGTGAAAAGAACGTACGTGACCAGGCGCCTTGCACTTGTAGCACGTCTCCACGGGTTCCTTGGAACCATTCATATCTTCGGTCACCGAGTACGGCGGTGCCAAGCAATCACTACAGGGTAGAAATCAGCTCAATACGTGCAGCCTGTGACAAGACCACATACCGCGCCATATGGTTCGGTCCACCACAGCGATAACACTTGATGGGCGGGAGCGACGCCGTGTTCAGTCCACGACCAGGGGGAGGCACGCGCGACGCAAAGCCAAAGCCTTGCGCCGCGTCGTTAGGACAAACGCGCGCGATATGCCCAAAATGGCCGCAATTCTATAAATATAACCATCCAACAAAAAAAATTCACTACAACCGCTCAGCGCGCGCGTACGTAGCATTTTTGGTTGGAGCCTTGAAGGCGGAGCGTTGGACATTCCGCTTGGATGTGGCCTACGCCACCGCACGAGTAACATTGTTTGGCTGCGACGCTGCGAGGCTCGGTGCATGCCGATGACTCGTGCCCTGGTTTGCGGCAGTTGTAGCAGAGCCGCTCCTGTGACGTACAATTCTCAGCGATGTGGCCGACTGTAGTTGATGACACGTAAGTTGGAGAGGAAGAGAAGGGGGGAAATGGATGAAGGGACGCACGATTTCCGCATTTGAAGCACCCTTTCCTGGAGATGCCAGTGTTGTGCGCCATATAATAATAAGGTGTAAAGGTAAATGGAAAAATAAAACAATATACAACTGTTCTTTTCTCTTCTTCAGATGTCTGCTTTTAGCTTCGGAGACCTGAGTGAAATTAACGTCGTGTGAGCGCCACCAAACAACAAGTGTGCTTCGCTGCTGTGAAACGAGACGGACCTCTGCTGCTGCAGACCTCACAACCCTCAACACGGCGCGGCTAAACCACTCCCTTTACCGACGAGCGAGCGCCACGTTTCACAGTGAGGGTTGGATTGGATGATAGGGATGACCTGGGTCCTTTGACCCTCCCGTCCCGTCGGCCACCGGCCCTCAAGTAAGCTTTCCCGCGCCCATTGGCCCGCCGACCCAATAATTGTATCCGTCTACAGATTGCAGTGCGTCAATTATACAGAATAGAACTACATCCCAAGTCCCATCAATGCGCTCGTAAGTCTCTCAGCAACCGCCTCAGGCTCCTGCCTCGCCATCTCGATAACGCTAAGCAATCTCTTAATGCCAATACTCAGCCGACCCTCCTCCGCACCCATACCCGCCTGACGCAACATACTCACCGCACGCGCGCGATCACGCGTACTGTGGAACAGCTCGACAGCCTCCAGGACGTGGTCGAGCGCGGTGAGGTCCGTGATGGGCGGTACGCGTAGCTCGGCATCGAACGAGGCGAGGCCTACGTCCGTCAACATTGGGCGAAGCGAGGATGTGGCGATGACGAGAAGACGGCGGCCCTGTGTGGTGCAATCGTACGGAAGTCTTAGCATATTCAGAATATTAACTTACCTTTGGGGGCCGCTTCGCCATGAGTACCATGAGTGTTTGTAATACCGCATTTGAAAAACGTGGGCCCACGGGCGTCCAATCTGTGCACGCGTCACTACCAGTTCCAACTGGCGAGGAGAAACCCACTCACCCAAGAGACGCTCGATATTATCTACCACCACAACGCTCATCGGACTCTTTGAGCTGTCCGCAAACACCTTTGAGATCGCCTGTACCTTCTGTGCCTCGGAGAAGCCAACCATATTGTCCGGCGTGATAAGCTTGATGAAGGGGAATTCTGACGCTTGGGCTATCGTCGCTGCGAGGGCGGTCTTTCCAGTTCCAGGTGGCCCATGAAGGATGAGACTGACGAGCGGAGTACGGGTCGAGGTCCGCACCTGCTCAACAAAGAGCTGGCCCGAGCGTAGCAATTCCTAATGGGGAGGGAGAAATGTAAGCCAAGTCAAGAAAAAGATTCGACAGAAAGTACGTACGTCGACCGAGGTGTCGTAATGGATGATGCCATTCTGAATGACCTGCGCGAGTTCCTCTTCCGACACACCAAATGCGGGGTGCACCTCCTCAAGCGCATTTGCGAAATCGTCCGAGTTGACCCTCAAGTTCTCCACATCGTCCGATATGCCCGCTATTGTGCCAACCTTGACATGTCGATTGAATGCAAAACTAGTCGCGCTCTTGACCAGCCCGCCGATCTCCGCGCCAGAAAAGTTCTTGGTGAGCTTCGCGAGCTCTTTGAGGTCCACGTCTCGGTCCATCACACCGTTCTTACGCATCTTCACCGTGTGAATGGTCAAGATTTGATACCGCCCATGCTCGTCTGGCAATGAAATCTCCATGTGCACTTCTAGACGCCCCGGGCGAAGCAACGCCTCGTCTATCATGTCTATCCGGTTCGTCATGCCGATTATAAGTATATTGTTTAGCTGGTCCACGCCATCCATCTTGGACAGGACTTGGTTGACTACTGTGTCCCCGACTCCGGTGCCGCTGGTGGTCGACCCACGTTGCTTGAAGATAGCGTCCAGTTCATCAAAGATGATGATGTGCAATCCACTCTCATCCCCCTTTTCCCTGTACTATAATTCCTCGGTGTCAATATAACCGCGCTAAATGACAAATTGCATCAAAACAGACCTCTTTCTCCGCATCCGCGAAGAGCTTTCGGATGTTCTCCTCTGACTGACCAACGTACTTATTCAAGATTTCGGGACCATTCACGATCTTTGGCTCGCGCGCATTCAACATCTTGCCGATCTGCCTTGCCATAAGGGTCTTTCCGGTGCCGGGGGGTCCATGTAGCAAGATACCTAACGTAACACGGTCAGATGATACGCACAAAGCCGCCACACCACCACGCACCCTTGACATGCTGAATACCGAGTTTCTCAACAAGACCCGGGGGAAACACGCGCGACGCAAACGCGCGCCGGAAAATCGCACTGAACTCTTGGTCTAGGCCACCTATACCCATATCTTCAAACTTGAAATTTGGCGCCAGGATGGCATTCGGCGCCGCCTTCTTCGCGCTCGACTTGATCTTGATCTTCGAAACTGGGTCCTTCAAAAACGTCACCTCTGTCTTTTCCATCACGATGCCCGAGTTGGACCGGCCACCGCTAGGAGGCAGACCTCCGCCACTCGCGCTGCCGCGTCGTTGTTCAGCGGCGAGTTCGAGGACGCTCACGCTCTTGACGATGCCCTTGAGATTCTGGCCGTGGTATTCGAACACGAGAATCTGCCCGACGGTAAAGACGATGTGACTGAACCCGCGGATGAACGTCGTAGCCATATCGTCCGCGGAGAACTGTTCTGCGATCTCAAGGTTGCGCTGCAGGAAGCCGACTTCGATCGCGAGCGTCTCTAGGAATGCGGGTGCGGATGGGTGTGGAGGCGGTGGGAACGATGTGACGGTTACTGTATCGCCGCTGGTCGATAAACCTATCCATTGGCGCTGCACGGAGCTTGCACCGATTGCGCCCTGCGCTAGATGGCCAGTGTTGTCGTGTCTGTCGACATGAAAGGTTGATGGGTCATCTCCTGAGATAATCAGTGATATGGGCGTACTTGACTGTTAACGGAAAGTCGTTCTTGACAAGAACGTGTTCCCCATCTTTGAAGTCCGCAGGGTGTACGATAAGACAGTTTGTGAGGGCAAGAGGGTCACTTGGGGAAGCTTGCACGGTAAAGCTGTATTTGGATTAGCAGAGAGTCCTGGACGATGTCAAGAGTCAAGACTTTGGCACGTACAATCCACCAGATGGAGGAGGCGGTCTACGTTGGTCGAAGGAACGTTTTTCGAAACCAGAAGGGTCATCATATCGAGATGGTGGTGGGCGTACATTCCTTGGTGGTAACTGGGGTAGTGATGCCTCTGGCAGCCTTGTATATGGAGAAGGTGACGCGCGTTGCCCCGTTCCCGGAGAGGACCCACGGTTGAAGAAACTCATGGCCCGCGGTTGTAAGGCCGATCTTCAGAACAAAAATCCTGTTTTAAAAAGACTAGAAACCGCCGTGCAGAGGGTGATAGCGTGGAGTGGAGAGTTGGCAGGAGTCACTGCAGTTACAGCCTCTACACCGCCTGCACGGAACCGGCGGACCGTAATGCCAATTACGTAATATCTGCTTACGCAATGCGGGATGGGACCAGCTGGCCGACGCGCTGACTGCCCTGCATCTGAACGCGAACTTGAAGGTGGAAACGAGGGGCAGCGGTTGCCCAGGTTGTCCACCTCCAATGTCAACTTTACTACCACCCTCACCTTCACCACCGGATCTCCCAGGTGGTGTGTTCGACGATTTACCCGTTGACCGCAAGTCATGTCAACTTCTCGGCCCAACTGCACTTGTACGAACCCACTACTCTTCCGCCCATCTCTTCTCGCATTTAACACAATAGTACTTTCAGATCGTGCAAGGCCTGATGGGTGTGCTCGTCATGGGCTCTCTCCTTTTCAAACGACATTGTGAGAAACCAAAGCGGCCTTGGCGTATCTGGTGTGTCCCTCTTATTACTGTACCTACAGGTCAGGCGCCCATCCCATTATAGGTTGTTCGATGTGTCCAAGCAAGTGGTCGGCCAAATGTTCGTCCATGGCGTTAACGTATTTATATCGGATGTGGGGTCCACGCGCTCGTCTGGAAACGCGTGTGTCTTCTACTTTCTCAACATTTTAATAGATACCACTCTGGGTGTGTGTCTCTGCACTTCTCCCTCCGAATCTCTCATGCATTATACGGCAGGTGTCGGTGCCATTTACCTTGCCCTCCATCTCTTCACATGGCTCTTCGCCAACAAGCTCCAGTTTAAAGGCTTTCAGTCTGGGCAATACGGCTCTCCACCGTCGCTCAATTATTGGGCGCGACAAGCTACAGTCTATGTCGTTTCCCTCACTTCCATGAAACTCCTCGTTGTTCTCCTCCTCGCCACCTGGCGTAGACTATTTGACATTGGCGCATGGTTACTGAGCTGGTTAGGTAGCGGAGACACAGCCCAAGTCGTATTGTACGTGTTCATCCTGGCGTCATCCGTTGCAAGTTAATGTCCATTTCTGGTCCACAGCACGATGGGCCTTTTCCCGATATTCATGAATGTTGTCCAGTTCTGGTTCATAGACTCGATAGTCAAGGCCAGCGGCAACGCAGGGATCACGCTGCCATCCAACCAGCCCGATTCCTCCGACCGCGAGCCGCTTTTCCACACCTTAGATGATGATGGTGACGACGACGACGACGACGCGAGGGGAGATGGCGATGCTATAGCAACGCCCACGAAGCGCGACATCGAAGCGCAGGCTCAAGGGCAGGTGCAGCTTCTTCGCCGCTCGACCGACTCCTCACATACGTACCCACCCAGGCACGACCATTCACCAGCCCCGACGGCCACCACGCCAGCCCCGACCACCGTCCCCCACGGCAGTTTATCTTCCCCGCCCTCACGCAGCATGATCTCCTCACGGCGCCACCGCCCATCACCAGCCCCGCTCCTCCCGCGTTCACCCATGCCTCCCGCACTAAACTCGCCAGACCCATCATCTGAGACAAGTCCCGCAGGGGCGGACGCAGAGTGGACAGGGCGACGGGCCGAGGCGAAAATGGGTGAGGTTGAGAGAAGACGGCGTGGTTAGGCATCATGATATCCACTTATTTGACTGATCCGGCCTGTTTCTGCACTCGGAGGGGGTACAATCATCGGCATTCACTCGCATACAAACAGTACATAGGCAAGCAAGTTGGGGTATATACACTTATTTTTCATTTGGCTTGTTGCAGCATCCTTTTGGGGGTTGGGATTACACCATGGTAGGGTGGGAAGAACACAGCCATGTGAGGCAGGAATGAGTCATACCCATGGGAAAAAGAAGCAAAGGTTGAAACAGGGTACAAAGCTATATAAGGCAGTAATGAGCCAGAATGGCTGTGGGAAACAAGCTATATTTGAAATTCATGAGGTATAAAAAGACTAGCTTTGATCCCCCTCATGTTCCTCACCTTGACCCTGAACCACCATCATCAAAGGTGATTTGCAGTGATCCTTTGAAGAGGTTGTTGTGGAAAAGTTGTCTTTAACCTTTCAACATCTCAACATTCTAACATCCTTCAACTGTGACATTTGACTATCCAACCCACAAGCTTTCATCTGATCACTGTTGATCCCTTTCATCACAATATCATCCAAGCACCCCCTTACAAATTTCAAGATTTCACCCATTAGTAAGATGTCATCTCATGAATAAAGTCAGTTCAGTATTAACTTATTGCTTTAGGGAATAAAACAGTCCACAGGGTTAATCACCCATACCTACCTAGGCCTAAGAAAAGTGGGCCACTCACACAAAGACACATCAACTCTCAACTCACCACTACCAACTACTCCCCATCAGACCAGATGAACCAGTGGTATCCCTACTCAACTGTGTCACAAGAAAATGTGACAGAGCCACCAAAATGGGATAGAGGTCCATTTAAAGGTCCTGATGGGTATGAAGGGAGTGGTGAGCACTTCGGTGTTCGGTTCAACGTCATCAGAATCAAAAATACCGATGCCATCGTCGGTAATACGCCAAGTGAAGAAATGCGCCGGTGGACAGTGGATGGGGAGGGCGACCGCTCCATCCATGAACTACAAGACCGCAACCACGACGCCTACCAGTTGTGGACGCACAAGATAGGGCCCTATCTTGCCGACTGGGCGTTGGGCATGCCCCGTCACGGTACGTTCTTCATTTTCCTGCAGCCTCATTCCTTTCTTTTGTACTGATAAAATGACCGGGGATTACTAGAAAATCCGGCCTGGAAGCTTATGAAATTCCCCGACAATTATACCCTTTGGATCCATAAGAAAGCATCCGAAGCCGACCGCGGCAATCCACGCCATGACGCCTACCTCTACGGCGCTCCTCACCTGGGTCCGACGAGCCCCCGCACCGGACGCTCCCCAATGGCCCCGACGATATTCCGCTCCCCGATGGAGTTCGTTCCGCACGCCATATGGCTCATGAAAGGCAGCACGCCGGGCGCGTGCGTTTGCAAATACTGCAAGCCGGGCCAGAAGCAAACGGCCATAAACAGTTGGTTGAATCACGGCAACGATGATTCTGACGACGAGGACGAGGACGACAATGAGCGCCGCGCCCGTAAAGGCGCAGCTGGGACGCGTCCGCGTCCCACTAAACGCGCTAGGTCGGATCCGGCCCCGAAGATCATGGCCAAGGATTATCGCGTCGGAGTAAATGGAGGTCCTGACCCGTCGTCCTCTACGTGAAGTTGTTGGTCATAGGGAAAATGGGGCGATGGGGCGATGCGCGATGGCGTCAGGTTTGCCTCCACCTTTTTGTCTGGTTTTGTAGCTTTGGCTTATCGTCCGTGTTTGCAGAACATCTCGCCCTGCTGCCGCCAATTCCCGACCGCATCTTCGTATGGCCAAGTCTCAAAGCGCTCATTTCCTCACCTTTCTAATCAAGTTCCAAATAAGAACCGTTCTCGGTTTCTCTTTCTCTCTTCCTAATAGTCGCAATTGTCCTCGCTGTCTTTCTGCCCTTGTTCATACCAATCGCTCGCTCTCTGTTATGCCGTCATCGAAACTTTGAAAGTGTACATATAACCCCGTCGTAGTCGAAATATAGATGAAATGGAAATGTTAAATTTTGATCGAGCTGGAGTGCCCAAGAAACCAATTGCTAAGAGAACTAATTTTACACGGTGAGGGAAAAACAATATCATCGTATTCAGGAACCAAACGGCGCCCCAAGTCCCATACCATACGGATTAGAAGGCAGGACCGGAATGGGCATGGGCACCATGGCAGGCGAAGTCATCTTCGACTG
>WNFQ01001034.1_pt1 | contig 19518 bp, 19 predicted proteins | sample 5400171 | NCBI WGS metagenome assembly WNFQ01 (sample SAMN13153356, study PRJNA577476) | soil metagenome | isolation source: 20 cm soil under Madrone tree | place: USA:California | collected 2016-06-14 | reverse complement strand
CAGCACAAACGACACAGACACGCTTCCCTCGGTCCCATCCAGCCCAGTAGCAGCCGCCACAATGACCGAGCGGGGCCCCACGCCCCCTGCCGCACCATGGGCCCCGCCGGGACTCGCGCTGCTCTCTCTCGTTGCGCGCGTCATCCTGTTCCTGCCGTGGTGCATCGCCGTCGGTGCAGCCATAGCACTCTACCCGCGCGCACTCTCGGCTCTCGTACGCATGTACGCAGGCCCGCCGCGCACGCCACTCCACCGCCTTGCACACCACGCCCACACCGCCCGCGCCCATCTCGGCATCTTCCTCGGCGTCCTGTCCCTCCTTGCTGCCGCCCTCCCCAGCTGGCGCCTTCGCGTCCTCCTGCTCGGCGCAGTCGTCGTGCGCGCCGTGGTCGTCTGGCGCGGATTCGGCGCGCGCCTGCTTCTGGAGCGTAAGGGTGAGGAAGCGGAGGAGTGGCGCGAGGATGCCCGGTGCGTTTGGAGGGTGTTGCGCGGGGAGGAAGAGTGGGAAGTTCTGAGGGCTTGCGGTGGCGAGGCTGTGATGAAGGAGGAGTGAGGCTCTGTCCTCAATTTAGACTTGGTACTTTTCTTTTTGTCTTGTGGAGTCCGAGTCGCAGTGCCCACTGTGCGGTGCATGCATACCACACGCTTCTATACATCTTTCTACTGTCTACCCTAAGTTACGCTTGACGCGGTGAGTTGTTTCTGAACCCCGGATTTTTGGATACGGTATGAATGTCTGGTCGTTGGCTCTTTGTGGATAAGTGCATGGTCACACACAAGAGCGCCTGCCAGTTCTAGCGTTGTTCACTCTCGAGCTTAGGCGAGACTCGGACACATACAGTACATCCAATTCCTCGCTTCCGCAAACACCCGTAAAAATGCGATCACAGCAGAGTCGCCTATCAGTGCTCAGTCCCAGCCGAGTCTACAGTATCTACTCTAATAAACGCGCTTGTTTCACGACGTCTGCGCTGTCCCAGTACCCTTCTGGAAGGTGCCGACGGCGATCGAGGTGGAGGAGGCGGTAGAGGGGAGGCCCGGGGAGGGAACATGCGGCGCCGAAGGGGTGGTGGTTATCTTCGACAGCCAAGTGAGCCACGCACTCTCTCTGTCGGCGTCAACGCTGAGCGATCACTCGTGTTGACAGCGGGGAAGACGCAGCAAGTGATAGCGATGGTCGATGGTGAACGCAGACAGACAGGATGCGCAGGAGAGGGCGGAGGCCAGTGTGTCAAGAGAAAAAGCAGCGCGTTCTGTCTTGCGACGTGTTACGCGGTGGAAGAAGTCTTGTTGGAAGTGGCGACGGAGGTGATGGAGGTGAAGGTGGAGATCGAGAACGCGTTGGTGACTGAGTAGAAGAGTAGATAGATAGACTATTGCACAATCCGAATACCGAATACCCTGCTCGTCTATGATCTACGATCTTTTAGATTCATGCTAGTTGGTCGTCGTCCCACTGCTTGTAACGTTTGACTCGTCAGCTGTCACATTGGCAGTGGCATGAGTCGCTACATCTGCCGTACTAGTAGCCGGATTCGCGCTCTTTCCCTTGCCCGGCGGAGGAGGATGGTAATAAACTTTCTCCTACACCGTTTTCAATTCAATCGATTATGTGCTACAGCAAGTCCGTGTGTGAGGAAACACTCACCTCTTTCTTCTTTTTCTCTGGCACTTGGGAGGGAGGGATAAGCCAGCTTGGTGACCTCCTGCCATTCCTCGTTCTCCTCAAACCGTTTGCGGATGGGAGCAAGTAGGCTGACAAGGGCGTCGGCCACGGCGCCCTTCAGATCCTTCGGATGAACGTCACGTTTCTCAAATGCTTCCCTGAGCGCGTCGTACGTGGAGAAGTGCATCGGACCGCCGTGCTTCTCATCCCTTGATCCTTGATACACTGGATACCGTGCCCGCGGGTGCATCCTCGGACACAAACGGCATTTGCTCCTCCGCACCCTCGCCGCCGGCGCTATTGGGTAGGACCGTCAGAGTTGTCCGCCTTGCTCGCTGCACGCTCGAGCTGAAGTGCAGATACAGGGGACGAGAACGGCCTCGACAAAGGAGAGCACGCCGTTATCTGTGACGACGCACGGCATCGGGGGGTCGAGGAAATCGACCTTTGAGTCTGGGTCGGAAGAGGACATTTTGCCTCCTGCCAGGCCGGGGACCATCGCGTTCATGAGGTGGGCACGCTTCGCATAGCCAAGGCGTGGAAGATAGAGCTCTGCAAATGTGAATATTTTCCGCTGCATATACACACCATTGTCGTCAGAGGTGGGTGATAGTAGATACTGCACAGCGGTAGATCGGTGCTCACACACCTGGTCAACGCCCGCCAAATTGGAAGTCCACGTCTAGATACTGCTCATCCAGCGCCTGTAGACCGGGATAGAGCCAGGCCGCTCAATAAGGGACTTCTCAACTTGTTTTCACCACTTCCGCGCCAGCCTTTTAGGCATCATGCTCGGTCACGGTCGCGCATAACCGGGTAATTGTCGAGGTTGTAAGCTGAAAAGACGAGCTCCTCGACGAAAGTGAGTGAGTCTCAAAGTGGGAATCCCGAGCGACTCGAGGACGGCAAGGGAGAACGAATTTTTTGCAGTATTTCGTGCGGTGTCCGACTCGAGTTCAAGAGGAGCCCTTCATGTTGTCGAGGAGGGCATGGGATGTCTAGTACGAATATATGCGTCAGGTTCCGGTTCCGAAGAGTGACGATCGTACATATGTGCTCACCAGCAAGCAAGATCTTGACCTGCCAGGCCAAGAGTCAGTTTCGTGTATGTACTGTAATTCAAGTTGTTCGGCGCGCTCACCTCGACATCCGCTCTCAAAAAGTCAGAGATCTTGGTTAGCGGCACAAAATATCCGACGTGCGCTGAGGAAACCGAGTCCCTGCGATGTCGACACAAGCTATAACTCACGTCTGCCAGTCGGCGCCGTTCCTACATTATGATTAGATTAGTTCCGGGTCAAATTGTTGTTTATGCGATCTTGAAGAGGACACACCCCAGTAACACTTTGGCGTCTTACCCTGAACGAGCAGTGCCTTGGCAGAATCACCGCCAAGGACTTCCTGCAGACGTCGCGTTATCAAATGATATTTTTCATTCGGTGTTGCCTGCGACATCGTGTCGTCCGGCCCGTTAGCCCCGCCAAACCAAACAGGCTTCTTCGCTTACAGGAGGTTCGTTCGCCCGAGCAATCCAAAAACGAAAAGGAAAAAGGAAAACACTATTATTATAAAGAGATGTGCTTCAACAACTGCCTATTGGGGAAACACGATGCGATGGGATATGTGAGTACATGTGGTGGTTTGGGTTGGGTTGGGTTGGGTTCGTCATGACGTGAAGAAAGGACAAGGAGGGTGGTGGGCAACAAAAAAACAGTACTTTTTTCTCTCGTGCGCGCGCTTTCCTTGAGTGCCTTGTGTTGTGATGGATGGTATTGTTACATGTAACACCCAGAACCGCGGTGGCAAAAACAAAAAAACCCTTGAACGCAAAGGGAAAAAGGAACGAGATGTTAGCGGCGTGCAACGCGCTTGCGTTCACGTCCATCCTCCTCGATTTCCATCGCGTCCTGCGCATGTTGGTGTTGGTTCTGATGTTGCGCACCACGTGTGGACCGCGTGCGTCTACGACTCGATCCCGCTGCCCCACCGCTCGTCGCCGCAGTCGCAGCTCCGACCGCGGCTGAGGCACCATCATCGGCCAGCACCATCATAGCATGCCGACGTTTAGCGCCAGCCGACACCGTCAACGGAAGCGGAAGCGGGATAGCGAGCGCGTCGGTCGGTGCAGCCGAGGACGGCAAGGGGGGGAACGCGGTGAACGTGAAGGGTGGTGGCGATCCGGGGGATGTCGGGAATGGATGGCGTATCGGCGCCATCATGTTGATCGTGTTGGTCGTCGGGGTCAGGTGCGGGTTCTCTTTAGCTTGTATGGCGGATGCGAATGCGCGTGGTTTGAGGGTGCGGGAGGCTGGAGCTGTTGGCGTTGGAGTTGGAGTTGGAAGCGGTCGCGTGGTGACGGCCGGTGGAGAGGGTAGCGTCGATGGTGATGGTGTAGTCGGTCCGGTGGTAGTGATCGCTTGTGACAATTTCGATGGGGCGAGGGGTCCCTGCAACCGGAGAAACCAACAAAAAAATTTCCAATCAGTTCCACGAGTAAATCTCCCGAGGAAGGGAGAGAGAGCGCTCACCTGTTCGCGAGGCTGCTGCGGTACGGCCGGGGCGCTATTTGCGCGCGGCGTGCTGGAGCTCGCCTTGAGCCTTCCGGGCCCAGTCTGACCGTCCTTTTCCTTCTTGCTCGCAGCGGACTCTTCGTCCTCTTCGTCCTCCTCTTCCTCGCGTGCGCGGATCGCCTCGAGGCGAGCCTCGACCCAATCCATGACCCGGCCAATCGAGGGTGGCGTCTCCGAGTCAGACACGCCCTGTTGGATCATCTGAAGCAGGTCGGCGCAGGCGGCGGCGTAGCCCGAGTTGTACGCGCGCTTGGAGGTCGAGCGCGAGGACCGATAGAGATTCGTTATGCTCAGTGCGGCCGCTTTGGAAGGGAGGGAGAGACAAGGCAGAGTCAGTCGGAGGTCAATCTCCGCAGTGGTGCGATGGTGATAGCGAGGGATGGGGAGAAAAAAAAAGAGAAATACCTCTGAAGTTGTTGAGCAGCTCTTTCTCTGCACTTGCCAGATTTGAGGTGGGGAGCGAGCCCGCGAGAGCATTGAGATTGAGGGACTCCATGAGGTGTGTCTGACTGAGTGACGGCCCACCCTTTTGGCACCTCGCGTTGTTGGCCCAAGCGATGACTAAGCTAAACTCAGCCGGTCCGATAGTAATATAACGGGTTATCATAAGTTACAGTTGGGTATAATACAACGTTGTTCTCTATCTACTACACTGCCTGCTGCCCCTTCTCGGCCCTCGCCTCATCTTCGAGGAACTTGGCAACCTTCAAGTCTATGCAAGGCGCAAATGAGCTCTTTGTGCGAATGCGCGGCCCATATTTATAGAACAGGAATGGCATCGGTGCCAGGAGAAGCGCAATCCCACCAACGAGCGTCGCGGCCCAGTTGATCCCCAAGTTGAGGAACATCTGTGTCGTGAAAAGTGGGAATGCCGCCCCAGTCGCCGATCGGATGATCGTGTGGCCAGCGAGTGCTGATGCTGCGTACATAAGGTACGTGTCGACCAGGTAGCTCTGCATCATCCATAATCAGCAACGTTTGACGTTAACAGGAGGGAGGAAGGAATGAGACGCACGATGAAAGAGATAAAGATGAGTGTGATCGACAGCCCGATAAGGATCGTGCTGAGCCCGGGAACCCACCACGGCACGCTCTCGTAGTTCCCGCTCCAGCCGAGCCAGAAGATGCCTATAGCCAGAACGGGTCCACCGAGCATGGCGGAGTACAGGCGTTCCTCGGGGGGTGGAAACCCGTACCACCGCTTGAGAAGACGAGGGTATCGGCGCATGAACAAGAGGTTCACGACGGCGGCGAGGATAGAACCGATGCCGATGCCGATGAAAATTAGGCCGTCATTTGGGATGGAAAAGTGACGCCTGTGGATGAAGATCACGGGAATTGCTTGGAACACTGTACAACAAGAACAGGATCGTCAGAAACTCGGATAATTGGTCTGATGTGGAAAACGTACTCGCATAGATGACCCCGTAGGCTACTGAGAGGTAGATTGTCGCAAGTAACAAGATCGGTTCAACCAGGAGCATCTTGAACGGGCGGAATATTGTGCGCTGGAGGACGGCCTTGGGAGCCCAGCTAACGCGCTCGCTCTCCGCATACAAGTCCTTGTTCTTCTCTGGATTGGCTCTGCGCAGGCGCCTCGCTTTCCGTGCGAGGAGCACAGGAGCGAAGGTCTCAGGGAGGAAGAAGAGGCCGAGGAGAGTGCAAGAGCCCGCAAAGATCATCGTCACCCAGAAGACCCAACGCCAACCAAGGGAACTAGTCGTAACACTGCAAGAAACTGGTATCAGCACGCCGCCCTCCAGGAACCAATTAGACAGGCAACTCACAAACTACCGACAACAGGTCCGAGAACAGGACCCAGGAAGACTGACGAAGCAAATACGCTAGTTGCAATTCCCCTATTCACGGGATCCCATATGTCCGCAAAGACACCGGTGCTGTTGGTGAGGGGCGCGACGGCGAAGAAGCCGCATATAAAGCGGGTGACAAGCAAAGTGGTCATGTTATTCGCGCAGGCCTGGCCGATGTGGAAGATGGTGTACATCGCGAGAGTGCCGATAAAGATGGGCCGTCGACCGATGAGCTCAGAGCCGGGACCCCAGAAGGTTGGGCCAAACATGAAGCCAACGAGGAAGAGGGTGGTTACGAGGTTGCCTACTTCCCTCCCGACGTGGAAGTCATGGGCAATAGTTGAAATGGAAGAGGATGGCGCAGAAGAAGCGAATGTGCTGTTGGGGCAATGTCAATGTCAGTCAGTGCAACTCGCTCGCTCTAGCGTAGTGGGAGGTACGTACACGTTGAGTGTGATCACAGTGCAAGCTATGGTGATGCACCATCTATACCAGAGCGGCCAGTTCTGAGGGTTTTCAGGGTCGTCTGGACCGTCCCAGGTAACAAGGTTCGGGTCGGTGTTAGGTTTGGGTAGGAAGGGCAGCGGTTTTGAGGGTGGGTGTTGTGCATCATTGCCGCCGTAGGACTCAAAGCGCGTTTCGTCGCGTTCTGCCTCGAGCTTTATCGCGAGTTGTTCATCTTTCAAGATAGTAGTTGTGGAAGAATGCGGTGTGGTTGCAGAGCTGGTGTTGTGTGTGCTTGTGCTTGCGAGGGAGGAGGCGCGGGAGCGAGATGGCATGGTGAGGGGCCCGCAGGGGTGCAGATGACGAAATATTGGATAGCTGACATGGTATTTGTACGACTGGGTGGTACAAGGTTGAGCAGCACATGACAGACAACACCTCCAGACTGGGCGTTCAAATTACAGCGCGGCACGTGCCTCGGAAGCAACTCCGGCCTAGCCAATCGATCATCGATGATCCCTCCCCCCGCCGACTTGTCCCAGATGCAACTCTTTTAGAGTATTGGCAGTCGCACGTTGATCCTATACACTATACTCCCTTCATCCCAAGAACCGTGTACCGCCTCTAGCCCTCGGCCTTAAACTCGGTCTTCTCCGCATCAAGCGTCTGAGTCAGCCCGAAGCCCGACCAGGGGCCGCCGGTTCGGATAGCTCATTGCCCGAGTCCGAGTACCACCATTACCACCATCGAGGTTTGATTTGATCGCTCACCTCCGTCGGAAGATACACTCTTCGGAGCTCACCCTTGCATGTACTGGAGAATCTCTTCAAAACTCGAGCTTCCAGGCTGTTGCTCTTTATGTTGCAGAAATGACATTGGAACCTCGACAAATTTCAATCAAACACGGAATTAAACGCGCTTCCTTCCATCTCGCCTGTCATCGGGCTGACCCCAGAAAACACTCCCCCTAAGCTTCTCGCCCGCGTCTTAACTTACACGTTGCAATGATATGTTTTCATACGTTTTCCGTCCGGCCATCTCTCCCTGGATACCGGCAAGATGATGTCAAAGGTCTTGTGGTCACTTCTCCGGCCGATAGCCGATGTGCAGTGGTCCATCTGATGGTCTTCCATGCCTCCAGTACCCCGAGTGAAATCCACCGTCGACATCTTTCCATCGCGGCGTCTCCCGAGTGTGCCCCGATGGGGTGCTGATACTTACTACGGGCATATTAAATCGGCATCTACAAGTCGGGTTCGATCATCGATCCTCCTTCCACTCCTCCTTCCAACTTGAGTCATGCAATGCCCCAAAATTATCCCCCTGTTCCTGAGAACGTAACAACGACGACATTCGGATCGGTTTCGGCGGCTTACTGTAAGTTACCCTTCATCTGTGAGGCACATCTACAAACTTGTTCGCATCAATTCTCTTTACTAGCGACACAAGCTGGGATGCCATGTACCTGAGGCCTTTGCAAATGCATGGATCCCGACATCCTTTTGAGCGGTATTGTCGCTTGTCGCCCCGTGCAACAATGACCGGTCACGATGAGTAGACCCGACCCTACAACCTCTTGGCATTTTCGACGAGGTCTAACGGACCCTACTACACCATATGCCAGAGAAAGGTTCATTTTCGATGTCAAACCGTAATACTCTCGCAAACATGGACGGATATGTAGGGGGGAAACTGGATTCTCGATTTGAGTCGGCGCAGAGACGTCAAAATATCACATGATTAGCTAGCTAGCTTACACTCTATATATAGCACTCGGACTCGACGCTAACGCAATCTCCACGACGCTCGGAGGACCTGCAGCAGACAATAACTTGAACGCCGAGATACAGTACAGTTCACATGGTAGAACCTCCTCGTACATAGAACTTCAATTGTACCACAACGGGGCATGCGACAATACATAGACCAAGTCAAATGGCAATCTATCGAGAGGGATGGCAGAACACCTGGAACGGAAAATGAACGGACCAAGGTAAGTCAGAGGCAAAGTGTCTGATCGGCAACGCTGGGAAACTTTTTGGGAGAGACTCGGGGAGGACACGGTACGTTGGCCTTGGCCCCTAGGTGTGATAACTGGGGTGTTAGATACAGAAACGACAGAGAAAGGGCGACGGGGGAGTTGTGAGATTACCACTGCAGGGATCTCAGGCATCAGACTTGCACATTACTAGGATCATCCCTTGAACTGTGAATACGTATCCCCTTCCAGAGAGTAGGACAGTGCATTTGTCGGAGCGGTACACCAAAAAAAAACTACGAAACGCTCTCAGTCCAGGACGGCCTGCGCAGCCCCACAATCGAAATCATTTACTTATCTTATTCCTAAAGTCCACACTTTCTTCTCTCGCTCCTTTAAAATCCATTTTAAAAAAATTGCCCATAGGGCGTAAAGAATGTCAAGAACGAGCGCGAAGAGGGGGAGGAAGCAGGAAGAGCTGATGGTCGCACCCCCGAAGGGGCGGGGCTTGCTTAAATACGTCGATTTTGGAATGCGTCGGAGCATATGCATGCTTGATGATCAAAGCGGAGGCGCACGATGCGAAACGAAGATAGAAGCTCGCTCGACGATCGGCGTTATCAGAGGAAGGTGCGTGTATAGGGGTTGTACACTTTGAGTTTGCGTAATGAGTCTGTCCGTCGCCATCGCTCGGATTCGCTTGTGGATTGCCCCAAGACTGAGTGTGACCCTTCCGGCATTATCGTGGTGTGTGTGCTCCAACAAGCCCACGTATTCAGTAATTCTTCGAGTGAAGATAAAAGATTGATAGAAGACTGAACTAGGTCAGGAGTGTCCTCTAGAATGCGCAGTATACGCTTTCCATCGTGGCCCTCCGTGAGGGTGTTGATTCGGTTTGGTATGCTTTACTTGAGAGCTATGATCCCCACTCCAGCATCGTGTCGCATCGGGCAGCTAAAAATGTTATGTTAGGAGACACGAGCAGCGAGGTCCGCTCACCGATGTCCTCGAGCGAGTCAAAAGTTCGCTTTGGAATTATCGAAAAGCCCCCGAACCAGGCTCATGTATGACGAGCATAGTTGTGAGGACCATAGTTGCCAACCAATTTTCCTATTTGCCATTATTACGACGAAGAGTATTGAGCAGAAGGTGGCGGATGATCATCGATCATCGATCATCCGCCAACTGTATGATCGAGAACGAGACGCGAGAAGACGCGAGACAACTATTGATCGCGTTTCATCACGTGATCGCGATACCCCTAACCCCAAGTCTCAATACCGCCGCAGGAGAATATCGTTTTTCCATCGGTTTTTTTTTTGGAATCTGCATTTGTTACACGCAACATGTATGTAAGTACAAAGACGCGTGCGGGCGACTGTGCGACCCGGTTGGTTTGAGTGTTTAATAAGTTCTAAGTATGTTTGTTGAATTGGCTGCTTCTGATCGTGTTGTTGGTGACATGCGTTTTTCCATCGTTTCTTTGTAGCCTACTCCAAGTCGCAGAAACAGTATCCTCCGGTATTGTCGTTTTCTTTCTCCTCACTTTTCCGTATTCAAGTCCTTGACCAACTGCTCAGTTATTCAAGATATCGTAGTAGCCATACGTTACGAAACAGAGTCTTTTTAACCATATTCTGACTCGCCTATGGTCTCACATTCAATCCTCGATGGCCGGTCATTCATTTCCGATTGCGACTCCGACAATAATGGCTACGTTAAAGTAAGAGAATGATAGAGAGGTGTGAGAATACAATTGAACACTGAGGTAAGGTATACAGTAATATGACCGTATGTCACCAGGACCATCTAAACCTTGTCAGGCGATCCCAGGGCGAGAGATTGACGCGTCGGAAGGGAGGTCAAGATCAAGACACTTCAGGCTCCGGACGGCTCAGATCTCAGGGTCAGAGGTGCTGGAGCGGTCTATGCGATCCATCTTACACTGCACCTCCACACACCACAATCGAAACAAGACAAGAAATTATTGACACACTCAGGCTGTAGGACCGTACAAGTATATATTTCTACTATATAACCGCGTGGCCATCAATATTTGCTTTACTAGGTTCAATTCAAACTCGATCCGAGTCGTATGATACCGACAATTTCAGTCTCCTGGGACGCCCCCAAAACTCGGAGGTGGGACGTTTCTCGGCTGCTCCAACACTTGCTCCATCTCTTTGCAATAGTCTTCTCCTTTCAGCGTGTACACTTTCAAACAGAAATGGCAGTCCGATTCGTCGACATGTTTCTGAAGGGCCCTCAAGAAGTTATCGTAAACTTGCACGTACTTGGGGACGGCGTTGTAAAATCCGAGTCCACTTTCGCATTGAGATTGCCACGAATGGGAAACGTCGAAAAGCCACTGAGGTAGACAGGGGCGGCCGTCAATGGTGCGACAGCCAATCCAAATCTTCTTAGGCCCGCTTACGAACGATTTCAAGCGTGAGGAAAGGTCATGTAGACAGCGCTGGCGAAAGTCGACGAGGCCATGCAGTGCCCGGTCATCGAACAAACGCAGTGCCTCGCCAATGCTTTCGAATGTCAGTGGATAGTCCAGACTGAGGCGGGCTGCGGTCTCCATTTCTGGAACCAGCCTTTTGTTGTAGGCGATGGCGTACATCTTGAACACCCCACCAGAGTCTGTCGGTGACAGCAACTCCTTGCGATTGACCTCTGCGCGGATGAAGGATTGAACCGCACCCATGTCATATTTATCAGTGGCAGCAAGCAGAGCCAAGATACTGTCGCTGGAGTGGGGCAGTTCGGGAGGTACTGGGTACAGCATCGAAATAAGGCTATTCAAGACCTCCGCATCCTCGGATACGGGCACCACTGGGGGTCCATCGGATGCTACGCTGTTTAAGGGTTGGGGGAGAGAGAACATATCTCTAAAGAACGGCGACGACGTGATCAGTACAGATCGATGGACACCGAAATTGACAAGGTCGGACGACTGGAGAACGATGTCCGCATTGGGCATATCCGAATAATTTGGCGGAACCCGAGTTTCCCTGGCCTGAAAGTCATTTTCAGGCCTCGTTCCTTCGACGCCGAGCACGATGTCTGACTCAGCCTGTGCGCCACGGTCAGGTCCATCACCCGACCCAGCTATATGCAAGAACGTTACCTTGGCCATACTACCTTGAACGACGGCCGTCAAAGCGTCCCAAAATTCGTACAGGTCCTCTGATAGCTCAGAGCAATATGAACATTCCTCGAACATCCTCGCATACCGCCCCTTGTAATGGTCTTCATACTCCGAGTGGAAGTTATTAAAATCGAGGAAGCGGGAAATGTTAATATATCCTTGTACAAAAAGGTAGCTATCGAGCCAATAAGGGATACCCGAATCGGTGAGCGATATGCAGCTCGAGTCCTTCACTATTGCGAGCTCTTCAAATCGTGATGATGATTTGAACTCTTCTACGTCCGACCGGAGAATTGACTGAAATCTTTGGTCATATTTCCAGAGTTCGTGAAGAAAAGCGCACGGCATCAAACCGAGCAAGTCCTCCTCGGCCAGAGCCTTGATAGTCAAATATGAAAAGCCTAATATGCATCGTGCGGCCTGGAGTGTTTCTTTACGAAGACCATATTTCTGGGCAAGAGCATAAACAGAGAAGGCGTTCTCTTTCCGGATAAGTGGTGGCTGTTGTTGAGCGATGTGGTTTCTAATGTGAGTTAGTATGACGTCCATCTTGTACATTTGTGCAACCGATAGGAGCTCCATGATCTGCTCTGTGGTTGATGGAAGAATGGGTGGTATGGGGAAGATATAACTGAGAAGGCTGATAAGGATGGTGCTGTTGACGGAAAGGTGGACTACTTGATGCACATTCGCGGTGTCTGTGGACCACTCGACACCGGGCCGTGTGGAGATTGCAGAAACGCCAGACTGAGGGTTAGGCGAGATAAGTATTTCATCTCTGAGTATGGGGGAGCTATTGATGATATAAAGTTTAGGTACGCGGAACTTATAGCAGTCCTGAGAACGAAGGATGACGGTCCCCTCTTCTGGGCAGTGAAGGAGTAAGTTTTCCAAAGATGGAAATGAGCCCGAGGGTGAGTTTTCTGGGGCGACAGTCGACATAAGTCAAGGTATCGAATGTTTGAAAGGACTGCTGGATGGGTGTTTCAAGCGAGGATAGGGGGTCTGGCCTCACGATTCGGACGTCTCGGCCCGCCGGGTAGTGCCAACAATGCGCTGCTGTGTACCGTCTGTTTTCCCTTAAGCGCAGTATCGTCAAGAAGTGGGTACCCGGACGTACAGTAAAAATGAAGAAAAGAACTAAGGAATATATTGGGAGGGCGTACTGATGCCGCGCAGCTAGGCGTTGACTGTCGTTCAAGTTGTCTTGCCTCAGTGGTCGAGAGGGAGGCGATGGGCTAGAGGCGAGAGGAGCAGTACTAGTGAAAAACAAAGAGAAGGAAATTGGACACGTTAAGTTGAACGCGTGGCTGGGGGCGCTCCGTTTGTTCCGCTCCGATCCGATCCGAGCGCGAAGTACTTCTTACACCGCGGTGCACACTTCCACCACCAGATAATCCTCGTCCATTGAAATATCCTGACATCCATTATAGAAAGTGACCGTTCCAACATACGGCAAGCTCATCTCAATATCGTTGCAAAAACAATCACCACGATACACAAATGTTTTCTTGACAGCCTTCACCATACTCCCACAAGCAGAGCGTGACTTCCCTCCGAGCCACACCAAACAACGCGATGCGCGCCGCACGCTGTATGTATTAAAATCGCGCATCATGATGCGCGATAGCAACACGGTTGCGCACCGCTCGCCAGTTAAGGAGCCGTGGTCTAGAATGCGTGAGTTAATCGGGCCCCACTGGCACGTCTCCCATGATGAAATGAGGATCGTTATCATGCCCGTTCCCTTAGGCTCTACACCCGCTGGACCCGCTTGCGCCTGGACATTGATGAATTCGAGTTTCGCGATATACTTCTATTCCGATAACAACCAGTGCCCATGAACTACGTACGTCCTTTTGATATGAATCGAAAGAATGTTATCGATTCCGTATATGTTTCCGTAACGCAGATGTTTCAGGCTCTCAATATGATCGTAATGGCAAATCCCGCAGCAAGGATGTATCGCTCTGTTGATAATCATGTTAATCCACGCGAGGCTCCCCGAGGAACTAAGCGTACAGTAGCATCAGACGGATATGTCCGTACCTAGGTCGGACTACGGCCAGTATACGACGTCACAGATGAGCGGTTCTGGTTCGTACATTAGTACAGACCTGCACAGAGTGAGCCTCAACGTCGACGTAGAGTGGGCTGGAAAAAATGATGGAGAGTCGTCGATTCCTGGATGCTTGTTCCTGCTCTCTCGGGCGGCGTTGACGCTATGGATAGATGGGCGAGATTCAGCCTTTGAAAGTATGACATTCAGCATTATAAATATATGAATCTCGAGGCTAGTCACCGTGACATGTCAATATCGAGGTTCAGGTGATCCATGACAACTGGCAGGGAGTCGACGCATCGGGAAGGAAATCGAAGCTAAGAGCATATATGCATGCCTTCTGCCAGTGCTCTCTCACCTCAACTCAGATTTCAATGTAGTTCATACAGGCTTTTTAGTAAACTAACTTGTGTCTGCCTGTTTGTGGGCAATTTAATTCTGAATATTTTTTGGTTCTCGCCGCACAACGGAATGCTGGTGCCCTGATTTTGATTTCTTCTCCCCTGTCCCTGTAATTCTTTTCTCCGCTGACGACGTGTATTTGTATTGGGACTGGTGTGGATGTTTTTCAGCCGTCTTAACGCCAAGGGTAGCGAAATCAAAAGTATTGCAGCCACGGAATGGCTCCCACAAAGAGCTTCAAGCTTGGCTTCAAGTGTAGGATTAAGGCCAGGTCTCTACTCTGCGTCCGTACATCTAGCCGTGCCCCTCACCGTGATGGTAACTCGAAGTGTGTACAGGTACAGTTTACTGTGATAGAAAATGCGGGATGTACGTAATGGCGATACCAATCGCTGTTTCTGGCTTGTCAGTGTGGAGCGCCGGACGCCGACTCGAATGTCTACCAGGTCTGTCACGATTTTGTCGAGGATCATTCTAATTCTAACCTAGCTTGAGACCATCTAAACCGGTCCCGGACTAGTCAGATATCTGGTTTGAAATCAAACTTTTGGGTCAGAGGTCACGGGTGCAGTCACACGGATCCGGATCAACCCCCAGCAGGTTGGAAAGAAGAAAGAATATCCAGGAAGGAAATGTGCAAGACATTCGATCGCCGATCATCAGCCCAGACAAACTATTGACTTCTCGAGACTTCAGGTTGGTAATTTCCTCAGTAGCCGTACACATTTGAATGGCAAACGGTGCTGAGTCCTGGGAACGACACTTTTTGGCGGCCGATAAACACAAGCAGTTTTGCTTTCGAGGAGGAGGACCCATCTGTTTCCGTTGTAGTCTCGATTATGTGAGAACACCGGAACTCAGATCTTAGCCGCCAGGGCAGAAAAAATAATAACCGTTCGTCACATATTTCTGCTCGGGGGCTAGTGAGATCCATGTTCCGATGCGAAATTTATCGTCCTCGAAACAAACGATGAAGCCGCCACCGCCACCAGCGCGTCCTGGCCTACCATTGTCAAAGTTTCTCGGCCCCCGCCTGACCACTTCTTGCCATTTGCCATTTCCAGAAGACAATACAGTATAGTACTATATATGTCGAAGGCTTTAAATGCTGGCTGTCGCCAAGCTGACAGGCCACTTTCCCCTTACCCATCGCTCTCCTATTCATTCCTTCAAAGCTTCGTGCCAGGATGGTGAACTACCACGATCCACATACAGTCGCTCGGGATTTCAGTGCGTACGATTTTCCGTCTGGCTCAGGAGCTTGTTGCCCAACTTTCCGGTCGTTCTTTTCAGTGGCACTTGAAGATTTCCATCATATACTCGTCGGTTTATTTGTGTGAGTCTACCTGCCCTGCCGCGCTAGACTCCAGGCTCTGCTTGATCACTCAAGCGTGACCCTTCGCATCTAGGTGGGAATTCTTCAATACCCTTGACTTTGAGTTGGATGTCATTCGAGGGCGTCGCCCATACCGACGGTCGATATGGGTCTGTGACTTTTTCGGCTTTCGTCACTGCCCACCCACAACAGAAGATTAAATGTTCCCTGTCATAGGTTTACTCCCTCGCGCGCGTGGCCACCCTTTCGACCGTGGTTTCCGAAATGAGTGGCTTGGATATCACAACTCGATTCAACTGTCAGGTGAGTCCCGCGTCCCACGTTTGGCTCGTTATACTGTCTGGTTAACTGCGATCCCAAGGCCTGGGGCACTTTGGCCATCGTAAGCAACCTCCCCTTATGCGGCCAGGCTGGAGCATCTAACATCTCATTCCCTTGTTTCTAGCTTTTTCCTAACACTGCCTTTGCTGCCGCTTCGCTGTTGATTGTGTACCGTATGTACGTCTCCGATGCGTTATGATTATCATCCAGAAACAGGGCATTTAAGAAAGCTTGGCAGAATGGCCATTTGGAGGGAGGAAAAGATTATTGTTTTAATCGCAAAAGGAGTGTGGGTGGCAGACCTCGCATTCCTCATCATTGGTGAGTACTTTCTACCGATCATAAAAAGTATTTCTTACAAACCCGGTGATATTACAGGTTGCGTACGGGTGAAAATTTCAAAGCCGCCTATTTTTAACCTGCTAGGCTTATCTGACAACCGTAGCTTCGTAATACGTGGTCGAACGAGAGCAACTCCTGCGACTTCGTTAACCCAGAGAGCACAAGACCTAATATTATTGGCTCGCTAATTGCCGACGTTGTATTACTTCTCATCATGCTCATTGGCTTGCTCCGCATGTTTATTGAAGGTGAAACGTTTGATTTGCCACGCATCCTCTGGAAACAGGTGCGATGGTTGCGGTTTTCGCTGGCTGTGGTGCTCCAAATTTACTAATGTGATTTTTTGTTCGTTAGGGTCTCATTTGGCTCTTGGTTGCATTGGTCGCCGAGATTCCTTCAACGGTACGTCTGTTTCTGTTTGTTCTGTTACTCTCTTTCTTCCTGCTCATCTCTATTTCATGACATAGGTGTTCGTATGTTTGAATTTGAATGGTATTTGTTCTTTCTCTCCAATCTATTTTCGACGCGCGTTGATTGAACTTTATTCCGGCATGGGTACCAGTGCCTATGAGCTACGTACGTACTTGTGCTATGTGTAGGGAAAAGGTTATCGACTTATTATGCCTTTTTGTAACACAGATATTTCAAGCTCCCAATACGATCACAATGACAATTGCTGCAACAAGGATGTATCGCTCTCTCATGGACCTGGGCTCTTCTGAAATGTAAGGTATTCTCCCTCATTGCTTCCTTCGCCGGGCTAATTGTGGTTGATGATCATCCTAGTTCACAAGACAGTCCCCGGGACTGTAGGCACACGTTATCAAAGATGCGGGTCCGCTCGGGGCCAATCCCGCTTAGCCAGATGGAGACCGTGCTGACGGAGATCGACCAGTCCCCTAAGTCACAGACGTGTGGTTCCAGCTCGTATATCAGCACAGACCCGGTGAAAGGAGAGTGGGCGAAACACGTTGTCGGCACACCAGACGCAGAGGACGAATAGGAATGAAAATTGTCACTGTAGTATGGAGGGAGAAACTAATACTGCCAGTGAAATGGAAAGGGAAAGTGAATAACAGCCGTCCAAGAGGAGAGCGCGAGAGGTAAAAAAAAAAAGGGGGGGGGAAGGAAAGAGAAACAAGAGATAAGGTCAAAACGCGTTCGCATTTGTCTTGCACCGGCAGTCGGGGAGTGCCAGTGGCCGAAGTGGTGAACACTTGGTGAACGGACCAATGAATCGACGACTATCAATCATCGCCACTCCGAGTCGTCGATAAGAACAAACTACTATTTCCGAATCCCATGCCATCCGCACAGTACATTTCGTGATAGCAGCTCCACGCGATTAGGTTACATCATTTTGTACAGCACAAGCCCCTTCTCGTCTTGTTGGTTTTGTCCGCGTCCTTCATTCTCCTCTTTCGACCCCCCGGCGGTTATCTGACAACAACAATGAACCAAATGCGATCCAACACATCACCAAATGGATACTTACTTTGTCTACGTCACGCACACTAAGTAGAACCTGGTTCTGTTCCATATAGACTGCTCTGCATCCCGGCACATCCAACACAGTTTCCAAGTAAGGGAGCCTTGTTGTCACATCTTCCTCCAACCAACTCTTTCCTTGTATCGTTTTACCTTCTATGATTTCACGGGTACCATTCGGGCAGACTTTTCTTGCATTGCCTTTCCCTTCATGAGACTCAGCGTCAGGGCGGGGACCGTTCATAGAGGCCCTTGCCTGTCGAATACGGTACGGGTTGTAGTCTTGAATGTGTACTCGACCATCGTGTTCAATTGTCGCTCTCCGTTCGCCGGATATATTTATCCAATCCACAACCGGTTGTTCAGTATCGTCTTCAAACATAGCCGTCACCTGCGGTCCCCATGCATCCCACGGCACATCACCATCATCGGCACGCCCTTTGGCATTGTCGTCCGCATTGACATCGCCTACCGTCGCCTCCGAGTCCGCCTGCGCTGACACTGACAGGCCATCTTCGTCTCCAGTCGATGAATCGGCAGTAACAGCAGTAGTTGGGATGGCAGCAGCGGCATCAGCGTAAGCGAGTAGAGTGGCGCAATGCACGACGAATTCTATGTTGGGCCACCGTATCGGATACTGTGACCACGGCCACAACTCCCGGCCACTGGTACGAACATGGGGCTGCAACTTCAAGTTGATACTAACAATACTATCTCCCATCTTCTGGCGGAGCATCCGGCGATGCCCCAGTGGTGCAAAGCGGCACCCCGGCCAGGGCCCACAGGATGACGGTTGATGACCAGAATGTTCACTGAAACAGAACGCCGCGGAGAAGACATCGATCTCAACCCCGGACCGTAGCTTCAGTGGAAACAGGAGTATGCACAGCTTGTCCATACGCGGTCCGTCGCATTGGTCCTTGCCACTCCAGTTGTTCGTGTCGCCATCTTTTTCGTTTTGTATGTTGGATACTCGGCACAGCTCGATTCCGGGCGGGTCAAGCTGTACAAGTGCAACTACGTCGTTGGATATCATATGGACGGCTCCATATTCCCGTTCGGGACATTCCCTGAGCTGTCATTCCCATTATCACCATGAATACATGATGGAGAATCATGAATAACGACACTCACGAGTGTGATCGAGCCTTGCTTCCACGCGATCAAGTATACCTTGTCCACACTATTATCGCGAGCATACCGAGACCAGAGCAGTATATAACTGCCAAGCACCTGCGCCTGAAACCTTCCAGACATAGGATAGCACATCATGCTAAACTGCATGGTTAGCACCTTGGCACACGGATGCGGAGTACCGTCCCGGAAGCGCAGGGGTCGGACTGCAAAATGGGCCGCCATCCTCCCCTCGAGTATAACTTTGTGTAAGCTGTTTTCAAAAGTCCCACAAATAAGAAACAGAAATAAAGGCAAGAAGGGGGAAATTGGAATGGAAACACGCACGAGATGACTACGGCAAGATCCAAGTCAGTCGACAACGCAATCTCCACCACGTTGCTCAGCGGAATGTCGATGATCGTCCAACGCATGTGATGGAAATCGGCATCCCAGTCTTCTTCCTCATCCTTGCCAAGCGCTCCTTCACCAGCAAGTCCGCCCAAACACCCGTGCAGATCCAAATATGAATAAGAGGCACCCTGTATCTGTTTCAAAACGATAAAACAAGGCCCCAGCGAAAAACGACTATCAAGACAAGGGGGCCGATAAATCACTGGAGGTTCTGGTCCTGGGTCGATAATCGTGGCTAGTATTTGCTTAAACTCAGGTGACGACCGTGATGACGCCGATTTGGGCCACAAAGGCGGCGTCCGAGGAACACGCAGGTCGGGATCACGCTTGCGCCAGAAAAACTCGTTGTCACTGCCCCCAAATGCATTCCACGCATCCTCCCAAGCCCGCAACGCTTCTGCACGATCCCGTGTCGCC
>WNFQ01002420.1_pt1 | contig 19524 bp, 20 predicted proteins | sample 5400171 | NCBI WGS metagenome assembly WNFQ01 (sample SAMN13153356, study PRJNA577476) | soil metagenome | isolation source: 20 cm soil under Madrone tree | place: USA:California | collected 2016-06-14 | reverse complement strand
CGCGATCAAGGCGCTGCGCGACGGCCATCACGGCTATACCCCGGCGGTCGGCATCACGCCGCTACGCGAAGCGGTGGCCGCCGATCTCGGCAAGCGCTTCAAGGTGAGCGTGTCGCCCGACGAGGTGATGATTCTGCCGGGCGGCAAGCCAACGATGTTCATGTCGATTCTTATGTTCGGGGAACCTGGCGTCGACATCCTCTATCCCGATCCGGGCTTTCCGATCTACCGCTCCATGATCGAATACACGGGTGCGCGGCCGATCCCGGTGCCGATCCGCGAAGAGAACGATTTCGCCTTCTCCGCCGAGGAGACGCTCAGGCTGATCACGCCGCAAACGCGGCTCCTGATCGTGAATTCGCCGGCCAATCCGACGGGCGGCGTCACCGGAAGGCGCGAGGTCGACAAGCTCGTCGCGGGGCTCGAAAAATTTCCCGACGTCGCGGTCATGTCCGACGAGATCTACGATCATATGGTCTACGACGGCGAGATGCATGTGTGCCTGCTCACCTATCCCTCGATTCGTGACCGGTTGATCCTGCTCAACGGCTGGTCAAAGACCTACGCCATGACCGGCTGGCGGCTCGGCTACGCAATCTGGCCGGGCAAGCTCTACGATTATGCGCGCAAGCTCGCCGTCAACCTGCACTCCTGCGTCAACGCCTCGGCGCAATACGCGGGGCTCGCCGCGCTGAAAGGTCCGCAGGACGAGGTGGGGAAGATGGTGGCCGAGTTCGACCGCCGGCGGAAGGTCGTGGTGGAAGGATTGAATCGGCTGCCCGGCGTCTCCTGCGCCACGCCCAAGGGGGCATTCTATGCCTTCCCGAACATCAAGCGCACGGGCTGGAAGGCGAAGGCGCTCGCGAACGCATTGTTGGAGGATGCCGGCGTCGCCATCATCGGCGGGCCAGATTTCGGCGTTCTCGGCGAAGGCTACGTGCGGCTGTCCTATGCCAACTCGACGCAGAACATCCTGCGCGCGCTCGGCCGCATGGGCGAATTCTTGACGAGCCGCAAGGCGGCGTAACCGGGATCGGAACGATCATCATGCTCGATATCACCCCAAAAAGCGGCCTCTCCGAAGAACAGCGCCTGATGCGACAGAGCTGCCGTGATTTCGTCGACGAGGTCGTCACTCCCTTCATCCGCTCCAACTGGCAGCGCGAATGGGACATGAATCCGCAGGCGCGCCTGCCGCCGGAAATCCTTAAAAGTGCGGACGAGATCGGCATCCGCACGCTGGCGGTGCCCGAGGAGTTCGGCGGCGTCGAGCTCGAACCCGACAGCGAGGTGCGTACCTTCGCCCTCATTTCCGAAGAGATCGCGCGCGGTGACTCCGGACTTGCGGACAAGTTGGTGCAGAACTGGAAGGTATCGGTGTTGTTGCGCAATCTCGCGCCGCGCCACCTGCAGGAGAAATGGTTCGCGCGGCTGGTCAGTGATCCGCAATTCCTACTGGCGCATTGCCTGACCGAGCCGCGCGGCGCCTCCGACCGCTGGCTTCCGTACAACGTGCCGGAAGCCGCGATGCAGACGCGGGCGGTGAAGAAAAACGGCGAGTGGGTGATCAATGGCCGCAAGCAGTTCATTTCCAACGGCTATGACGCCGGCCTCTACGTCGTCTATGCCAATACGAATCCCAAGGTCGGCATGATGCAGGGCACTTCCTCGTTCCTGGTGCCGCGCGATACACCGGGTCTGACGGTTGCGCGCTGCAACGAGACGATGGGATGCCGCTTTATGAACAACGGCGAATTGGTGTTTGAGGACATGCGCGTGCCGGAAGATCACCTGCTCGCCGAGAACGACGCGCTCGGCAAGGCCGGCGTCTATTTCCGGCCCGGCAAGATCATCCAGGCCGCGAAGAATCTGGGCGTCGGCGTACATGCGTTCGAGGCCGCCGCCGAGTACGTGCAAAATTACGTGCAGGGCGGGCGCGTTCTGATCAAGCATCAAGCGGTCGCGCTGCGCCTTGCCGACATGGCGACGCGGATCGAGGCCGTGCGCGCGCTGCTCGAGCGCGCTGCGCAGGCGGTCGACGACAACGCGGCCGACGCGGAGACGCTCTGCAACATGGTCAAGTTGTTCGCGTCGGAGGAGATCTTGAAGGTCGCGCAGCATTGTCTCGAGTTGCACGGCGGCAACGGCGTGATGCTCGACTTCGGCGTCGAGAAAATCTTCCGTGACGCCGCGATATTCCTGCACATGGACGCGACGGTCGACATCTCGAAGCTCAAGATCGTCAAGTCGATGTTTCCGGCGACGGCAGGGGCATATGCAGGGCCGGAGTGATAACGAGCCGGCTTATCGGCTCGTGCTCCGGACGCGGTGCAGCGGAACCCTCGCCCCGCGAAAGCGGGGAGAGGGTGGCCTGAGCGCAGCGAGGGCCGGGTGAGGGGCAACTATATCGCGACGCGAATTTCCCCAAGCTTGTAGATGATGCCCGCTCTTGCCCCTCACCCGCCTCGCCGCCATAGCGCGTCGAAGACGCGCGTGAACGTGCTTATGGCGGCTCGGCACCCACTCCCCGCTGCGCGGGGGCGAGGAAAAGCCGCGATCAAAACGGCACGACGATGCCGTCGAGCGGCGCGTCGCAATTGAGCAGGTCCACGCGTTTCGACGCGATCAGGATCAGCCCATCGGTCTGCACCAAGCGATGGAAGGCGGTGCCGGCGAACAGCCGTTGCGTCTCGCGGCGGTATTCCACCATGAGGAATTTCGAGCGGACCGTGCAGCCATTATTGTCGCCGTTCTCGATCGAGACGTTGCTGACGATGCGGCTGCTCCTCGATCGACACGTTGCTGACGATGCGGCTGGTGCGCGAACGCGGCTCCTGCGAATAGATCCGCGGGCTCGCCAGGCGCCGCACGCGCGTCTCGAGCAGGCGCCGGTCGTCGTAGATCAGCGAGACCGTGTCGTGCGGGTTGTCCTGATCCGGCTCGCTCGGCACCCAGTAGCAGCCGTCGGGCGTGAACAGCGACAGCCAGTCGTCGAACTTGCCCTCGTCGAGTAGCCGCGCCTCGTGCTGCAGGAAGCGCTCGCAGCGATTGAGGTCGAGCGCTTCGGCGGGGCGATGCGTCGCGCGATGGCGCGGCACCAGAACCGGCCGCCGGCTCGGGACTGCGGGCCTGGCTTTCTTGGCTCGTTTTGCCATGGCCGCGCTCGAGTGGGTCAGGAGGCGGCGCGCACCGGCGCCGCATGCCCGTTGGTCATGAGACCGAGCCAGGCGTCGAGCATGTTGCGGATATAGACCTCGCTCGTGGAATTCTTGCCGCGGCGGCCGCCGTGCGCATCGGGCACGTCGCTCTGGTAGCCGCGACCGATTTGTAGCCACTCGGCTCCTTCGCTCGACATTCCCATGTCGAGCCGGTTGTAGATTTCGAGATCATCCGTGAGGACGAGGGAGCCGGTGCCGTTGACGACATTGGCGAAGCTGATGGCATTGCGAAACAGCTGTTCCCGCGCGCCCTTGAGTCGGAAGGTGTAGGCGTGCACGACCGTGCGGTTCACCGCGATCGGGTGCACCACCCGCATTTGCTGGAACTGGCTCATCAGCGAGACGTTTGGGTAGATGTTCGAATTCCAGCGACGCACCTCGAGAATCCGCCTCGCCTGCGCCTTTCCTTTCTTGCGTTCCAGTGCGGCGATGTATTGGCGGAACACGGGATCGTTCAGCGCGGCAACGAGCTTGGCGTCGTCGTGGTAGTCGCCGAGATAGCTGTGACCGTTTGGATAGGTCCAGATCCCGACTTGCGATTCCCAGAAGCTGTAAGGTGCGCCGTTCTGGCGCATCTGGCGAATGGCGATCTCGCCGGCCCCGTCGCTGTAGACGTCGTCGGACTGCTCAAGCGCCGCGTCGATCGAGGAGCGGTGCGTGAACAGGGGATGCGCCGCGTCGCAGAGGTTTTCGAAATAGACTTTCCAGTTGCCGTCATAGGCGTGCTTGAATACGCCGCCGGCCACCTCGATCTCGCCGTCGGGCGCGCGATCGATCATGTCGTCGAGCGACGTTCTCATCGGGCCGAGCCATTCCTCGAGGCTCGGTCCGTCGTTCGCCTCGCTGGCGAAGACGAAGCCGCGGTAGCTCTTTACGCGCGGCATCGGCAGCATGGCCATTTTTGGATCTTTCGTGTCGAAGCCTTGCGGGTAGCCGTGATTGAGCGGCACCGCCTTGATCCGGCCGTCGAGGTGATAGGTCCAACCGTGATAACAGCAGATGAATTCGCCTGCGTTGCCCTTGTCGGTCGCCACCACCAGGGCGCCGCGATGGGCGCACTGGTTATGGATCACATGCACCCTTTCCTCCGCATCGCGCACCAGAACGACGGGTTTGCGCCCCATGCGGGTCGCGAAATAGTCGCCCGGGTTTTTGATCTGACTCTCGTGCCCGACATAGAGCCAAGCCGCGCCGAAGATGCGCTCCATCTCCAGCTCGAAGATGGCGGGATCGGTGTAGATGCGCCGGTGCACGCGACCGGGTGCAATCAATGAAGCAAGCTCGGCGTCAATATTGCTCATCGTCTTGTCCATTGCCGCCGCATGAATTTCCAAATGATACCGCATCCTGGCGGGGAGGCTACTCCAAAGAATTCTCCCAGGACCGCGCTACGGTGTTGTACCGACCGGCCGGTGTAAGGCCGTTTTCGTGCGCTGCGCGACCAGCCACTTCGAGCGTCCCGTCCAGCCCAGCGCCAGTCTCCGCAGGAAGGGGGGCCACGTTGTCGGAAGGCCGAGCAAGTACGACATGCGTTGGGTATGTTCGGTCATTGGCCGCTCGTTGCCCTCCCAGGTCTCGAGCGCCGCCGGCACGTCCGCATTGCGCTCGAGATAGACCGCCAGCGACAGCGCGTTCATCATGGCGCATCCGGCGCCCTGGCCGATGTTCGGCGGCAGCGCGTGCGCCGCGTCGCCGATGATCGTCACCCGCCCCGCCGACCAGCGGCGCAGCTTGATCAGATCGAAGCGATCGTAGCGGCCCTGCGCACCGAAGCGGTCGATCAACGGCGCGAGGTGGGGAAACCAGGCTTTCCATGCATCCTTTCGAACCGGCGTTGTCTTGGCGACCTCGTCGCGGTCGAGCATCGTGAGCGCAATATAGATGTCGGTCTCGCTGCAGGGCGTGTAGAGCACGCGCCGCGTGCCTGACCAATATTCAACGGTGGTAACTCCGCGCGCCGGCAGACGCTCCTCTTGCGTCTTTGCGATGAGCAAGCGCGTGGCGCCATCGACCAGATACTTGCGCTTCGACAAGAGACCGACCGCGTCGCGCACGGCCGAATTGCTGCCGTCGGCGCCGACGATCAGGTCCGCCTTGAGCTTGCGGCCATTGGCCAGCACGAGTTCGCCCTCGGCACTCGCGCCGGCCGCGGTGGAGCCGGTGACGATCTCGGCGCCAGCGCGCGTTGCCGCCGCCGCGAGCGCGTCGATGACGGTCTGGCGCACGATGCTGAAGACGCGGTTGCCGTCCCAGTGGTGCACCGAGATTAGACGGTTGCGATCGTCGCGCACCTCGCGGGTTTGGACGACAGCCGCACCCCTGACCGCCTGCTCGTAGGCGCCGACCGCCGCGAGCACGCGCAGCCCGTTCTCGTAAATATAGATGCCCGCGCCGGTGGTGCGCAGGCGTTCCCCGCGCTCGTGCACGCGCACGCTCCAGCCGTGCTGCGCAAGGGCGCAAGCCGCGGTCAGGCCAGCAAATCCCGCGCCGGCGATTTCGGCGTGTCGTTGCATCGAGCGGCCCTAAGGCAGTTCGCGAGCGAGGGTAGCACTCGTAAACAGGCTGGCGCTATGATGGCCGACGAGAGCTGCGCCCGGCAGGAGGATAGCCATGGCACGTCTGCGCCACTTTGCAGTTTGCGTGAAAGACCTCGAAAAGGCCGCGCAGTTCTATGTCAACGTGTTCGACCTCAAGCGCATCGGGCGCGAGGATCTGGAGATCGGCTCCGCGATCTATATGACCGACGGCGTCATCAATCTCGCGCTGCTCAATTTCAGCGGAAAAGCAGGGAGTAAGGCGTCCGACATCAAGGAACCGAAACGGAAAAGCGCATCGAGGCCAACGGCGGGAAGTTTTTCTTCGATCTCGGCGACGAGCGCCACGGCAATTTCGAGCGCAAGTTCAAGGATCCCGACGGAGTGATTTTCGATATTTCAAAACACGGTTGGCAGGGAACCGATGGTTATAAGAAGTAGGCCGACGGCATCAAACGCCGCATGCGCACGCTCGCTGCTCGCGCCCTCTCCCCAGCGGGGAGCGGGCTGCTCGACTCTCCCAACATCGAGGTGAGGGGGGATCGGCTCCTTGGTACCGCCGGTAACCTCCTCACATCAGCGCGATTGCGCGCCTACTTGATGAATGCGTTGCTGTAGAGCTCCTCGACCGGCGTCGCTTTCTGGATGAAGCCCTTTGCGAGATAGAAATCCTGCAGCGTGGCGAGCCGCTCGGCATTGACCTCGCCCAGCTGTTTTTGCCCCGGATAGACGAGCTTCGCATACATGTTGAACGCGAATTTGACTGCCCCTTCCTTTCCCTTCCAGTCCGGCACGAAGCGCACGAAATTGTCCGCCTCCTTGTCGGGATCGTCCATGATGTCTTTCATGCCGTGCAGCGCCGCGTGCACGAACTTGCGCACCATCTCCGGCTTCTCTTTGATGATCTGATCGGATGCCGCGATCCCTTGCGCCATGTGCGGGAAGTATTCGTCGGTCGGGATCACCTTGACTTTCACCCCGGCCGCTTGCACCGGCGGGATCCAGTCCGGCACGCCCGCCATCCCCACGGATTTGCCGGTGGCGACGAATTCCCACACGCCGGTGGGACCCACCGACTGAATATCGACGTCGTTCTGCGTCAATCCCGCGCTCGCGAGCAGCCCGAGCAAGGCATAGAACGTCGTGTCCTGATACGACATGACGGTGATGGTCTTGCCCTTGAGGTCGGCCGGCTTCTCGATGCCGGAATCCTCGCGCACGACCAGCTGCATGAATCCCTTGCCGCCGAACACCGCCACGATCTTCACCGGCACGCCGTTGCCGCGCACCACGATCGGCCCGTCCGCGACGATGCCGCCCAGCGGAGCGTTGCCGGCGCCCACTTGCTTCGCCACGTCGACCCCGCCGCGACCGACCGCGAAGCTCACGTCCAGCCCCGCAGCCGTGAAGTAGCCCTTGCCTTGCGCGAGTTGGATCGGCCCGAAGGCGGGCAGAATCGGCGGCGCCGGGAACAGATACGTGACCTTTTCCGGCGTCTGCGAGAATGCCGGCGCGTTCACCAGTCCCAGACCAAACGCGCTGCCCCCGGCCATCAGCAGGCGGCGGGATATTTTCATCTCACGTGCGGACATCTCACCCTCTCCCTCGGCGCATGAGGCTTGCCGGCCATGTTTCGCCGTCTGCCACTATACGCCATGGTATCGTTCTGCAATACGAATGCGCGGGCAAGGCATCGTTTGCCTGGACGAGTTTTGGGTGATGTCGGACCTCGTACGACTCGAATATCGCAACGTGACCATGCGCTTTGCGGCAGGTTCCGGGAAAGCGCTCGTGGCGGTGGAGCGCGTGAGCTTGGCCGTTCGTGATGGTGAAGTCGTTTCCCTCATCGGCCCGAGCGGCTGCGGGAAATCAACTCTGCTCAACATCGGTTCGGGTCTCTACACGCCGAGCGACGGCGCGGCCTTCGTCGACGGCGAGCGCGTGCAAGGTCCGAACGCGCACGTCGCTTTCATGCTCCAGAAGGATCTGCTGCTGCCCTGGCGCACCGTGCTCGAAAACGTGATGTTCGGAGTGGAAATCCAGCGCCTCGGCTTGCTGGAGCGCAAGCGGCGCGCGCAGGCGTTGCTGGAAAACTTCAACCTTGCCGAGTTCGCCGGCCACTATCCGCACCAATTGTCCGGCGGCATGCGGCAACGCGTGGCGCTCGCGCGCACGCTCGCGGTCGATCCATCGGTGCTGCTGCTCGACGAGCCGTTCTCGGCCGTGGACGCGCAGACCCGCATGGTGCTGCAGCGCGAACTCGCGCAAACGCTCAAACGTGCGGGCAAGACTGCACTGCTGATCACGCACGACCTCCTCGAGGCTGTGACGCTGTCAGACCGCGTGCTGGTGATGAGCCGCCGGCCGGGCCGCATCATCGATGAGATCCGCGTCGAACTGCCGCAGCGCGAGGATCCGATCGCGCGCCGCCACGCACCCAGAGTAAACGGCTATGTGGCGCGGCTGATGGATCGGCTCGACATCCGTCAGGCCGATGAATACGCGGCTGGAGCCTCCGCGTGAACCGCAATTCCTGGCTGGTGCGCAGGGGAACGGCGGCCAGCTTGGCCTTGCTGCTCGTCGTGCTTGCAGGATGGCAATGGGGGCCGGGCGTGCTCGGCATTCCGGTCTTCATCATCCCGCCGCTGTCCGCCGTGTTCGAAGAGTTTCTGCGCATGCTGGCGGTGAGCGGGCTCATGACGCACACCGGCGTCACGGCGGCCGAGGTGATTGCGGGTTTCCTGCTCGGAAGTTTGCTCGGCGCGTTCTTCGGCTACGTGCTGGGCATGTCGCCTACCGCCGAGTTTGCACTCTCGCCCTACATCCTTGCGCTGCAGATCGCGCCCAAGGTGGCATTCGCCCCCCTGTTCATTCTGTGGATGGGATTCACCGTCTATCCAAAAATCCTCGTCGCCATTTTGATCGTGTTCTTTCCTGTCATGGTCAATGTGATGACCGCGATCCGCAACGTCGATCCGGATCTGATCAACCTCGCGCGGGCCTTCACGGCAACCCGCGCGCAGATTTTCTGGAAGATCGAGTTCCCCGCTTCGCTGCCGCCGTTATTCGCCGGCTTGCGCATCGCCTCGACACTGGCCGTTGTCGGCGTGGTGGTGGGGGAGCTGGTCGGAGGCAATCTCGGGCTCGGCTATCTGCTCGCCTTCGGCGAGGGCCAAGCCAATACCGCGATGGTATTCGTCGCGATCCTCATGCTGACGGTGGTCGGAGGCATCGCCTATCTGGCCGTCATCGTCGTGGAGCAGCGCGTGCTGCATTATTTGCCGCCGCGCGCGCTCAGCGGCGTCTAGCGCGCGACACGATATCCGCAGGGGAAAATCCGACCGCGATGCCGTGGCGCGCGGCGACGAATCCGGCCGCCCAGAACGGGGCGGCGCCGGCGCCGCAGGCGATGCCGGCGGCGGTCGCCGGAATGGCAGGAGGAGAGCGACCGGACGTCAAGACGTTCCTTAACGAGGGCAAGCCTGCACCCGCGGACCGATAATTAGCAGTTGCCGCGCGGCACGTGCGCATTACCAATGGAGCTGAGGATTCGCGCATATGGCCGCTCTCGACGCAATCAGCATCGGCATTCTATTGGGCGCGCTCCTGGTCCTAGCCGGCATCATGTCGAGCTTGGTCGCCTTGCGCTTCGGAGCGCCGCTGCTGCTCGTGTTCCTGATCGTGGGCATGCTCGCGGGCGAGGGCGGCCCGGGCGGTATTCAGTTCGACGACGTGCGCACCACCTATGTGGTCGGCTCCATCGCCCTGGCGCTCATTCTGTTCGACGGCGGCTTGCGCACCCGCTTCGCCACCTTCCGCAGCGTGCTGGCGCCGGCGGTCACGCTGGCGACGGTCGGCGTCCTGGTGACGGCGGCGTTGACGGCTCCGGTCGCGAAATTTCTGCTCGGCATGAGCTGGACCGAGGCGCTCCTGGTCGGCGCGGTCGTCGCCTCGACCGACGCGGCCGCGGTGTTCTTTCTGATCCATGCCCGCGGGCTACGCCTGCGCCCGCGCGTCGGCGCGATCCTCGAGGTCGAGTCCGGCAGCAACGATCCGTTCGCGGTGTTGCTGACGGTCATCCTGGTCGAGTTTCTCACCGTCGGCGATCGCTCCTGGCAGCACGTGCTCGCGATGCTCGCCGAGCAGGCCGCGCTCGGCACCGTCATCGGCATTCTCGGCGGGCGGGCGATCGTCGTCGTGCTCAACCGGCTGGGCTTGGCGCAGGGCCTGCACGCGCCGTTTGTGACCACGAGCGCGCTGGTCATTTTCGCCCTTGCCGCGGTGCTGCATGCCTCGGGCTTTCTCGCCGTCTATCTCGCCGGTCTCGTCGTCGGCAACCGGCCGACACGCGCGCACAACACCGTGGTGGTATTTCTGGACGCCGTCACCTGGCTCGCGCAAATCGTGATGTTCGTGCTGCTCGGCCTGCTGGTATGGCCGATGCGTCTCGTCGACAGTATTTTCCCGGCGCTGGCGGTGGCGGTCGTGCTCATGTTCATCGCGCGCCCCGCCGCCGTCTTCGCATGTCTCACGCCGTTTCGCTTTGCGTGGCGGGAGAAGGCTTTCATCTCCTGGGTCGGCTTGCGCGGAGCGGTGGGCATCTTTCTCGCCTCGATCCCGCTGCTCATCGGATTGCCGAACGCGCACCTCTATTTCGACGTCGCTTTCGTGGTGGTGTTGACCTCGCTCCTCGTCCAAGGTTGGACCATTGCCGCGGCCGCGCGGGAGCTGCACATCGCACTGCCGCGGCACGATCCGTTGCCGCGCCGGGTCGAGCTCGATCTGCCGGGGCAGCTCGAGCAGGAGATCGTGGGTTATCCGGTCGCCGCCAACAGTCCCTATCTCAAGCGCGGGCTGCTGCCGCCCTGGGCGCGACCGATGCTGGTGGTGCGCGAGCAGAAGATTCTTAGCCCGCTGGAATCGCAGCCGGTGCGAGCCGGGGATTACGTCTACGTGCTGGCGCCGCCGGAGAAGGCGCAAGCGCTCGACCGTTTCTTCGTCGATATGCCGCCGCCGGCCGCGCCGGATCCGCGGCTGCTCGGCGATTTCTTCGTGTCCGGCGACGTCACGCTCGGCGCGCTGGCTGACATCTATGGGCTGTCGATCGCGCCGGAAGACACGGAGGTCACGTTGGCCAATCACTTCGCCGGCGAACTCAAGCGCCGCCCGAAGCCGGGCGATGTCGTGCCGCTCGGCCCGATCGCGCTGGTGGCGCACCGCGTGACGGGCGGACGCCTCGCCAGCGTCGGCCTGCGGCTCGCGCAAGAGGACGAGCCGCCCGCAACGCTCGCGGCCAAGCTCAAAAAGACCGCGCGCGATCTTTGGTCGCGCTGGGGGTGATCAATTCGGACGGCTCTTAGCCTCGCCACGCGAGGCTATGCACGCCGCCTGCGGCCAGCCGCGGCGCGAGCAAGGCTCGCGCGCTCCACCAGCCTGCGAATAAAAGCGTAGTCCAGAACATGTCGCCGAGGAGTGTATTGTGCAAAAACGGCAGCGCCGCGATGTAGCAGTGGACGAGTCCGGCGAGATCGTACGTGTACATGCCGCTGAACGCCCACACCGCAAAGTTCGTGGTCGCGAAGAAGATCAACGACGACGACACTGCGAGCAGGGCGAGCACGATCGCCCCTCGCGCGCGTCCCCACCTGCCGAGAAGCGCAGGAAGCGCAAGCGCGGCATAGACGACGCCCATGACGCGCGCGTCTGGGCAACCGAGGACGAGATCACTGATGAGCATCGCCGCAAGCGGCACGGACAAGGCCAAGGCTCGGCCACGCAATACCGTACCGGCAAACAGCGCGCTGGCCGCCACGGGCGTGAAATTCGGCGCGTGCGGCGCCAAGCGTGCAACAATATCAAGCCCCACGAGCCCCATCGCCAGCCAGAATTCAGCGGGCGACAGATCCATCCTAAGAGCGCACAGTGCGCGGCGGACATTTGCGATCGGAGCCATCATTTCCCTTCCTGCGTAGTGAAGCGCCAGAACACCACGTCCGACGGCTGCACCTCTAAGACAGCGAAGCTTTTGTCAGCATAGCTGGTATTGATCCACAACTGCCAGTTTTTCTTGCCGGCGCCCTCGTTGGCAACATCGTCGATTCGCGTGAGAAACGAAGCACCGCCGCTGCCGCTATAGCTGAAGCTGATTCCATGCGGCCGGCTCTTGGCCGCGTTCATCACATCGAGCACCGTGCTGCCCTTCACCCAGGCAAGAGCGGTGATCGTCTTGGTCACTCCGTCTCCGTAATCGATCACCAGGCGGACGATTGCGCTTTGCGCTTGCGCCCGATCGGCCAGCGCGGGCACCAGCAGCATGGTCCCCAGCAGAATTGCGGCCGAGCGGCGGGTGAGGCGACTCCGGACCATGATCGGTTCTCCATCATGCGATCCGCACAGGGTAGCCGGATCGGCCCGCCGCCCACTCCTCGATGATGGCGGCGAGCGCGTCGAGCCCATCGGTCAACGCGGCCGGCCCCGGCTGCAGAATGAGCGGCGACTTGATCTCGCGCAGGAAGCCGTCGCGCACGGCGGCAATCTCAGCGAAGCCCGGCCGCGCCGCGACTTTTGTCGGCACGAACTTCTTGCCGCACCAGGAGCCGATGATGATGTCGGGATTAGCCGCGATCACATCTTCGGAGGATACGATGCGCTCCTTCGCGGTCTTGCTGCGGGACAGCGCGGGGAAGACATCGATGCCGCCGGCAATCTCGACGAGCTCGGCGACCCAGCCGATGCCGGAAATCATCGGCTCGTCCCACTCCTCGAAATAGACGCGGGGACGGCGCTTGAGCGCGGCGGCGCGCCCGCGCGTTTGCGCCAGCCGTCGCTCGAGGCTTGCCACGAGCGCTTCGGCCTTGGCGGCCGCGCCGACCAGCGCGCCCAGCGTGCGGATCATGTCGAAAATGCCGGCGATGTCGCGCTGGTTGAAGGCATGTACCGCGACGTTGCGGCGGATCAGCTCGGCGGCGATGTCGGCCTGCAGGTCGGAGAAGGCGAGAACAAGGTCGGGCTTAAGCGCCAGGATTTTTTCGAAATCGGCCGAGACGAAGGCCGAGACCCGCGGCTTCTCCCGCCGCACCCGCACCGGCCGCACGGCGTAACCCGACACGCCCACGATGCGCCGCTCCTCGCCCAGGAGATAAAGCGTCTCCACGGTCTCTTCGGTGAGGCAGATGATGCGCTCGGGGGGAAACATCTCGCTCTCGCATCGGCGAGGCCCTATTGGCCGGCCGCCGTGAGATCACCACATGACGACTACCCCGATTGTCGGAGACCGCCATGCCGGAAGCAAGGAAACCGCGCGCCATCGGTTTCAACCATGTCGCGCTCGAGGTCGGCGATATCGAGGAGGCGCTCGCCTTCTATGGTCGCCTGTTCGATTTCAAGCTGCGCGGCAAGAGCAAGACCTCGGCTTTCATCGATTTGGGCGATCAGTTCCTCGCCCTGCAGAAGGGCCGCACCCAACCGCCCGACGATGGCCGCCATTTTGGCCTCGTGGTCGACGACAAGGACGCGGTTCGCCGCGCACTCGCGGCGGCGGGCGTCAAGCCGCTGCCCGGCCGTTTCCTCGATTTCCTCGATCCCTGGGGCAATCGGATCGAGATCGTCGGCTACGACAACATTCAGTTCACGAAGGCGCCGAATGTGCTGCGCGGAATGGGGCTTGCCCATCTCTCGAAGAACGCAAACGCGATCAAGGAGCTCAAGGACAAGGGCATGTCCCCGAGCTAAAGCGAGGCCGCCGGGCTGGGGGCCCTCCTTACGCCACCAGCTCCGCCGTCGCCGCGTCGAGCACGTCGATGCCGCCTGTGGCCACGACGCGTCCCGCCTCGAGCAGCACCACCGATGTCGCGACGCGCTTCAACTCCGGCGCATGGTGGCTGACATAGACCATGGGTACTTCGTCGCGGAGCTTTTGCAGATAGGGCAAAATTTCGCGCTTGCGCGCCGCGTCGAGCGAGGCGAGCGGCTCGTCGAGCAAAAGCAGGCGCGGGCGCATCAAGAGCGCGCGGCCGAAGGCGACGCGCTGGCGCTCGCCGCCCGAGAGTTTTCCCGGCCGCCGATCAAGCAAATGACCGATGTCGAGCAGGTCGACGATTCGCGCCGTTTCCGCGCGGTCGCGCGCAAGGCGGCACATGCGGCGGCCGTAGTCGAGGTTGCCCGCGACGCTCAGATGCGGGAACAGGCGTCCCTCCTGGAACACATAGCCGATGCGGCGGCGATGCGCAGGCACGTTGATGCGATTGGCGGAGTCGAACAGCACCGTGTCGTTGAGGCGAATGTGTCCGCGGTCCGGCGCGATCAGCCCGGCAATCATGTTAACGAGCGTCGTCTTTCCCGCCCCCGACGCGCCGAACAGAGCGGTCACTCCGCCCGCGGTCTCGAACCGCGCCGCAAGCGAAAACTCGCCCAGCCGTTTCTCCACGTCGAGCGCGAGCATGCTCATTCCCCGTGAAAGCGCGTGCCGGCTCGGCGCGCGAGCCATTCGGCCACGACAAGCGCCGCAAGCGAGATCGCGATTGCGACCAGCACCAGGCGGCCCGCCGCCGCATCGCCGCCGGGGACCTGGGTCAAGGTGTAGATCGCCGCGGAAATTGTTTGCGTCTCGCCCGGAATGTTGGAGACGAAGGTGATGGTCGCGCCGAATTCGCCCAGGGCCTTGGCGAAGCAAAGCACCAGGCCTGCGATGAGCCCCGGCATCGCCAGCGGCAGCGTGACGGTGAGGAACACCCAGAGGCGGTCGGCGCCGAGGGTCGCGGCGGCGTCCTCGAGTTTGCGGTCGATTGCTTCGATGGCAAGGCGGATCGGACGCACCAGCAGCGGAAATCCCATCACGCCGCAGGAGAGCGCCGCTCCGGTCCAGCGGAACGAGAACACGATGCCGAAATGGTCGGCCAGAAACGCGCCGATCGGCCCGCGGCGGCCAAACGAGATCAAGAGCAAGTAGCCGGTGACGACCGGCGGCAGCACCAGCGGCATATGCACCAGCCCGTCGAGCAGCGTCTTGCCCCAGAAATTCTTGCGCGCGAGCAACCAAGCGAGCGCAATCCCGAACGGCAGCGCGACTGCGCTCGCCACGAGCGCGATCTTGAGCGACAAGCGGATCGCAATCCATTCATCGGGCGAGAGGTCGAGCATCAGGTGGGGCGCTGCTGTGTCCCGGGCGCGGCGCAGCGCGACGCGAAGCGTAGCGGTGCGCTGCAGACCCGGGACCGTTTCGGTCTGTGGCGGTCCCGGATCAGCGGAGCACCGCTCGGCGCTGGCGCGGCTCGCGCTGCACCGCATCCGGGACACAGGAGCAAACGATTCGCGGCGATCACGGCGCCGGCCTCGGCAGGAAGGTAAAGCCGTAAGCCTCGAATACTGCCTTTGCCGCCTGCGACTGCAGGAAGGCAAGGTACCGGGCGGCATCGGCCTTCGCGTTCATGGTCAGCGCCACCGGATAGACGATCGGCGGGTGCGAGGTTTCAGGAAAAACGCCGACGATCTTCACGTTGGGTTCGGCCTTCGCATCGGTCGCGTAGACAATGCCGAGTTGAGCCTCTCCGCGCGCGACCAGGGTGAGCGCCGCGCGCACGTTCTCGGTCATGGCGAATTTTGGCTCCGCCGCGCCCCATGCGCCGAGCTTTTCCAATGCGGCCTTGGCGTATCGTCCAACCGGGACCGCCCGAACGTCGCCGGTGACGATGCGGCCGTCGCCGGCGAGCTTGGCCAAATCGAACCCGGGCGCGATGGCGACATTGTCGAGCTTGGAATCCTTGGGTGCGATCAGCACCAGCCGGTTGCCGAGAAGGTCGATGCGGGTGTCATCCTTGATGAGCTTGTTGCGCCCCCCATACTCTATCCAATCGACATCGGCCGACGCGAAGACATCGGCGGGCGCTCCGTTCTCGACCTGCTTCATCAGCGCGGGGGTCGCCGCATAGCTCGCCACCACCTTGATACCGGTATTCTTGGTGAAGGCGGCATTGACGTCATCGAGCGCATTCTTCAGCGAGGCAGCGGCAAAGACGGTGATCGCCTGCTGCTGCGCTGTCGACGGCAGACTCGCCATGGCGAGCGCAATGAGACACGCAACGACGCGACAAAGCATTCTGCGCTCCTTTGCGGCGCCCTCACGAGCGCGCGGACGCCGTGATGCCCTTCGGCAGGACTCGTTATCGGGAAAGCGGCCAACCCGGAAGCGCCGTTCCGGGACAAAAGGCGCGCTTACGGCGCGCCATGGGCCGTAGCACAAGACTAGCAGCATCGGAGTTGGACGCAAAGGTCGTCTCAATGTCCGGTCGTGCTACCAAAGCGGGATCCAGCCCTTGGCGTTGGATTGCCGCTTGCGTGGGAACGAGCGGAAGAGTTCGGTGCGCCGAGCGCGATTGGTGCCGCTCGAATTCGCCCACAGCCGCCCATGCTAGAGTGCAGTTTAGAGATGCAAAGTGATGTCGAATAACCCCATTTCCAACACGGCGCCGCTCGAAGGCGAGTACGATTACATCATCGTGGGCGCGGGCTCGGCCGGCTGCCTGCTGGCGAACCGGCTCTCCGCCGATCCGGCAACGCGCGTGCTACTGCTCGAAGCCGGCCGCAACGACAACTGGATCTGGTTCCACATCCCCGTCGGCTATCTCTTCGCCATCGGCAATCCGCGCGCGGACTGGATGTTCAAGACCGAACCGGAGGAGGGGCTCAACGGCCGCAGCCTCAACTATCCACGCGGCAAGGTGATCGGCGGCTCCTCGGCCATCAACGCCATGATCTATATGCGCGGGCAAGCCGCCGACTACGACCATTGGCGCCAGCTTGGGCTTGCCGGCTGGGGATCCGACGACGTGCTGCCGTTCTTCCGCCGGCACGAGGACCATTTTCTGGGCGCGAGCGACGCGCACGCGGTCGGCGGCGAGTTGCGCATCGAGGCGCCGCGCGTGCGCTGGGACATCCTGGACGCGTTCTGCGCGGCGGCGGAGGAGGCCGGCATCAAGCGCATCGGCGATTTCAACACCGGCGACAACGAAGGGAGTTGCGTCTTCCATGTCAACCAGAAGCGCGGGCGGCGCTGGTCGGCGGCGCGCGCCTTTCTCAAGCCCGTGCTCAAGCGCGCCAATCTGCGGCTCGAGCTCAACTGCCTGGTCGAACGGATCGAGTTCGACGGCACGCGCGCGGTCGCCGTGCGCTGGCGGCAGAACGGCGCGATCAGGTCCGCGCGCGCTCGCGGCGAGGTCATCCTTGCGGCCGGCGCGATCGGCTCGGTACAGATTTTAAAACTCTCCGGCGTCGGTGGAGCGGACGAGCTCAAGCGGCTCGGCATTCCCGTCGTGCTCGACAAGCCGGGCGTCGGCGAGAACCTGCAGGATCACCTGCAGCTGCGGCTCATCTTCAAGATTTTAGGCGCCAAGACCCTCAACGAGACCTATCGCTCGCTAATGGGGCGTGCCCGCATGGGGCTCGACTATGCGCTATTCCGGCGCGGGCCGCTCACCATGGCACCTTCACAGCTCGGGCTGTTCACGCGCTCGGACGCGACGCGCGAGCGCGCCAATATCCAGTATCACGTGCAGCCGCTCTCCCTCGACAAGTTCGGCGACCCCCTGCACGAATTTCCCGCGCTCACAGCGAGCGTGTGCAACGTGCAGCCGACGAGCCGCGGCTTCGTGCGGCTGCGTTCGGCGGACGCCGGCGACAAGCCGGTGATCAAGCCGAACTATCTCTCGACCGAGGAAGATCGCCGCGTGGCAGCCGATTGCATCCGCCTCACGCGCAGGATCGTGGCGCAGCCCGCGCTCGCCAAGTACGAGCCGACTGAATATCTGCCCGGGGCGGGCGTCGGCGACGACGACACGGCGCTCATCAAGGCGGCCGGCGACATCGGCACCACGATCTTTCATCCCGTCGGCACTGCCAAGATGGGTCGAGGCAGCGATGCCATGGCGGTCGTCGACGAGCGCCTGCGCGTGATCGGGCTCGAGCGGCTGCGCGTGGTCGATGCTTCCGTCATGCCGACGATCACCTCGGGCAATACCAACGCGCCCACCATGATGATCGCGGAGAAAGGCGCGGCGATGATCATCGCGGATCGACGGGGGTAGTGTTGCACCGCGTCATTGGAGTTAGCGCGAGCCGAGAACTCGGTCCTACCCTCCCCCTTGTGGGGAGGGTGGCGAGCGAAGCGAGCCGGGTGGGGGTCGTTGTGAGGCACGCGCCTGGCGCAGACAACAACGACCCCCACCCCCAACCCCTCCCCACAAGGGGGAGGGGAGTCGACCGAGTGCGTGGCGAGAGTCTCTCCTATAACGGCGGAGCTGTATCCGGCATCATTCCCCGGGTTGACAACGCGAATCGGGCCTGTCCCACTCGCGCCCGATCAAAAGGCGAATGCGTGCAAACGCCGCCGCGCGGGAGGGTCACCATGTGGGCAATTTACCTGCGCAAGGTCCTTGCTTACCTGCGCAAGCTCGTCGCTCGGATCAAGGCGATCCTGCTGACGCCCCAGACAGAATGGAAGGTGATCGAAGGGGAGCACGACACGCTCTTCGATCTGTTGATCAGCTACGTCGCGATCCTCGCCGTCATTCCGGAGCTGGCTCATTTCATCGGCCAGTCCTTCATCGGCGGCTACACGCCGATCGTTCCAAACCTCGTGCGCGCGCTCGTCGTCTATCTGGTCGCCTTCGCGATGGTTTACATCATCGCCGGAGTGATCGATCTGCTCGCGCCGCGATTCGGCGCCGAGAAGAATTTCGCAAATGCCGTCAAGCTGTCGGCCTATTCCCACACGCCGCTGTGGCTCGCCGGCATTTTTCTGCTCGTGCCGGGCCTGAGCTTCCTCTTGATCCTCGGCCTTTACGGCTTCTACCTGCTGTGGATCGGCTTGCCCATGTTGCTGAAGGTGCCCGACGACAAGGCGCTGCCCTATGCGGCCGCAGTCACGGCCTGTGCGCTCATTCCGGCGGTAGTGCTGACATTTGTCTAGAGAAGGAACGATCGGAGCTTCCTGCCTAGCCGTTGTGATCGCCATCCGACACAAGTCGACGATGTTTGCTTGATCTAGACGCGTTCCAGGAGCCGGCGGTAGGATAGCGCCATGGCGAGGTTGATCCGCAAATCCGCGGCGCTGATTGCGGCCTACGCGATCGCGCTGCAAGCTATGGTTTGGGGATTTGCGCCAGCGGGTCCGTTCGGCTTCGACCCATCCGCCGTCATCTGCACGGCCGACTCCTCGGGCGACCATCAGGACGCACCGGCACAACACCGGAGCGACTGCGGTGCTTGTCTCGCCGCATGCGGCAGTGCACCGGGCATCCTTCCGGCGAATGTAGCGTTCTCGCCGGTATGGTTTTCCGAGCCATCGGCGCATCTGACCTTTCTGCTCGCCGCGCCGCCGCTGCAGCCGCGGCATCAGCCGCAGGAATCGCGCGCACCTCCGATCCCCTCCTGACCCGGCGCCTATCGGCGCATGGTTAAGTCGGCCGCAAAGCCCGCGGCCGCTCGTTCACATTCTCAGGAGGATAAAATGCGCCCCATTGCTTTCGTCTTTGCAGCGGCCTTCGCCTTGGCTCTCAACCCTGCGCATGCCGGCGACTACAAGGCCGGCCCGCTCGACGTTTCCAATCCATGGTCGCGCGCGACCCCGAAGGGATCGAGCGTTGCGGCCGGCTACATGAAGATCACGAACAACGGGTCGACACCCGATCGGCTCGTCAGCGGATCGTCGGACGTTGCATCTAAATTCGAGGTCCATGAGATGAGCATGGAGAATGGCGTGGCGAAGATGCGGCCGGTGA
>WNFQ01003957.1_pt2 | contig 19525 bp, 18 predicted proteins | sample 5400171 | NCBI WGS metagenome assembly WNFQ01 (sample SAMN13153356, study PRJNA577476) | soil metagenome | isolation source: 20 cm soil under Madrone tree | place: USA:California | collected 2016-06-14 | reverse complement strand
TGCCGCGAGTCTTCTGATCTCATGAGTGTTCGCAGCGCGCAGGCGTCGAGTAGGACCGACGCGTCGCAATATCGCGCTTGACCTCCTGCTAGCGGGGTGGAGGTGTTTCTGATGATCGAGCGCCCGGCACGCGCTGCAGGCCCTCTGCGGGCAACGGGTTGCTACACGCTCTACCATCGGTATTACGGCCTATGTCGCCAACGACGGGACCAGGGAAAACGCCCAGGCCATCGCTGCCCACGAATTGCTCCGCCCAACCAAATTCTACGAACCAAAGACGAAATCACCCTGAAGCGTGAATCCCGGGTTGCCGTCGGCAGAGCTAGCCTTGCCGGCAGCTAAAGGCCCTCGATATAGTGAGTGGCTGATGACGGGCTGAGGCCGGTCGTCCGATATAGTGAGTGGGCCGATGACAGGCTGAGGCCGGTGGTCCCTCTCTTGCACTCGACCCGTGGAGTTCCTTGTCACTGTGGCGAAGACGAGCGCAGCCAAATCGAAGAAATCAGAGAGCGGTAAATTGCGGATCGGCGATGATTGGAACGCGATCCGTATCATCGCGCTCTCGCAAAGCAATCCGCTCAAGGCCATCGCGGAGTTCGTCGAGAACAGCATCGATGCGCATGCCAAGACCATTGCCATCACGCGCGGCCGCGAGCGCGGAGAACACTATCTGACGGTGAAGGACGATGGCGAGGGCGTCCCTCGCGATCCGCATGGGCTGCCTGACTTCAAGTATGTCGCGACTCATATCTGCGACTCGATCAAGCGACGCTTGAAGGCAGACGGGGCTGGAGGCGGTTTACAAGGGGAATTTGGCATCGGTCTGTTGAGCTTTTGGACGGTGGGCGAGACGCTCACGATGACTTCAAGCGGTGCCGATCAGCGGGTCTATCAGATGGTTATGAGCAAAGGGGATCCGCGCTACGCCGCGAACCCGCGACGCGTGCTTTTTGCCGAGGCGGGCACGGAGCTCAAAATCAGTCCCTTGCTCGCGGGCATCCGTGGCTTGAGCGGCGAGAAGATCCAGTGGTATCTGGCCTCGGAGTTGCGCGACCGTATCCGCGCTACTCAGGTTCGTATAACGGTGGTCGATAAACTTGCGCGCAAGCAGTACCAGGTCGAGCCACGGCAGTTCGAAGGCCGCTTGCTGCACCAACTACCGGCAGTTCGCTCGCCATTCGGCGAGGCGTATGCCGAACTGTATCTCACGGAACCGGCCGAGAACTGCCGGGTCGCCCTTACCCGAGGTGGCACGCGAGTGATCGAGGATATCGGCACGCTGCCTGGCTTGGAGCGCGTGCCATGGAGCTCTCGCTACTTAGAAGGCCTGATCGACGTACCCTACCTGAACCTCACACCCGGCACACGTTCTGGGATCGTCCACGACGAGCGCTATGGGGCATTTGCGGAAGCTCTAGCACCGCTCGAAGCGCACCTCAATGGCCTCATCGACGCACAGCGCCGCGCCGAGGAAGAGCAAGCGAACCGGGAGTCCCTGCGTGCCATCCAGCGCGCGTTTCGCGAGGCTATGCTGGTCTTGCCGCGTGAGGAATACGACTGGTTTGACATCCAGTCACGCTCGCCGCAAGTGGCCGGTGCCGGCGAACCGCCGGAGCAACGCGTGGAGGCCTCTGGGGAGGAGGAGGGGGCCGCCCTGGGTGTTCCGGAACCGAGCGGAGGCGAATCCGCCCAACGCCAATTCTTCGACTATGCTGGGCCTTTGCACACTGTCGTGATTTCGCCAGCGGCAAGCACATTGACAGTGAACCAAAGCCGGCGCTTCTGCGCGCTGCCCCGGGACCGCTCTCGCCGGCGAGTCGAACAGAATTTGATATTTACCTGGAAGATCGTCGAAGGGGGTGGCACGCTCTCGTCCACCTCCGATCAACAAGTGAGCTTCCAGGCTCCGTCCGCGCCCGGTCTCGTGCGTTTGTCCGTCGCCGTCTCACAGCGCGACATGCACCGCAGTGCTGAGGCACTGATCACGGTCACCGACAGCCTTGATGCGGCTATAGGCCCGGCTGTCGTCAATGCGCGCGGTTTACCGGGCTACACGTTTGAACGGGCGGCCGGGGAACTGTGGCGCTCGCGATTCGATGCTAAGCGGAACCTGATCGTCGTGAATAACGGGCATCGCGCTTTTGTCTTCGCCACGCGTAGCCGCGCGCTTCAGCTTCGGTATCTCATGCGGCTCTATGTCAAGGAGTTGGTGCTCAAGAACTTTGCCGGACTGCCAGCCGAACAATTGATGGAGCGCATGATTGAGCTCTCGCTCTATGTCGAAGAGAAATTGAAGCCTACGTGAAGGGGCCCGCGAGGCGAAGCCTGAGGCCGACCTCGCCGAAGCGCGCTAAACGGCTTGAGGCTTTGTATGCGACGCCGAGCAGCGATGAAGTCGGACTAAGTGAGTGGCTCGAGCCGGAAACGGATGAGCAAGATGAGGAGGTTGACTCGGAGGAAATCGACGCGGCGATCGACGCAGGTCGCCGTGGCTAGATGTTGGGGAACGGGCCCCGCTGTGCGAGTGTCAACGATTGGGGCGCCGGTGTGACGCAAAACTTGCCAACACTGCCAAAATTGACCTCATTGACAGTTCTCGCAGTCTCGCACTCAATAACTTACGTGGCTGCAACGTGTTCCGGCAAATTCAGCTTACAGGTCCGGCTGCCACAAACCTTTTTGTTGCATTGCGTGGTGCCTCCAACGGGACTATGCTTTTGAATCGTGAGGCAGGATGGGGACGGCACAGGGTTTTTACCGTTTCCGCTGTCTTGGGCCCGACCGAAGGCGAACGGTGTCAGGCTAGGCCACGTCTCTTCCCCTGCCTCTTCTGAGGAACTCTTCATGTCGGCGGGTTCGCCGGCCTGCACCATATTTGGGTAATTGACCCTCAGCCTGACCCGGCGTAGCTTGGTTTCCTGCTTAACAATACGTTCCGTCGTCGCATCGGCGGCGGGTTCCTTTCACCCTTAGCCAACGAAAGGAGCGCATGTATGTTTACCCGAGTCGTCGAACTAACCACCAAGCCAGGCAAAAACAAACAACTCTCCGAGACCATCAATGACAAAGTACTACCGATCCTGAAGAAGCAGAAAGGCTTCGTAGATGAGACAGTTCTCGTCTCCGACAAAGAGGACAATCGTGTCCTCTCCCTGAGTTTTTGGAACACCAAGGAGGATGCGGAACAATATCATCGCGCGGAATACCAGAAAGTGAATGAAATGGTGCGGCACCTCCTTGAGGCCGAACCCACGATTCGCACGTTCGATGTCCACACCTCCACCACCCACAGAATCGCCGCGGGCAAAGCGGCCTGAAAACGGCGTCCGGGTGGATGCTTCGCCAATCAGCCTGGGCGAGCCTACGGGCTCGCCCGATCGAACTTCTGTCAGATGAAGGAGGCGTTATGGACTCGAAAAACGTCGAAACAGTTCGTGCCGCACACGAAAGTTGGAACCGCCGTGACTTCCAGGGCGTGGTCCGCGACTCCAGCGAGGGCCTGGTCTACACCGACAATGGCCGGAGTCTCACGTTAAACGGCCGGGACAAGTTCAGAGAATGGACGGAAGCCTGGGCGAAGGCCTTCTCGGATGGCCGAATCACTAATCCCAAGTACATTGATGCGGGAGACGTCGTTGTCACCCAGTTTACCGTCGAAGGCACGAACGACGGGCCCTTGGGTTCACTGCCGCCTTCTGGCCGTCGGATATCCCTGTCCTTCTGCGAGGTCTGTCAACTCGATAAGGCTACTTGCACGAACCAGCCTACGATCACAGAAGGCGCGTTGGGAGCGCGCCTTTTGCATTTCGAAGCCACTCGGCGCGGACCTCAGTGTTGCTCGCCTCCCGCAAACCTGCCCAAACTTACAATGATAGAAGACTACTAAGCCGGACAGGCCATGCCGGGATGGCTTTCAGGCCGCAGCCGCTCCAGTTGTCGGTGGTTGCTCGGCCGCTTGCACCTCGATGTCTTCAAGCCTCTGCCTTCGGTGCAGGAAGAAGTAAACCGTAAGAAGCGTCAACATCAGCAACGCCAGGACCACCATCAACAAAGCAAAGCGGCTCAAGCCTAGTAGAGGGGCAAGGGCCTCCCGTTCGTCTTGGCTCACCAGGATGAGCCAGCCCAAGTTAGGATAGGCCCTCTTGAGTCCAGTGTCGGCGAAACCGACAATCCGGTTTCCTCCTCTCATGCTGGCGACAACATACCCCGCCTGCCTGCCCTGAGGCGTACCGAGTACGTCGTGCACGGTTGCGTATTCGTCCGTCTTCAACCTCAGAGAGGGGTCCACGTTCAGGGCGCTCATCACCGTACCGTCGTCCCGTACCAGCATGATGCGAGCGGTCTCGCCGATCTCCTCTCTTTGGAAGCGGGACAGGAGACTGGAAACATTCACCAGCGTATTGACCGCACCCATGAATCGGCGCGTGCCATCTTCCAACACGGGAGCACCGATTTCAACGTAGTTAGCCTTGGTTTGGTCGTCGTAGCGAATCTCGGAAACGTAAATGCCGCCTCGACCCTCGCCATAGACGGCGTTCCAGAGCACCTCATTCGGTTGAACGTAGTGCAGCGGCTTATCTGTCGCGGCCACCGTCGCGCCCGTCTCATCAGCGACCAGGACCTTCAGGATCCTGGGCTCAGCTTCGCGGTGGCGCCGCAAGAGCTGTGACGTGGGCGACGATAGTATTCCCTTGACCAAGGGATCGACCTGCGGCGTTTCCCAGATGCTCTCGATCTTCTCAACTCTTGCCGTGATCACCGAGTCGTCGAGACCCTTGCGGGACCGCTGCGCCGCACTAATCGCGTCTGCCACGGCTGGGTTCCTCGAGAGCGCGGCAATATCGAGTACCCGATCGTTGATGAACTGAGAAGTGGCTATACCCTCGGCTTGAGCGATGCTTTTGAAGTGCGCACCTACGGTCTGTTGCAGAGAAGTATCGGCTTGGGAAGTCAGGTATAACCCAACGAAGCTAAGCGGAACGATAACCAGGATCAGGCCGATCAGCAGTTTTTGGAGAGAAATCCGGATCTCCAGCGTATCGAACGGCATTGTGGGCCTCCTTTCAGGTGGGAGGCATAGGACGGATGTCCCTAGGGTGAGTTTAGGGTCACCTATGGCAATTATAGCGCCGCGGCCGCGGGGTGCGCGGTCATTTCCCGGATCAGCGCCCGAGGACCGGGTGCGAACCTCAAGAGCTACCTGGCCCTTCGTGAACCCCTGATCTCCCACATTGAAACTGGAGTACGATGGGCCTGCGCAAGAAAGTGGCTTCAACCTAGCTCAGCGATGAAGGGCACTGGGAACCCTACTTTTACGGCTCTAGCCGCCGTTCCTGGCGTTCCCGTGAAAAGGGGAGGAGCCCCATGCGTGATGCAAGCGAATCCGCGCCGTCGACTGGTGATTGCCGGATACTCTTCTTTGTCGTGTTTCTCGTGTCTCTGTGCCTTACGCCGGTATGGGGGCAGAGGGCTCCAGAGACAAGCCCTCCCAAATACGATCCGCAAACCGAGACTAAGATGAAGGTTAAAGTGGACGACGTGAAGCTGCCTCCGAAAGGCAGCCCGAAGGAAGTTGTCCATCTGCTCGCGAAAGAGGGGACGGACATGGTCGACGTCTACCTCTGCCCAAAGGCCTTTTTAGACGAAATGGGCGTTAGCTTCAGCAAGGGGGACGACATTGCGCTTATCGGGTCGAAGGTAAAACAGAACGGAGCAGATCTCTTCCTTATTCTTGCCCGCGAAGTGGTGAAAGGCGACGTGACCCTTGTGCTGCGTGATGGCAAAGGCGAACCCGTATGGAGTTGGCACCGCTGATCTCGGCTTGTACCCGAGAGACTCGGCGTTCATTGGTCCGCAATGAGCTCGAGAGCGGTGACCACGTACCAGTAGCGGCCTTGGGAATCGTCCCGAAACTCTCGAACCGCGTACCCTGCCGCCAAGCGCTCGACGCGCCGCCGCTTGGGCACAACGTCCTTGTTGCGAGCCACGACGAATACTTTGGAGTGAGGCACCGTTGCAGAAGATGCATCCATGCTGCCGATATCCTGAGGGAAATCCCCCATAAAAGTGTTGCAGACCTGGAGCATCCTGACAAACGCAAAGAAGTGATGGCGAGGATCAACCAACGCAACTAAAGGACCGTCTCCACCAATGCGGCGAGGCCAAGCTAATTTAGATCGTGCCCCCAACGAACCCAGAATCAAACTTCTGTGAATTTTGTAGCATCCGTCTAGACTGGCGTCCCACCTATTGCTTCCTGGCTTATGCTAGAACCTGGTTCGCTTTCCGGGCGATGGGTGGTCGCGATCGTCAACAACTTGCCTGGATTATAGTAGGAGTCGGTGGCGAACTTCTGGAACTCGGAATGGTTCTAGGATTGCGACGCTTGCACCGCGGGCACCAAGATCTCTTTCGGAACGACAGATGATATAAACTAGATCTGGTTGAAAGAACTGGGAGACTTCTATAGCCGATCGGACCCGGATCGCCGCCAAACTGCATCGTCTGGGGTTGAATTCTCCCGGACAGCCGCTGCTGAAGAATGCCTAACCCGACAGGCTATTAAGTGGCGATCGGCTAGGTTAAGAGTTCGCCGCACGGGACGTCACTTGTTCGTTCGCCAGTTGCGGCCTTACCGGTCGCCTGTCCGCTACCTCGTGATATACGCGGAGAATCTGCCGGGCCGAGGCGTCCCATGAGAATCGTTTTGCCTGCTCGTAGCCCCGCACTTTGAGTTTGTCACGCAGCGGCTGGTCTACCAGCACACGGTGCAGCGCGCGCATGATCTCAAAAACATTTTCCGGATTCACCAGCACGGCGGCGTTGCCCACCACCTCAGGCAGCGATGAGGTGTTCGAAGTCACCACCGGCGTGCCGTGCGCCATGGCTTCCAGCGGTGGGAGTCCGAATCCTTCATAGAGCGACGGGAAGACGAAAATCTTGGCCGCGTCGTAGAAGATTCGCAGCACTTCGATGGGGACAAACCCCATGAAGCGCACGTCATTTTGCATCCTGCTCCGAACCACGGTACGGCGTAAGTCCGGATGCTTGGATAGCTCATCCCCGATGATGATCAGTTTCAGGCCCGGGAACATCGCTTCCTTTTCTAGATCCGCTTTCAGGGCGGAGAAAGCTTCGATGATCCGCACCACGTTCTTGTGGGGGCTGATCCGGCCGGTGTAAAGCAGGAAGGGATGATTAACCAGATAGCGTTCAGCCAGTAACTGCCGATCTGTCTCCGTGGCGTGGCCTCTCAGGAAACGCTCGTCAATCGCGTTGTACACCACCTCGATACGCGGGGCTGGAATGCCGAACAGCTTTTCAACCTCGCTCTTGGTGAAGTTCGAAACCGCGAAAAGCCGCGCCGCTCCGTTCAGAGCTCGATGGGTCAGGAAGAAATGCAGTGAGCGCCTCAATCCCGACTGATCGCGGGCTCGGTACATGTGATCGAGCACATCATGGACGGTCATCACGTAGGGACAGGGCAGATTTCGCGGCAGCCAGAACAGGTGCGGAATATGGACCAGATCGCAACTCAAACGCTTGAGGATGGCGCGAAAGTCAAAATAGCTTTTGATGGTTGTGTCGTTTCCCAGCAGGGGCACGGCGTGAAAATTGGGTGGCAGCGGACCAATCTCGGCTACCTTTTCTGGAGGACCGATTAGAAAGTACTTGCTCTCGCTATCCAGCCGGCCTAACGCCCGCACAATGTTGCGAGTGTAGGTGCCGACGCCAAATTCAGTCATGCGCCGGATGTCGATGGCGACTCTCACGGCAGGAATTTAACCATAGAGGACACAGGGGCACACAGAGAATTCGCATTCCTTCACCGCTTGATCCCCCTGATGGTCAAGATCCCTAGGCTCTTATGTCCGCCTGGGCCCTGGCCCTGCGTTCAGGATACAGCGGAAAAGCCTCGGCCAGACCCAGCACCTGCTTGCGAATCTTGCTGAGCACTGGCATTTCAGTGCGATGGTGCAAGGTCTCGGAGATCCAGCGCCCGACCTGTCTCATCTCATCTTCCTTCATGCCGCGCGTCGTGAGAGCGGGCGTGCCGATGCGGATACCGCTCGGCTTCATGGGCGGGTTGGCGTCGAAGGGTATGGCATTCTTGTTGACGGTGATGCCGGCAGCGCCCAAAGCTTTCTCAGCCTCGCTGCCGAACATTCCTTTGGAGAACACATCCACCAGCATCAGGTGAGTGTCAGTGCCTGCGGAGATGATGCGGAAGCCCTCGGTGGAGAGGGTCTCAGCCAGGACCTTGGCGTTGGCTACGATCTGCCGCGCGTACTCTCGGAATTCGGGCTGCATCGCTTCCTCGAACGAAACCGCCTTAGCCGCGATGATGTGGACCAGCGGGCCNNNNCGGGAACACCACCTTGTCGATGGCCGCAGCGAACTCCTGTTTGCTCAGGATCATGCCGGCACGAGGTCCGCGCAGAGTTTTGTGCGTAGTTGTGGTGACGATATGGGCGTGAGGCACCGGTGAAGGATGCGCGCCTCCCGCAACCAATCCGGCAAAATGCGCCATATCCACCAGGTAGAGTGCGCCCACCTTGTCTGCGATTTGCCGCATGCGGGCGAAATCGATGATTCGCGGATAGGCGCTGCCGCCGCCGATAATCAGCTTTGGGTGCTCCTTCTCGGCAAGCTTCTCCAAGTCGTCGTAATCGATCGTTTCGGTTTCCTTGGTCACGCCATAAGGAACGATGCGGTAGGTCTTACCGGATGTCCGCCGTGGGCCAGGTTCAGTCCCAGGATGGTATCGCCCGGTTGCAACACGGCTGCATATGCCTCCATGTTGGCTTGCGATCCGGCGTGCGGTTGTACGTTGGCGTGTTCCGCGCCAAAAAGCTTTTTGGCGCGCTCCCGTGCCAGCTCTTCCACGACGTCGGCAAACTCGCAGCCGCCGTAGTAACGTTTGCCGGGATAGCCTTCGGCATACTTGTTGGTGAAGACCGAGCCCATCGCTTCGAGCACAGCTTCGCTGACAAAGTTCTCCGAGGCGATCAGTTCCAGACCTTCGTGCTGGCGGCGAACTTCATTGTCGACGGCAGAGGCTACTTGCGGATCAACCTCGTAGACCGAGCGGGACATGGGGTCATTTTTCATGATGTGTCTCGGAGCTTCTGGCTTCTACCTTCTAGCTCTTAACTTCTTTAGCTGGATTCTCGTTACGTTTGTAGACTTGCGGGTCGTGTAGTTCCATATACCTTTCCGGGTTCTTGAGCGGCGTGAATCCGAATTTGGTGTAGAGCCCGTGAGCATCACCCGTCACCAGGCTCCAACGACGCAGTCCCTGTAACGACGGATGGCACATAATGCACTCCATCAGCCACTTCCCCACGCCGTGCCCGCGATACGATTCCAGCACAAACACATCGCCAATGTAAGCGTAGGTCGCGTAGTCGGTAATCACGCGCGCAAAGCCCACCTGCTCCCCGTCGCAATACACTCCAAAGCAAAGCGAATTCTTGATGGAGCGGACCACAACCTCGCGCGGGATTCCCTGGGCCCAATAGCACTCCGTCAAAAAACCGTGGACGACATCCACATCAAACCGTTCTTGATCTGTGCTGATGACGAACTTGCCTTTGCGATGTTCTGTGAACGGTTCCTCGCTGGCTTTCACTCTGTTGTCATTCTAACGTAGCTCTTAGCCCTTGGCTTTTAGCTTCTAGCGAGAAACTTCCGTCCCGACTGGGCGCCGCTCCTGAGGGCATGAGCTGAGAGCTAAACGCTCTCAAACGCCGTCCGCAAGAATGAAGCTAGTTGCCAGCCGTCCATATACTTATACGGTGTTTCTCCGGTCGTGTAGTGGCCGCAGGGTAGCACGACGACTCTGTGGTCCAGGCCGTGCCGTGCGAACTCCTCCACCGCGTGGCGGGAGAATTCCGGCAGGAAGGTAAGGTCGTATTGGGCGTAAATGATGAGCGACTTTGTGGGCCAGCGGGCAAACTGCTCGAAGTACGAAATCGGGCTAATGCCACTCCAAAGCGAGCGTAGACGCTCGAGATCGATGTGCGGTTCCAGACCTTCGCGAATGTGGCGGGTGGACTGTCCGTGCCAGACCACGTCGGCGACATAGGTAGCGGCATGGTTGAAGGCCGCTACGCGGATGCGGGGGTCGTGGGCGGTCGCAAGAAATGCATAGCAGGAGCCGAGGCTGGTGCCCAGGATGCCGAGTCGGCTGTATCCCTGCTGCTGGAGCCAGTCCAGGCAGCAGCGAACGTCAATCACAGCCTGGCGACAGGCGTCGAGCGTACGCCCTATGTTGGCGGAGACAGCATAGTCGGCGCGCCTAGTGTCCGCCGGCATGCGGATATCGTGATACGGCATGCTCAGACGCAGCACACCGATGCCCAGCAAGTTCAGCACCCGGCAGAGTCCGGTGTAAGCGATCGCATCGGAATTCCAGTGCGGCAGCAGCACGATCGCGCGCCGTCCGGAAGCGGGATGCCAACGGGCACTGACCAGGTTATTTTCTGGATAGGGCGTGCGAACCGGCGAAGTGAACCGCAGGAAATCTGCGTGGGTGCCACGAACCTTCGCTTCCAGTTTTGCATCAGGTACTTCCCGCGTGCTGAAGACCTGGATTTCGCGGCGTTCCAGACGAAAATCCACCGGCGAAATGTAGGCATAAAACTCGTCGCTCGATTGCACGATGCGCCGGTTGTACTCGCGCAGGAACTTTTCTAGCTCGCCGCTTTGAGGCATACGACCGGGCCCAAAACCATTGCGACAGGGCCAATCCCGCGCCCACTCGACACCCCATTCCATGGGACGCACGATGCGGTTGTTGTCCACCGACGTGAGCCTGGTTTCCCAGTCGTACATCCATCGCTGGTAGCGGGAAGGCATTGGTGCTTAGAAATATATCAGGAGGATGGTGAATCGCTTTGCGGGGACAATCGAATGGCAGCATTCAGCATTCAGCGCTCAGCATTCAGCCCCTGAACTGGTTCGCACAGCGGTTCGTCACCGCCGACCGATGAGCGAGCAAGGTTGCCAAAAATAGCCGACCTCGGGTTCGCTGAGTGCGGAAGGCTGAAGGCTAACTACCGTACTTCCTGGGCACGCGCTTGGAAATTGCGCAAAGAATTTCGTAGACATTGGTATTGGCGAGCACGGCGTGCTGGTGCGCGTCCACGCTTAAACCGTCCTCGGAACCGAGCAGGATGACTTCATCACCCACGCAAACGCCGGGCAGGCCGGTGACATCCGCCAGCGTCAGATCCATGGAAATCCGGCCCAGGATGGGGGCGTAGTGCTCGCGCACGATCACCCGTCCCCGGGATGAGAGGGCGCGGTTCAATCCGTCGGCATATCCGACGGGGAGAACTGCAATTCGGGCCGGGCCTTTGGTGACGTAAGTGCCGCCGTAACCCAAAGGCTGGTTCGCACGCACATCACGCAGCGAGAGGATGCGGGTCTTCCACGTGAGTACCGGTTTCACCGCCAGGCGCAACTTGCTGCCGCTGACTTCTCTTCCCGCACGCTCAAAGGGCAAGTGATAGCCATACAGGGCAATTCCCGGCCGCACCATGGTGTTCCAGGACTCGCGCCTCGAAATGACCGCACCCGTGTTGGCGGTATGGATGAGTAGCGGATCGAATCCTTGGTTGCGAAGACGAAGGCGCGCTTCGTCGAACCTTCTCAACTGGTCGTCGATGGAAGGCGCGTCCAGTACTTCGGAAGAAGCCAGGTGGGTCGAGAGACCTTCCAGCAACAGATGTGGCGACGACTTCAGGGCGGAACAGACTTGCTCCAAGTCTTCCACAGCAACGCCCAAACGGCCCATGCCGGTATCCACCTTCAGATGAACGGGATGTCTCGGCAAACCCAGGCCAGCAGCGGCTTTCTCCAGCAACCGCACTTGCCCTGGTTCCCAAACCGTGGGTGTCAATTGCAGGCGGATGATTTCCTGTTCTTCGCCCTGCCAGAACCCGGTCATCAGCAGGATACGGGTGTGAATGCCGGCGTCGCGCAGGGGAATCGCTTCGTCGAGCGAAGTCACGCCCAGCCAGCACGCTCCTTCCTCCTCGAGTGCCCGCGCGCAGTCCGTCGCGCCGTGTCCGTAAGCATCAGCCTTGACCACTGCGCAGACGGTTATTCCTGCCCCGACATGCCGCTGCACGGCGCCGAAGTTATAGCGCAGGTTTTCCAGAGAAACCTGCGCCCAGGTGGGTCGCGTCGCGGTCCGCTTCAAAATTTCAACCGTAGCCACTATGGACGATTATAGCGGGCGCCTCCGCTGGGGCGACATTACCCCGGTGCTACTCCCGAGTCCCCGATTGGGCCAAGTTCTCCAAGAAACACTTCGTTATCCGCCGGATAAAATGAAATTCACCCTCACTTCGGTTTCCACTTCCACGGGCTCGCCGTTGAGCAGGTAGGGCCGGTATCGCCACTGTCGCACGGCGTCAACGGCAGCCCGAACCAGCATGGGATGGCCGCTGAGCACTTGCAGGTTCTCGATGGTCCCTTCACGACTGATCATGGCTCTGAGAACCACTTGCCCCTGCACCCGCACCTGCCTTGCCAGAGCGGGATAGTCCGGTTGAACGCGAAGGATGAGATTCCCTTCCATCATGCGCGAAACCGGGGGGTGATGGGCCGGGGGTGGGGGGGGCGGCAGGACCTGATTAGAACCCTGGATTGAGTCGAAGACAGAGCCCCGGTCACCTGGATCGCCGGTTCCGTGGCTGACACCAATCGCGGTTGTATCGACCATCGGCAATGGCGGTGTCGTTTCCGTCAGCAGGTTTATGCTCTGGGGAATCTGAGTAGGACTGAACAGTCTGATTCCCACCGTATTGCTTTGAGCAATCGAGGGCGGATTGGCGTGCTGCGCGGTCGGGACCGCAGGCGCCGGAGCGGGTACGAGCAGGGGTGCGAGCAACGCCAGTCTCGGCAGTCCCTGGGTGTAGAGCAGCGGCAGCAGAAGCAGGCAGCCTACGGCGAGCGCTTGCACAACAAACGAAATCAAAGTTGTCCAGCCGCGGTGAGAACGATTCGACCATCCGGAATCGCAGAAGGAATCGGCAAACATAGTGTCCTCTTCAACGTGAGTACGGCTATGTTTATGGACACCAGCGAGTACGCCCTTGGACAAGGTTTTCGACTGAGCGTAGGAAAAGAAAAAAGCCGCGTCAAAATGCGGCTTGTGGAAACTTCTTCACCATTCAAGGTGTCGTATAGTGCGTCGTCAAACTATTTTGGTTGAGTCCCCTGCGGTTTCGGCGCTACCGGCGTGGTCGCTGGCTTCGCAGCCGGTGTGGTCGGCTTGGCTGCGGCCGGCCTTACTGGGGCTGGAACTCCTGACTGCGCATTGTAGAGGTCAACTACCGGCCTGGTGATGTCCACGGCAGGCCCGGCCCAGAGCACTGGCCCGTTGGGCCAGGGGTTCGAAGTATCTATGATTACGCCGAAACCGTTGCCATCGGCATACTTCACGATCATGGGTCCCATCTTTTGCAAGATGCGTTGCGCAATCTCGTTCTGTTGGTTCTGGGCATCGTCGCGCGCGTCCTGTACCGAACGCTCCAGCGACTTCTGCTTCTGCTCGATCTGCTTCACCAGTGTGCCCCGGCTTTCGTCATTCAGCTTCTCACCCTGGGTATTGAGTTGCTTTTTCAGGCTCTCCACTTCATCGTTCATTCCCTTGAGTTCGTTCTGCTTGGGCTCAAGCTTCTTGCTCAAAACCTCGAAATCGCGCTGGCCTTCGTTGGTGGCAAAGATGGCCTGCTCGACATTGATCGTCCCCATCCTGGTTCCGGTAGCGCTGGTAGCCACAGGACCGGCGGCGTTGTTGGCAGCGGCGCTGGGAGCCGCGGGTAATGCGGCATTCTGGGCCAGTGCCGCAACCGATACGACGAGTACAGCGGGCATGAAAAATCGCGCGAGCTTGATTGTCATGTGGTTGATTTGAACTCCTTGGAAATTTGTCCCGGGAAACCGGCTAGATTCTCTGTGCAAGCCAGCGCCTCAGCACGAACCCAACCGTTCGCTGTCAACGGAAGAGGCTGGGCCGGATTTCCCAGCGCCTCACGCCGCACCTGGAGGCGTGGTAACCACCCCGCGGGCTGCTCTCACAGGGTGTCGATGCTGCCATTATAGGGACAGGTTGTGATGAAGGTCAAACAGTCATCAGTCGCCGGTCGTCAGTCGTGAGCAACGGCGGAACGGGTGTGACGACTGCTGACGGACGACTGCTGACTGCCCCTAGAATGTAGTTGCCACACTGAAGCGGAATGTCTTTCGCGGCTCTCGCAACTGGAACTGCGGGGCGAGGCTTCTGGCGGCTTGCTCGAAGGTGAAGTCCCCGGCAGCTCCGGGCGGAAACATGTCTCGCGTAATGGGTACTGGCCCCCGGGTAACGCTGTCCAAGCGCAGCGGGTTGTACGCCCAATAGACCCGGAAGGGAGCGTTGATCACGGGTAGAAACACCTGTACTTCTAATCCCGTGGACATCCGCGGAATCCAGTTGGTTGAACTTACGATTTGCAGATTCTGGGAAAACGCAGGGGTCTGAGCGTGCCCGCCGGTGCAGTTCAAGGCGATATCGAGCCCGGGACAGCCAAAGACGGTGTTATTGATGTCGGCGAGCTGCCCCGGATTAATCCGCAGCTGCGAGCCTCTTACAATGGGATTCATTCCCAAGTCCACAAAGGGCGCCAGCGCAACCGGCCCGGCGATGGTGAACCTGTACTCCAGATTGGTAACCAGGCTAGCATCCCCACCAGGAAATACAATCCGCTCCACTGGAACCGGTATGGTATAGGCGCCTCGCAGTGGGTTGCTGGGATCCTTGGGTACCACCGTGCCGTCCGGATTCTGCAGAGTGATGGTTCCTTTGTCTGGAAGAAACGCGACGGGGGATACGGAACGGATGTCGAAGCCACGGATGTCATTTTCACCTCCCAGGTAGAAGCGCTCGAAGGGCGGCGCCACCACGCCTCCGTACCCGGACAGGAAAGAACCTTGCACATTGAATCCAATCGTGTTGCGACCTTTCTGCATCGGTTTGAAGTGCTTGTATTGAACAATAGGGCGCACGGACCGCACCGTTCCCCCCAGCCCCGCGATTTCACCTCCCAGAAATAAGCTGGTCCCGCTCTTCGGTGAAATCGGGCTATTTATGGTGCTGAACGAGAAACTGGGGAGGATCTTGCTGGTGATAATCCCCTCCAGCGAGTTGGGACCGCTGATGCCGCGGAATGCGAGGTCGGTGAACAGTATCTTCGAAGCATTGCTGACCGCAACGATGGAAGACCGGTCGAAAGAATACGTGAGGCCCACGCGCTTAAAGGAATGGTGCAACTGATAGCTGAGCGAGCCGGTGAAACCTGAGCTGGACTGGGTGTAATTTTGCAGGTTGTTCAGAAAGGTGGAGGGGAGGTTGATTTGCTGGCCGGTAAGGATGGCTTGCTGCCGTGCCTGGTTGTAGTTGTATTTCTGGGTAAAGACGGTAAAGCCGCCCTGTATGGGGCGATCAAAAAGGTAAGGCTCCGTAAAACCGAATGAGAGAATACGCTGGCTGTTGCCAATACTGGCCTGGACCGAAAGGGTCTCGCCCAGGCCGAGGAAATTGTTGGTGCTGTAGTTGATCCCTATGAATGCGCCCGCCAGCCCGCTCACGCCGCCGTTCAGTCCGATGCTGTTCTTACCCTTCTCCCTGACCTTGAGGGTAAGGTCGACGAGGCCATTTTTTTCGTCCAAATGAGTTTCGGTGACGTTGGGATCGTCGGGCTTCAACTGCTCGAAGTACCCCAACTGATTGAGCCGCAGCAGGCTCAGCTTCCACAGACGCTCGTCGTAGACCTGGCCCTCCTCCAGCGCCACTTCCCGACGGATGACCTTGTCGCGAGTCGTGGTGTTGCCGGCGAATTCGATTCTTCGTACATAGAACTTCTTGCCCTCATCAATGTCAATGGTGAGGTTCACCAGCTTCTTGTCTTCGTCGAAAGTGGTGTTGGGAATCGAAGTAAAGTTGATGTGACCCAACTCGCGATAGGCGTTACGCAGGTTTTCGAGTCCCTTGGCCACCTTTTCACGGGAGAAAATGTCGCCGTCCTTCATGGGAAAAAGCGAGCGCAATGCCTTGATGTTGTTGACTTCCTTGTTCCCGCTGAAGGTGATTCCGCCCAGTCGATACTGTTCGCCTTCCTCGATCGGAATGGTGATGTCGACTGCCTTGCCTGGCCCCTTCATCAATAGCGGGATATGGAATCCCGGATGGCCAGTATCATGAATTTCGGTTTTGGCGTCCTGCACCAGCACTTTGAAGTATCCCCGGTTCTGGAATTCCGCTCGTACCCGTTCTGTGTCTTCATCGAGCTTGGTAGCGTCGTAGGTCTTGGCAAAGAGGTTCTCCAGGAAGATCGAATGCGGTATCCCGATCGGCTTCAAGTTCTTCATGGCGCCGCGAAGGATTCGGGAATTGACGTGCTTGTTGCCCACAAATGTAATTTTGCCGACGCTGACCTTAGGACCTTCTTTCACCACGAACGTGATGCTGACCTTGGCTGGCGGGATGGGGCGCTTCTCGGTGCGCACGGTGGCGAACTGCCGCCCGTGCTCGGACAGCAATTCCTTGATCGCCACTTCAGCCTTTTTTACTTTGGTTTGATCGTATTGGCTCTCCGGAGACAGCCCTACCTTGCGCTCCTTGAAGCGGTCGAGCACGTCGCTTTTGGACACGGAATTCAGGCCCACGTACTCGATCTCGCTGATGGTGGGACGTTCGGTGACATAGACGTGAATGCGCCAGCCTTTGGGTGTCTGCTCACGCTCGAACCGGATGTCCTCGAAATAGCCCGTATTCCACAGGGAATTGAAGTCGCGCTCCAGGGCGGCAGCGTCATAGACATCCCCCGGGCGAGAGAAGATTCGAGCCCGCACGGTTTCGGCGGGAATACGCCGGTTGCCGTGAACCACGATCTCTGTAATTACGTCTTGCTGGCCCAGGCCCGTCGAGCACAACCACAGAAGGCCGACGAGCATGCTTAAGAATGCCCGCCGCGCTTCACAAATCTTTATGATTGAAGGAGATGGAAGAGGTAGCGAAGCCGGCTGGGCGCGAACGCGGCCCGACCTGCTCTTCGTCACTACAGGGCTATCCTGATGAAAACGAAGAATCGTTACTACCTCGGATCCTGGGAGTATGGAAAGTGGCAATTATACGGTAGAGAAGCGAAGACCGTCCAAAACCAGACCCTCTGGTTAGCTCAGGGAGCCGGATTTGGCAAGCTCTACTTCAACCAAGACGGAATAAAACGTAGCGGAGTTGCCCAGGTCGGTAAGTTTTTCTGAAGTCAGCACGTTGATATTACGGTTTCCGGAGCTCAATTTGGCCCAGTGCAGCTTGGCCGAGACTACACCAGCCTGAACCGCGCCATCCACCCGAGCTCTCAGCAGGATGTCGCCCCGACGGTTGAAGACACGTACCGCATCGTCGTTGGCAATTCCGCGGGATCGGGCGTCGGTAGCATTCATCTCCAGCAAACCGACTTCCTCCATATTCTGAACCGCTGCGAGGTTGCCAAAGGAGGTGTTCAGGAAATTGTCCGCCTTGCGCGCCAATAGTTCCAGAGGAAACGTCTTGGCCTGCGAACTGTGCCGCGATTCGCTTGGCGGGATAAATGCCACAACCGGGTCAAGGCCTTGCTGCTTGAGGTCCTCACTGTAAAGCTCAGCCTTGCCGCTCGAGGTGCCGAAATTGCCTTTGGCGAAGGGCAAGAAAGCCGGGCACTGAGAACCAGAGGCTGAAAGCGGCCTTTCAAAATTTAGCCTCACATGCCCTTCGCGCTGCAGGCGATCCCGGCTAATTCCTTGCAGCCAGGGGTTTTTCGAATTCAGCGCTGCATCGATCATCTGGTCCACCGATTCTGCAAAGCATTCATCCCCAAATCCCATGCGCTCAGCCAGGGCGCGAAAGACTTCGACATTCGAGCGGCACTCGCCCAGCGGTTCGATGGCAGGGTCCGACATTTGCAGATAGTAGTGCCCGTATCCGGTTTGCAGATCCTTGTGCTCGAAAAACGTGGTTGCAGGCAGCAGAATGTCGGCGTAGTCGGCGGTATCGGTAAAGAACTGTTCGTGCACCGCGGTAAACAAGTCCGGACGCCGCAAGCCACGGACGACTTCGTCGTGGTTGGGACAGACCGCCGCTGGATTCGAGTTGTAGACGAACAGAGCCTTGACCGGTGGAGCTTCCAGAGTGTTCAGCGCCTGGCCTAATTCCACCATGTTAACGGTTCGAGCTGCCCGGCCCAGCGCATGGTTCATGAGATCGGTTCGCTCGAGGGCCTCCCGATTCAAGCCGTACGCGCCGCTGGTGGAAAGCTGCAACCCGCCGCCGACTTCTTTCCATGCCCCGGTAATGCACGGCAGCATGGTGATGGCTCGTGTCGCCATGCCGCCACCTTCCGATCGCTGCACGCCATAGTTCAACCGGATCACGGCCGGGCGCGTGGTCGCGTACTCCCGTGCCAGCCCTATGATGTCCGAGGCTACGATGCCAGTCCATTTCTCTACCCTCTCCGGCGGGTATTCCTGAACCTTTTCGCGAAGCTGATCAAAACCTACGGTGTAGCGGGCAATGTAATCAGCATCGTAAAGCCCCTCGTTGATGATGACGTGCATCATGCCGAGCGCGAGCGCGCCGTCAGTCCCGGGATTGATGGGCAAGTACCAGTCCGCGCAAGCCGCGGTGCGAGTGCGGTACGGATCAATCACCACCAGCTTGGCACCCTTTCGACGGGCATCCGCGATGAAGGGCCACAAGTGAACGTTGTTCCCGTGGATATTCGAGGCCCAGGCGATGATGTAACGCGAGTGTGCGAACTGCTCCGGTTCGGTGCCCAGCTTGATGCCAACGACCGACTTCAGTCCCGCCTCGCCCGCGGCCGAGCAGATATTACGTGCAAGTTGCGAAGCGCCTAAGCGATGAAAGAAGCGCCGATCCATGGATGCGCCGTTGAGCGCGCCCAGGGTGCCGCCATAGGAGTAAGGCAGGATGGCCTCGCTGCCAAATTCCGAAACAATTCCGCGAAATCGGGAGGTGATTTCATCGAGCGCCTCGTCCCAACCAATGCGTTCGAAGGCTTGCCCTGCCTGTGTGGCGCGGGCGCCCTCACCCGCGACCGGACCCTTCGGCCGCACCCGCCTCATCGGATAAAGCACTCGATCCGGTGAATACACCCGGTCAAGATACTTGGCCACCTTCGCACAGAGGAAGCCGCGCGTCACCGGATGCGAGGGGTCACCCTGAATCTTCGTCGCTCGCCCATCGTGCACCGTGATCAAAACGCCGCACGCATCAGGGCAGTCGTGCGGACAAGCGGCGTGGACAACCTCTTTCATATTGCCGTGATTATAAAGCTTCGACGGTCGCTCCGCTGTGGTTAGTCGAGACCACCATTTGCGATTCTCCAGAGAAAACGGGCGGCTTGTGGCCGCCAGCGGCAACATCTGTGAAACCCGCTACTGCTGCGCTTCCCGGACGCGATGGGCCCACAGCACG
>WNFQ01001030.1_pt1 | contig 19544 bp, 28 predicted proteins | sample 5400171 | NCBI WGS metagenome assembly WNFQ01 (sample SAMN13153356, study PRJNA577476) | soil metagenome | isolation source: 20 cm soil under Madrone tree | place: USA:California | collected 2016-06-14 | reverse complement strand
ACTTGGTAAGCCCAGGACTGAGAATAAATTGATTGGCGTTCTTTGGTTGAAAAAAAAAGGGGTTCAAACGTACACAATCTCAGCTTGGATGTTGTGCAAAGGATATACCGAGCTCGGTTTCACCGGTTTTATTTCGTCTTCGTTGGTGGCTGGTATGCAATAGATGGTGACGACCCTTTTTAATAACAACAAATAAACGGAAAAGTGGCAAGCTTAGTTGGCTACAAGCTTGACGAGATAGTTACTAACGCGTCATCATATACACTCGTCGTCTGGAGTGTATCCGCGGCATCGTGAACAAAAATCTATGATCCAGGTATGTATTTTGGTCGTGAGTACTAGTTATATCGCCGAGGCACGCACCATGAATACTTCATAATCAGGAATTGATTTGTTGGCAGCTAGTCTAGTCGGCTTGGAAAACTACAAAGTCATATAGGAAGGTTGAAGATGCAGAGACACTAATTAGACGAACCATGAAGACTTGAAGACCACTACTCAGAAATGCGGGATTTTCGAGAGTTGTGACAGCAGAAACTTTGACCTTGGAGTGATAGAAAGTGAGCACGACTCTCGAGTCTTCTCGTTGCGCCCTCGTCAGTAAGGAAGTTGAGCCGTTGCGATAGTCCGTCATCATCTTGCCAGCCTGATCCCGTTTGCTTCTGAGTATATCATTGGATTCCGGAAAGAGATTGTTAGAGATGCTGATGAGTTGTTGGTAAGGCTTGCGAGTAATCTAAAAAAAAGACGTTGGCGTAAACTCCACGGCCCCAAGTCGATAAAACCTACAGCGTGGATGGTAGTGTGCCATCCAGCTGGTATCTTAACATCGAGAACAGCTCCCCTGGCAGATTGTGTTGGACGATTCATGATGAGTCGCAAAACGAAGGATTACGCCATGCATGATGCATGATGTTGCGATTCATCAGCAAAACCAAGGTTTACGCCGTGTAACGGCGTAACTTGAGCTTTGCCTCTCAGGCATTTCGGCAAAAATTGACCGAACATCTAGAATGATACGTTACGCCCACAAGCAGCAGCAAGTTCCTGGTCATGTGGTGATGATGCTCCGATATAGCTGACAGTGTTAGGGAGAAACGATCGGCGGCGCCTGTGTTCATCGATATCCCAGTTTACGAATGCCCAGCAAAAAATCATCTCCTTGCGCGATCGCCCATAGTTCAAGACTCCACCCCAAGTCACTTGTACTATTTGCCATTGTCGCCATCCTCCCTTCGCAGCCATGCCTCGCCCTACAAGTTCCGTTCCTGGTGGTCCCGTTGCCAAAATTAAGGTGCCTCCCTGGTGGTATACCAACATCATTCTAGTAAATCTTCCCACCCTTCTGTTCACGACTTGTGGCACCGACGTTGGCTTTCAGGTCTCTCGCCAAAGTTATCCTCAGCTTGCACGTCTTAGCTATAGTGAGCGCGGCGTTACTAAAACCCGCCAATTCACTGGGACATCGGGCACATCGAACAGCACCATGAAAGACACGGACACCGGAAGCGAGACCTATGCAATTCCCCCTCAGGAGGAAGGGACGACTATTGATCTTACCTTCTTTCACTTGAAAAGCCGGACTACGACAGATAACGAGTCCTACTCTCTGAGCAGTCGGCTTTACATTGTCCCCGTTCGCAATCTCATCTATTTTGTCCATCGGGTACTTTTGACGTCCATCTAGGTTTCAAAGTCACGCGTCGCCCCCGAAGGAATGCCAGACTACTCCACGTACTTCGTTAGTGTTCTTTGTTGGCCATGCTTTTTGCATGGCATTTAGGAAAACCCTAGATCTTTGTCGAAGACTCTCCTTCATCAAACCATTACGACGATGTGTTCGTATTTTCTCTATTCGTCTTCAACGGATGTCAAGCTGACAAGCCGCCAGAGTTGCTACCGTCCATATGGTTGAATGCGATCCTCAACCTGGAAGGGCTGTTTTCGTGAGCGCGTCCAAGGCCATTGGCGATTTCCAATTCAGCATGGGCGTCTCCGACGAAGAGCTGGTTCCCCCTCCTCGTTATACGCCTCCTCCGCCTCTCGCTAAACTTCCTGTTGGCATCATTGGCGCTGGCGCTGCTGGTTTATATACCGCTATGATCCTCGATTCGCTAGACATCAAATACGAAATTCTGGAGGCATCTGGTCGGCATGGAGGACGACTGTACACTCAAAATTTCAGCAAGTTGCCCGGGCCTTATCAGTATTTCGTAAGCAGTTCCACCTGCCATGAACCTACGTATCAGAAGTCTTTTGCAGGATGCTGGAGCCATGCGCTATCCCGATATCGATCTCATGAAACGCACCTTCCACCTGATTCGCAACAAACTTCATATTGACAACAAACTTACAGAGGTCATAATGTACAATCACAAAACCTTCCTTCACTTCAACGGTATTCGCACGACGAAGGGCGAGTATCAAGAGTCTGACAAACCTGGTCTGACCTGCGCCGATACATTCAGAGTCGGTATCACTGCCACAAACAAGGAAGGTTACATCCCTGAAGACTTCCTTCGTAAAGGCCACAAAGCGTTGTACAACCAAGCCATGGAACCACTTCGCCAGTTATTTGTTACGGAGACATTTACGAAAGCCTTTGAGGAGCTGATAGAGTTCGACATGTATTCCGTTAGGGATTACATGACTTTAAAGATGGAATATCCCAATTCCGTCGTCAGGTGGATAGAAACTATGGAATGGCGTACTGGGATGTTCGATGCGGCTTTGACTGAGACGGTGCTCGCAGATCTGGCTTTCGACGATCCCCGGAATAAAAATCAAGGCAAGGAAACGAAGTGGTTCTGTTTAGAGTTCGTTTGTATTTGATTCCATTTACCTCTAACGGTGCTGACTTGGTTCTCTTCGAACATAGCGGAGGGTCACAGGTTCTTGCCGATGCATTACTCAACAACGTAAAAGTCAAACCGGTTTATTACCATCGTGTAACCGCCATCAAAGAAGTTCAAGGGGACGATTACCAGAGCATGTTGCTCATAGCAGACCGCAGAGATGACCCCCGGATAGTCAATGACACCTTCGAAAGGAAGTATTCCAACGTGATTTGCACTTTGCCACTCTCAGTCATTCGAACTGTGGACCTCGAAGACACTTACCTTTCCATTGGCCAGAGGAATGCCCTTCGAGAGCTGCTTTACTCGCCGTCTGTCAAATTTGGAATCCAATTCAAGACACCTTGGTGGGAGGAACTTGGTATTTTCGGCGGTCAATCGCACACCGATCGGCCCGCGCGGTCTGTCGTTTATCCTTCGTACGGTCCTGGGGTCGGGGGAGGTGCAAAAAGCAATGTTCTCATTGCGAGTTATAACGGAATGCAAGATTCTCAACGCCTCGGGGCCCTCATGAAGGGGCGCGATAGTTCCGAAGAGAAAATACTCCTCAATCTAATCATGAACGATCTCGCTGCCATCCACAACGTTCCGATTGAAAAGATATGGGAACAATATGTCGATTACTATGCTTGGGATTGGTATAGCTCAAGTTTTTCACTAGGTCAACACAGCTGCCTCTACCACTCATACCTTTCGCTGACCCTTTCCCTTCTGTTCTAGGTGCCTTTGCTTGGTTTGGACCAGGTGCGCCGCGATTAAATGTGGAAAGCTCTTGATTTTTCATGCGAGGGTGCCTAGGACAATTCAGAGATATCTACCCACACCTTACGATGCCTGCCTCGCGTAAGCAACGACTATTCTTCGCCGGAGAAGCAACCAGTGCTTCTCATGGGTAAATACTTCTCACTGGGTGTGCTCCGAGTAATTCCGATCTCATAAAATTTCAGGTGGGTTGCAGGGGCGCTGAATAGCGCTTGGCGATGCGTCTTCGCTATGTTGGCCGCACACCCAGAACTCAACCCACATCCTGGGGAAGACATCATAAAGAAGTTCACCACCGAATGGGGATCGAATGAAGAGTGGGATGACAAGGTTCTCGAAAAACACGTCTATCTTGGTCGCGTCTTGACTGAGCGACGGCAAGCTCAATCGTCCCACTGATCCGTACTTGTTCTTGAAACGGGTGTTTATGTATCTCGCGTTTCTGTATGATGTATAGTCTTGGCATACAAAGGTGATCGTGGGGAGCACAGATTATGCAGAATGTCCGTATACCGTTATCAGAGCCCATGCATACGTTCGGGGACGTCTAGATGCGAGAGGGTCGAAAAGCAGGCCCAACAACCCTCAACGAATTCCAACGCACATCGAAAAAGTGCTATCCGATAAAAGGTTAATTTGCACGAACGTCCCAACCGTCAGGTTGCAGAAGACTCCGAGCCGTCCTTCCGCCTTGTCCCAAGCATGTGCAAAATTTCAATCAGGCTATGACAGAGTTTTTGCACCGAAACACCATTTTAGTGGGGGTTGACAACGTGTCACGAACATAGACGCTCGAGATTGTCGACGATCAGCGCACGGACAAACCACAAATCCCCGATCACCTACAACCACTTTTTTGCTTTGTCGATGAGAATGGTTCACCGCCAACGAGTATAGATCGGAGATCCGTCTCCTTGCGATGAGGTCCCGGGATCCTTCGAAAGGCAAGCTGTAAGCCTGTAACGGATATAGATACGTGACTATCACCCGAAATACACAATTTTGTATCACTTGTAATTTTATTGTTATTTTCCCACGACCTTGCATATATTTGAGCCCCGAGTTTCGAACAGCTGTAGCTCATTCAATTCAACACGCACTGCCAAGTGCTTGTAAATATAAACTTTTGTAAATATAAGCTTGATGCTGACAACTTCAAGGGTCTTGAAACAAAGAATTGACAAAATGGCTTGGAAACCATGTTAAACCATGTTAAGTACTACTATAAGTAAATTTGATGCTTTCCTAATGACTCATTGAGAGTGAGGACCTTTGTCGGTATTGGGTTAGCGGACTATCACTGGAACCCCTTGCACAATGGCGCCTCGACCATCGTACGTGGTTCAGAATGCTAACGTCAAGCTCAAAATCCCCGCAGGATGGAGCCACACCACCATCGCTGTAAGGCTCTCTCCTCTCCATTTCTAACCACGATCTCTTCAAGTCGACTCACGATCATCGGAATCCGGATCACCCCTAGATCTCCCGTCAAAAATATCAGCAGGTCGTCACCCTTGACAATAGTCTCTATACCACGCAAAAAGCGCTCCTCAAAAACAGGTGGAATGAAACCGGTGAGATTATGGAGAACTTCCACAGTGGGGAAACGTCTGTGGCGATGCGGGCTAAGGCACAAGAAGCCATTATCGACTTCAATTTCTACTACTCTACTACCAGAATTCCCGGGGACAATATTCCGTTGCTTGAGGATGACGAGCACCGGAGCCATGCGCTCCAGATAATTGACGTCCGCGCCGTTCCCTCGTGGACTATTGCAACTACCTCTTACCATCGACCTTCTCGCCTTCCAGTTTAAAAAGAAATCGAATGCTCCAGAGCTCGTACCAGATTATCTGACCCTGGTTGTGAGCACTCTGGCAAATTTGAATCCATTGACGAACGCATACTAACTAGAAATACCCCACATTCCAGATTTTCGTTGAGGACGCGCAAGCAAATCACCAGGTCCGCACCCCGTTCAATGACATGTTCGTGTGTACTTGCCGCCTACGGAATTGTACTAATGTCGTAAAAGGGTTGTCGTGGTCAATCTGGTTTATGGCCCTGAAATGGGCTCAGATGATGGCCCCGATAACTTGCCGAGTGAGGCACAACCAATGGCAGACAACCGTGGAGCTGAGGCCAACAACCCTGAGGCGAGCGGGACAGCGAGCGATGTTCCAAGTGACGCATCACAGCAGCAGACAGATGCTGCCGCAGGAGCACAGCAGGACCCCCGATGTATCCAATCTGGCGGTACCTATAGAATTACCAACGTCAAGGGTGGTACTGTCCTTGACCTTGCTGGCTATGACAACCGCTCCAGTAAGCCCTACATCTTGCTTTCCCAATCATTGCAACTGAATTGGCATCTGACTCCAAGTCATTGGATGGCCCAGCCACGGTGGGTTAAATCAACAGGTTGGCACAACTTTCGTGCTTTTCCATTATTACCAACATTGATTGCGACACAGTGGACTATAAACAAGATATCGGAATCCGGCTGGACTTTCAAGTCTGCCCGCTCAGGCGAATACCTGGGTTTTAGTGGAAATGCTACCGATGGTACACGCCTCATAACCGTGCCTTTCCCCTATGAGTGGGGTGTTGCAGATCAGGCCCATAATTATGGTGATCCCTCCCTTTGCATGTTCGTGGTATCAAGGCTGTCCGTCACAATTCTCCGATTGATTTGGTCGCAAACGGCTTAGGATATTTGCGTTCTACACTGCGCAAGTGGTTGAGCTGTCTAATTATGGGGATCCAGCCCATGGTACACCCGTGACGACTCGGCAGATCCAGGTTGAGTAGCTGATACCATGAAGGTCACCACTCTTATTAATCATTTCTTTCCTGTTAAGTGGGGGGAGAAGCTTCATCAGGTTTGGAAGTTCGATCGAGGTGAGTGATTGGGATAATGAAAATACTGATCTAATATCATGACTGGTTTGCTGCCTGTCCTTGTAAGTATATTGAAACACTGCAAAGAGCCCACGATTTGGATATCCTTCTTGTTTTGTTGTCATGTTCCTGATGTAGTGTTGTTGCTGTATGCTGCTCTCATTATTGACATTTATTGTACAACAAAATCTGATGCACATGCTCATTAACTTACCACTGGAGGGAAATGAAAATTGTACAGTAAGTACAGTATGAGGTACTGCGTCACCGTTACGAATGTCACACGCACCTCCGGAGCTCACCTTGTCCGTATTTCCTCCTACTGTATACATCCCTAACCAGTGATAGGACTTGACCTAACCACAAATGACCGGACCATCAGTCATAGTTATATTGTTTTCATTTATCAGCTACAGAAACAGAATTTTCAACAACTTTATTAACCATCCTTAACTTGTCATAACCAGTCCTAACCAGTTATATTATTGGCCATAGATAATATTTAAGTAACTTACTAGTACAGTAATAAATGAGAAAGCCGAGTTTAAAACAACCGAGTTTAAAACAAATTAAACAATACGACTCAAAGACGGTTTGCCAGTTACTTTGCCATCAAAGATTGCACCTACACGGACTCTTCCGGCCGACTTGTCCCTGCGCCACTACTGTCAAAATCCGACAAGCCTGCACCCACTCACTCCCTGCGGGGCCGTCTAACAAAGGATTCTTACTTTGAAACATCACCCACTACTCCCATGAACAGTCGGTCATCTACACGAAATTTTTGTGATGTCGTCACATCGTCACAAGCACCTTCAGATGCCCGAGATGTCAGTGCTGACTCTTCGAAACGACCACGAGTGGGATCGATATCCTCATTCCAGGCCTCAGATTCCCAGACACCTGCCCTCCTCCCATCGCGCTCCACCCCTACAGTGCTGGCACTCGACGAGTCCGTTGGCCTGTGAACTGTAGGCTGAGATGCAAGTGTGCCAGATCCTATATTTGTTGGCTAACCAGTCCTGAGTGGCGATGTCGGCGGTCCCGTTGTCAGTAACGATCTCCTCGACTGCTCCCCACCTGCACAAGATCTCCTCAAAAATGAAGGCGCCGAGAGTGCGGCCAGTCTCAGAACGGAGCGCGCGCTACTCAGGCCAAGAGAAAGAGAGCATCGAGCCTGGACGATGTATCAAAAACCGGAGGCGAGAGGCATAGACCCGATGTCTGTGCCTCTCGCCTCCGGTTGGCATGGTGTCGATATAGGCTTTGCGGAAGAGGGGTCCGGGAATGGCGACCGTGGGCGGAATACGGACTTTAGCAGTTTGTCGGAGCCGGCATTAATGACACAAATTGGTGTACCACTTGGCGTCTTGGTAGAGTGAAGGCCACCAGAAGCGGCCGAGAAGGGTGTGACCCATGGAGTAAAAGCCCTTATGGCCCAGGTTGTCGTGGGCGTCACAGATGAGGGAATACAGAGTTGGTGCCGTCCGTGGTCTTGTCGCCACCAGAGCCTGCCATTGAGTAAAAAGAACCGTGCTGCCATCCTTCGGAGCCATGCTGAAGCGTTGTCATCCGAGTCCAGAGGGAGCCGTAGAGACTGCAGGTATCGCTCGATGCGTGCCAGGTCTTCCTCTGCTTTTAAGCCTCGTTCGAGGTGGGGAATTGATCGCGCCATTCATCTCCGAGTTGTCAGCAAAGAGAGTTTGTGCGAGGGTGTAGACTTAGTCCTGGGAAGTGTGCCTGGCCAGCTGAGAACCCCGAGTCCGAGCGAAAGTGTGTGGTCGATCCACTCTTCAGCGTCACCGCTTCAGCTGGTTCGTGATGAGAGGCCGTCATGCCCACGGTGTTTGTCAGGGGATGTGGACGAGTTTGAAGTCGAACGGGTGTATGGCGGCGATCCAGGGATTGATTGTCGCGTTAGGCTGCACATTTAGATTACTCAGCTGACCCCAGATAACAGTGAAGTGATCGGAGCACCTGTATTCGTCAATAAAGAGACGCAGCACGGTGCGACTGCCGTATGAATATTGAGTCGCGAAGAAGGGGATTATTCGAGGCGAAGGTCGAGGAAGTGGCTCTATCCGTACTAGGGATACGGGTGATGTGGTGCGAGGTGTCATGGGTCTCGGCGTCCCTGGGATGTAGCCTGGCAATCGAGGGGTGGGCGAGGATTCTGCACGAGGATAGCGTGGAGCGGAACTCCGTGGAGTCCGCTTGTGTTGGGGATCTGGAGAGACAGCTGTCCCTGTTTTGAATGGACTGGTTTCGGTTAATGGGACTGATCGGGTGCCACGTCCACTACTTACCCAGACAATGCGGCCAATACATACCTCTGACTGGCTTAGACGTAGGATTTCGTTGTAGTTGCTGAGGCCGGCGCTGAGGCCTGAGCCCGGGGGGTCATGAAGGGTGTTCATGCAGTGTTTTGTGTTTTGTTAGATAGGTAAACTACTGTAGCACACTAAACAGGTCCTTCAATCCACCATAATGTTCAGCTGCCTTCAGTGCATCAGTGTGAAGGACGTCTGGTAGCCCGAATGGTGTGCCCGGTTGTAATAAGTGGGGAAGCAGCCGAGTATGGAAAACCCTGTGAGCGATGCTCCCTCCCTACGAGGCGGTAAGCTCTAGCGCCAGTGGGGTGGAAAGCAAGAAATAACACTGACAAATTGATGAAATACCCCCCCAACTACTGCCTCGACCATTGTACCGGCGACTTTATGTACACCGGACTCCCTACCATCAAGTCCTGGTTCCCCGGCACGTGGCGGGGCCCAGCGCATAATGTCCTGTAGTCTCCAATGAGGAGCAACGTATTCTCCGAGGCTATGCGTGTTCAAAACACGAGCGGCAATGCGCGAATGATCGTGTTCTGCTGCCACTGGGAGACCTTGTAGGAAGAGCAACATGTAAGCCTCAAGTGTTCGTCGCCCTGCGATGGCAAGAATTGAGTGACGCTGATAGATAGAAGTGAGATGGGAGACGCAAGCCCACCGAGAAACGCGAAGCGTGAGTTATGGCCTGTAACAGAGTCGTGATGGCTGAGGTGTGTGAGGACACGCTGAGCTAGCACGGGCGGAAATTTGAGGGGAGGAAAGGTTTTGTTTAGATGTTGAGCAAGTGATTCAGAGACATCACCGGAGCTTGAAGTTGTTATTTTTCGGTTGCCGTTCACTGATTGATGGAAAGCAGATGGCACTGCGTCGGTGTGAGTGGGAGTGTGCAGTCGTCGGGTAGAAACTGGAGAAATAAGATATGCGTCCCTGAGAGGCAAGACACAGACACGTACCCAAATGTGGGAAAGAGACCAAAGAATGTGTGTGTCTTGCACGGATTGAACGGAACGCACGCGACATGAAAGAAGACTCAAGAGTGAAATGGGCCGAGGCCGTTGGTTTGAGGCAAATCAGGTCGGCATTGACGCGCTCCTGGCCATCAACTGCCCGACGGGAAATTTGCCACCTCAAGCCTCACATATCTTGCCACTGCCTTCCACAACTTTCCAAATAAAAACAGAAAGAATACCTATGAGTCCGAATTGAATCATTATCGAAGGAAAGAACCGACGTCGGTGAGGCCAGGACCGCTACAATTGCTCTTATCTGAATTCCTTTTTTCTTTTAAATTCCGTTAACATCCACCTCGGGGTTCAGAACCCCATGTAGGACTACGCTGCAACATCTGTACATGATGTCGACCAATTTTCTACTCATGGTGTGTTGCGGAAGGGGTAAGAGCTCAGGGAGCTAGAGGCAGCTACGTTGCGAACCCCAGACTCAGTGTAACGCTACTTTGTCTGCGCAAATTCACCCATCCTAAGTTATTGGGCTTCAGCCCGCTTCTTACCTTGGCGGCGTGAACTTGGGGTGCTGAGGGGAGGATGCTGAGTTCTTGTGCTTTGGCGTAGGGGGTGTCTGGTGGTCATCGGCCATGATCGAGGCCATGATTGAGTTAAAAGGTTCGCGGCCTCTTGCTCTGGCTGATGGTAGGCTGGCTGATAGTAGGAGGACTCGGAGGCGCGGGAGGTGGTGGTGGTAGGCTTAGTGGGGGATTGCTTCCACTTTCTAACTTTGGCCCCGGCGCAGAAAAGATAGAGCTGGTACTGTACGTGGCAAGTAGTTCCCGCTTCTTGGCGCCGTCTTGATCTTCGAATACCACAAGATGATGAGGTGGTGTATATGGTGGGCGTACCCAGCTTGGGCTTCTGAGTGATGGTGAGGGATGCCTAGAGTCACCTTATCTGGATCATGGGGACTGTAAGTATTACAGACCGCGTTCACACCAACCGAATCACATCAAGGTGGCGTAAGTGATCTATTAACGAGTTGCCAAGGAATAGCTGCAGCCAAAGTCAAATGTGAGAATTCCTTCAAATGAATGATACAAACTTGGGTACGACCCCTGAAAGACGAACGAAAACTAGGTTCACTGCCATGAGGGTTTGGTAGGCACGAGGGCACGCCGTGCCCTGAATCACACACTAACCCATACAGCAGGGCGGCTGCCAGTGCTTCTGTATTACTTTCCTGGTTACTCGCATTGATAATAGTACAGCGGTTACTGTCAACACGACAAAGCGCTATTCCAACAAAATCAAAAACACGCTGCCATCGTTACCGCGACCCATGGCTCTCTTATACCCTCTTCCTCGTTCTCACCGATCCTAACCGCACTTCCCTGGATTCAGATCCCAATCACCGCGCACTGGTCCCAAATCTGAGCACCGCGTATACCACCCAAGTCAACAACACGACAATCCGCAACAAGACCTCGATTGCACAAGAAACGAATCCCTGTGCTCGCCAAATCCGTCTCTTGAACAATGACAAGCTCAAATCAAGCTTTGGTGTGTGGATGTTATCATCGATGAATATACGTCAAACGCATGCTGATATTATCCCCTCAGCTGCAACAGTGGGCAGCGGGCCGCGATGAGATCGTCGAAGTGAATCAGCGAGCTCTCATCGACAAAGTTCTAGCACGTTATTCTGGAGAATTCACGGGTCAGTACCCTTTTCTCGAGACTCCTGAGTAGCTCTTATGAACAATGGTCTATCGAATACAGTGTTTCGCGAGCTTCTGCAAAACTCGGATGATGCAGGGTCACGTTCAGTCGAGATTCGTTTTGAAACCGGCACGTACCTGTCCCGAGAGAAAGGTGTCAATTCCCAGTCATACAAACACGAGGATCTCCCAGACCTGAAAACTGCGGCGGTATGTGGTTTCTTAGTATTCACTCCACGAATGGGTTCTTATTATACTTTACGATAATTCGCACAGGTCCACCGATGGACGTTCAAGAATAACGGCATGCTATTCAGAGACCAGGATTGGAATCGACTAAAGAAGATTGGTGCTTAGACATTCGCAATTACCGCTCTCACTTTCTCATGTTTCCTTAGCTGAGGGTAACCCCGATGAGGAGAAGATCGGCGCCTTCGGCGTAGGTATGTCGAAACACCATCTTGAAACCGTCCATTTTCTTACACAAGACATCCGCAGGCTTCTACAGCTTGTTCTCGGTTACTGATGAGCCGTGGGTCACCTCAGGAGGTACGCCGAAACTACTCTCACGAGCCCGACACGGTTCTACTTTACATACCAGGACAATGGATGAACTTCTATTGGAAAGATAAGAAAGATCAGGTTAGTTATGTTTGTATGCCATATTTGAGCCCCAAACCAACAAAGCTATCTCAGTTATACGTCCGCCGCGGAACTGTACCGGCTTCAGTAGATGATGTGGTTGATCCATGGACCACATTCCAAATGACGCTCAGGGAGCCTTGTCCTATACCCGCCGCTTTGGATTTCACCCGCTTTTTGGCTTCTTCTATTACATTTATGACGCACCTCTCCGAGGTTTGCGTATACTTTGACGATAATCGGCTGGTCAGGTTGTCCAAAAATCGTGGCCTGTCAAAGGAAATGCCGATTTTGAATGGCCTTGAAGTCACCAGCCCTGAGGGCATGATGAATGTCAAATCAATCGAAACCATGCGTGAGTCCTGTTGCAATTTCAGGAAGAACTTTCCTATACCCCTTTGACAGCCCTTCACATCGAGGCGGAGGTGGTTCGATGGGTGTACAACGTTGGCTCGGAAAAGCCCTCCGGCACATCTAAAAACGATTCCCTTGAGACAGCGTCTCATCAGATCAATGGATTTTTCTCGCCACAGTCCGATGGATTTGAGGCCTCCTTGTCTCCACAAGGGACAGCGACGCCGGCGTCAGTGGTGCCCAAGGGATCAACCGACCTTTTGGAGGCATACTCGTCGAACGTTATCTTGACTATCTTCACTGCAAATGTAGACGTACGCCTCGACAAGAAAATGACAGAAGAACTGCTACGTTCGACCAAGAAAAACCCTCCCAGTCGACTGCGCTGCGAGTTGATATATGTGAGTTCCGCCGTAGTAAAACGTTTTTCTCAAATCGGCTCTTACATTTGCTCAGACGGGGAAAGACGAATATGACTCAAGTATCAAAGCGGAGGAGGATGCGGCACATGGTACCGGGGGCGTGTTTCAGGGGCTTCGGGCTGATCTGGAAGGGTTCGTCGCATTACTCGGAGTAAATGTTATAATTAACCCGTCGAACAGGACCGGTTCTACCCGGGTGTTCATCGTGAGCATTGATTATTCATTTTGGAGGGGTGAAATTAATTCTTGTAGGGTCACTCGACGGGGCAAACCACTGGTATCGGAGGGCATATGGCCACGCGGTTCATTCCGACAGTAGAGCGTGAATCGATTGACCTGGTGTACGCCTTTTCCTACCTATATATTCGAACTGACATATGGATTCCCGAATTCTAGTGATCGAAATGTGGCAGGTCAGCACCACCCTTCTCCTCATTCGCTAATCCTGAAACCTCGACGCAGTTTGGAATAAGGAGCTCCTTTACGTCGGAGGTTTTCTTGCGCGTTCTGCGTACGAACTTGAACTGGATGCCATCAAGAAGCTGTGGGAAGGCGCTGCAGCGGCGAACGGCTCAGTTGGACGCCCTGACGAGGAAGTTCAGACCAGGTTGCGAGGACGCGCTCTTCATGCGCTCAAGTTCTTTACGTTCCACCCTTCTACACCGTCTCCCCTGGTGTCCAACTTGATGCAAACCGCGTTCTTTGCTTGCGCGACTACCCATCCCTTCTCGATAATCTCTTTGGATGGTGTGCGAAATGCCATGCATGTCCATAGCCCCAATCCCGAGTTCTCCGGTTTTCTCAAGCATCTGCCTTTAATCCCCGAAGACGTATTCAACGGTGCGAAGACTATGATCGCCACTCTCCGCGCACGAGGGATGATCAAAAAGGTAACGTTTACGGACATCCTCAATGGACTTCGCTTGGGCCCTCTTAATGAGACGGAAACGGTTGCGTGTCTCAAATGGTGGATTGGCGTTACTACACGAGGAGGCAGCCTCAACCTTCAATGGAGATCGCAGCTCTTGGACGCGCTAGTGATATCAATTCCTGGGCCTCCTGAGGAGATGATGAAGATGTCGAACGCTCAAACATTCTTAAACTCTAAAAGCGGCGAATCGATCATCCCGACTGATGGACCTCTGCCAAGTACTCTGCTTCCTATGAGTGTCACTGGTTCATTCGATCCAGACGTTCTCGCATCCGTTTTCCCTTGGAAGCAGTTATCTGTCGCTGACTGGCTCCGACATCTGACTGACCCGGAGGTGGCTGCTGCCAACACTGAATTTGATATCACATACTCCGCTTCCTGGGCAGAGCGGGTTTTGTCTGTGCTCGCCCAAGCTTGGTCGTCTTTGGCCGAAACCGCCCATGAGGATGTTATCAAGATCTTAAATTCGAAGTCTTGCATCCCAACATCGACTGGCATGAGGGTACCAGATCAGGCTTACTTTTCCAGCGTAAAACTGTTCCGGGACCTTCCCATCGTTACAATGCCGTCCGGTGACACCGTCGAGGGTAATCTAGAGAAGGTGTTACAATCACTCGGCGTACGCAAACACGTGGAATTGCAGATCATCTTCGAAAGGTCTGATTCATTTTTTCCTCGAGTTCGACTCATTAAATTTGGACATCAGGATGATTGAAACAGGAGACTGGACGGCGTATGACCTTGTCAAGTACCTGGTGTCGGTTCAATCGACACTGACACCCGAAGAAATTAATCGTTTGCGGCAGACCTCGGCATTTCTACAGGAAAACCCAAGGAAAGAACAATCTGCTGCTGAGGCGAGTCAGAAGGTTCAAGTCATGGATCTCTATGAGCCAGTGGACATCTTTCGTGAGCTTGGCCTACCTGTTATAGACTGGGGTGCGGATAATCAGTGGAGACCGGAATCCGATGAAGGCAAGTTCTTGTGGTGGATTATGGTTGAAGGCCCGAGTGACTCACCAACTGGACAGCCAAATTCGTGTTTTCATTGGGTTTGAAGCGAGCTCCTCCTTTGGCAGAAATTCTTAGTATCGCGGCGTTGGACGACCCCACCGTGCGGACAAAGGCTCTCACGTTCTTCTTGGATAATTTATCCGACAAGTATCCCGATTATGACCCTAAAAATTTCCAGGATCTCGCTTTTGTTCCTGCGGTTCTTGGATCCGAGAAAGTGCTATCGAAACCATTTGAAGTGAGAGATCTTACTCGATTACCATTGTCCTTTCATATTAAAGTGATCTATGGTAGCTATACGCTGGCTCTGAATGGGCTGCACTAGGTTTCGCCATTGTGGACCCGATGCTTGAAGGGGCTGCGAGCAAACTCAAACTCAAGAACCATCCCCCAACTACTGAGCTCGTGACTCTTTTGGAGACATCTCCACCAGAAGACGAGGCAACGGCACGGAAGTGGTTCGAGGCTTTGTCTAGCCGTGTTCCAGGTAGACACCCTTTACTTATATCTATTCGAAATTATTTCGAACTTCTCGCACTACCTCGTAGATTTCTCTTCAACTGAACTACAGAAGCTCTCAAAGACGCCGTTTGTACCTGTTACGTCCACAGAAGACAAAAGTACTAGTAGGTTGCAACCTACTCGATGCTATTCAGGAACAGGAGGCTCGGAACTCCATTCGAAACTGTTTGCTTTCGTGGACTTTGGTGCGCGCGCCAATGTGTTCCTGGGAGCCTGTGGTACCAAGCAAGAACCATCCGTCGACGACATTGCTCAGATCCTAGTAGCAGATCCACAGAAAGTCTACAAGCTCGCCAACGGCCGGGAGAAGTGAGTATACATCAGGCTTTCAGGAACGTCGTCCCATGTCATCTTTTCTCCAGCTATCTTCTCGAGCTTCGCAACCTCTCAGTGAATTGGGAACGTCTTTCGACGGAAACGATACTTCTCATGAAACGGTCAAATATAGTAATCGGATCTCGCCGCGTGAAGAAATACCGCCATAATACCTCAATCGAAGGGGATGAAGACGACTGGGACCTTCAAGACGAGTTGCTTCAGGCCAAAAAAGTGGTTATTGTGGATGATACCAGCGCATATCAACTTTTCGGTGATCGTATCTTTTGCGCACCTCAAGAAAACACGCTAGAAGGTATCTTATCGACCGCTTCGGTCTTTTGATGCATTACTCATGTGTTATTAGAACTGTACCACTATCTGGGTTCTCCACGCCTAAGTTCTCTAATCAAGGAAGATTATAGGACGTCGGGTGAAGTCCCCTATTCGAAAATTGGTGCCCAAACTAGACGTCTAATTCTGGAGCGCCTTCCTCTTTTTCTTCGCGATCACCCCCAGTCCCGGACTAAAGTCTCGCTCAATTGGCTAAATGAAGGAAATAATTTCATCGTGAAGGTATTCGGAAAACTCTTGGTGACCAAGTCCTTACAATATGAAAATCTCCGCGACTCTAAAAGTCTTGAGGCCTCTGCGATCGCTAAACGAGAGGGAAATGGTCCGATCGAACTCTGGCTTGACGGTTACCAACAGGTGAATATGCATGAGTGAGTACATTTATAATCGACATTCGCCGTTGTCTGATGACCTCTAGGATTTCGACTTCATTATGTCGTATCATATTCGAGTCGCCAAAGGCCAATGATGCCTTGTCATTCATGACCATCCTCTCGGCGGATCTGAAGGTCCTCAAACAATGGGGATATAATAGTGCTTCTCCTGCCACCTTTGATCATTTCCAAGTGGCTGACTTGTTCATTTTTTTTTACCCAATTAGTTGACAAGATCATACGACAACAGAAGGCCGAGCGCGAAGCAGCTGAGACGGCGAGAACTGAGACAGAGGGTTCCTTAATCCTTAGACCACCACGAAGGACGATGGAAGATACACAGACGAGGTTTCGGCCCATGCATTCGAGGGCCTCGTCATCTCTAACCGGTACAACTACAACAGCTACGCCAAAACGGAGCGCCGAGAAAGAAGCCGCTCCTGAGGCGAGAGCTGAGACAAGGGCATCATTAGCCTCGAGCCCACCAGAAAGAACGGCGCAAGATACCCGCACGAAGACTTCTACCACGACCACGCAAACATATATCCTGACACCCCCGATCGGTATAGCGAGAGCAGCTCCGCCACAACAGAACGCCGAGCGCGAAGCGACGAGAGCTGAGACAAGGGCTTCGCCGGTTTCCACCCCACCAGAATTGACAAGGCGAGAGATATATTCAGGGTTTCTGCCCAGGCAAACGAATACCCCTGCACGCCAAACCGATACAGCAACGGCAACTCTGCGACGACAGACGGCCGAGCGCGAGGCGGCTGGGATGGCGAGAACTGGGACGATTGCTTCGTCAATCTCGGACCCACCAGAAATGACGACGCAAGATGCACAACCGACAATTCCGACGATGCAACCGACGTTCCCGTCACCCCCGAACGGTACAACGACAGCAGCCCCGCGACCGCCCGTGACTCCCAGAAGTACCGGGCGCAAGCGGACATCGAAACGCTCACGCCTGTCAACGGCAATTCATAAGCTTGGGCGCCTTTTCGGCAGGACCAGGAACCGTTCAGACACCTCAATCCGGCAGAGTTTCCCACCAGAAAGCGAAGACGAGCTGTCTCCGTCAAATCCAGTCCCTCCCAGGAAAAATCTCCCACCACTTCCGAACGCAAATTTACCGGAAGGGGCACCGTGGTTGGCAAATCCAGGGTTGTCAAGAACAACCAGAAGATCACCTCCTTCAGGCCCTACTGCTACTTCGCAAAGTAACCTCGGTACGTCACTCAAATGGTACTGTATATCGTATTTTCACCTCATGTTCCGTTGAACCTAGCCAACAACATTGATATGGCCATCAAGGGATGTGCACCTGAGAGAAGCAATCAGCTTAGGAACCGGGATGCGATGCAAATTGTGGAGGAGTCACTGGACGACGGATACTGCGATATTACTGGAAGGATTGGGGACTCAGACCTGGACCTTGTCGGCACGTGTTCATGTTGCTGTGTTCATTTTCTTATCCCCTCACGACCAAAAATTGACAGGTCAAGTGGGTGGTGTGAAGGTTTTCGCGGCGCCAGGTGAGCTCTTCTTACCCAGGTGAACCCAGAGATTCACCGTTAAATCCTCTTATCGTAGATCTTCCGGAGGGCAAGTCGCTCATCCAACACAAACATGATGTACTCGCACGCTTCTCCCGCGTCCTCAAACTTCTTGCAGAAGTTTACAAGATTCCGCCTACGAGCTTGCACATCTTCGCTGATAAGGATGGGAAGCTTATCGCGTTCAATAGAAACGGGAGTTTATTCGTGAATTTACGGTATTTCGAAACTTGGCGTACGTCTTGTGTTCCTGCACTTCCTTGACTCGATCTCATTTGGGGCTTGTGGGGCTTGTTAGACGACCATGATGTCCAACAAGGCGATTTGAGCAAAGCGTTGATCTCCTGGTTCGTATTCTCCGTGTTTTTTGGTTACCCCCCTTCTGCGCGCCGATGCCGTTTTCTTAGGTATTTCACGCTGGCACACGAGATTGCCCACAATCTTGTTCTTCAACACAATTCGGGGCACGAGTTCTATTTCTCTGCCATCTGTGAAGCCCATCTTGTACATCTAGCCAAGCTACTGCCTGATTCACAACAAACTTGTGGGACGGTGTAAATAGTGCTTCGGATACACGCTCGGATCGGAGCGGAACAATCGTATCGGAGCGCCCATTGACCACGCGTTCGACTTGACGTGTTCCTTTTTTTCTCCTCGTTTTTCATTGCCTCGACCGAATCACACTCCTTCCTGCCCTCACAACATCCTGCCTTTCCTTTCTCTCTTACCTTTTTCTCTCCTTTTCTTCGTACTTTAGGCAACGACGATCAACGCTCAGTTGCAGCCGTGGGCACCAGTACGCCCTCAATACAGTCCTTAACTCACCTCTTCATTTTTTCTGACTTTTTTTCTGTGTGTCCGCCACAACGACCATGTGTATACCCACTCCTTGATGACACCGCTCCTTTCTTACCATTGGACTTGATAACTCAGTAGGGACTTCGGATGTACAGTATTTAAGCAGCCTCGCTTGTCGAGGATGACATCGTGTCAATCGATTGTCGTATGCTTTTCCTCGTTCCTCTTTTCTCTCGTTTGCGTCTCCGCCGTCTCTCCCTGGCACTCGCATCTGGAACCGCTGTCCACGACGTGTCCCTCGTTTTCCGTCTCTCAGAACTCGCCGTCTCATGTCTCATCTTGTCGCTCTTTTCTTGGACGACACTCTATTCTCGCGGCAGCTATCTAAGCTACAATGGTGTAACCTTTCTCCGATTGTTGTGACCACGCAATAAAATCTACCGCACACTGCACATGGTACAGCGCATTTCCACACATTAAAAATATCGTGGTAAGCTTCCCATCATCGCCAGACGTGACGCCTTCTTTGCCATGATTAGAAGATCGTGGACATCTTCCACTGAATGGAAGGACTCCGCCAAAGTTTGAGCTCCATGGAGATGCAGATAAGTGCATCTTTGCAGCGTGGCTTTGGATTGACAATGAAGATAGTCGAGGTTATTCGATGTCTACTATGCGCCCTGTGAAAATAAAGTGTCCCCAATAATATCCTTCAATGCTTGGGTTCCGCGACTCCGCAGAAC
>WNFQ01002799.1_pt1 | contig 19546 bp, 20 predicted proteins | sample 5400171 | NCBI WGS metagenome assembly WNFQ01 (sample SAMN13153356, study PRJNA577476) | soil metagenome | isolation source: 20 cm soil under Madrone tree | place: USA:California | collected 2016-06-14 | reverse complement strand
AAATCGCACAAGTCCCGATAGTGACGAAAGACATAGCTGGCTAAAGTTCTTCCGTCCCGGCCGGACTTGATTCACTCCAACACCGTTTCCCAGCGTTAAAACGCTGGGCTATTCTCTTTTCCGATCAACGACAGAGGTTCTAGTGCGCACGGCCGAGAACCATTCGCAAAAATTTCGCGTCGGAAAACTTTGCGTTCGATCCCTGCCGAACAATCAGCGCGTTCATCGACGGAATGATGAACAGGCGCTGATAGCCGGAGCCAAGCGACACTACCATGTCGGGCGGCGCATCCCGGCAAATGCAGGTTGCGCTCCAGCTTTCTCGCGTCCACGGCCGCACGAGCACGTTTTCGATGTCGATCTCGCGGCCATTCGGCGCTTCTCCATTTAGCCAAAACGTAAGCCCGTACGATGGATTGGCCTGACTGCCGGAAAACGCCTCGCGCAGCAACGCTTCCGTAACAACCTGACGTCCGTGATAATTTCCGCGGCCAAGCACGAGCTCGCCGACCCGGGCCCATTGCCGGGCACTTAGATCAAAGCCGGTCGCGAGCAACGGATTGCCGCGTGCGTCCTTCTTGTAATCAATGCCGCTGAGCCCGAGCGGACCGAGAACGTGCCGGTCAAGAAATGAAAACGTTCCGCGGCCCTTGAGTTTTCGGCGGAGTAACTCCGAGAAAATTTGCAGGTGACTCGGGCCATAGGTGAAAACCGTCCCAGGCGCGGCCACGATCGACAATCGAATGGCCACGGCGTTGCGATCGCGGATCGATTCGCGATGCAGATGCGGCGCCGGTTCGATTCCGTCGGTAAAATTAAGGAGCTGGCGAATGGTGATTCGCGACTTGCGCGGATCGATGCGCCATTCGGTGATCGTATCGGCAACGTGATCGTCGAGTCTAATTAGGCCGTCACGGACCGCGACGAGCGCGGCAATTCCCCAGAAGCTTTTTGTGCCGCTAAAGATCGGCCACTTCGCGTCAGCCGATCCGCCGTTGGCATAATGCTCGAAGATGGTCCGACCATTTTGCATGACCAACGTGGAGACGCCGCGTTTGCTCTCGGAATATTTGGCCGCCCGCGCGCAATCTGTCGGCTGCAACTCGCCAAATGCGATGGTCGATCCTGCGGCCAGCGCCAAGATCGACAATGTAAAAAATCTCATCGTGAGTTCTGCCGCCAGAGACGGCGGCAGCTATGACGTTGTCTGCGCAGCCGGCTCGCTCGGAGCCGGCGGGGCCGGGCGCGGCGCGACTGGAAGATAACGTTTGCGCAGCTCTTCTACGTTGGGCAATTCGTCGAGCGTGCGCAGACCGAAGTGATCGAGGAAAAACTGCGTTGTCTCGTAAAGAAGAGGGCGACCGGGAATTTCGGCGCGGCCACTGATCCTGACGAGCCCGCGCTCGAGCAAAGTTTGCAGAACTCCGTCGATATTAACGCCACGAACGGCTTCGACATCGGCGCGTGTGATGGGCTGGCGATAAGCAATAATTGCAAGCGTCTCGAGCGCGGGGGCGGTTAGGCGGGCGGGTTTTGGCTCGGGATGAAGTTCGCGCACCCATGGCGCATAAGCAGGATCGGTCGCGAGCTGCCAGCCCTCCGCTTTTTCGACAAGCTGGAAGGCCCGTTGTTGCTCCACATATTCCAGCCTCAACTGTTCGAGCGCAGCAGCGACTTCAGATGCGCGGACATTACCGAAATCATTCGATGGAAAGTCCGCGGCTTCGTTTGCTCGTTTCAAAAGATCGACAATCTCTTTTGTCGAAAGCGGTTTCTGCGCTCTGAAGAGAAGCGCTTCGAGGACTTGAGACAGGTTCATGAGATTGTGCTCGCCCCACGTTTGCGATGAAAATAGCCCAGCGTTTTAACGCTGGGATTCAATAGTCCAAGGGCGCCGAGTCCCGGCAGGGACGGAAGAACCGCTCTTTCGTCCCTAACGGGACTAACACATATAAACATGCAAGTTACCCAGCGCTGAAGCGCTGGGCTATTTTCAGTTGCATCATTCGAAGTCATTGCGTTCTAATTCGCTCCGATGGCGCTTTGAATGGCGTCGGCGATGCGATCGGCCTGTTTGTCGATCTTATTGAGTTCGCGACCTTCGATTAAAAGGCGAATCTTGGGTTCCGTTCCGGAGTAACGCAGCAAGACGCGGCCTTTGCCGGCGAGTTCGCGTTCGACTTCGTCGCGCAGTTTCACGACCTCGCGAAGTTCGTCGATGGGCGGTTTGGCTTTCACCTTTAAATTGCGCTGCGCCTGCGGATACTTCTTCAAACACGCCTTTAATTCGCTCAGCGGTTTGCCGGTGGTGTGCATGATTCGCAGAACCTGCAGCGCACTGATGATGCCGTCGCCAGTGGTAGTGAAATCGCGAAAGATGATGTGGCCGCTCTGTTCACCACCGAGATTGAGATTTCGCTGCACCATTTCCTCGATCACATAACGGTCACCCACTTTGGTGCGCGCGACTTTGCCGCCGTGGGTGCCCAGAGTTTCGTCGAGGCCGAAGTTGCTCATGACCGTGGCAACGACGGTATTTTCGCGCAATTGGCCGGCGCGCAACAGATCGACTGCGGCGATGGCCAGAATCTCGTCGCCATCAACAATCTCACCTTTCTCGTCGCAGAGCAGGACCCGGTCGGCATCGCCGTCCTGCGTGATCCCGACGTTTGCGCCGGTTTCCTTAACGATGCGTTGAATTTCCTGCGGATAGGTGCTGCCGCATTGCGCGTTGATGTTGATGCCGTTCGGTTCGTTGTGTGTGACAACTACTTCCGCGCCGAGCTCGCGCAAAATGCACGGGGTCGATTTGTAGGCGGCGCCGTTGGCCACATCGACAGCCACGCGCATTTCTTCGAGCGACATCTTTCTCGGAAAACTGGCCTTGGCGAATTCGACGTAACGGCCGAGTGCGTCATCGATGCGCGCGGCACGTCCGATTCTTCCGGCAGTCGGGCGAATGCAATCGATCTCGCCGGTGAAAACGAGCTGCTCGATCTTCTGCTCTACCTGATCATCAAGTTTGTAGCCGTCGTGCCGGAAAAATTTGATGCCGTTGTCTTCGTAAGGATTATGTGAAGCGGAAAGGACAATTCCAGCGTCCGCGCGGAGCGAGCGGGTAATGTAGGCCACACCGGGAGTAGGCAGCGGGCCAATGATAAGAACATCGACGCCGAGCGAAGTAATGCCCGCGACAAGCGCGTTCTCCAGCATATAACCGGAAAGTCGTGTGTCCTTGCCGAGGACGATCTTCGGGCGGGCCCCTTCCGGAATGGTGCGTGGATTCAGTTGTGTGAAAACATGCGCGGCGGCGCGTCCCAGTTTCAAAGCCGTTTCGGCTGTGACTGGCTCGACATTGGCGACACCGCGAACGCCGTCAGTTCCGAAGATCTTTTTCTCTTGCACCTTAGGCGAATGAAACGCGCGAATGGCACTTCGTAAATCGGAATGTTTTCCCTGTAGCCGTCGCCCTGTGGACGACGCGGCGCGCGGGTATCAGACGGACGCGACGAATAGCAAGATCGACATCACGGCGCATACGGCAATGCGTCCGCTTCCAGTGCGTGCACCGAATGTTGAACGAATTCTGCGCTACCCGGCATTTCGTTTTTGTTCAGCCCCGAGGGTTTGAATAGAAGACTGGGCTGCGTTTATTTCGTTAATCTTGCGATGCAAGGTGCGCCGGCTGATGCCAAGTTTTTTCGCCGCCGCGGTGACATTGCCATTCGTGGCGGCCAGCGCCTGGAGAATGAGTTTCCTTTCCGTTTCACGAAGGTCCAATGGACTTGGTGCTTGGGAGACGCCACGCGGAACCTCCTGGCCGGCGGCTTGGCGGACGGCGGCTGGCAAATCGCGCAAGGTAATTTTGGGTCCCGCGGCCATGACGACGCCGTGCTCGATCGCGGTGCGCAGCTCGCGCACGTTGCCAGGCCAATTGTACGAAAGGAGCGCGTTCATGGCATCAGTGGTTAGATCGAGAAACGGTTTGTCGTTCGCCGTGCAGAAATGCCGCAAAAATCCGCGCACGAGCAACGGAATGTCCTCCTTCCGCTCGCGCAAGGGCGGCATGGTGATCCGCACGACGTTCAAACGAAAGAACAAGTCGTCACGGAATTTTCCTTCTTGCACGAGCTTCTCGAGATTTTTGTTGGTGGCCGCAATCACTCGGACATCCGCACGCAGGGTCTGATTGCCGCCGACGCGCTCGAAGGCGTGCTGTTCGCTCATGACGCGGAGCAATTTTACCTGCGTGCTGGCGTCGATCTCACCGATTTCATCCAGAAAAATTGTGCCGCCGTTGGCCTGCTCGAATCTTCCGATGCGACGCTCGCTCGCGCCGGTAAAGGCGCCCTTCTCATGGCCAAATAGTTCGCTTTCGAGCAATTGTGGAGAGAGCGCGGCACAATGGACGGCCACAAACTTCGCTTTGTTGCGCCGACTGAGATTGTGAATGGCGTGCGCGGCCAATTCCTTGCCCGTCCCGCTCTCGCCTTCAATCAAAACATTGGCCGAGGAAGGGGCAACCTGCCGAATGGTGTCGAGCACTTCGTGCAAGGCCGGTGATTCGCCCACGATATTTTCCAAGCCGTAACGCTCATCTACTTGCTGCCGGAGCGATCGATTCTCCTGCTCCAATTTTCGACTTTGCAGTGCGCGCGCGATGAGGATCTCGACCTTGTCGAGGTTGAGCGGCTTGGTCACGAAATCGTACGCCCCGCGCTTCATCGCCTCGACCGCGGTGTCGACCGAGCCGTACGCTGTCATCATGATGCAAATTGGCGGGTGTGGCATCTTCAGGGCGCGCTCGATCAGCGTCATACCGTCCTCGTTGCCCAAGCGAAGATCGGTCAAAAGAAGATCGACCTGTTCGCGTTCAAGCACATCGAGCGCGCCACGGATGTCCTCCGCCACATAGACGTCGTAGTCGTCCTCGAGCAAACTGCGTAGCCCGTCGCGGGTATGTTTTTCATCATCGACGATGAGAATGGTGGGCTGCATTAATTCCATGCGATCAATTTACCGCCGCATCAGCGACTTCACTTTCCGCCAATCAGTCAATCGCTCAATTGCTAAATGGCGAGGCAAAATCGACATTCTCCCGGGTAGACCGCGTCGCGTAATTCACCGGAGCATGCCGCCGGGTCATCAACTTTTTGTGCCTGCTTCCAGCATGCGAACGCGCTTGTCGATGTAGGGCAGGCGAATGCTCAGCGTCAGTCCTTTGCCTTCGCTGCTCTCGATCGAAAGTTCGCCGCCGTGTTCGCGCACGATGCGCCGCACGATCAACAAGCCGAGTCCGGTGCCGGCAGCTTTCGTCGTAAAGTAAGGTTCGAAAATGCGGCTGAGGTTTTCCGCCGAGATCCCGCCGCCGGTGTCGGTAAAACTGATAATGACATGGGTGTCATCTCGGTCGGTGCGAATGCGCAGAACGCCGTGCCGCCTGACCGCTTCAAAACTGTTTTTGATTACGTTGTAAAACGCCTGCTTCATCTGATCGCGATCCAGTTCGAGCAGCGGCAGATCGGAGCGCAGTTCCTGTTCGACCACGATGTCGCGGTCCTGGATTTCCGGCGCGAAAAAACGCACCGCTTCCCCGACAATCGTGTTGATGTTCTCCGGGTGCAATTGCGGTTTGGACGGCCGAATGGCGCGCAGAAATTGCATGACGATTGAATCGAGCCGGCCGATCTCGGTGCGCGCCACTTCGATTGAGTGCCGCAACTCCTGACCCGTTTCGCCTTCGATCTCGCCCACTTTGCGCTCCATCAATTGCAAGTGGATGTGGAGCGAGTTGAGCGGATTACCGATCTCGTGGGCGACGCCGGCGGCCAGCAAGGTGAGCGCATTTAATCGTTCGCTCTCGATTGTTTGTTGCGCGCTGCGCCGGCTTTCCGTGATGTCGCGCAGAATCATCGCATAACCGACCTGCTCGGCTGCACTCGACCCGCTCAGCGGGGCGGACCGCGGTGGGCTGGAGGCGGAATTGTCGTTCCCCCGGCGAGCTCCGGAACCGGGGTCAACGACCCCGGCTACAACACCAGTGTCGATCTTATCGTCGGTTGTGCGCCGCTCAATGATGAGCGGAACAATGTAGAAATTTATGAAGCGATTCGCCGGATAAAAAATTTCCATGTCACGGCTGATCGGTCCGCCGCTCTGCGTGAGTGATTTCCAATCAAGTCCGCGCATCCGTTCGTCAAGCCGCTTGCCGATGGCGTCTTCGCCTTCCAGTCCAAACAAATCGCATGCGGCCTCGTTTAGATAGGTGATCCGACCGGTTGCATCGGTCACGATGATCCCCTCCTGGATCGAGTTGAAAATCGTTTCGAGAAAGCCTTTTTCCTGGGCAAGACGGAGCAGATAATTCTGCACGTCCTCCGGCGCGATACGCCCGAGCCGCTCAATCAGTTTATCGAGAAATCCTGCTTTCACGGCGAACTCACGCGCCTGCTTGAGAGATCCTTCGACTTCGCTCGGAATGACACGACGGGATCCAGCTCTTCATGCCTTCGCGGGGACTTCGATCTTCAACAATTCCATCCGCAGATAATTCAAGACCACCGGCGCGAGCACCATTCCTGGAATGCCCATGAGCCGTTCGCCAATGATGAGCGCGACCAACGTCAGCCAAACCGGATTGCGAATGCGATCGCCGATGATCTTGCTGTTCAGGAAATATTCCAGTTTGTGAATGGCGATGAGAAAAATTAAAGCGACCAGCGCGATCTTCAAGGAAATCGTAAAGGCAAGACATACGATAATGGTATTGCTGACCAGATTACCGACGATCGGCAGTAACCCGCACAGAAACGTGAGTGCGATTATGAGTGCTCCGTTTGGCAGACGAATGATGAGAACGAAGACCGCGGTCAAGAGCGTATTGATCAGCGAAATTGTGATTTGCGCGCCCATGACGGTGGCAAAACTCCGGTAGAAGTCGCGGAAGCGCGTCGCGATCTCGTCTGCGAGAATCGAATAAAGGTTGTTCTTTGTCTTGTGCGTCTCGCGGTAAAGATCGAGCTGACTATTAAAAAATAGGCTGATTGCGACGACAATTCCAATGAGCAGGAAAAGCAACGTCGTGGTCGTATTGCCGGCCAACCGAATAACGTTGCGCAAGTAATGGGCTTCTTCCTTGGCGCTGTCGATGATGAGCGCTTTGAGACTGTCGAAATCGGTGAATGGCAATTCGATCTTGCGCGCCTGCGCCCACGCGCTGGCCGACGGGATCGAGTGTTCCGCCACCTCCGGCAGGGCAGCGAGCGCGGCCCGAGTAAAATAGACCGCGCAAAATGCGATCCCAAGCGCAACCAGAATGAATGAGAGCAGCGCCAGCCATTTTCTTTTCGTGAGCAGGAGCAACTGGCGCAAAGCGAAATAGGAAAACAAGACGGCCAGCAGGGGCGCGCCGAGATGCAACCCGCCCGCCAGGACGAGCATGAGAACAAGAACGCCGTAGGAAATGCGAGCGGGTGTCGCCATAGTCGGGCTACAACATCAGCGTTTCGATCTCGCCAGCAAACGGCCAACTCACCGGGGTCGGCGACCCCGGCTACAAAATCAGTGCGTCTCGGCCGGAGCCGGCTGACCGGCTTCCGCTTCGGCGCGTTCTTTCAAGGCCGCTTTACGCGAAAGTTTTACACGGCCTTTGTCATCAATCCCGATGCATTTCACCCAGATCATGTCCCCGATTTTGACGACGTCTTCAGTGCGTTTTACGCGGAAGTCGGCCAACTCGGAAATGTGGACGAGACCATCCTTGCCCGGCAAGACCTCGACGAATGCGCCGAACTCTTTTATGGATACAACCCGACCTTGATAGGTTTGACCAATCTCGATCTCGCGCGCCATTCCGCCGATGATCTCCTTGGCGCGTGCCATCGATTCGCCGCTGGTCGCATAGATGTGCACCGAACCATCGTCCTCGATGTTAATCTCCGCGCCGGTTTCCGCGACAATGCCCTTGATGGTTTTGCCGCCGGGTCCAATGAGCGCGCCAATTTTCTCCGGATTAATCTTGATCGTCTCGATGCGTGGCGCGTACTTCGACAACTCCGCACGCGGCTTATCCAGGGCGCTGCGCATGATGCCGAGAATCTTCGTGCGCGCATCCTTTGCGCGCTCGACTGCTTCGGCCATGATTTTGTGGCTGACGCCGGGAAGTTTCAGGTCGAGCTGAAAACCGGTCACGCCGTTGTCGGTGCCGCAGAGTTTGAAATCCATGTCGCCGAAATGATCTTCCGAGCCAATGATGTCGGTCAGGAGCTCGTAACGTTTTAGTTGTCGATCCTCGCCGTGCTCGGTCACGAGGCCGACGGAAATTCCGGCGACCATTCCTTTGACCGGCACACCGGCGTCCATCAGCGCAAGCATCCCGCCACACACGCTGGCCATCGAAGTCGATCCATTTGATTCCATGATCTCGCTGGAGATTCGGATGGCGTAACGAAAATCATTTTCGCTCGGCGCGACCGGCTCGAGCGAGCGCTCGGCCAATGCACCGTGACCGATCTCACGACGGCTCGCGCCGCCTGTGCGACCAGTTTCACCAACACTGAATGGCGGAAAATTGTAATGCAAAATGAAACGCTTGGAAGTGACTCCGCCGCCGTAGGCGTCGATGTTTTGCGCTTCTTCGATCGGCGCGAGCGTCACGAGCGCGAGCGCTTGCGTTTCGCCGCGCTGGAAAATGGCCGAACCATGCGCGCGCGGCAGCACGCCTACTTCGCAACTGATCTGCCGCAAGTCTTGATAGCCGCGGCCGTCCATACGCCTCTGTTTTTCGAGAATGCTTTTACGGAACGCCTTCTTCTGCACGTAATCGAACGCCTGCGAGATGGCGAACTTGTCGGCCTCCGGATGTTTTTCCGAGATCGACATCTTCACTTCTTCGCGCAGCGCCTCAACCGCCTTGGCCCGCGCAACCTTTCCCTGGGTGTAGAGCGCGCCTTCAATGCGATCACCCGCGACCTTGTAAGCGATCTCGAGCAACTCCTCGTTCACCTGCAACAGTGGCATCTCGCGTTTCGGTTTGCCCACCTGGGCGGCAAGCTCCTTTTGAATCCGGATCATTTCGCGCGCGTGTCCATGCGCGAACTCGAGCGCCTTCACGAAATCCGCTTCCGGAACTTCGTTGGCCGCCCCTTCGATCATGATGACGTCGTTTTCCGTGCCGACATAAACCAGATCGAGATCGCTCTGCTCGCGCTCAGTGTGCGTCGGGTTGGCGACGAACTGGCCGTTAACCCGGCCAACGCGCACTGCGCCGATCGGTCCGGCAAACGGAATATCGGAAACGTAGAGCGCGGCGGAGGCGCCATTGATCGCAAGCATGTCCGGATCGTTCTGACCGTCCGCGCTGAGCAAAATGGAGATGACCTGCGTGTCGTAAAAATATCCCTCTGGGAAGAGCGGCCGTAGTGGCCGATCGATCATGCGCGAAGTGAGCGTTTCCTTTTCGGAGGGACGACCTTCGCGCTTGAAATAGCCGCCCGGAAATTTTCCGACGGCCGCCGCCTTTTCTCGGTAATCGACCGTAAGCGGGAAATAATCCTGCCCTTCTTTGATGGTTGTCGCCGAGACCGCGCTGGCGAGCACGATGGTGTCGCCACACGAAACGATGACTGCGCCGTCAGCGAGCTTGGCGATCTTGCCAGTCTCGATACTGATGTTAGTCGACCCAATTTGGGCCGTGACCTTGTTTTGCATATAACTTTCCTGGATGTGCGAGTTCCAAGCCGGTCACCCTGACTGTAGGTTTTAATCCCGCCGTCGCGGGACTAAAACCTAAAATCCAAGGTGCCTTAGCGGCCTGGTCTGCGCGTTGTTTGTCTTCGCTTGGCTTCGGCCCAAAAACGCGGACGCCAAGATCGACATCTGCTCTGCGTTTATTTCCGCAGATTTAGTTTGTCGATCAACTTCTTGTAACGATCGGATTCCGATCGGCTCAAATAGTCGAGCAGGCTCCGGCGTTGCGCCACCATCTTAAGAAGGCCGCGCCGCGAGGAGTGATCTTTCGCGTTGGTCTTCAAATGTTCGGTCAATTGCGCGATCCGGTGTGTCAGGAGCGCAACTTGAACGTCCGCGCTGCCTGTGTCCTTCCCGTGTAATTGGAACTCTTTGATGTCCAACGTTTCGGTGCTCTCTGCCATAAACGAAGCGCCTATTCTAAATGAATAACCAGGGTCCGCAAGTCGCAGCCTCCAGTTTTAACTGGTTCCGAGCGGTCTGGCGTTAATAGCCGCCCATCCGGCCAGCCATCGGGGTAGGCGCCCGTACTGGTGAGTCCGGCACGTTCGACTTCTTCATCTTTTCCGTTTGCTTCAACTTTGTTTGCGACATCTGGACCACTTTTTGTGTAGTCCGCACCCGGTCGAGCACGCTAGCGGGGCTGATTTTTACTTCTCGCGAAACCTCTGCCCATCCCTTTCCCTTCTTGAGTGCCAAAATGTTCGTTACCGTCTGCCCGCTTCCTTGTGCCAGCGAATTGGCCACCACTAGCTCACCGTAAGTTAGATGCGTCGCGGCCATTTGTGATTCCAACGTCTTCTCTGGCACATTTGTTTGCTGCGCGACCGCGCCCAGAACAATCTTCTTGTCCACGGCGGTCTTAGCCTGCCCGTTTAAGGTTGCGATCGCTTGATTCAATGTGGCCTCATCCTCGGCGAACACGGCGGTTGCACTGCAAAACGAGACGACAAGGAAGAGAATTAGGGTTTTCATGGCTTAGTTATTTCACCTTTGCAATGGTGTTAATGACGAACGTGAATATTTTCATATGACGTTTGGCGCGGGTCGAGAGCTTACAAAACAATGCGGCCCGATTCAATTGGTATTCTGCGGCAAAGAAACGTCAAAACGGCAGGGGCAATCGATCCGGCGGGATCCATTTCGCGCGGGCGACCTTTGATTTGATCAGTTCGCGGGAATAATGCACCTGGACCGGGGCGGCTGTTCCCCAACGCGCTACGATCAGGTTAATCCGGCGCCAGAGCGGGACCTCTTGATAATGACTCTGCGCGACATGGTCGAGCAATCGCATCCAAAAAGTTGTGAGCGTCTCGTGATAAAGATCGATCAGCTGGTTGTGCACCGTGAACTGGAAAAGCTTTTCGCGCATGCGCGCCAGCGCCACGGCCAGCGGCCACTTGTCCAGATAGCTTAAGGCCACCGCCATGTGGGCGGCGTGCGTGAATTGCGACGGCGGAATTGTCGCCGTCTCAAATGCGTGGACAAGAGTTTCGACTTCGGCGTCGTTCGCAAACTCTTTCGTCTTCAATGCTCAGGAATTTAGCCGCCCGCGTACATTTTTTGCCAGATGAACAGAAGGAGCACCGCGCAAATGATCGACATGATGAAACCCGCCGGGTGGAAGGCTGTTCCAGGCTCCGGTTTCGAGAACAACCGTCCGATCAAGCCGCCGATAATTGATCCGGCGATACCGAGAAGCGCCGATTTCCAAAAACCGAGATGCTGGCGGCCTGGGACGAGAAACTCGGCAATGCCACCAACGATTGCCCCGACAACGATCGACCAAATGATGTGTAGCATAGGGTTGTTTGGTTCAGTCGCGCAGGCTATCACGCTGGTTTGCCGGAAAGCCATTCTTTTTCTCGTAAGGCTTGTCCTGCTTGCCACGCCGTAGGCTTGGCGAAGGCGGGAGCGCAGCCGAATGGATCGAACATCGTACAAGATCGACACTTACCGCGGCAGGCGCCGACGATTAGCCTCGTCGATTGCGAGATATTCGTCGCGCGGAGGACTGAAGGTGTCGAGCACGCGCGTTTCCTCGATCGTCTCCACGCCGTGAGGGACTTTGCCGGCGAGATAAAACGAATCGCCCGTTTTCATTTCATGCGGCGTTCCATTGACAATCAATTTCATGCGACCGGACAAAATGTGGACGATCTGTTCCTGCGGATGTTGGTGCTCGGGCATTTTGCTGCCGGCCTCGAGCGTGGCCAGCATTTGATACATCGTTTTCCCAGTCGTCACCGTCTGGCGTTTGATGCCGGGACAAATCTCGATCCAGGGATTGTCATTCTTCATAGGATTAATCCTCCTCGGTGGTTTTAACTCTAAAATGATAAGACGAAATGTTCATGCGTTTGACCAGATAGAAACGATGGGCGTCGAAGCGCTGCACGCCGGAATCGAGTTCCAGATTATCACAACTGTGCTGGCGCGCTTGATCCACCAGCCAATCGAAAAGCCGGCCACCGAATCCGCAGGACCGATCCGCCGCACGCGTGACGAGATCGTCGACATAAAGAAACTTTCCGGAAAATAGGGATTCAAGAAACCGATAACCGGCCACAGCCCGGATTTCGTTTCCCGCTTCGAGATAAGCGAGCAGGTAACCGTTGCGCTGCTGACGCATGACGCATTCGATAAATTTTTCCGGGTCGTCGAAATGCGATCGCAGTTCGCGCATGACTGGAAAACAACGCCGAATTTGCTCCGGCGTTTTGGCGATAGCAATGTGTGAAGTCTTCATTTCGATCTCGCCGCCGGACGAGTCCGTGTCGCCGCGGCATGCGCAGTTTGCGACCCGACGTAACAATCGGCTCGCGCAAGATCTTGAAACGACCCAGTTTTCGCAAGGCGAAGCTGAAATAGATTTCTTCGCCGATAAAATATTGCTCGTCGAATCCACCGCACCTCTCGAAGTTTTCGCGGGTGCTGAAAAGAAACGCGCCCGCGCCGAGATTCAGGCCAAAATAAATTGCGCAGAAGCCTTTCATGAAGATGCGGCCCCAACGCGGAATAGCGCCATCGACCAGCACGCGAGCGCTCCCACCGGCATAACCGTTCTTCAGTGCATCAATGGCATCGATAACGTGTCGCGCATTGATGCGCGTATCGGCGTCGACAAAGTACAACACGTCACCCCGCGCGCCTCGCCCGCCCGTGTTGCGCGCCGCTGCGATGTGGCGCCGATTAATCGAAATAACCTGCGCACCGGTTTGTCTGGCAATATCGGCCGTGGCGTCGGTCGAGGCATCATCGACCACAATGATTTCGTAATCCTGGTTCGCGCCTTCCGCGGCCTCGTGAATCGCGGCGATGGTAGCGGCAAGTTCCATCTCTTCGTTGTAGGCGGGAACAATGAAGGAAATCACGAGGACAGACCGTAAGTCTTGATCATCTTTTTCCCAACGTTTTACTCCTTCCCCTGGTCAAATCTCCAATGAATAGAGCCTGGCTTCCATTTCGAAATAGGAAACTCGGCATCGCCGACGTTCTCCGCGCGGGCGCTATTCTGGCGACAATTTTGATGATCGCGACGTTCTTCAGCGCATGCGTGACAGAGCAACTTGATTCGGAGGGCCACGTGATTCGAAACCGCCAGGCCGATCACGAATTCGATGGAGAGATGGGCACATCCTCCGGTCGCAGCGGCTAGAATTTGCCTCCGTGGGAAGCCAACGGCTCTCCCTAGAGAATTAGATTCAGATCCCCGAACTCGTGCCAGAGATATTTTCTCGCAATCGCTTCCTCATATGCCGCGCGAATTTTGTCCGGTGGCAGAAACGCACTTAATAAATCAAGATGACTTGCCTCCGGTTCGTGTAAGCCGGTGAGCAACCCATCGACCGCCTTGAAGCGATGTTGATTGTCGACCTTGAGCTGCGTGTAATCGTGCGCTCCCCGAACGCGGCCATTTTCATCGACCACTGATTCCAACGCGCGCACAACGGTTGTTCCAACCGCAATGACTCGACCGCCATTTTCTCGTGTGCGGTTGATTTTCTCAGCCGTCGTCGCGCTCACAAAATATTCTTCTTCCGATGCAGGGTGTTGCGCGTCGAGCTCGTCGTCCATGTAGGAGGAAAGTCCGGTGTGCAAAACGATGTAAGCGGTGTCCACACCGCGGCGCTTTAGATCGAGCAGCAACTTCCAGGTAAACGCGCGCCCGGCCGACGGCATCTCGGCCGATCCCGGCTCGGTCGCGTAAACCGTTTGGTAATAATCGAGGTCCCACGGCGCGGAGACGTACTCGTAACGAATCGGTTTACCGAGACGATAGATCAGATCGACCAGTTGCGTCCCCGAAATGGAGAAGCGCAATTTCCACAAACGCGGAATACGTTCGTCGCGCTGAAGCACGGTGGCATTGAGTCCTTCCGCGAACTGAATCTGCATTTCAGGACGCAAACCGCAGCTGAACGGATCGCCCTGTTCGCAAAGTAAAAGGGCCAGCCACGAATCGTCCGGCAAATGTTCCGCCAACCGCACTTCCATGCACGGACCGTGCGCCGCGCTACAATCACAACCGCGCAGCGAGGCCGGCAACGTCCGGCTCGAGTTGAAAACGAGGAGATCGTTTGCCCGCAGATAATTGTCGATCTTGTCGAACCGTGAGTGCTCGATCTCGCCGGTGGCACGATCGATCACGAGCAAGCGCACTTGATCGCGCCGAATCCCGCGACGTTCCGGCGGTTCCTTCGCGCTCAACTCCGGCGGCAGGGAAAACGTAAACGCCATATTGAATTATTTCACCACAACGGTCGCGATGCTCACGAAGATTTGCTTAAATTTTATCTCCTTCGTGTTCTTCCTGGTGGATTTGCGCTTTCCAATCTTCTTGCGCTTGGAAACGTTTCCCTCTCACGTCTTTCGACTCGTCGGAAGCGAGAAAAACAAAAACATCGGTCACGTCGGCGGGATTGGCCCATTCCGTTGGATCTTCTTCCGGCTCCGCCGCGCGATGCATGGCAGTGTTCATATTTCCGGGATCGACCCAGTTGACGCGCACCTTTGTTTCTTCTAGTTCCGACGCCCACGTTTGCGACATGCCTTCGAGCCCGAATTTCGAAATTCCGTACGCGCCCCAACCGGGATAACCGACCTGTCCCGCATCGCTCGTCACATTGATAATGGAACCGCCGCGCTCGATCATCGCCGGCAACGCGCTCTTAATTAGGAGAAACGGGCCAATCAAATTGGTGTCGAGCACTTCGCGGAAGTCTTCCACCGGATAATCGAGCAGGTTCGGCATCGGCGACGGGCCGATGGTCGAGGCATTGTTCACGAGCACGTCGAGACGTCCTTTGAATTGCGCGAGCGTCATCGCGACGATTCGTTCGATGTCGCGAGAAGAGCTCACGTCGGCTTCGATCGTGACGATATCGATCTTAGGCGTGACCCCGCGCACTTCATCGCGAACTTTGTTCAATTGATCGGCATGCCGCGCCACGATCGCGAGTCCGGCCGCGCCTTCCTTCGCGAAACGCCGCGCCATCTCGCGGCCCAGTCCCTGCGACGCGCCCGTGATTAAAATGTTTTTGCCGGCGAGCTTGCTCATACAGAAAAATAACCGCGGAGAGCGCAGAGATCACAGAGAAATTTATACTGCTCTGCGTGCTCCGCGATCTCTGCGGTTAATCATTCGCCAAACGTGATTCCAGCCTTTTGCACTTCGCCATACGGCAACAGCCAGACCAATGATTCATCATGAAGATCGACCACCTGGATGCGGTTGCCCCACGGATCGTGAAAGTCGCAGCGAAACGGCGGCTCGAGTTTGAGTTTGTATTTGCCCGTGATCTTTTTGCGCACTTCCGCGATCTGCTCCTCGTCGCGTACCATGATTCCAAAGTGGCGCATCCCGCCGGGGTGCAATTTGTCCACTTCGAAAATGGCGAGGAACTGATGCTCGCCGAGCTTGAAAAAGGCGTCGCCTTCGCCGCTGTTCATCTTCTCGAGATTGAAAACGTCTTGATAAAACGCGATCGCCTTCTTGATGTCGTCCACTTCAATCGCGACGTGATTGCAACCGTAAACCTGTACGCTCATGTGATAATGTTACTTCGCGTTATTGAAAATTGTAGGGCGTTTCTGTGAAACGCCGTCATAAAGACGCGACGCCGTCGAAGAAGCGCTTTGTTACGGCAAATCGACATGGTACGGCCGGAATCCTGCTTTGGTTTCTCGATGTGGATCAACAACTTTCGCAAGAGCAATTTGAAGCACTGCTTCCCCTGGCAGTGGAATGGGCCGCCGAACAGGAACAACGGATTCTGCACGAAGGAACGCCGCTTTCCGAACGCGAGATCGCCGATGCCAAAGCCGTCGGAGTGCGCGATCCGGAGCGAATCCGCCTCTTGCAAGTAGATGCGATTCCAGCCCCCGCCCATCCGATGCTAAAGGCCGCGTACAATGCAATTAATTTTTTGCCCGTGAAACCGCGCGGGCTCACTTTGAGATACGGCATCTTCGTTCGGGCCGATTGCCGGCAAGATCGACATCTGCTCTTGCACGAATTGGTTCACACCGCGCAGTACGAAAGAATGGGCGGGATCGTGGCTTTCTTGCGCAAGTATCTTTTCGAATGCGCGACGGCCGGCTACGGCGGGGCGCCGTTGGAAGAGGAAGCGATCGCGGTCGCAGAGCGCGTTCATTCTTCATAGGGCGAGGCTTGCCCTGGCGGCCGTGCCGTTGGTGCCGGACTGATTCCATCCCGGCAATCGCGGCGTCGAAAACTTTTCGGCCAAATAACATTCGGAAAAACAGATGCGTTAGACAAAAACTCTAGTCGGCGGCGTCTCGATTAAAGGAAGAAGGAAGAGGACGGAGGGCGAAAAATCCTGAATCCAAACACCGGACATTTCGCATCTCATGAACAAGATGGAACAGGCCGTCGCCATCCCAAAACCGGGACGTAAAAGTCCCGAAAGCGAACATTCTCGTGTCACATCGAATTCGAACGAATCAGGTCAACATCCTGACGAACAAAGACTTATGCCTCTTGAGATTGCGTTGGTACGCGCTTTGCAACAGCTCGGGGAAAAGCGAGATAACTAAAACGCGAAAAGTGCGAATCATTAGCGACCAACCTCTCAACTCTCAACCCTTCAACCGCGCCTATGACTGAATCATTCCTGCAAGATATCCGCATCGGTTTTCGTGTTCTGTTTAAGGAAAAATCATTTTGTTTTCTGGCCGTGCTCGTGCTCGCGCTCGGTATCTGCGGCGTGACCACACAGTTCACTCTAGTCAATGCATTCGTGCTCCGCGGATTTTCCTTTCCGCATCCCGAGCAACTGATGGGCGTCGGATTAATCGATCCACAAGGAACACCGCAGAACAATAACTTCGGCAACGGCAATATCCCGTCGGGTCAAGACTACGAGGATTTGCGCGCGGCCCAACAATCGTTCGCGATGATGGCCGCGTATCTCAATGGATCGACCATCAATGTATCCTACAAAAACAATCCGCAGCGTTACACAGGCGGTTACGTCACCGAGGACTTTTTCCGGATCGTCGGCGTCGCGCCCATCATGGGTCGCGATTTTACCGCCGAGGACAATAAACCGGGCGCGGAAAAGACGACCATACTCGGTCACGAAATCTGGAAACGGGATTTTAGCGGCGATCCCAACATCGTCGGGCAATCAGTGAGAATTAATGGCAAGGCCGCCACCATCATCGGCGTAATGCCGCCGAACTTTAAGTTCCCAATCTCCGAGCAACTCTGGGTCCCGCTTTACAATGAGTCTCCACTCAAGCTGCGCGATGATCTGACAGCTGGGGCAAGCGCGCCCGCTGTCATGGGTCGCCTCAAACCAGGGGTGAGCGTCGACCAGGTAAATGCCGAGTTTGTCGGCCTGGCGAAACGGATCGCGAAGGATAATCCAAAAACAAACGGACAGCTGACCTCCGCCAATGTGCAGCCGCTCCTCAACTCTTTCACCGGTCCGCAACTTCGTCAGACTGTTTACGCGATGCTCGGAGCGGTCCTGGTCGTTTTGTTGATCGCGTGCGTCAACGTCATGAACATGCAGTTTGGGCGAGCCGCGCTGCGAGCGAAGGAACTGGCAATTCGCGGCGCGCTCGGCGCCACGCGCTGGAGACTTGTGCGCCAGATGCTGACCGAAAGTTTCCTCGTCGCGGCCATGGGAGCAGTCGTCGGTCTGGCCATGGCGTTTTGGGCCGTCGACCTGCTCGTTCGCGCCACGAACGCACTGCCATTCCCGTTGCCTTATTGGGTCCAGTTTAAGATCGATGCGCCGGTCCTTGTCTTCACAATTGCCATTGTCTTGGTGGCCACGCTTGTTTCCGGTTTTGTTCCCGCTTTGCTCAGCGCCCGTGCAAACGCCGCGGAAGCGATGAAGGAAGGCGGCCGTGGCAACAGCAGTCGCTCGGTCAACATCATCACGCGCGGACTCGTGGTTGGCCAGATCGCGTTGACAGCCGGGCTGCTCATCGCAGCGACGCTGCAGATCAAGTCAATCCGTAATCAGACTACGCAAAATTACGGTTACGACGAAAACTCCGTTTACAGCGCGCGGATGGGATTAATGGAAGGCGATTACCCAAACGACGATGTCCGCCGGCAATTTTTCGTCCGTGCCGTCCGCGCGCTTCGCGTCAATCCGACCTTTGAGGGAGCGGCCATGACCGACCGCTTTCGCATGACCTTCGCCAATTTTGGTCAGTATGAAGTCGATGGTCAAACCTACGTGACCGATCGCGATCGACCACAGGGCAATTCCGAAGGAGTCTCCGACGGCTATTTTACAACCCTTGGCTTGAAAATTCTGGAGGGTCGCGATTTTACCGTCGACGACAATGACGCCAAACAACCGGTCGCCATCGTGAATGCGAGCTTCGCACGAAAATATTTCGGCAAAGAGAGCGCGCTGGGACGACGCGTTCGGCTTTTCAATCCGGCCCAGCCCCGTCCATGGCGCACGATTGTAGGTGTCGCGCCCGACATGCTCATGCAAGGCCCATTCAACCAACAAACGGACAGTGCTGGTTTCTATGTTCCGCTGCTCGGCGCCACACCCGCGGCGCAGTTCTGCACGATCGTCGTGCGGCCACGGACTGGACAGAGCGCAAGCACTCTGGGCCCGACGTTGAGCAAAGCGGTCGCGGAGCTTGATTCCAATTTGCCTACTTACTTCGCCGGCACGCCAGCTCGGTTGCACGATGAGATCCTCGGAGTGAACCGCCTTACCGCGACCCTGTTCACAATCTTTGGCGCCGTTGCTTTTGTTCTCTCGGCCGTCGGTCTCTACGGAGTGATGAGTTTTTCGGTCAACCAGCGCACCCAGGAATTCGGCATTCGCATGGCGCTGGGTGCCGACGCGGCCAGAATATTCCGGATGGTAATGCAGCAGGGCGCCTGGCAACTGGCGATCGGACTCGTCCTTGGCACTGGTGCCGCCGCGCTTCTCCTCGGAGTAGTGGCTGCCGCCGCTTTGCAAAACATTTTGTTCAAGGTGAAACCATTGGATCCGTTTATCTACCTTGTCGTGGCGGCGTTGCTTACCGCTGTCGCTGCGGCCTCATGCTTCGTCCCAGCGCGTCGCGCCACGCGCGTGAATCCCATGGTCGCACTACGCACCGAATAATCTCGTAAGCGCCGAAATTATTTTTGTCGGTGACCGAACATCTCGCTCTTGATCGTGCGAAGATCGACGCGGGTAAGTCGTTTTTCCATGGCCGGCGTGAGCAACGGAATGTGCGGAATCTCGCAGAGATGTTCGGCGATGAACCAGATCGGTTTATCAGTCGTCATCCAGTTTGAACAATC
>WNFQ01001531.1_pt2 | contig 19548 bp, 24 predicted proteins | sample 5400171 | NCBI WGS metagenome assembly WNFQ01 (sample SAMN13153356, study PRJNA577476) | soil metagenome | isolation source: 20 cm soil under Madrone tree | place: USA:California | collected 2016-06-14 | reverse complement strand
TTCGATAACACCTTAAGCTACTCTCGTTCTACTGCGTTCCTCCGCAAGCTCAAGGTATATCTGGAGCGTTCTCAGGATTGCAAATTCCTCCTCGATGTAGATTGTCGCTATCTGGACGTCGCCAGTGAGCTCTCCCAGATCATGACAGAGCTGGAACCACATCTCCATCGTTGTTTCTCATTTCGAATGTCCGTCCCGGATTGGCAAAGCATGGAGATCGTACGAAATACGTCACAGAAATTAGGGCCCGCACTCGAAGACCTATATCTTCGCTTTGACCCATCCGAGTCCGAAGAACAGACACCATTCGTCCTCCTTTCACAACCTTGTCCGCGTTTGTCGACAATCACCCTTGAGCATGCACCACTCATCTGCATACGCACGGAACTCCCATCACTTCGTTGCCTTTACCTCATCCGCGAGCAGCGGTATGCCTCGTCTACGCGCATAGGACTTTCCTTTAAGGAATTTCTTGAGGTCCTTAAGTCCACACCTACACTCGAAGAGCTCCGCATCCAATCCGCGCTCTTCCTTCTCGACGGTTCCGATTTTGTCTTCCGATCCTCGCCTATCCCCCCCATTTTCCCAAATCTCAAACTACTGTCATTCCATTATGTCGAATCCAACAACCTCGCCCTCTTCCTTGAGTCGGGTCACTTCCCCGCCTTGCGGCGCTTGTCAGTACAGATGGACTCTTCAAATGACGAAAACACGCAGTGGCTCGTACGCATGTCCTTAGACAGTGCAATGCGCTTTCCCGTCCTCAGCCAGCTCGATCTTCGCGCATGCAACATCGACGGTGTCGGCCTCGTCCCGTTCGTGCGCGCCTTACATCAGCTCCCAAATATCACAGCCCTTGGCCTATCCAGCCCACCGAGTGGCGTTCTCGGCCCGCGTCTATTCGAGGTGCTCGGCGCTGCACCGGATCCCAGTGATGGTGGCGTAGGTGGCCAGTGGCTACTCCCGCGACTACAAGCTCTCTGCGTGCAAAACTGCCGCGACATATCCGGACACGAACTGCTGCAAGTTGCGTGGGCGCGGAACGCGGGCGGCGCGGCCGTTTCGCCCGTCCAATATATCAAGATTGCGCAGTGTTATGGGCTTGACCCAGAAACACATGAGCAACTCTGTAGAGCCGTGACTACCGTCCGCGTTGTGCGGTAGTACTTGATAAAGAAGGGGGATTGGAAGGGAAGAAGTGTGCAAAAAAAAGGAGGGCAATACCAGCAGCTGGGTCATGAGGGTCTGAGGCGAGCCTCGCCCTTAGTCGTTTAGCATGGTAAATTTTCTGTTATTGCCTGTCGAACTCCCCCTTCTGTGTCCATGGATTCAGTCTCCATCTACCAAGCACATATACATACTTCTCACAGGTGTATTTGTCTTTTCATAGCAAAAAATCCTGTTTTTTTTTTCTTTGTTCCTTTTTGTTTACCTTGTAATTCTATGTACTGTTTTGTAGTGGTCTTGTAACTCAGTTTTGAAAAAAGGGTTCATGCTCACTTGGACAACAAAAATCCTCTCCCGAAGTCCATGAAGTAAGATACCGTCACAGAAAGCACAATAAAACAAATACAATATGAGTATTGTCAATGTGAAGCTATGGGCTACAGAGTTAGTCTAACAGAACGGTAATGTACGAATGCGAGTAGATGGTGTCATGTCTCACTGGCCTCCTGCTCTCGAATTTCACGCTCTAGGCGTTCCCGTTCAGCTTGTCGCATCCGCATCAGCACCGCAGACTCAAAATCGAGGCCTGGAGCGGAAAATTGAGGCGCAGATAAGGGAGGAGAAAGGCCAGTCTTTTTTGGGGTGGTCAGGAGTCAGCTAAATGAAACAAGGGGAAAGGGGATGCGAATACGCACAAAGGATGGTGGGAATGATGAAAACTGCGAACCAGTTGTTGCGGGGCTTGAAGAGGCTCTAGAATCCTGAGGGAGACCGCCTCGTGCGCTATTTCCGAAGTTCGCAGGAGATACATCAGGTGCATCTACACCGGCATCCCTTGCACCACCCACGGGAGCAGGCGTAGCGGGCATCGTCGTCGTAGTCGCATTACGCTCTTCTTTCTCTGTCGACTTCAGCATCCGTTCCGCCCAGCTCCAGACCGCCGGCTCGGACCCGCCCATCCAGCTTATCTCGAACTCGTCCAGTCCGCGATCCGCACGGCGGGACGCGCATACCGCCGCGTGAGCATCCGATATCGTCTTGAACGGGATGGCCGCTATCGCGTATTTGGGGGGTGGCGGTGGCTTGTGCGCCGCCGTCGCTTTCTTTTTTGGAGATTTCATAGAAAGTACGATCGAGTCTTCGTCGACGGGCCCGAATGTGCTGCTCATGAAGGCTTGCAATGCACTTGGCGTCGTTAGTTGGGGGTATTTGGCCAGGGGGTACTTGAGTCGGACGATCGTATCGTGTTCGCCTGAGGAAGGGTGCGTGTGTGAGGGAGGAGGGGAATTAAGCTTTGCGTACTAAGACGACGACAGCATAGCGAGAGATACGCACCCAGCGGTGGTGGCTCGAGCTCCTCCTGCGCAGCCTTCTCCGCTCGTTCGGTCTCTTCCTGTTGGCGCCGCAGTTCTGCCTGGCGCTCCTCCACCATCCGTCTGCCAGCGCCACGGATCTGTTCGGCTTCTTGGGCGTACCTCTGCTTTTTCTTAGCCTCTGTAGACTTGGCCTCCCTGTCCGCTCGTTCCGCCTCTTCGAGCTCTTCAAGCATGACCTTACGTTTCTTATCAAAATTGGCATAGCGTTGCTTGCGAGCCTCTTGAATGCGGAGTTTGGCGTCCAAGGCCATCCTCCGCAGAGGATCAAGCAGAAGCTCGTAAGCCTGCGTGAGCTCGTGAAAGAGACGCGCTGTGTGACGAGAAGGCGTGATCAAAATTCAGATGCGGGGCTTGGGGAGAAAGATAGATCACATACATGCATCCTTAAGATGGGGGTTCTGAGCGCGAAGAAGTGTAAGTGGTGAGCGGGTAAGGCGAAAGGTCTGGGAGGCGCACCCTGTCTGGATGAGTCTTGAGGGAGCGTTGCCGGAATGCCTTCTTGATGTCGGCCTCCGTTGCGTCTGAGCCGACGTCGACGACTTCATAAGCGTTCTTCTCCGCATTTTCCTTGTCCATATTCGCGGTGGCCAGTCGTGGTGACGGACAAGGGTCAGTGGTGGGTTGGATTAGGCAACCGCACTCATTCGAACTCCGCTTTGTCTCGTGTTTGCTCGTCGTCCTCGACAGCGGCGACCCTCTCTGCCCATCCAACCATGAAGCTCGTTCGGTGAGTAATCTACCAACTAATCGCTAATGGAAAAGTTATCACCCAACAAGTCTACTCTTTTTCTTCTCGTGCCGCATTATGCTCGGGTCAACAGACAATAACACGACCCCATTATTTTCAGGTTTTTGATGAAATTGAACAATGAGACTGTGACCATCGAGCTGAAGAATGGATCGGTGGTACATGGGACAATCACAGGTACGTTACAGCGTAGCTTCCACCGCCGTGCAACGCACGACTAATTTGCCTACTCTCTCGTTTTCGTGTCCCTCAGGTGTCGACATGCAGATGAACACACATTTGAAAACGGTCAAAATGACGATGCGAAACAGTGATCCCGTCTCACTGGACTCCTTGTCCATCCGTGGCAACAATATCCGCTACTTTGTTCTCCCTGACTCGCTTCCACTTGATACGCTCCTCGTGGATGACGCCCCCAAACCGAAGAATCGCAAGAAGGACGAGGCTCGTGGCCGGGGACGTGGCCGTGGTGCTGTCGATCGCGGTCGCGGTCGTGGTCGTGGTAGGGGGAGGGGACGGGGCTTCTAAGCACTCCCTGCTGAATCCCCCGAGGTGTGTACTTGCATCGGCGAATGCTTGCCAGATATTTTTTTTACAAACGTACATCACCAATCACTCACCCCCAAAATGTCTGGTTATGCATCGATCAATGTTGTATCATTCCTCTTGTCGTGTAATCGCTGCACGACCTTTTTTGTCTAGTAGATTAAATAGCGTGGCGAGGAATATAGGTAACAATAACACTGCCATGTTCTCTATCGCTTTGTGTTGAGTATAGCCCAAGCAACAAGTAGCCCTATTATGCCAACCGACGCCCATGCCCTGATTAATCTCACCCGGTCATCTCCTGTCCCTTCTACGGGATTCGCCATAACCTCGACTAGGTTGTGTTCGTCCCTAATTACCGGGTCAACTTGTGCAGAACTTGGAACCCAGGGGGAGTCGTGCGCGGAATCTGAGTCCATGACTTCTGCATGAGCCACGCCACCAAAAAAGTCTGTTATTAAAGTTCTCTCCAGAGGTCGATGAAACAGATCAGAGCGAACGCCGGGATGCGAACGAATAATCTCTGGATCGTATTTGTCGAACTGGGTACATAAAGTCAACAGGGAATCCGGATCCAGAGAGTGCAGCTTGAACGCATACCAGATCCTTCATGCTTGTTGCGCTGGTCTTGTTGATGCTCTCCAAGTACTCTAGGACAAAATGTGTGTAACTATCAATGACGGAGACGCCAACATCATCGTCATTCTCATACTACCGAGGGTCATCGGCATCAGATTTACCGCGATACAGAGTTGTCAACAAACTTACCGAATACGAGTTCTCGCGAATACGGGAAGAACCAGTAGCAAGGATATTAGGGGAGTAAAACTTGGAATACATTGTATTCGCTTGACATGTGTCAATCATGAACAATATCTCGTTATACCTTTCGGATATGAGTTGGTGATTATATTCGAGGACTGAGAGAATGGCGCACCTCTTCTTTTGCCACATTTGCTCAAAGGCGTCCGACAAGTCGAACGCGCTGATTTCTTCGCTGTCCTGAAATTTCAGGAACTCATCTCCGCCGTGGCCAGTCATGTAGACAAATATGTTCGACCGATCGTCTGTAAGCAATCGCTTGGACCGTGGCACGTCGGGTTCGACTCGACCTATTCATGCAAGTGGCGACAGGAGCACGGGCGGATCATAATAATTCCATCACAATAAGAACAGTAACGATGAGAGAGGAGAGGTAGAACATACCGGTCAACAGTCGTAGAAAATTCTCCACCGTGACTTCGTATCCGCGGTAGTCGACTTCAATATTTTCGCCGTAGAGATCGAGCGCATGGCCGCGGTTCGCAAATACACACCCTGGGAAGTGGTTGCGCGAATTGCAGGCTGCGTCGTCGGCAAGCATGAGGATGATGTTCGAGTCGGGTATGCCGAGACGTTTGACTGTTCTATACCTGCATATTATATTTTTTCGTCGACACACTCTCTATACGGGTCGGTCATTGAGAGGCGCACATTCCTAACGCATTCGCCATATGCTATCATTCGAACCTTTTTTAGGTGGAAGGTGCATATAGTGGACCAACGAATGCGTACGCGGTAATTGAACCAATATCGAGATGCACAGACAAGAACTGCCCAGTTATTTGTGTGTGAAGACTCGGATGCTTCAGGGGGGATATTGCGATTATGAATGTCATGCTCAGCCTCGACGGTAAATATAAAAGACAAGAAGATGAAAAGGAGAGGAAACGAGAATGAGAGCATGCGTTCAATTAGAGGTGTAAACAAGCGCTCGTCTGACAAACAAGACAACTACGACATGGGAGACAAGTCATGTACATCCTAGAAACCCATAAAATCAACCCCACGGCTGCTTCCCCGGCTTGATTTGTTCAATACTACCCGCGCCGTACTGTGCCCCAAAGCGGCTCTTGCGAGGTGGTGCCATCGGTACACCCCGCGAGTGGTGCTGCAGGTAAGGGTTATTCGCGTCTGAACGCACCCCCGAAACCCGTTGTGGAGCTGATGTCGTTGAGGATGCAAACTCAATTCGAGCACGCTTGTTCGAGGGCTGTGCCGATTCCTGCTGCTCTGATCTAGATTTCTGGTGTGCGGCTTTGGTCCATCCGGAGATGACAAGCAAATGGCGATATACGACGAGTTGAACAAAATATTTTTTCCCCGGCCGGATGCATTAGAATATGTCCAAACAGCACCGAAATGATAGGAGGGATAAACCATGTGGAACGTGCGCAGGGGAAATCGACGAGAGGATACTGAGACAGTCGTTCAAATAAAATGAGAAAAGTAGACGGACCCAATTTATCAGCAAACCAATCTTCTTGGACGTCATGAGGATCCCAAATCTCTTTTGGGAAGTTCGTTGTTCGTTCATCGACATCAACAAATTCGACAAGTTTGGCATAAAGATGTGGGTTACGGAAGGAACGGTTGGACATGAGCGAATCATTGAAGTGCTTCGGTTGATGAGGGTCCTTTTTCAATGCATGGAACTGTGCAAGTTTGGCCTGAAGAGCACATGTGAGAAACACGAATAAAATGGTGATCAGCCCAGTACTTCGATAGCCGGTTCGCACGGTTCTGTGGATGCTGCAGGTATTCCCCAATCAACAACACCGGGAATGGGCGGTGGTCGAAGAAAGTCGCGAATCTTCGTCAGTTCATTCGAGGATAGATCACTCGACCGGTCTTCAGAAGAGGTTGAAGAACTTGACGCCTCGGCCTGTGCGGCTGGTGGTGATGGCGTCTCTGTATCCTCGGCTAACCTTGAGCGTAGATGGGGCTTGGAGTAGACAGGGCGACGAATGATGATTTGAGACTTGGAACTGCCAGCAGGCCGTCGGGCTAGACATTTGTTTTCCCGAGTTACTGCGGATGGCGTAGACGAGATAGGGCTTGACCTACCTTCTGTGGGTGGGTCATTGCCGAACTTTAGCGGAGAGTCCTGGCGCAAATGGGGGAACAGCCAGCCAGAGGGAAACGGCGACAGCAAGGCCAGAAATGGTGACTCTTACATTGTCGTTCTCAGACACTGCTGTGCTCCTCGTCTTGATGTCATGGGTTGCTTCAGACTCACTTTGGGAGTCATCACCGTCATACGGCACGAGATCTACGAGTGGTGAAAATTACCTCATGAAACTTGCATGAAGCTCCCAGACGAGGACTGCTCACCGTGCATAGCTGAGTTGTTGGCAGAGTTGTGGCCTGCGTTTCGGATTGACACGGCCACACGTGACTCATACACTCTTCAACCCGCACCCGCTATCATCATGTCCTCAATGCAAGCCTATCTAGCAGAAAAATACATGTCTGGTCCCAAAGCCGACGCAATACTATCCCGTACGGCCCCATCCAAAAAAAAGAAGCGCAAGGCCGATGCTGGACCCGCGGCCAGGGGCGCTATGATCGTGGATGACGATGACCCAGGCTGGGAAGGCGCAACAAATCCGACGGGAGTTGACGAAGATGATGAGGCGGCAGAGGCAGTTATCGCCTCTGACCGTTCATTCAAGAAATGCCGCATTGACGACGGTGAAGGAGGAGGCGGAGGTGGCTCAGGCTGGACGACTGTACGGGAGCCTTCCCCTCCGCCTGCAGCCGACGAGCAACCAGTCGTAGTGGCCACCACTGAAGAGGCTAAGCCATTCCGAGGTGGTCTGCTGACGAAGAAACAACTGCATGCGAAGTTCTCATCCTCACGAGACGCGCGACAAGAAGAGGATGATCCCGAGGCCGTAGCCGCGGCGCAGGAGACGGTGTACCGCGATGCCTCGGGGAGGAAGGTAGATATGAAGTTGGAGAAGGCAGAAGCGGCACGCAAGAAGCGCGAACGGGAGGAGCGCGAGACAAAGAAGATGGAGTGGGGCAAGGGATTGGTGCAGCGAGAGGACGTTGAGAAACGGAAACAGGAAGAGGAACGTATACGACAGGGTGGCTTTACGAGACATGTGGATGATGAAGACTTGAATCGTGCGCAGAAAGAGCAGGATCGATGGAACGATCCCGCTGCAATGTTTATGACGGTGCGCACTCCATGGGTCTCTCACATTCTTTAGTTTACACTGACGCTCCTGCACACTTATAGAAAAGGAGAACAAAGGGCCCTCGCAAACCCGAATACGTGGGTCCACCACCTCCCCCGAACCGGTTCGGACTTAAACCTGGATACAGGTGGGATGGGGTTGGTGAGTTGATGGGTTTTCTTCCTGTAACTCAACACCAACACTAAATGTGTATTATGTAGATCGGGGAAATGGGTTCGAGAAAAAGTACTTTCAGAAGCAAAACGCCCGCCAACGAACCGGACAGCAGAGTCACGACTGGAGCGTCGAGGACATGTAGACCCTTTGATATGTGCATTCGACACCTCTATTTTCAGTTTGTCGCTGTGACGTCGAACCGTACGTGTCCTGAGCTCTCAATTTTTTTTTGTCTCATACCGAATTGATCGAACTACAGCTGTTTTTTTCATAAATTCTCTACTACGAACAGAACCCCGGCCATATTCTCCTCACCCATCACGAGCCAGACCCCGTACCGATGTCAATTCCAATGTCCTTCCGTACATGACCACGGCCTAGCACTGTCCCCACCGTTTGGATCAGTGGGTGCCCAGTTGATGAACGCGCGTGATATAAAAGAGACTTCAGACCCACGGATGGCATCGCCTTCGACGGTCAAGGGGAACGTAGACTTGTGGGAATGCCAGGCGTATGTACTATGCCGCTAGTTTGGTTACGAGTTGGTACACATGTAGTGGGCCATTTTACGATGCTCACAGAGGTTGTTCGATGAGGGATCTCGATTTCAGAATAATTAGCACTGAGTAGTTTCGTATGTAGCAACGAAGCAACGCACTGGCAGCAGAGGGGAAATCTTTAAAGGATGACGATTTCAAGTGTGAGCTAGAGTTAAGGGCGAAAATGGAAGACTTAAGATTAGGTTTATGACATCTGTCATTACAAGATGATTGGAATGTCAAATAGACAGGTTCGATATAGCCAACAGAGTATATACATTCGGGGCTCCCATTTTCCTACCCTCCTGGGTGTATCCTAACACCTATCACAAACAGTTGTGCCCGAAGAACATCACAGGTAGAGGAAGCAAGAAAAGGTTGATATACCGTGTCACAAAAAATGAGAGCAGAGACACATTGTTGTGGAAAATAGTATCACAAGCGCAACAGAACGATATCACACGGTATTATAACTCCCTAATACAACTCATTGGTGAGTGTCACTATGACTATATCAACGGTACGTACATATTCGTGCGGCCCAATCACCGCTGCCGGTAGCGAGCAGACTTGCGGAGGGGCTCAGATCAATAGAAATGACTGATTTCCGGTTAGTGAGCCCTACAGAGTCACAAGAAGAACTTACCCGAATTTTTGTGGCCCTGGAGCATGAATTGGACAATTGCTGAACGAGAATCCCAAAATTGCACTCCGCGGTCCTTCGAACCAGACACGACCCACTGGCCATCATGTGACACCGCGACACTAAGAACGTAGTCCTTGAAAATACTATATGTCACTGATTTACCACTTAGAAACCGATACGGTCATACCTTATGCCCAAGGAAATTCATCGTGCACGCGGCCGATGCCTTGTCGCCTTCCTTCTTGACCACTGAGCCACTGCCTGGTCGATCTACTGGAAGAAGCCCTGTACGCGGATCGCGTTTTGGTGCGTTCGCCAATAATTTGCCAACGTCCCAGTATTTAAGGGTCTTGTCCAGACTGCCACTTACGATGCCCTCGCCGTCAGGAGTAAATGCGACACTGTAGACACTGTCCTTGTGTCCTCGAAGGCGTTCGATGAGTTGTCCAGTTGCGACATCCCAAATGCGTACGGTGTTATCGAGCGAACCAGCAGCAACAAGACGCCCATCGGGTGAAATTGCAACACTTGTCACACCGGAATCAGCAGTTTCAGTGTCACGGTCTGCGAGTAGTTTGTTGCTTCCGTCTTGCATATCCCAAATGCGTGTTGTTCGATCGCCAGAACCGGATATGATCAAGCGCCCATCGCGTGAAAAATCCAGTGAGTAGATCTCCTGACTGTGCCCGTCAAAGACATTCCGAATACGCCGTTTTGCGATATCCCAGATCTATGTCCCAAAGCACGAGACAGTATTGATTAACTGCAATGAGAAAAGAGGGACCTTATCGCGATAACTCACGCGGATCTGGCGATCCTCGGCGCCGGTGGCAAGGTATTTTCCATCGGGGCTAAAGCACACACTACGGATATACAAATCGCCATACTTGTTTGCTTTGTCATCCACTAGTACACTTTTTCCACGTTAGTACGGTGGGCCACCAGTATCCCAAGCTAGGGTAAACACACCATGTCTTTGCTCCTGTCTTTGCGTCAAAAATTTGCGCTGCACGGTTACAACCGGTTGCGAGGTACTTCCCATCAGCGGAGAACTTTACACAGCAGACCACGCTATTGCCACGCGGCGCCGACGTCAGCGACAAGAAGCACGAGAAGCCAGGCCTTCATACCTCTCATGATGAAGCGTATGTACAAGGTTTACATCGAGTACGCGTTTGATCTTGGGGTTGAAGATGGCAAACCAGTCACTGCCTTCTTTTTTGAGCTCGGGAGGGACGCTGAGGGGGTCGAGTTCATCCAAAAAGCTGCTATTCTCGCTTATCGGAGCGAGAGAGCCCGAGTTGTCCACTGCAGAACTTGATGGTGGGGGCGGATCATTAGCCGCCACAGATGTCGGCGCAGTTCCTGGCCCAGAAACACCGCTAGCGCCGGTAAACGGCGTCGTGGTAGAAGGTGGTGGCGGTAGGCCGGGGCCACCTGTCAAAATACTATTCTGAGGATGAGAGGGACCCCCGGACGGTCCTATCGAGGGACTGTAGTGTTCTAAGAGATACGAGATTACTATCGGATACTACTAAAATATCAAGGAGAACGCCCACCGGGCCGATCGCTCTTGATTCTGTCCGGTTTGATCCTCTTGGACTCACGTTGTTCACGATCTCGTTCTCTATCGCGTTCACGCTCACGCTCACGTTCCTTGGCCTCGCGTTCACGCTCCCTTTCGCGCTCCCTCTCTCGTTCGAGAAGGCCTCTTTCACCACGATCTCGGTCACGGTCAAAGGCGGAGTCGCGTGGAGGCCTTGCTATGAATGAGTCGGAGTACGGGAGGGTGGGTCCGGCGGTTGGGGCAGGAAGACCAGAAGCGCCGGGGCCAACGTTGACGCCGAGATTGGGAGGGCCGCCGGTTGCGCCCTGGCGGGCTGCCATAAGCTCTGCCCTGAGACGAGAAATTTCCTCCTCATATTGTTGGCGTATTTTTCCATGCTGGGCCTCGAGGTCATAGAGGCTTTGACGAATGATGTTGAGTTCATTGACCTGGCTGGCGACTGGATAGAAGAAAGGATGAAGATGAGGAACACGTAGGATATTTGATGGCAGACCTTTGGTGTCAAATTCATCCCGTTGAGTGCGAAGGTGAACTATGTCCTGTGAAAGGACATCAAACTCGGATCTGATGGTATCGAGACACTCGGAGAGACGAATGTGCGAAGGTTGCTGAGATGGCCCTTGGGTGGGCGGAACGGTTGGCTGAAGGCTCCTGTGCTGTATAAAGGGAGTGAAAGACATCAGAGAACGGTGGAGGAGAGGGGAGGGGAGGACTGACAGCGTAAATGGCGGAGGAAGACATAGTGGAGGATGAGGGAAGAGTGTGCAAAGGAGAGCGCCGAGAGACGATTGAGGGCGGGTTTAAGGCAGGGCCTGCCATGTCAAATGCTTTTTTCCCACACTCTTTCCCGCCGGTTTCTCCTTTTTGGGCATCCACTCCTCAGCGCATCATCCCCGCTGCCCATCATAACGTGCTCCTCCCACCCCTGACGCATAACCCTTGCTTTGCGTTCTAACAAACACGCCTCACCTTGATCTCCGTCTCCGCTTTCCTCGCGTTCCAGCACTGAGTCTGTGCAGAGCCCTTTCTGTACTATTCAATGCAAGTCACCCAGACACTGGCATCTGCGCTTTGGCAATATTCCCCGATTGTTATGTCGTCACCATGCGCACGTGGCCTGCATGACAGCAGAGTACACACGAGCCGTTTATGACGTTCATTTCATCTTAGGGGTGGGTCAGCACAAGCCTTCACCATACTCCTAAACATTACTTCCCCGATATCGCCTGTCTTTGCGAGGACACAAGGTACGCCTCACCCTTTCGACGGCATATCGCCAAACCCAAAATACTTGGACATTGTATAGGATTACACCCTTCCTGCGTGGTGATCCAAGGACAGATCCTCCAAGCGCCGTCTGCATCCCACGATGGCACTGTGGATGTGGGGACACTGTGCCAGTGAACACACAGCTTTTTCAAGGCAATCGGAATGCAGGTTTATGGACCTCCTGCTCACATTCCTCCATCTCTGGAGGAATTTTTTATATTTAAAGTTACGTACTGTACGTGGATCTGGCGAAACCCGAATCCGTTGTTACACCAAATTTAGGGGCTACAGCATCATCCGAAAAGAATACAAGGCCAGAAGGAGTTACTGACATCCAACCTGTGAACCTTAATGCTAGTGGCTGCCCCATTCGGCTCTCATCTTTCATAGAACCGAGGCCGTCAAGTGCTATGTCACACGAGTTGAGACACTTACCCGATGTTGGCCGAATGGTTGAACTTATTTGATATTCAAAGGCTTTACCGATACACATTCTATTGCACCGCCAACTATCCATAAATGACCCGTGATACCCCGGCGCTCGGTCCTATCCTCCCTTCCGAGGACAGATCAGGAGATCCAATTCTGAGCCTTGCGATCGCATGGACGTCTGTTACGTCGTGATCGTGACATGGAATTTCTGCGCGGTAAAGGCAAATCGCTTTATCCGTTGTGCCACTGCCCCAGATCCTGGCGAAAGCACGATCATGATGCGGGTACACAGGTTGTCTATTTGTACTTGTGGACTTCCTCGGCAAACTGACACCCGTTACGCCATACCATAGGGTTGGTATCAGTGAGGAGTCTGAATGACTTAGTACTAGTTGGAAAAAAAACAACCTTTTTTCGAGCTTCAGTTGAGCCCGCTTTATTTAGGTACATGAACTAATGAGACACTGAAGGTGAAATTTTGCGATAGTAATTATGAAAAGCATGCTGTACGGCAGAGGCTCCCACTGGCACCGTCCAAGTTCGTCGTGCAGTACCTCTTGCCCCGCGGTGTTACTATAAGGGCCCGGGGTACGGTATCGAATGTCTAGGTCCAGGTCCAAGCGTCATTCCAATCCCAACAATAAATGACCAGAGTGACTACAGTCACGGGAAAACCCTTTTTTAGCCTGGGGGGTACAGTACCACCAAATCTCACTCTTTGAGATTTCCACTATTGTCACGCAAAATTTGCGATCATCAATTTTTTGGGGGTTGAAGTCGGCACTGGCGGCGTTCAACAAACTCTTAGCCGGTAGCCGATCCATCGCACTGACTACTAGCTACTCGGATTACAATGTTGATACATGCCACCGTTGCAATCACCCATAGTTGCATCAATTGAACAGCGTAACACGTGATTTTGGCGATCTCTCAGCTACAGTTATCAGTATTCTATCGCGCTCTCATGTCTCTCTTAGTTTGTCGGATCACTGTATACTGATTGGAATCACACATTAAAATCCAGCACGACCATGGGGCTCAAAATTGGGGGAATCATCCAAGACAACGTGTTTGTATTGACTCCATCTATTAATTGCCAGTGGGCGAGACTTCAAGCAGTACATACAAGCCTGATAGAATGCACCATCGCCCCTCTCACACACTGCCTTCAGCCTAGACATCGAAGTCCTCTGGAGTAGACACTAGAGCATCGAATAATCATTCAAGTACCCGAAAGTGCCTCCAGACTTACTGTAGCCAGCGCCTCCCAGAGGGCCCAATAGAGTAGTCGCCAATCATAAACCCAATGAGCGTATGGATATGGTAGTACCTGTACAAGGCTAACTCGAACTTGCAAGCCAAGGTATGCAAGCTAGTCAAGTCCAAACATTGGCACAGAGACGACAGAAAATATCCCTCAAATCAGACTTTTAGGGTCTTGCAGACGCAGCGCCGATACAAAGGTACCAAAAGGACAGAAGGCGACACTGCGGCCCGGGTGTCGGTGCGGAGCAATAAGTCACCGAAATCACCAGATACATTTCGCCGGATGCATTGCGTTACCATACTCGCGTGCTGTTAACATGTGGCGCAAATAAAATAATGATAACGACCGTCCGTAGTGTTCGCCTCCTCGGGTAACTTTAATGGATGCCAGGAGGTTAATTTATGAAGAGAAGATGGGGGGACTTCGCAAGCGTACCCGTCGTCCGTGATACTGTACAGTTTCGAGAAGCCTCCTAGGCAACCAGAAGCGTCTCATTCAGCTGTGACTAATCCTTCAGAAGATTTCAGGCGAAATTTTGCGAAAGTAATCAGAATCAGAATGCATGCCGTGACGAGAATCACAGCCGTCGTACAAGTGCGATAATTGATTTGGGTGGAGATATTGTACGTCAACTTGGAAATTCGCATCATTGACCTGGCAGGCACGAGTTACGATAACATTATGCCTTTCAGCCGTCCGGAAAGCCGTCCGGAAAGTACGATTACGATGGGGGGGTAGCAATATGCAATCATGATACAGAGTTTGCCCACTGGCGGCCGGGCGCCGGCGTTTGCAGCTGCGCAGCTCGGCCCGCTGTTGGGCCGCGCTCACTGGCGCTCTCGTGAACTCCTCATGTTCCCGACGTTTGTTCGCCTCTCGAAGGCCTCACGGCTTCCGCTCACCCCGAAGCGTGGAAACAAAGATTATTATAAGGGTAAACTAACCCCTGGGATGTTGAATCTTTCACTAAAGGGCCAATTTGATGACACCAGGTACACGACAGGCGTATCTTCCTGGCGGACATCGCACTGGGGCACCAGGAAAGCACGTAGTCCGCGGAAAGGCGAAATACAGGCTTTTGGATGAGAACGTACGGTTTTTTGTTGCCCCGCCTGTTGAGGAGATAAGCAGTTCTCTGGTGCGTCTAGCTTGTCACCATCTTAGTGTATGGGCTTCACACGGTCTCACACGTATCTGATTAGCTTCGACCATATGTCGACCTCAACGTTCGGCTAACCAATGGCCAAAAGCGAGAGATTTTCGGCAAGCTTCCAAGAGGAGGCATGAGTGATAAACACTATTACCTGAAGGCACCAAGGGCGGACGATCTGGAGGGTTTATCGCTACCTTAGACTCATTGCGCTTTCTTAGCATGTCCTCGACAAATAAAAGATGAGATTGTTAATAGCTCTCAATGGTGAGTGCGAGTGAGTGTGCTGTACTGTACTGCACGAGGATTTTCTGGGTGTTGTGTCGCGACCACGTGATGCGTAAAGCAAACGACGGACGCGTGTTTGTGGACAGACGTGCAGATAGCTATCATGTCCATCCTTACAGAACCTGAACCCAAATTTCCGAGCACCGACCCCGCAAAACAACTCCAGTTAGCATTCGATGCTGCTCATCTCCGTATCCGTGACGTTCAGGCTCGGTTTAACTCTCGAACACCGGAAACAGGAGAAGATGTGATGGGGCGTCGTCGGTCTGACGGCATGTCGAATACACCAGAAGCTTTGGTGGCCGAAGTTACGGATTACATGGTTGGTCCCCCCCACCTACCGACTCTAATCACACTTACCATTCTCTGCAGTCTTTCATGCACAGATTGAAGTTTCAGTATCTCGAGAACAATGCCAAAGATAAATATATGAAAACCATTGTGAACGACGACGCACCCATGATTACTGCGGATACCAACGCCACTTTGCAAGCTGCAAACTTGGTCAAGAAAGCCAACCTGAAGGCTGCGAAATCTAGGCTTGTTCAAAGACATGCTGACATTAAAAGTCTTGCTCCATGCGTAGAACGAGGTAAGAGCCTCCAGCATAATCAACTTTTTTACATTTCTTAACCGAGAGTACGTAGATTATCTCAAGGCCAAAGGGTCAGCGGCTGAAGCTCTTACACTAGCCCAAAATATTCTCGATGCCAGACTTGCAATCACTCGCCTACGCCAAGCTCATCCCATCCCTCGCCTGACCATCCCCGCTGCGGAGGAACAGCTTTCCTCGCAGGTCGTTGATATGCAGATGTTGGAAGATGAATTACAACGCGTCAACGAGAAAGTCGCGCGAGTAAAGGGTGCCATAAAGGAGGGCACAGTTGAGATGGACTGTTTGCGTTCTGAGAAGGCAGATTTAGAGAAGAAGGTAGCGACGCACAAAATCGAGGCGGATGATGGACGTGCTGTTGATCTTTGCGATTGGTATGTGCATTGCGCGGCCTTTCTAAGCGAACTTGAATTGGAGACAACCCACCCAGGTACACATCGTCTTTAGTGATTCACCGGTCGCTCCACAACATGCAGTCATGTCGATCAATTTCTGAAAATGAGTTGGTGCTATCATATGCAATTGATCCGTTATTCAAATCTGCAAGCACAAAGAACGAGCGGGTTATAGTGATTGTCCTACTATTCCTCCCAAATACGCGGGAAGGGGTGGATATGACGAATGCTGTCGATTCGTACGTGCAAGCAAACAATGTTCCAGGACTGATATGGCATGTACTTTCGAGAGCAAGACAATGTAATTGAGGATAGGATTGTATTAGGTTAGAACATGACATTGACGCGTTCACGTGATCTTGTTGGAATCGCGTGAGTTGGCGAGTGGCATGGCAGCCACATCCTCAGCACACTCATGGTAGGTCAAAGAGTCAAGATTATAGCGCGCCTCCGTCCCCCAATCCCGGGAGAGCTCAGCGACAATGGCATCAGAATTATTACCACCGACGATGGCCTTTCCTCAATATGCGTAAACAACCCTCGGGATCACTCACAAGTTTTCAAATTTCCGTAAGTCTTCACCGCCTAAACAGAGGGAAGACTGTATTCGATGACGATGTTGTCTTGTACAGTTTCTCTTCGTGTTATGGTCATGATTCCCGACAAGAGGACATCTTCGAAGCAGATGTCAGGCCCTTGATTGATGTGGTTTACAGTGGATCTGTGCGTTCTCTTCTTTCATCGCACTTCTCACCCCCAGAAGCCAAGTGGATGGTGAAATTAGACAGCCACCATCTTTGCGTATGGCGTCACGTCGTCTGGCAAGACGCATACAATGCAAGGAAGTCGCGCGCAACCTGGGGTCATTCCTCGAACTGTTAGGGTAGGCGGTTAATATTTTTGGGGAGCTTTTGAAACCTGACGTACGTTGAGACTTTGTTCGAGCGTAAAGGGCAGATGCATGACTGCGATGTGACGCTCTCTGCGTCCTACATGGAGATCTATAGGGATGAGGTTTATGATTTGTTTGTTGACCGGGAAACCGTAGGTCTCGTCCTCGCAGTCTGTTCAGCGTAATACCCTCTACCAGAGAACTGATTTCCCGCTAACCCAATAGGCCCCTAAACTGCCAGTCAGGGAGAATGATGTCGGCCAAGTCTTTGTCGCAAATTTATCTTCGCTACCAATTGAAGATATCAGCGAGTTCAACAAGCTCTATACGTACGCATAATCGCCCTCAGATAGCTCGGGCATGACAATTGTTGGTCATTAGGTCAGCGAACAAACAGCGCTCAGTAGGATCAACCCTCCTCAACAGGGAGTCATCCCGATCGCACGCTATCCTAACATTAGAAGTCAAATTAACTCAGCAGGATAAAAGTCTGTTCGTTTTCCTCGTTGATCATAAACAGGCTTGTTGACATGACTCCAAGTCCTGACTGGAAGAATTAATTTGGTTGACCTCGCTGGCTCTGAGAACAACAAGGTTTGTGTTCACGCCTGAATATCGGCTCTGCTCTATCCAACTCACTGTGTTAACCACAGTTGACTGGCAACAACGCATCCCGATTGCAAGAGTCCGCAGCCATCAACAAATCTCTCAGTGTTCTCGGCCAAGTCGTCCACGCCTTGAATCAAGGAGCTGTGCGTTGCTCTTGTTTCTTGCGTGACTCGTCGTTGAATTTTGAGATTCAGTCTCGGATACCCTACCGCAACTCCAAATTAACACGAATTCTTCAAGACGCGTTAGGAGGTTCATCCATTGGACTCTTGATATGTAACCTTGCACCTGGGCTTAAGTTTCGTCAAGATACCTTGAACACTCTAAAGTGAATTGATTTCCTTATCCACTCCCGCCACTATTAATAATCCGTAGTTTTGCCGTTCGAACGCGGAATATAGAAAATAAGCCCGTCGTCAATGAGCAAGGCAAGGTCGACGTGCTTGTTTTTACATCCTACTGACATATATTGCAGATACTCGACCGGCTCTCAAACTACATTTCTCAGCTCCTAGGCCAGCCCCGCCGAAGTTAGCACCACTAACGATGGTGCCGCCTGTTGCAAAGCGACCGCGAGCCTCTGTAGCACCCAGCAATGCCGCCTCAGGCTTGGCTAGCGCTGCGGGTCCATCTCGAGTGCCCCGGAAGTCAGCCGCATTCCACACGACTGGAGCCGCACCGTACCCTAGTGCTGGGAAGCGTAGGGAGAGTGGGTTGGGTATCATTCGAGAACGTTTTGACGACAGTAAGAAGTTAACCGACCAAGATATCGATGATAAGGTAAATTTTTAGCTCTGAGTAGTGAGCACCACAATTAAAGTCAATATTCTCCAGATATCTAAAGCAGTGGAAGCGGAAGTCGAACGCCGCCTGAAAGAGAAATTGGAAGAGATGGAGCGCCAGCGCGCAGCGGATGAAGAACACACCCGCCAAGAAGCGGAAATCGCAGATACGACGAGAGATCAGACATTCGAAATACCACAACCCAGCTTGCCATCTGGCCTGCTAACACCTCTCCTGAAACGACACCAAGACCTCGACAATGAGCTGCGCCAGCGTCTACATGAACTGGAAAGGAAATAGTACGTACCCGAATGATCGTTCTTAACCACGCCTGACTTGTACTGTCAACAGCGAGCGTGATAAACTGGACGGTGACATTGTGCATAAGCTCTCACCCAAGTCACGCAAGAAAACAGGCCGCGCTTATGTCGCATTAGCGAGGGCACATTCTGAAAAGTGTGTCGTATTTGGCTCTCAATGTATTGTGGTTAACATTGCATGTAGGGGCGATCTGCAAGTCGCACTTGATCTTTATCGCAAGGCCGAATCCTATGTACCAGATAACATGAAGCTGAAAGAGAGGTGGATTTTTTTCGTCATTCGAGTTTTCTTGTATAAGCTTACACGTCCATACCCGTCCTTTTAATCCCATACCCTTTCTCGTCCTCCCGCTGTAGGGTCATTGAGATTGAGTTGGCCCTAACGAACGGAACGGAGTTCAATCCATCCCCCATACGGGCAAAGCCCAGGAGAAGGACAAGACGTACAACGCAGTCTCGGGCACCGCAGTCTGGTACATTGAACACTGTTCCCGAAATGTCCGTCCTCGGTGACGAGAGCCATGAAGAGGAAGTGGTGATGAGCCTATTGGGTGACGAGCCTAAGGATGATATGCTTAAGCAGGGTGGTAGAGTGACGTTCGGTGTGGAGCTCACAAACAGCCCAAGTAAACGGGGTACGGAAGCGGCTGCCTACGAGAATGGCAAGGTGCTGAGAACCTCTCCACGCAAGCTAGCTCGTCGGTAGGGGGAATGGTGGCGACCCCGCGCATCTTACTGTCGAGAATATGGACCTATGTTC